>Ga0070684_100003077_pt1 | contig 12449 bp, 7 predicted proteins | sample KBSC723LmetaG_FD_65653 | JGI IMG/M metagenome (GOLD analysis project Ga0070684, IMG submission 65653) | Corn rhizosphere microbial communities from Kellogg Biological Station, Michigan, USA - KBS C7.2-3L metaG | ecosystem: Host-associated > Plants > Roots > Rhizosphere ...
CGAACGATTCGCGCGGCGCAGTCGTCGCAATCGGCAGGGCCGGGACCGGCGCGAAGTTCATCAGCGGCGGAACGAACCTGCTCGACCTCATGAAGCTCGAGATCGAGCGGCCGACTCATCTCGTCGACATCAGCCGTCTGCCGCTGAATGCGATCGAATCGCTGCCCAGTGGCGAACTGCGCATCGGCGCACAGGTTTCGAACTCGGCACTCGCGGCGGATGGCATCGTCCGTTCGCGATATCCCGTGCTCGCGCAGGCGCTCGTCGCGGGCGCATCGGGGCAGCTGCGGAACAAGGCATCGGTCGGCGGCAATCTGTTGCAGCGCACGCGCTGTCCCTATTTCTATGAGACGAGCTCGCGCTGCAACAAGCGCGAGCCGGGCTCGGGATGCGACGCGATCGGCGGCTTCAACCGCGGCCACGCCATCCTCGGCGCAAGCGACGCGTGCATCGCGACGAATCCGTCCGACATGGCCGTCGCGCTGGCCGTGCTCGATGCCCGCGTCGTGTTGCTCGACCACGCCGACGTCGTGCGCGAGGTGCCCGTCGATGATTTCTTCGTCTTGCCGGGGAGCGCACCGCACATCGAGACCGTGATTCGTCCCGCCGAGATGATCACGGCCGTGGTGCTGCCTCCGCAGCCGGCTGGCCGGCAGCTCTACCGCAAGGTTCGCGACCGCGCGTCGTACGAATTTGCACTCGTCTCGGTTGCTGCAATCCTGGAGACGCGCGGCGGAACGATTCGGTCGGCACGCGTGGCGTTCGGCGGTGTGGCGCCGAAGCCATGGCGCGCATTCGAAGTCGAGAGGGCTCTGATTGGCCAACCTGCGTCGATGGCCACGTTCCAGACAGCGGCCGGCGTCGCGGTGGCCAACGCCGTCGGACGCGGCATGAACGACTTCAAGATCGAGCTGGCAAAGCGAACACTGGTCCGAACGCTCGCGAACCTCATGGCGGAGTGATGTCGACTTACGTCGGACAACCGACCAGCCGCGTCGATGGTGAGGCGAAGGTCGCCGGGCGCGCCACGTACGCGTGCGAGCAGTGCGATGTCGGCCAGCCGCTGCACGGCTACATCGTCGGCGCATCGGTTGGAAAGGGCCGGATCGCCCACATCGACGCCACGCGCGCGATGCGGTCCGCCGGCGTCCGCCTCGTGCTGACGCACGAGAACGCGCCGAAGCAGGCCATGCCCGACCCGAGCGTTCGATCGCAATACTCGCGCGCTCACCCGGCGCTCTACAGCGCGGACGTTCACCACTACGGCGAGCCGGTCGCGCTCGTCGTGGCGGACACACTGGAGCAGGCGCGTGCGGCAGCGCAATTCGTCCACGTCGAATACGTGACGGATTCCGGGCGCTTCGACTTCGCGGCGAACCTGAACTCGGCATACGCCCCGGCGATTGTCAACGCAGGACTCGCGACCGACAGTGCCGTTGGAGATTTCGATCCCGCGTTCGCGTCCGCCGAGGTGACGATCGATCAGCACTACACGACGCCGTATGCATACGCTCAACCGATGGAGCCGAACGCGGCGATGGCGCTCTGGAGCGGCGACGAGGTGACGGTCTACTTCGGATCGCAGATCCTGAGCGAGGCGCGTACGGCGATCGCCGCGACACTCGAGATGGATCCGACGAAGATTCATCTGCGCAGTCCGTTCACGGGCGGCGGCTTCGGATCGAAGCTCGGCATTCATGCCGAGACGACCCTCGCCGTGCTTGCGGCGCGCGAGGTCCGGCAACCGGTGAAGGTCGTGTTGACGCGCCAGCAGATCTTCGACGTCGTCAGCCTCCGCCCGTGCATGACGCAGCACGTGCGACTCGGCGCGGCCAAGAGCGGCCGGCTCATTGCGATCGGGCACGACGCCATCATGTCGGCCAACCCGAACTGGGAGTATGCCGAGCAGACCGTCGCGGGCACGCGGAGCCTGTATGCGGCGCCGCATCGGCGGACCCAACATCGGCTCGTTCCGCTCGACGTCGTCCGCGGTGAGGACGTTCGCGCTCCGGGCGACGCGCCCGGCCTGTTCGCGATCGAGTCCGCGATGGACGAGCTGGCCCACGCGCTCGACCTGGATCCGATCGAGCTGCGGATCAAGAACGAGCCGATGAGGAATCCGGAAACAGGAACTCCATACAGCGATCGACGTCTCGTGGAATGCCTGCGCGAGGGCGCGCGCCGGTTCGGTTGGACGCGACGGCCGGCGAAGCCCGCGACGCGGCGCGAGGGCCGCTGGCTCGTCGGCTACGGCGTGGCGTCGGCCAGCCGGAAACAATTCCAGGCACCGAGCAGCGCGCGCGTGCGAATGAGTCCCGACGGCATCGCGGTCGTGCAGGCCGACATGACGGACATCGGCACCGGTACGTATACGATCGTGGCGCAGGTGGCGGCGGACGCGCTGGAGCTGCCGATCGAGCGCGTCCGCGTCGAGCTGGGGAGCACGGACTATCCCGCCGGCGCTGGCGCTGGTGGATCGTTCGGCGCGTCCAACACCTGCGTCGCGGTGTATCGCGCGTGCAGGGCGCTGAAGGAGAAGATGAAGGGCGACGGAGCGAGCGCGGAGGCTGAAGGCGCGATCCAGAGCATGGCCGACGACCCGAACTACAGCAAGTACACCATCGAGGCGTACGGCGCCCACTTCGCAGAAGTGGGCGTTGACACCGACACCGGTGAGATCCGCATGCGCCGCATGCTCGGCGTGTTCGCACCCGGCCGCATCATGAACGCGAAGACCGCGCGATCGCAACTGATCGGCGGCATGACGTGGGGCATCAGCATGGCGCTACACGAAGAAGCCGTGATCGATGCCCGGACCGGAGCGGTGGTCAATCACGATCTCGCGAGCTATCTGGTTCCGGTGCACGCCGACATTCCCGACATCGAGGTCGTCTTCCTCGACAGCCGCGACACGAAAGCGAACGAGCTCGGGATGAAGGGCGTGGGTGAGCTCGGGAACTGCGGTGCGAACGCCGCCGTCGCGAACGCGGTGTTCAACGCGACAGGGGTTCGAGTCCGCGACCTACCGATCACGATCGAGAAGCTGTTGCCGGGTCTCCCGCGCGACGCGTGAGAGGATTTACAGGCGTCACGCCGGCGGTCTGCGATCTGAACCTCGCAGCTCGTTTCGTGTGACCAACCTGCATGGCTGGCACGGAGCTCGGGCCAGTTATAAAATACTCATCGACGAGATGGGAGCTTCTTTCGACCCTTCTTTGCGCGGCGCTGCCGTTGCGCGCGCTTTGCCAGCGTTGGCTTCTCCACTCGGAGCGGTGCCGCGTCGAGTCCGCCCGTCAACTGTCGCGCATCGCTCCCATCGGGTCGATCTTCGCCGCGCGCGATGCGGGCACCAGCGTCGCAATGGACGACGTCAACGCGAGTCCCACGATCGCGGCCCCGATCGTCAGCGGGTCGAGCGGCGCCACCCCGAACACCACAGCCCGCAGCTCGCGCTGGGCGATCACCGTCAGCACGAGTCCGACTGCGGTGCCGGCGGCGATCACCCAGCCTACGCGCGTTGCCAGCTCCCGCACCACTCGGCCCGGCTCTGCTCCGAGCGCGATGCGAATCCCGATCTCACGATGCCGAGTCGTGACGGCCAGCGCGACGAGTCCATATAGCCCGACCACCGCGAGCGCGACGGCGGCGAAGCCGAACGCCGCGATCATCTCGGTCTGCAAGCGCGTCTGCCCGATCGTCGCGTTCAGGTCGTCCTCCAGTGGCATGATGCCGAACACGGCGCGCGACGGATCGATGCCGCGCACGACCGAGCGGATCGCCGGCAGCAGCGCGCGCGGATCACCGGCCGTGCGGACGACGTACTCCGGGTCCGGCCAATCGCCGGGTTGAATGCACGAATACACGTACGGCACCGCGGCCGTCCGCAGATTGTCCTCGCGAATGTCGTCGATCACGCCGACGATCTCCATCGGCGTGGGATCCTGTGCCCAGCTCAGGTATCGCCCCACGAGGCTCTTCCCGTTCGCGAACGCCGCGACGAACCGCCGGTTCACCAGCGCCTTCGGTGTGGCTCTCGTGAGACTCCCCAACTGCGGGCACGTCGTGCCGGCCGAGACACGCGCTCCGAGCGCGGCGAAGTACCCGCTCGTGACGCTTCGTTCGCCGACGGTGAGCTGCGTCCGGTCGCTCGACGCTTCGATGCGCCCCACGTCCTGGAGATGCACCTGGAAGCGAAGCGTCGCGTTGGAGGCCGGTAAGAAATTGCTGAAGCCGGCCGCCGAGACGCCCGGGATGCTCACCAGTGCGTCGAGCAGCGCCTGCTGCATGCGTCCGACCTTCGCACGATCCTCGTCCCAGGCAGCGCCGACGTGGAACGTCGCCGTGTGCGACGCATCGAAGCCCGCGTCGACATGTGAGAGATTGTAATAGCTGCGCAGCATCAGTCCGGTGCTCGAGAGCAGCAGCGTCGCGATCGCGATCTGCGCGCCGACCAGCAGCCGCTGCGACCGGGAGTCTGACGAGATGCCGCGTCCCGTCCGCGACACCGTGCCGGCGACGCCGCGACGCGTGGCGCGCCACGCCGGCACCGCGCCGCAGACGAGCGCCGCTCCCAGCGCGCAGAGCGACGCCACCCCGAGCGCTCGCCAATCGAGCTCGAGCCCTGTCGTTCGGGGCAGCGACGTCAACGCCGCCCGCGCGACGCGAAGCAGCACCACATCCGCGGCGACCGCGAGCGCCGTCGCGACGACCGCGAGTATGAGTACTTCCTGAACCACACCCGCGACCACCTGCCCGCGCGTCGCTCCGAGGAACCCGCGAATCGCCAACTCGGTTTCGCGTTGCTGCAACTGCGTCAGCATGAGGCCGGCCGTATTCGCGAGCGCGATCAGCAACAGCAGCCCGACGGAGCCGAGGACGAAGACGAGTGGATCGCGGTACTCGCCCACGCGGGTCGACTTGAGATCCGTTACCTGCGCGGACCAGCCCTGGTCCGTCTTCGGATGCTCGCGGCCGAGCTCAGCCTGCACGCTCGAGAGGTCGCGCTGTGCCGTCGCGACGGAGACGCCGGGCTTCATGCGGCCGACGCCCGTCATGAAGCGCGCATCCCGCGCGGCCATGAGCGACGGCGCGATCTGCGCCGGAACCCAGAGCTCCACGCGCGGGTCGTCGAAGCCGGGCGGCATGACGCCGACAATGGCGTAGGCGCGCCCGCCGAGGATCAGATGTTGGGAGAGAATGTCGGCGCGGCGCTGGAAGCGGCGCGACCATAAGGGATCGCTGATGACCGCCGACGCCGGCCCGCCACTCTGCTCCTCCTCGACGACGAACGCGCGACCGATCGCCGGCCGAACGCCGAACACGGTGAAGTACCGCGGCGACACGCGGCGCGAGGCCAGCCGCTCCGGCGTATCACCGCTCGTCTCCGTGACATTCTCGGCGTAGCTGCCCGCGATCGCCTCGAAGGTGTGGTTGAGTCGATTCCAGTCCTCGATGCGAACCGGCGCGAGCAGGCTGGCGGCTTCACTCTTCGCGGTGTTCGCCTCCATCACCTGAACGAGGCGATCGGGGCTGGGGTAGGGCAGCGAAGCGAGTACCGCGGCGTCGACGACGGAGAAGACGCCGGTGGTCGCGGCGATGCCGGCGGCGAGGATGACGACGGCGCTGATGGCGAATCCGGGCCGGCGAGCGAGGCTGCGCGCAGCTTGCGTCCAGGGGCGTAGCATGGCCGAATGGGTGAGGGCGACGACGAACTGGTTCACCTATCCCCTCCGACACGTCCCACGCACCAAAGGTTGGCTCGCGATCGTCGCGCGTCAGGTCACCCGGAGAATCGCCGCGAGCGCGCCGGAGAAGCGCGTCCATTCATCGCGCTGTTCGGCGAGGTATTTCCGGCCCGCGGCGGTGACGGAGTAGACCTTCACTTTGCGTCCCGTGCGCGACTCGTCCCACTGCGCGCGAACGAGATCGCGCGCCTCGAGCCGGTAGAGCGCGGGATAGAGCGAACCGGCGTTCACGTTCAGCACGTCCTTCGAGATGGCCTGAATGCGCTGCGACAGCTCGTAACCGTTGGTTGGCTCGGCGCGGAGGAGCTGGAGCACGATGAGGTCGAGCGTACCCTGGAGCAGCGGCGCGGATTTCGGCGGCATGGCAAGCACTGGATTGTCGAGTGGTGACGCTACGCGAGATGCGCGGCGGCGTCAAGCATGGACCACTTGACTGTCTAGTGCTTCTCCCGCACATTGGCCGGCGACGCCACCCACGAGCAGGCCGATGTACCGTCGAGTGTACTACTGGCTGCGCAGCGTCGTCCGGCGCGCCGCGGTCGAACGCGAGATGCGCGATGAGATGCAATACCATCTCGAGCAGACGGTCGAACGACTCGTCGCGAGTGGCATGTCGCGGCCCGCGGCCATGACCGCCGCGCGGCGGGAGTTCGGCAACACCGCGGTGCATGAGGAGCATGCACGCGATGCGCGCGGCACCGCGTGGATCGATGCGCTTCGGGCCGACGTTCGCTTCGCCTTCCGGACGTTCGCGCGCGAGCCGCTCGCGTCGACGACCATCGTGCTCGTCCTGGCGATCGGCATCGGCGGCCATGCGTTCCAGTTCTCGATGCTGACGGCGGTCATGTCGCGCACCGCACCCGGCGTGCCGCGCCACATTCCGCTGGTTCGCGTGCGTGCGATGCAGCGCTCCAAGAGCTCGCCCGAATGGTGGCCCCTCGGCCTTTCATATCCCGAGATACGCGACCTCGCCGCATTGCGTGGAACGTTCAGCCGTGTCGCCGCATGGACGAGCGCGGACGTCGTTCTGAGTGCGAAGAACAAGACCGATGGCATGACGACCAACGCGTCGTTCGTCAGCGACGAGTACTTCTCGATCCTCGGGATGCGGCCCGCCCATGGGCCGGGGCTGCCGCGCAATGGAGCGGCCAATCCGCTCGCCGTGGTGATCTCATATGGAATCTGGGAAGATGTCTTCGATCGCGGGGACGTATCGGGGCGCGACGTCATCGTGAACGGCCTTGCGGTGCCGATCGTCGGTGTGGCCCCTCCGGAGTTCGGTGGCCCGTTCGCACTCGACGGCGGCGATCGCGCGCTCGTCTGGATGCCGATCGCGGCTCGCGCATCGATCCTCGGCGGGAACGGCGCGACTGCGCGCATGCTCGCGAGTGTGGATTCCACGTTGTTCGATGCGATCGCCGAGTTGCAGCGGGGCGTCGCACCGGAGGAGGCAACGGCCGCCGTGCGCGTCGTCGCGAACCGATCGATCGCGCGATTGAGCCCGTTGCCATCCAGCGTGTCGAGTGTCGCCATGGTCTACGATGCCGACGTCGTCCGGCTGCGCGGGATCACCGAAGTCGGATCGGATATGTCGCGCATTTCCGTGATCTGGGAGGGTATCACGCTGCTCGTGCTGCTCGTCGTCTGCGCGAACGTGACCGGGATAGCGATCAGCTCGGCGGTCAGCCGCCGCCAGGAGATGGCGATCCGCATCTCGCTCGGCGCATCGCGCGGCCGGGTGATTCGGCAGATGCTCACCGAGAGCACGATCCTGGCGATCATCGGCGGCGCGCTCGGCTGCGCGTTGTACTGGGCCATCATCAGAATTATCGTAAGTCACGAACCGGACGCGGCGTTTGTGAAGCCGAACGTGTCGTCCGTCGCGCTGACGATGCTCGTCGCGCTCGGTACGGGGATACTGTTCGGCCTCACGCCGGCCTTCCACGCGACGCGACGTGGCGTTTCCGAAGTTCTGAAGGGCGTCTCCGCGGGTGCGACGCGACGCTCGCGAGCGCAGGGAGCGTTTCTCGTCGCGCAGATCACGCTCACGCAGCCGCTGCTCATGCTGTTCGCGTGGCTGCTCGCGTCCATGCTCACGCGCGTCGGGCCGACCCTTCCGCATGATCTCGCGCGCCACGTGCTCCGTCTCCCGTTTCAAGGGCAGCTGATTGCGGGATCCGATCTGCAGCGGGCGGCAGCGCTCCGGCGGTTGGAGCAGCAGCTCCGTGCGACGCCGGGCGTCGTCGACGTCATGCCGGATCCACGCTATGGTAGTTCGGCGACGCTGTTCGTCCGCGATGAAGATCGCGGCGCGCTGGCGCGGGCGCGCGACCCCGTGGTCGTGGATATGTATAGCGCTCGCCAGGGCTATTTCAATTTCATCGATACGCCGCTGTTGCGTGGTAACGATGGCGGCCCCAGTGATTCGTCGGGAACGATGATCATCAGCAGCGACCTTGCGCGTGATTTGTGGGGCGACGCCGATCCGATCGGCAGGCGCTTCGTGCAGGCGTTCCACACAACGGCCGGCGCGACCGAGCGTGCGATCACCGTGGCCGGCGTCTACGATGCGCGGTACATCGACAAAGGGTCGACGCACGCGCGTGTGTTTCGACCGAACGCCAGATGGCTGAACGACCGGCAGGTCCTCGTCCGCACTGCGGGACCGGCGGCCGATCTTGCGCAGACCGTCGTCCATGCTGCGCGCGAAGCGCTTCCCTCGACGCCGATCGAGATGCCGCTGACGCTCGCGGACGTGCAGCGCGGGGAAGAGAACGAGGCGAGAACCGTAGCTGCGGTGGTCGCGGGCGCCGCTGTCCTGATGCTGCTGCTCACATCCGTAGGACTGTATGGGCTCGTCGCGCTGGCCATCGTGCAACGGCGCCGAGAGATCGGTGTGCGGATGGCGCTCGGAGCGCAAGCGCGCCAGCTCGTCGCACTGTTCGCTGGCAAGGGTGTGCAGCTCTCGGTGATCGGCCTCGCGCTTGGGTTGCCGCTGAGCGTCGTCGGCGTCAAGCTGCTGTCGAGTCAGGTTGCTCGGAGCACGACGAGTCGGGAAGCTCCGAGCCTGTGGGTCATGGCCGCGGGCATTGCCGTCGTCGTGCTTCTGGTGGCATCGGTCGCGGCGCTGCTTCCGGCGTCTCGCGCGGCAGCCGTGGATCCGGTGAGCACGTTGCGCAGTGAATAGGCGGCGATCGCGACGACCTTTCGTACTATGAGTCGCGCTCGGCCGCGGTGCGTCGTGTTCCGTCGTCAGGCCTTGCCGACGTCCACGACTGGCGGCCCGACGTCGCGCTTCACCGCCGGAACACTCTTGAGATATCTGTAAATCGCGCGCAGGTCCTGTTCGTCCATCTTCGAGAACGCCTGCCATGGCATTGGCGATCCGGCGATCAACCTGCCGTCTCGAAACCGCGCGACGAACCGATCTTCGCTCATCTTGCCGATGCGGCCCGTCTCCGGATCGCTCGTGATGTTGGGCGGCGACCATGAGTGCGTCGGGTCGTCCGATTCGGTGAAGCCCTTGGTGCCGCCGAAGCGCGGCTCGACGAGCGCGCCGGTCATCGGGTTGCGCTCGGTGTGACACGCCCAGCATAGCGCGACCGATTCCGTGAGATAGCGTCCGGTCTCGACCGACGCGCCACGAGGTGCACGCGTCGGCGGCGTCGACGACGGTCCGACCGGCTTCGACAGCGCCGTCGCCTTGACGACCTTGCCGAGCAGGTTGATCTGATGCGGCGGCACCGGATGCTGGACTGGCGGCATCGTGCGGAGATAGGAGACGACTGCTTGTAAGTCGTCGTCGGCCAGGCCCTGCATCTCCATGAACGGAAGCAAGGCGCGTCCGTCGTGACCGACGCCGTAGCGCAGCGCACGAGCGATTGCCTTGTCGGAGACGTTGCCGAGTCCAGTGGCCGAGTCGGGCGTCAGATTCCGTGTATAGAACTTTCCTGGCGGAATGTCGAACACGAAACCGCCGACGAGCGGCACCTCGGCGCCGCTCGCGTTCGCGGCGCGCTGCGCGGGATCGCCGTGACACGATGCGCACGGCGCAACCGTGCGGACGATGTAGTGTCCGCGCGCGATGACGGACGAATCGGTGGATGCTATGACGTCGGGACACGGGGTGTCGTCGAAGCGGAGATTCTGCCGCGACGCAACGAAGCCGCGCCGGCGAGCACGACGACGACGAGGACACTGCCGATGACGATGAGGACTTTGCGAAGCATTCCGGTCGGGCCTCAGGGTGGGGGTCAGCTCGAGGGGAATCGGCTCCGGCGCGGGACTGCTGGAGCGCGAGGTGCTCGAAACTACACGCTTTTCCCGTTCACACCAGCGGATCGCGCGCGACGTCGATGCTCGCGTCAGCGGCGCGCGATAGCTCTGTCGCCGCGGGAACTGGTAGGGGAAAGCGTGTTCGCGACTTTTCTTCGAGAAACTTATTTTGCGTCTTCCGTGACGAACGTACATGCGACGAACTCTCGCGTTGATCGGCCTGGCCGCGCTCGCGCGCCTTGCGGGTGCACAGAACCCAGCGCTTCCATCGTGCGATGCGCCGCGCGCGACGCCGCGTGGCCGCACGCCCGTCGACCTCCCGACCAGCATTCGCAGCAACCACTTCGTCGTCACGGTCTGCCGCGGCGACCGCACGTTGTCGTTCGTGCTCGACACCGGCGCTCCGTTCTCGATCATCGATCTGAGCCTCGCGAAAGACCTCGGTATCGAGATCGGTCAATCGTACACGGCGCGAGGCGCCGGGGCAGGGGCGATCGCGGCGGCGGGCGTGCGCCGCGACTCGGTGCGCATCGCGGGCACGGACGTCGTCGCGCCGTTCGCGCAGGCCATGGATTTTCGCGCGCTCAACGCCACCGGGCGTCTCCAGCTCCAGGGGATCCTCGGCGCCGACTTCATCGATCGCTTCGTGCTCGGCCTCGATTATCGCGACAGCGTCATCAGCGTTTACGACCGCTCGGCGTTCGCGTACACAGGGAAGGGAACCGTGGTGCCGTTCACGATGTCGCGCGGATTCATCTTCGTGAATGGTGATCTCACGTTGCTCGACGGTACCAGGCTTCCCGGCCGCTTCGTCGTCGACGTCGGCGCGTCCGGCTCACTGGCGCTCGCAAAGCCGTTCGTCGATGCGAATCGTCTACGCGAGCGAGCGGGGCACACGATCCGGCGCGAGTCGGGCCGTGGCGTCGGCGGCGTCGTGATGGCCGACGTCGGACGTGCGCAGGCATTCTCGATCGGCGGTGCGACACTTCAGCATCCCATCATCACACTCAGCGGCGATTCCGCCGGTGTGCTGTCGGGCTCATCCCTCGGCGACGGGAACATCGGCGGCGAGATCCTGCGTCGCTTCACCGTCCTGCTCGACTATGCGAGAAAGAATTTGATCTTCGAGCGGCACGACGACACCGACGAGCCATTCGAGACCGAGATGACCGGGCTCGCGATGGTTCCTGCGCTCAATGGGACGGGGCTCGTGGTTTCGTCCGTGGTGGCCCGGTCGCCGGCCGCCGAGGCGGGGATCGTCGCCGGAGATACGGTCGTGGCAATCGACGACAAGCCCGCGACGCTGGCCGTGCTGGACGCCGCGCGTCCGAAAACGGTGCGCGAAGGGCAGCGCATCACGTTCACGGTTCGGCGCAAGGGAATGGATGTGCAGGTCCAGGTGGTCACGCGGCGGATGGTCTAGCGCGAGCAGTCTACCTGCGCCCTTCGCGGCTCGCTCACCTGCTCGTCCTCGAGACGCCTGTCTCTCGAGCCCATTCACGGATGGGGGATCAGCCAGCGCATTCAACAGATCTCTAAAGGCGCGCTCGAGGTCGATCAGGGATCGCCGTATCCCGCGCTGCAGCAGTTCGAGAATAGCGGACTGCCGCTCGATGCGCGGCTCGCGATCACCCCGATGGACGCGCCTTACACGTACCGCCCAGGAGTCGAACCCGGACGAGGCTCCGGCGCCCGGAGTGGTGCGTGGGAGTCGAACCCACTGCGGCGGCCTTCCTCATGGCATCCGCGCCGCGGCATCCGAAAGATAGCGTGCTGCCGGCCGGTCTGGCTATTCATTGGCCAACAGGCGGCTGCCACAGCTCCACCTTGTTGCCCTCGGGGTCGACGACCCAGCCGAATTTGCCGTCATCCGATTCCACTACCTCGCCGATGACGTTGCACCCTTCCGATTGCAGCGCGGCGACGAGCCCGTGCACGTCCTCGACGCGGTAGTTGATCATGAATGACGCGGTGCTCGGAGCGAACTGACTGCTGCTTTCCGGTGCGACGTACCAGGCGGTCGTTCCGCCGCTGGGATTGCCGGCGGCGTCGGTCCAGTGCAGCGCCGCTCCGCCCCAGGCCTGCACGTCGATTCCGAGGTGCTGCTTGTACCAGGCGCGCAGCGCGGGTGCATCCTTCGCCTTGAAGAAGATCCCGCCGATGCCGGTGACACGCGTCATGTGAACCTCGGGTGGTCAGTGATGTGGGATGAGCGTTTCGTGAAGTCGATCGGTGCCGAGCCGCACCGTGGTGTTCGAGGCGGAAGGCACTGGATGCCGCAGTGCGAGATGGCTCAACGTCCGACCCGCGCGTGCCATGCCTTCAAGGCCGCCGCCTCCGCCTCGGGGGTGTACGCGAACTTGTTCTTCTCGCGACGCTCGGCCGGAAGCGACTGCCACCACGCGAGCGAATCACGGATCGTCTCCGTCA
>Ga0070684_100003082_pt1 | contig 12439 bp, 9 predicted proteins | sample KBSC723LmetaG_FD_65653 | JGI IMG/M metagenome (GOLD analysis project Ga0070684, IMG submission 65653) | Corn rhizosphere microbial communities from Kellogg Biological Station, Michigan, USA - KBS C7.2-3L metaG | ecosystem: Host-associated > Plants > Roots > Rhizosphere ...
CCGAAGGATTCCGCCGCCGTCACGCCGCGTCCGATCTCGACGGCCTTGACCGCCTGCAGGCTCATCACGCTCCATGCCAGCAGCCCGTCGAGGCGCTCGTCCCACTGCGCGTAGGTGCCGAGGCCCGCGGGCGCGCCGTGCACCACCACTTCGAAGACGCCGCCAACCGTGTCTCCGGTGCGCGATACCTGCTCCACTTCTTCTTTCATGCGCGCTTCAACGTCGGGATCGACACAACTCAGCAGGACGTCGTCCTTTGCGCAGACGGCGACAATCTCATCCCACGTGGCCGTGCGCTCGAGCTCGGCATGGCCCACGCGGATGACGTGGCTCAGCACTTCGATGCCCAGCTCGCGGAGCATCAGCTTGGCGAAGGCCCCCGCGGCAACGCGCGATGTGGACTCGCGTGCCGAGGCCCTCTCCAGCACGTAACGCGCATCGGGAAAGTTGTATTTCAACGCGCCGGCAAGGTCCGCATGCCCGGGCCGCGGAGAAGCAACAGCTTGATGTTTTGCCGGGTCGCCGGCAGCAACCGGCAGCTTCTCTTCCCAGTTCTTCCAGTCGCGGTTCACGATCTCAATGGCCACTGGCGTGCCGATGGTCTTGCCGTGGCGCACGCCCGAGAGCACGTGGGCCTTGTCGGTTTCGATTTTCATGCGCCCGCCGCGGCCGTAGCCCTGTTGCCGGCGCCATAGCTCGCGGTTCACAAAATCGAGATCGACCGGCACCCCCGCAGGCAAGCCGTTGATCATCGCGATCAAGGCCTCGCCGTGCGACTCGCCGGCACTGAAAAATCGGATCATGACTCTTTCGATTGTAAAGGACAGGCAACGGCAACAGGGATCAGGGAACAGGGATCAGAGGCCAGGCACAAGGGAGCAGGGATCAGGCATTAGGCATTGGGCGCGTCCATGCCGGTCAGTGGTCAGAAATTCTTCTGAATCTCAATCAACAACGCAGCGAACTGACGCGTCCCTTCGCCCACTGCCGCTCAGCCCATCATGCCTTTGTGGCCCAGCAGGCAGCGGACGTACGAAATTTGGCCGACGTGGTAGGTTTCGTGCCAGGCCAGAAAACGAACGATACCGCTGATTTTGCCGTCAGCGGTAGGAGGGCCGGGCCGCGGAGCCGGGGCTGCCAGCGCCTCGTCCGACGCGTTCTCCATGGCGGTGCCAAGAACGCCCGAGACTTCGCGCCACGTGTCCATCATGGCATCGGGCGAGGGGTAGGCCGCGGCTTCGTCCAGCTTCTCGCCGCGCGCGAACATGCCGAGCCACGGCTTCGACCACTCTGTGCCCAGGCGCGCCAGCACCATCTTGCGCGTCCAGATCAGGTGCCCCACAATCCACGCCACATGATTTGTTGCGCCGCTCGGGCGCTTCACCCACTCCTCCGGGCTCAGGTCTTTCACCATGTTCAAGAGATAGCCATCGTTGAATCGGTATTCTTCGGCGGAGTGGGCAATTGACGCAGGAACGGGCATTTTTCAGGTCTCCACAAGAGCGGGACATTGGGACTGCTGCTCATCGAATACGCTGTCAGCCCCGCGCCGGTCAACCTGGGGGTCCGAGCCGCAGTTCAACGCTTGCCGCGCGGCTCATACTGGAAGCACTGCTCAAGCGCGACGCCCAGCGCAAGGGCTACCTTGAACGCGGTCTCGAGTGAAGGCGAATACTTGTCCTGCTCCATGGCGATCACGGTCTGGCGCGTGACGCCAACATGGTCGGCGAGTTCCTGCTGGGTCATGGATCGCGCCGCCCTGAGGTCGCGAATCTGATTGCGAATGGAGGGCATCAGAGGGCTCTCCTGTAGGACACGATCTGCGTGGCGGTCTTGGTGATGTCGGCGATGATCAGCATGCCGAAGAAGACGCTGAGGAAGTGGAGGCCGAGCCGGTGGTTCTCGAAGTTCATGTTGTGGGCTTCGGCATGAAACCAGAGCATGCCGAGGCTGAGCACCATGAGGCCGGCGAGGGTGAGATAGCCGGCGCGGTAGCCGCGCAGCTCGATGAGGCGGTCGCGCTCGTCGGTGACGCGGTTGCGGGTGAACAACGCGATGAGGAGCTGGAGGACGATCTGCAGGACGATGACGGCGGCGATCATGCCGGCAACCTTGTCGACGGAGTTCTGGCGGTGGAGGAACACGTAGGATCCGTAGACGAGGATCTCCGCCAGGAGAGAGGCATAGAGGGTCTTTTCACGGTAGGACAGGATGGGCATGGTGGATGGCTCCATGTCAAAAATGTTTGACATTGAGGAATGTAGCGCGGCTGAGAAGTCGTGTCAAATATTTTTAACATCTGTTTTGCGCGATGTCGTTGGTATGGCGGCGGAATGCAAAAGCGGCGCCATGAAGACGCCGCTTTCATTCGACCATGCGTGAACTATGCTCGGCTGAGGTAAGCGCCTTCGCTGGTGTCCACGCGAATCTTCTCGCCTTCGTTGATAAACGGCGGCACCTGGACGACGAGGCCGGTCTCGGTCTTGGCGGGTTTGGTCACGCTCGAAGCTGTTGCCGATTTCAGGCCCGGCTCCGTCTCCACGACCGTGAGTTCAACAAACGTGGGCAGCTCGATGCCGACGGCCTGGCCATCGTGGTAGCTGACCCGGATCTGCAGGTTCGGCGTCAGGTACTCGACCGCATCGCCGAGCGTGGAGGCCTTGAGCACGGTCTGCTCGTAGTTCTCCGGATTCATGAAGTAGTAGTCGTCGCCGTCGTTGTAGAGGAACTCCATGGAGATTTCGTCCACCACAACCTTTTCGATGGCGTCTGCGGAGCGGAAGCGGTGCTCGAACATCGCGCCCGATTTCAGGTTGCGCAGCTTGGCCTGGATGAACGCGCGCAGGTTGCCGGGCGTGCGGTGCTCTACTTTGAAGACCAGGTGAAGCTGGTCGTTGTGCTTGATGATCATGCCCGGACGCATCTGTGTGGCGGGAATCGCCATAGGGGTAAAACTCCTTGCTCTGGTTCCTTAGTAGGTAAGGCCGAGATCGGCTCTGGTCTATCTTCCATTCTATCGTAGCCACATTTGACCCCGAACGCGTTACAGGTGCAAACGCAGACGGGCCCGCCGCACTCCACCCGGAGCGCGGCAGGCCTGCCAATGGTTTGCGAATCGAATTGAGCTGCGCGTCTGGCTCTGATCCGCTGAGATCAGTTCCGCACCGGGAAGATGGCGCTGACGCAGATGGAGTACTGCATGCCCTTGGGCGCGAACGCCCGCAGATCGGGCAGTGCAAAGTTGGTAGTGCCGTCTCCACCGAACGTGGTACCCACCAGCGAAAACACCGCGGTGTTCCCGTTGATCGGCAGCAGGCGCCCGTCGGCAGGCAGGGCTCCCGTGGGGCCGCCATAGCCGTTTACTGAAAGAATGATGTCTCCCACATTCATGCTGTCGCAGGCAGAAGAGTGGAAGTACTCAGGTCCCAGCACGGCCTGTCCATTGCTGGTGCTCAACCCGCTCGCCAGCTTCGTCAGGTTCTGCGGGATTGTTCCCGGAGGTCCCTGCGGACCCTGAGGCCCCTGCTGGCCTTGAACGCCCTGCTGCCCCTGAGGGCCGGCTGGCCCCTGCTGTCCTGCAGGCCCCGCGGGCCCCTGCGGACCGGCCGGACCGGCTGGTCCCTGCGGGCCTGTGGTATTCCACGTAACCGCGCTCTCGGTCGTCTTGCAACTGGTGCCGGCAGGCACAATGCGGAGCGCGCCGGTTTGCTTGTTCACGCATGCGTGAATCACAGTCCCGGCATGCGCCGGGGCGGCTGCGGCAGCCCACAGGCAGGCCAGCGCAGCGACTCCAATTAAGCTTCGTGCAGACATCGAAAACCTCCAGGGAATCGGTTCTCTGCGCGCCACGGATTCAGCAGCAGAACACAATCTCATTGCAGATAAGTGGACAGGCTGGATGGTTTGTGACGGCCATAAGAAAGAAATCATGCAGAAGTCTGCAAGAGTGTCGGCGAAATCCTTCGGAGGGCTTATGCGAAGAGCGCGAGGCCGCGGCGCCAGCCGTTCCGGCGCGCAGGTCGGGTTATTACGAATTAGCTTTCATGGCCGCGGCAATATCCGTGGCACCCTGCGATCGATCGACACGCAGCAGCAGGCGCTCGAGTTCGTTCTCGATCTCGCGACCAATTGCCATCGCGGTTCGGAACGGTGCCGGCGGATCCTGCTCGTCGCCGTTCTGCTTCGTAGTCAGCGCGAGGCGCGCGGCAACGTGCATTTGGCGCTGCAGCTTTTCCAGGCGCCGGAACACCGGCTGCGCGCCTCGCAAGCCTGCGCGTTCGGCATCGAGCCACGCGCCGAAGCGGCTGCGCGACTCGTCCATCTCCGGCGGGTCGGGCTGCAGGCCGCCCATATAGCCCTGAAGGCCGCGCATCCAGTTGAGAACTTCCACCTGCGCCACGAGGATGGGCCAATTCTGCGGGTTCACCGCTTCGGCCTCGCGCCAGCGCGGATCTGGCCACCAGTGGTGGTACCAGGTGACCACTTCGGCGGCGGGCATGGGCCGCGCAATGCCGTATCCCTGCGCGTACGTACAGCCCATGCGCAGCAGCATCAGGCCCTGCTCTACGGTCTCAACACCTTCCGCCACCACCGTTCTGCGGAATGCGTTTGCCAGACCGATAATGCCCTGAAGGATGGCCAGATCATCGGGATCGTGCAGCATGTCGCGCACAAACGTCTGGTCGAGCTTGAGCACCGGCGCGGGCAGCTTTTTGAGATACGTCAAAGATGAGTAACCCGTGCCAAAATCGTCGATCGCCACCTGGATTCCCATCTCAAGGCATGCCGAGATGATTTCCGACACGTATGCCACATCCTGAACCGTGCTGGTCTCCAGGATTTCAAGTTCCAGCGACGCCGGATCGGCGCCCGGGTTTGACTTGAGAAGCGCGCGAAGCCGCTCAACAAAATCGCTCTGCTGAAGATGGCGCGCGCTCACGTTCACGCTCACCGCGATGGGTTGCCCCTGCCCGCCCCATTCGCCAATCTGGCGCAGCGCCTGGTCGATGACCCATTCGCCCACCTCGATGGCAAGGTCCTGATCTTCAATCACCGGCAAGAACACACCAGGCAGCAGCAGTCCGCGCTGGGGATGCTGCCATCGGATGAGCGCCTCAGCGCCCAGCAGCGCGCCCGTGGCCATGTTCACCTTGGGCTGGTAGTGCAGCACAAATTCGCCGGCCTTGAGCGCCTGGCGGATGCGGCCGATTTCCTCCAGCTTTCCGCGGAGGTTGTAATCGCGCGCCGAGTCGAACACCTGGTACCTGTCTTTGCCCGCCAGCTTCGCCTCATACATGGCCTGCACGGCCTGGCGGATCATCTGGTCCGCATCCACTTCTTCTGCCTGTGGAAAGAAGGTCATGCCTGCAGTGGCCGACACCTTCGGCGATTCTGTTCCGTGCGCCACGGGGGCTGAGACAGCGCTCATCAACCGTTCGACCACCTGCATGGCCGGGGCCGTCTCACTCAGGTTGGGCAGCACAACTAGGAACTCGTCTCCCCCGATGCGCCCCAGGGTGTCGCCTTCGCGCAGTGCCTGTTTCATTCGCGAGGCAGTGTTCACGAGCAGCGCATCGGCAGCCTCTCGCCCGAGAGCCTCATTGATGCACTTGAAGTTATCCAGATCGAGCAGGATCAGGCCCACCATGTGGCCAGTGTGGCCGGCCAACGCATTGGCGGTGCGCAGCCGATCGAGCGTCAGGTTGCGGTTCGGCAGCCCCGTGAGTTCGTCGTAGTTGGCGGCCTGTTCCAGCTTGCGTTCCTGCTCCTTCATCGGGCTCACGTCGAAGAACAGGCCTACGAAATGCGACGGCTTCCCACCGCTGTCAAACACCGTGGTGATGGTGGCGCTCACCTGGAACTCGCTGCCATCTTTGCGGCGGAACCACTGCTCGCCCCGCCAGCGACCGCTGCCCATCACCTGGTCTTCGAGGCCGGTGTAAAAATCTTCATCGTGCCGTTCAGACCTGAGGATGTGCGAATGCTGGCCCAGTACCTCCTCGCGGGTGTAGCCGGTCGTGCGCGTAAATGAGTCATTCACCTCGATGATGGTGCCTGCGACATCGGTCACAAAGATGGCTTCGCTGGCGTCGGCAAAAACGCTGGCGGCAAGTTCAAGGCGCGCCTGGGCTTGCTTGCGCTCGCTGATGTCCTCGATGGAGATCACGATGCCGCCAATCGAGGTGTCGCTTTCGCGCCAGGGCATGATCTCGCCGCGCATCCAGATCACCGAACCGTTTGCCCGCTCGAAGCGCTCGTCGCTGAACGCGAACGGCTCTCCTTCAAGAGCACGGCCGTGGGCGATTTTCCAGCGCTCGGGAATGTCGGGCACGACGTCGTAGTGGCAGCGGCCGATGATGTCTCCTGTGACTCCGTAGAGCTGACGCCAGCGGCGGCTCACCGCAAGGTAACGCATGTTGCGGTCGTACATGGCCAGCGCCGCCGGAGCATGTTCGATGAACATCTCGAGTCGCGATTTCGTTTCGCGAAGCGCCGCTTCAGTGGCCTTTCGTTCCGTAATATCCTGCACCGTGCCGCGCATCAAGATCGGCACGCCGTTCCGATCGCAGTCAATTCGACCAATGCCCTGTACCCAGCGCATCTCTCCGTCGCACGGGCGGATCGCCCGATATTCGCGGTTGAAGATGCGCCCCGGCGTCGCGATCACGTCTTCCATGTATTTCACGAGCGCTTCGCGATCCGCGGGATGCACCAGATTCGCCCATCCCTCTATGTCGTGGGGATACCCCGCAGGCAGCCCCAACATGGTGTCAATGGAGGCCGATGTGGCAAAAGCGCCGCGGCGGATATCAAGAATATAGGTTCCGATGGGAGGTAGTTTGGCGGCCTCGGGAAGGGCCTGGTTAGCCTCGTAGACCTGCTCCTCTTCCTCGATGCGCTGGGTCAGGTTCACCGCCGTCGTAAACAGCCCAATCACTTCACCCGAGGCTGACCGGACCGGATACTCGTTTACCTCGATCCAGGCCTTGCCTGCGACGCGCACAATTTCCCGGATGTTATGGACCGTGTCGCCCTGCGAAAGCACCTGCTTTTCAATTGCGTAATAGGCGTCGGCATCCTCTTCGGGCAGAAAGTCATAGTCGGTGAGGCCGACGAGATCCACCCCGCCCAGGCGCTCGCTGATGTTGGCCAGGAACGGCTTGCTGGCGGCAGTGAACACATGGTTGCGGTCTTTGAAGAACACCGGCGCGGCTGTGCTTTCAATGACGCCCCGAAGATGGTCGGAGGCGTCAGGCCGCCCGTCCCGGTTCCAAAGCGCCCGGGCATCCTCGAGCCGAAGGGAAACCTTCCGGTTTTCGCCCACTCCGATGCAATGGAAATTCGTCTCCAGGCAACGGATGCGCCCGACTTTGTCACGCACGCGCAGGCATTCGACGCCACTCGCGGGGCCATCCGCGGCGAAGATCCGCCCCACCACATCGGCATCTTCGGGGTGGACGCGCTCCTGGAAGAGGCCGGGGGACGAGAGAAGCGCCTGGGAATCAAATCCGCAAACGTCTTCAGGTGCGCCATCGATCGAAATCACGCGCGGGGATGCGCCTGCCGAAAAATGAAGCGTAACCTCGACATTGCTTACCGGTAACATGGCTCGGGCAGACGAGGGCATCGTATAGGGAATATTCCCTTTAGGGCAAGAGGTACGCGGTGCCGCGAAAGTTGCAGTGAGCTGCCTGGTAACGTTGTTCTCAGGTTACCGGTACTTCCTGTGAATGTCTAACCGCCGACGCTCGGGCAGTTTGCGGCGCCCGCGGGGCATCGTCTACGATTGCCCAAACCGCGGCGCGCCTGCGACACAGGAGCCTTTCTCATGCGAATCAGCCCTCTTTTTTGCGCCCTGTCCCTTTGCCTGTGCGGGGCTCCGGCAATGTCTTCGCAAGCGGTGCCGCCCCCGCAGCCGGCCACGGCGCCGGGGCAGCCAGGCATCAGCCAGGCGCAACCCGTGCCTCCTCCCGCTGATGCGCCCTTTCGCAACGCAAACCTCCCGGTTGAGCAGCGGGTCACCGATCTGTTGTCGCGCATGACGCCGCAGGAAAAAGCCTCCATGCTTGCCGGCTCCGGCTGGATGGAATCGACGCCCATCCCCCGGCTCGGCGTCCCCGCCATCAAAATGGCCGACGGGCCCATGGGAGTGCGGTCGTGGCTTGGCAGCTCAGCCATTACCTCCGCAGCCAACGCGCCGGCCAAAATCGAGGCCACCTCGTTCCCGGCCGGTGTCTGCATGGCGGCTACCTGGGACACACCGCTCGTCCAGAAGGAAGGCCAGGCCATCGCGCAGGAGGTGAAAGCGCTGGGCCGGGACATGATCCTGGGCCCGACGGTCAACATCAATCGCCAGCCGCTCTGGGGCCGCAACTTCGAGGGCTACGGCGAAGACCCATACTTGTCCGGCCGCATGGGAGTGGCCTATATACAAGGTGTGCAGAGCGAGGGAGTCATTCCCAGCGTGAAGCATTTTGACGCCAACAACGAGGAGTTCGAACGGCACCGCATCAACGCCACCATCAGCGACCGCGCCCTGCACGAAATCTATCTGCCGGCCTTCAAGGCAGCCGTCGAAGAGGGCAATGCCTGGAACGTGATGTCGGCCTACAACCTGGTGAACGGCGCGCACATGGCAGAGAACATGCCGCTGCTGCACGACGTGCTCCAGAACGAGTTCGGGTTTCAGGGATTCGTGATTTCCGACTGGGGTTCCACCTACTCGACCGCCCCAACCATTAACGCCGGCATGGATCTGGAGATGCCTGGAGGGCCGCCCGCGCAAAAGTGGATGGACCTGCCCCAGACGGCGCAAGCCGGCAACAGCGACCTCTGGCTCACTCCCGAGAAAGTCCTCTTCGACCTGAACGCGGGCCACGTCACTCAAGCCCAGATCGACGACAATGTCCGGCGGATTCTGCGCGTCATCATCGGCAGCGGCCTCTTCGACCATCCTCATCCCGGAGGCGGAGAGGTGGACACGCCGGCAGAGCGCGCGGTCGCACTGCAAGGCGCTACCGAGGGCATCGTGCTGCTCAAAAACGACGGCAACCTGCTGCCGATCGACCCCGCGAAGGTCCATAGCATCGCGGTGATTGGCCCCGATGCCGGCGTCGCTCGCACCGGCGGCGGCGGCAGTTCGCTGGTCCGGCCGAAGTATGCCATCGCGCCGTTCGACGGCATCCGCGAGCGAGCCGGCGACGCGGTGAAGGTAAGTTACGCGATGGGAGCGGGCATGGAGGGCGAAGACGCCGCGCACGACACGCCCGAGGCACGCGCCGCCGATCTGCGCCAGGCCGTCGAAGCTGCCTCGCATGCCGATGTCGCCGTGGTGGTAGTGGGCCGCGACAACAAGATCGAGTCCGAGGGCCACGACGTGCCGACCATGGACCTGCCCGCCGGCCAGGACGAGCTGATCGAAGCTGTGGAGAAGGCCAACCCGCATACCGTCGTCGTCCTCAATACCGGGGACCCGGTGACGATGACGCGCTGGCTCGATAACACCCCCGCGCTGCTGGACATGTGGTACGGCGGCCAGGAAGGCGGCCACGCCCTTGCGGCGATTCTGTTCGGCGATGCCGATCCATCGGGGAAGCTGCCCGTCACCTTGCCCAAGCGCTACGAGGACAACCCAGCTTACGGCCATTATCCCGGGCAAAATCTGCAGGTGGACTACGCCGAAGGCATCTACGTGGGCTACCGCTACTACGACACAAAGAAGGTGGACCCCGCATTTCCTTTCGGCTACGGCCTGAGCTACACCACCTTTCAGTACGACAACATGGGGGCCACGCCCCGCCTCGCGTGGGTAGGCAAGACTGCAAAATTTGGCGTGACGGTGGACGTGAGCGTGCAAAACACCGGCACACGCGCCGGGGCCGAAGTCGTCGAGCTCTACGTGCACGAGAACAAGCCGAAGATCGACCGGCCTGAGCGGGAACTGAAGGGCTTTCAGCGCGTCGAACTGCAGCCCGGCGAGACCAAGTGGGCGCACTTCCGGCTGGATCGCTCCGCGTTCTCCTATTGGGATCCGGCGACGAAGGCGTGGACCACGGACCCAGGCGACTACGAGATCCAGGTCGGCTCGTCCTCGCGCGACATCCGCCAGAAGAAGGTCATCAAGATTCCCGCGTCATTTCTGAAGGCGCAATAATAGCCGTCCACCGGCGAAGCCAACCTGCGGATCAAAGCCGACCCGCGGATCGATGAAACCGCACAAAGTACCGCCGGTCTAACGTACCGCCGCTCGAACGTACCGCCAGTCGAACGTACCGCCGGTCGAACGTACACCGGTCGAACGTACCGCCGGTCTCCAGACCGGCTGTAGTGCGGGTGTCCTCACCCGCACATTCTCACCTTTCCGGGATTACCGGCTCGGTGGAGCAGTCTGCCCCGAAGGCGCGGGCGAGGCCGGCGCGTCGGGCCTGGGAGCGAACATCTGCGACTCCGGCACCAGGAGCATCTGCGTATACTGCCGCAGGTTGATGTCGCCACGTTCGGCGGTCAGGACAGAACTGCGATTCGGCCCGGTCCCGACCGAGAGCTTCAGGTCCTTGATATCGAGAACATCCCCGGTACTCACGGCGGTCTTCGCTGGAAAGTGATGCTCGGCCGTTGCCACTTGTTTGCGCGGCTGATTCATGTCGGAAACCGCGCCCGTGGAGCGGGATGGAGCGTCGTACGGACCCGAAGGCGGCGCAAAGCCAACCCCCGGCACCACTTCCATGTCTGCGGGAGCCTGCGCCAGTGCAACCACCACCAGGCTGATGGGGGTCAACTCACCGCCATTGCATTGCGCCCGCCGGAACGCCACCGCGAGCGTAGCAGGATTGCTGCCCTTCCGCGGCTCGACCGCCTCCACCGTTCCTTCCAGATTGGCTCCGCGGCGAAGAACACAATCCGGACCGTTCCAGTCCACAGTCACCCGCGCCCGAATCCCCGCTCCGCTTGCCAGGTGCTTGCTCTCCATCTGCTTGACCAGCTCCGCCTGCAGCGGCACGGGAGCAGTCTGGCATTGGCCACTTACTCCGCACAGAGATATTCCGACCAGGCATGTGGCAACTGGTTTGAGCTTCATGCGCCCCTCCCCAAAGGAATCCCAGCCATTGTGCCACCTGCGAGCCATTCGGACCACCCGGGCGGTTTTCACCGGATGAAAAAGCGGCCTGTCGATCCCCGATACGGGATTCACACCGGATGTTCGTAAACCTCGTCGTCCGGTTCGCCGGCCCGCGCCGCCGTCCATGCAATGTACGCTCCTGAGCCGACAATGAGCGCCGCTCCCCCCAGCATCCACAGCGTGGGCAGCTCATGCCACAGCGCATACGAAATCAGCGCCCCGGTGAGCAGTTGCGTGTAGTGATACTGCGACACGTTGGACGCCGACGTGTGCTTGACCGCGATGTAGAAGCACAGCGTTCCGGCGGCGCAGAAAACACCCATGGCGATCAGCTCGGCGAGCAGACGGGAACCAATGGGCTCGGCGTGCAGCAGCATGGCAATTCCGCCGACCACGGTCATGATCATTCCCGAAAAAAACGCAAGGCTCTCGGGCGACTCGGTCCGGGTGAGCACGCGGGACCAGACCATATTCACGCTGAAACAGGCCACGCAGATCATGCAGGCGAGGTAGCCGATCCAGTCGCCGGGGGTCGTGCCGCCCCAGGGGTCAAGCGCGATCACCACGCCCGCGAAGCCCGCAACGATGGCGAACGATTTGCGCCTCTCGAGCCGCTCTTTGAGAAAGATGGCCGCCAGGATCGTGATGACCATGGGCGACGTAAATACGAGGATGTAGAACAGCGTGAGCGGAACGTGGCGAAGCGCGATGACCACGCCCAGGTTGTTGGCGAGATCGAGGAAAGAACGAACGAGTTGCCGCCGCGGCTGTTTCGGCAGCAGGATCTTCAGCTCGCCGTGCAGGCCGGTCCAGGCGGCGAGAGTGGCGCACATGATCAACCCAAGAAAGGCGAGTATTTCAAGCGCGGAGAGGCGCGAGCGCCCGACGATTTTCATCGTGCTGTCGGTAAGCACCCAGAACGTAAAGGCGGCGATGGCCAGCGCGACAGCTTCGAGATGGGACCTGCGTTCGTTCATGCGCGGCGGCACCCGGTTGCAAGACCCATGGGTGCAGCAATCCATCGAAGCCGGCCAAGACACCGCATGCTCAAGCGTAGCAAGCGCCCGCGCGTCTGGCCTGCGTCTCCGCACGTCCCAGATATCGCAGCCGCGTCCTCGGTGCGCGGGAACCTCGTTTATTCCACCGCGCCGTAGGCGCAACGTTCGTTACACCCGCGCTTCAGCGTGGGGAAAGCCGGTCGGGAAAGGTCCTACTTCTTCGCCGCCTTCAGCACCGCATAGAACGCCGGCTTCGGCTTGCCCTCGCGGTCAAATAGCAGCGGATACGACGTGCGCCCCCGAACCGGCCAGTTGTTCAGCC
>Ga0070684_100003084_pt1 | contig 12438 bp, 10 predicted proteins | sample KBSC723LmetaG_FD_65653 | JGI IMG/M metagenome (GOLD analysis project Ga0070684, IMG submission 65653) | Corn rhizosphere microbial communities from Kellogg Biological Station, Michigan, USA - KBS C7.2-3L metaG | ecosystem: Host-associated > Plants > Roots > Rhizosphere ...
ATAATCACGTCAAACCGCTCGATCGTCATGGGCTACCGCCGTTCGCAGGGCTAATAATATTTGTTTGACGACAAACAAACATATTTGACCCCGATTTGTCAATGGCGGTGGCGGCCCTGCCCTAGGACGCGCTGGCAAGCCCTCGCGCGACCCCGAACTGCGACCGCAGCAGGAGATAGAACGCGGTCACATGGGTGATCATCAGGATCGGCACGTAGATGATCGGGATCACGTAGGTCGAGCCGAGCTCACCGGCCATCGCGGGAAGACCGATCTGGATGGCGTGGTAATAGGCGGTCAGGAGATCGCCCGCCCCCACCACATTGAAGGCGATGACGAACAGCCAGAACAGCGGACGGATCCTCACCGTGGCGAGCGCCATCAGCGCGAGCAATCCGGTTGCGAAGTCGCCATAGGCGGCGAAGCCGGCAAAGCTCGCCGGCAGATTGGGGCCGACGACGCCGGGAACAATGAATACGAGCCCAAAAAAGCGGAAGCTGTGGAGCGTCGCGATGACGCGATGGGCTTCGACTTCCTCCATCGCCTTGAGCCGCGGCCAGATGTAGGCGATGAAGCAGAATAGCCAAGCGACGTAGCCGAGCACGAGATGGATTCGAAAAACAGTTTCCGTCGACATATCAGCCTCCGATCAGCTGTTGGTTGACGCGGCCTCGAACACCGCGCTCAGAATTCCGACCCGGCCTTCCATGATGTTGCGTCCGAGATTGCCGGCGAGCTGCGCAAAATCCGCTCCCATCACCACGCCGAGATTGGGCGACGGCGGCGGCCCCGCAGCGCGCAACTGCGCGACCCAGGCTTTTGCCGCCTCGCTGTCGTCCCGCGAGATGACCGTGCGGAAACCGGCGTTCTCGATTGCCTCATGCGTTGCTTCCGCCGATAGAAGAAAGCTCGTCGCCGGCGTCCGCGCCCACGGCACGGGATAATGCGGCTCGCCTTCCCTTGCGACAACGTCGTAAGTCGCAAACTTGCCGCCAGCCTTCAGCACGCGACGGATCTCGCGATAGAGCCGCGCGCGGTCGGCAATATTCATCGCCACATGCTGCAGGAACACGGCGTCGAAACGGCTATCGTCGAAGGGAAGTTTTAGTGCATCACCAGTCTCGAACACGACTTGTCCGCTCTGCCCCGTTCGCTTGGTCAGATAGCGCGCAGCGTCAACGAAGGGCTCGCTGAGGTCGACACCGGTAACGCGGCAGCCTGTCGTCGCGGCGAGATAGCGCGCCGGACCGCCGACGCCCGAGCCGATATCCAGCACCGACATGCTCGCGCCGATCGCGGCAAGCTTAGCGAGTTCCGCGGTCGCGGCGAGACCCCTTGTGTGAAACTGATCTAGCGCAGCGAGCTGCTGAGGCGAAAGCGTCTGATCCTCGGGCCCGAAGACGGCGAGCGCCGTTTTGAGCCGGCCGGTCAAGCCAGTCGCGCGATAATGGTCACGCACCCCATCGATGGTCTCGGTCATGTGAAGCTCCTGTGTGGCCGGCTTGATCTAGGCGCGCTTCCCGCGGTCGACTATCCGCGATAATGTCGACGAGCTATGAAGCAGAACTTCACAGTCCGGCACGGCGCGCTCGACGGCCTGGAGGCCTTCCTGAGTGTCGCCCAGCATCGCAGCTTCCGCAAAGCCGCCGCCGAGCTAGGCGTCACACCGTCGGCGATCAGCCAGGCGGTCCGCACGCTGGAGGCGCGCGTCGGCGCCGCGCTCTTTATTCGCACGACCCGCAGCGTCGGCCTCACCGAGGCCGGCGAGCGCTTTCTGTCGCGCGCCAAGCCTGCCTTCGAAGAGCTCCTCGCCGCAAGCGCACTCGCGCGCGATCTCGGCCAGCGACCGGCCGGATTGCTTCGGCTTGCGGTGCCACGCGCCGCGGTGCCGTTCTTGCTGGAGCCGTTGATTGCCTCGTTCTGCCAAGCCTACCCCGAGATCGAGGTGGAGATCGCCGCTAGCGAGGAATTAGTGGACCTTGCGGCCAAAGGCTTTGACGCCGGCGTCCGGCTCGGCCAGTTCATCGCCGCCGACATGGTGACGGTGCGGATGAGCGAGCCGTTCCGGTTCATCGTTGTCGGTAGCCCTGCCTACTTTGCCAAGCGCGAGCGGCCCGCGCGTCCGGACGATCTGCGCCATCACGCGTGCCTGAGATGGCGGCGATCGAGCGGGGTGATCGCCCATTGGTCGCTCAACGAGGCCGGCCGCGCGATCGAGATCGCGGTGTCAGGCCCGCTTATCGCCAGCGATTTTCCCACCATGCTGGGTGCCGCGCTTGAAGGCGTGGGTCTCGCGCAAGTGCCGGAGCCGATCGCCACCCCGGCGCTGAAGGACGGAAAACTCGTGCAGGTCCTGGAAAAATTCGCGCCGATGGCGCCGGGCATGTTTCTCTATTATCCCGGCCGCGCGCAAATGCTGCCGAAACTGCGCGTCTTCATCGATCACATCAAGAACCGAGCGCGAGGCGCGCGGCGCGGGAGAGCGAAAGCATCCTAAGAGATCGAAGCGAGCGTCATGGCCCCTCGCCCGATGCCTTTCAACAGCTTGTCGAGCGTGATCGGACTTCGGTGAGCGCCGACGATGGCTACCACTTCTGGGTATCGTACCAGTCGTTGACCTCTTTCCGTGCGCGATCCTTGGCATAGCCGTAGCGTTGCTGCAGACGTCCTTCGAGCTGGTCCTGCTTGCCGGCGATCACATCGAGATCGTCATCGGTCAGCTTGCCCCATTGCTCCTTCACCTTGCCCTTCATCTGCTTCCAGTTTCCTTCGACCCTGTTCCAGTCCATAGCTGATCTCCTTGCGCTTGTGCAGCTACCAACTGACCGAGAAGCCTCGCGTTCCTGATCGTTGCGCGGCATCACCGCGCAGCCAGCCGCTAGGAACCTTCAGCAAATCGTCGGGTTCAGCATCAAATTCGACGGAGACGATCATGGACGATCATGAAGCCATTCGCGGCTCTCGGGCATTGCATACTGGACAGCAATAGCTCGCCATTCCGACGCTGGCCGGCGACGGAACCGATGGAAAGAGATGTCATCAAATCCTCCGGGGAGCGGAACGAATCCGCTCTCGGGTCTTTTGACCCATAAAAAGCAAAGACCATGTCCAGAGGAGATGAGCCATGAACCTGCGTATGTTGACGATCGCCGCGTTGCTGGCACTCGGCGCCGGAACGATGACCGCGGCCAACGCCGTCGAGTTCAACGTGGGCCCCGGGGGCGTTTATGTCGGCCCTAACGACCATCATCGTTACTATCGCGACTACGGGAACAATTGCCGGGTCGTGATCGACCACCGCACCAATCGCTACGGCGAGGACGTTACCGTCCGCAGGCGCATCTGCGACTGACGCCGCATCCGGATTGGACCAGCATGCGCCGCCCTTGCAAAAGGGGCGGCGCATGATTCTTGCCAATCTTTGCCGCGACCCGTCCTTCAACCTTACCGCATTTTCACCTTGCACACGGCTCTGTTCCGGCAACAGGGCGGGTTTGCATGCGTTGAGCCGAGTATCCCCTAAAGAAGGAAAGATCATCATGCGAAAACTCGCAATCGCTCTACTGACGACCACCATGTTGGCTACGCCCGCCGCGTTCGCTGCTTCCAACAATCAGCAACCATCGCAAGGAAAGCAGATGCAGGGACAGCAGACGCAACAAAATCGGCCACAGAACCAGCAGAAAGCCCAGGACCAGAAGCATATGCAGAACGGCCAGCGGCAATCTGCAGAAAACAGCCACTCCATTTCATCTCAGAACCTGTCGCCAGGCGAAGTGCGCCAGGTCCAGCAGGCGCTGAATAAGGATGGCTTCAAGCCTGGCCCGAAGGACGGACGCTGGGGCAACGAAACTGAGAACGCCGTGAAGCAGTTCCAGCAGAGCAAGCAGCTGCACGCGACGGGACAGCTTGATCAGCAAACCGTTGCCGACCTCGGCTTGGATGCGTCCAAATTCTCGCAACCGCAAAGCCAGCAGAAGTAGCAGCACAAACGACGCCCGTATCAAAGCCGAGGCTGCGCGGATCCGTATCAGCGCAGCTTCGGCTTTTGCGGGCGGTCAGATGTACTTCAGGCGGAAGCGCCGGTGATGATCACGGTGCGGGAAGGATGCTTCAAGCGACGCACCGGACACTATGCACGGACGAGCTCATGCGTTCGGATCGGCTCCACGTCGATTACTGTCCCATGGCTATTCATCCGGCGATCTTCGCGCGGCATCTGCGCCACGACCGGCAATTGCAGCACGGTTGCTCGCTGTCCCGGGCGAAGATCGGTGAGCAGGACGATCTCGCCGTCCGAAAACTCGATGGCGTCGTGGTGCGTCGCCGCGTGCTGCATGTTCACCTGCCGGAAACGCGCGAGCCGTCCGCAGGGCCGCCTTTTCTGGAAGAGACCAAAAAACGGCCGACGCCACTCGACCTCGTTTTCAAACGCAAGCTCGGTGCCTGGTAGCAGGCAAACCGCCATTGCCGGGTTATCTACCGCAGCGAAGCCGCGGGTGGTGGTGCCGGGAAAGGTCGCCGATACCAGATTGTCGCCAGCCTTGGCGGAACGCGACGAGACGGAGTGAAGGCTGTAGTCACACATGAAGGCCTCTTTGGGATGATCATACCCCCTGCTGCAATCGCCTAACTTCGCGTCCGTGCTCGTTGTTCCTAAGGAAGTTTCGGGCCCTCGACTCCGAACAATCTGCCGGTCCAGCGCGTTTTGCCCAATGTTCCCCAGATTCAAGTGCGGTTGAGCTATTGTAATGATCCGTTCGGCCATTGTCAGAGTCGTTGCCGCCTGCGCTCGATTTCACTGGGCTGTGATCATTGCCGGAGTCGTATTGATGGTGGCAGCGGCCGTCTTCGACGTGACGCGCTTCTCGATCAACACGGACGTGGAAAGACTGATCTCTCAGAATCTGCCATGGCATGCGCGCCAGGTCGCCCTCACCAAGGAATTTCCGCAGAAGGGTATTTCAGCGGTCGTAACCGCGCCAACCCCCGAAAACGCCGAGCGGGCCACAGAGGAGCTTGCGCAAGCGCTGAAAAAGAATCCCAGTCTCTTTCCAAAGGTCGCGCAGCCGGACAGCGGGGACTTCTTCGATCGCAACCAGCTCCTGCTCGCCACGATCTCCGACGTCAGACGAACCATCGCCGGGCTGACCCAATCGGAACCGATCCTGCGCCAGCTCTCGCACGATCCCAGCCTTCGCGGTGTCATGAACGTTCTATCGTTCGCAGCCGACCAGGTACGGCAGGGGCGGCTCAAGCTCGAACAATTGAACTGGCCGCTAACGCTTGCCAACGAAACCCTGAATGACGTGCTGTCCGGCAAAACGGCGGCCTTTTCCTGGAAGGATCTGCTTCAGGGACATCATTCAGCTTCGGAAGGCCGGCGGCATTTCCTGGAGATAGAGCCGCACCTCGACTTCACCAAGCTGCAGCCTGGATCGGCTGCGGATCAGGGGATTCATCAGGCAGCGACGCAATTGGAGCTGCAGCAGAGGTTCGGCGCAACCGTCAGTCTGACCGGCCGGGTTCCCATGGATGACCAACAGTTCTCGGTCATCCGAGACAGCGCCTTGCGTGACACGCTCACGGCCGCGCTCGGTGTCCTGATCGCGCTATGGCTGGCGCTACGGTCGTGGAAGATCATCGCCGCGGTCTTCTTCAGTCTGGTGGTGGGGCTTGCGACGACCGCGGCGCTGGGCCTCATCATGGTCGGTTCGTTCAATCTGATTTCGATCGCCTTCTTCGTGCTCTTCGTCGGCCTCGGCGTCGACTTTGGTATTCAATTCAGCGTGCGATACCGCGCCGAACGTTACGACCAGGGCAAGTTGCATCCGGCGCTGGAGAGCGCTGCGAGGAAGGTCGGCAGCCCCCTCGCTCTCGCCGCGGCGGCAACTGCCGTCGGCTTCTTTGCCTTCTTGCCCACGAGCTATAGCGGCCTTTCGGAGCTCGGGCTGATCGCCGGCTGCGGCATGTTGATCGCGTTTGCCTGCAGCATCACGCTGGTGCCGGCGATGCTGGCGCTGCTCAATCCACCGGGCGAACCGGCGCCGGTCGGCTTCAAGTTTCTTGGACCGCTGGATGACCTTCTCCAGCGCCACCGCATCGCCATTGTGATCGCAACCATCGGCCTGGTCGTTGCAGCCTCTCCGCTGCTGCTGCACCTGCCATTCGACTTCAATCCGATCGATCTGCAGAACCCGAACTCGCCGGCGGTGATGACGTATCATCAACTGCAGAAAGATCCTGAGACCAGCGGCAGCGACGCGGAGGTGTTGGCGCCGTCCATCGAGCAGGCCGATGCAATAGCCAAGCGCCTGGACGGGCTCCCGCAGGTGTCACGCACCATCACCGTGAACAACTATATTCCCGGCGATCAAGAGGCGAAAATCCGGGAATTGAAGTCGGCGTCTGCCAGACTTCGCGCTGTGCTCGGGTCCCGCAAGCACGCCGCACCGACCGACGCGCAGACCGTGGCTTCGATCAGGAACGCGGCAAAGGCCTTGTCCGAAGCCGCCGGCTCCCAACAAGGCTCAGCCGCGGATGCCGCAAGGAACGTATCAGCCCTGCTGATGCGGCTCGCCGACGCGGATGCCGGCGTGCGGCAGAAGGCGGAAGCCGCGGTGATCTCACCACTGCTTTATGACCTCGACCAATTGCGTCAGAGTCTGTCGCCGCAGCAGGTCAGCATCAAGACTCTTCCGCCCGACCTGCTCCGCGACTGGGTGCTGCCCGATGGCAGGGCACGCGTTCAGGCGCTGCCCAAGGGTGACCCAAGCGACTCCCATGTTCTGCAGGAGTTTGCCGCCGCCGTCCTCAAGGCCGTGCCCACGGCCTCGGGCGCGGCCATTACCTATTACGAAGGCGGAAGGACCGTCACAACAGCCTTCATCGAAGCAGGCGTCTTTGCGCTCGTCGCGATTGCGATCCTGCTCTTTATCACCCTGCGACGGATGGTCGACGTACTGCTCACGCTCGTTCCGCTATTGCTCGCCGGCGCAGTGACGCTAGAAATCTGCGTTCTGGCCGGACTCGCGCTGAACTTCGCCAACATCATCGCCCTTCCCATGTTGCTGGGTGTCGGTGTCGCCTTCAAGATCTACTACATCATGGCCTGGCGAGGCGGAAAGACCGGCCTGCTGCAATCGGCCTTGACGCGCGCCGTCGTATTCAGCGCCATGACGAACGCCATCGCATTTGGAAGCATGTGGGCATCGAATTATCCCGGCATGTCCAGCATGGGAAAGTTGATGGCGCTGGCGCTGTTGTGCACGATGGGCGCCGCAGTGCTGTTCCAGCCGGTCCTGATGGGTCCGCCTCGTCAGATCAGCGAGTTCGAGGAGAAGAGCGCAGACCTTTCTCAGGCGGCCGAGTGATTGCCGAGAATCAACGTCCCCGGGACGTACCGGCGCCTTACCGAGCCAAGCTCCTTCGGCGCCAGCAGTCAGCGGCCGTTCTGCTCGTCGCCGAGCAGCTTCGCAAAGCAGCTTTACGAAGACCCGGGATGGTTCAGCCCTCGCGAGGAACGCCAGCTCGACACCAACACCAGAATGGCACAGGAGCGGAACGATTCCAAAAGGTGACGTTGAATAGCCCGCTGCGTATGAGCATGGGTCCGCAGGCCGTGCGGTCTCATGGCCCCGGAACCGGGGCTGGCAAAGCGTCGCGCTCCTCCGCCTGCCGGGAATGATCGGCGCCGATCAAGAGATAGACGGCCGGGACCACGAACAGGGTGAACAGCGTTCCGATCGCAAGCCCGCTCGCAATCACCAGCCCCATGTTGAAACGCGACACGGCGCCGGCACCGGTCGCAAGAATCAGCGGAACCACGCCCAGCACCATTGCAGCCGTTGTCATTAGAATGGGACGCAGCCGGATTCCGGCGGCCCGCTCGATGGCCTCGCGCTTCGTCACGCCGCTGCGCTGCAAATCATTTGCAAATTCGACGATCAGGATCGCGTGCTTGCTGATCAACCCCATCAATGTCACGAGTCCGACATCGGTGTAGATGTTCAGCGAGGCCCCGCCGACGCCGACACTGACGAAAATCAGCGCGCCTGCAATCGACATCGGCACCGAGACCAGGATGATGCAGGGGTCGCGGAAGCTTTCGAACAGGGCCGCGAGCGAAAGGAAGATGATGACGAGCGCAAATCCGAAGGTTTCGACGAAGCCGCTGGATTCCTGGATATATTGCCGTGACAGCCCGCTATAGTCGACGGTGTAGCCTGCCGGCAGCGTCCTCTCGGCAAGATTATTGAGAAAATCGAGCGCATCGGCCTGCGCGACGCCGGGCGCCGCCACTCCCTGTATCGTTGCGCTGTTGACCTGCTGAAAGTGATTGAGCGTTTCCGGCACCGTCTTGGTGGTGATCCGCGCGATCGTCGACAGCGGAACGGGAACGCCGGAAACGCTGGCCACGTAGTAGTTCAACAATTGATCCGCATTCAGGCGATAGCGGTGCTGCACCTGAGGGATCACCTTGTAGGAGCGCTGGTCGAGGCTGAAGTAGTTCACATAGCCGCCGCCCAACATGGATGTCAGGGCGCTGCCGACATCGCTCATCTTGAGCCCGAGCTGCGCCGCTTTGTCACGGTCGATCTCCACGACCGACTCGGGGTTGTCGATCTTGAGGTCGGTGTCGAGAAAGATGAACATTCCGCTGTCGATCGCCGCCTTGAGAAATTTCTGGGCGACATCGTCGAGCTGGTTGAAGGAATCGGTCGTCTTGATCACGAACTGCACCGGCAGGCCCTGGCTGCCCGGCAATGGAGGCAGCTGAAAGGCGGCGATACGCGCACCGGCCACGTCGTTGAGCTTCTGCTGCACGATCGGCTGAAGCTGATTGCTGGTCCGCGAGCGTTCGTCCCACGGCTTGAGCACCATTCCCGCGACCACCCTACTCGGAGAGTTGATCTGGAACACATGGGCGGTTTCCGGAAATTGCTTCATGGTCTGGAAAACCTGCCTTGCGTACAGCACCTTCTGCTGCAATGTCGCGTCCGGCGCGAGCGTCGATGAAGTGACCACCACCCCCTGGTCCTCCTGCGGCGCGAGCTCGCTCTTGGCGCCCGTATAAAGGAAGTAGATGCTCGACAGCACGATCAGCGCAAAAACGGTCGTCACGGGCAGATAGTCGAGACTGTTGTGCAGCCGCCTCAGATAGAAGCGGCGCATGGCCTCGAAGGTGCGATCGATCAGCGTGGAAAGCCTTTCCTGCCAGCCATGTGTTGCACCCGGCGGCTTCAACAGGCGCGAGGCCATCATCGGCGACAGCGTCAGGGCGACGATCGCCGATATGGTGACCGTTCCGACCAGCGTGAAGGCGAACTCGGTAAACAGGGCGCCGGTCAGGCCGCCTTGAAACGCGATCGGCACGTAAACCGCGATCAGTACGACGGTCATGGCGATGATCGGACGGCCAAGCTCGCCCGCGGCCGCCATTGCCGCGGCAACCGGCGGCTTGCCTTGCTCGAGATGACGGTTGACGTTTTCGACGACGATGATGGCGTCATCGACCACGAGCCCGATCGCGAGCACCAACGCCAGCAGGGTCAGGAGATTGATCGAAAATCCCAGCGCCAGCATCATCGTAAACGCGCCGATCAGAGACAGCGGGATTGCAACCATCGGAATGGCGACCGATCGCAGCGAGCCCAGAAACAGGAATACGACGAGGTTGACGATCACCAGGGCTTCGATGAGGGTTCGCGCCACGTCGTAGATTGCTGCATGCACGAAATCCGTCGAATCGTACACGATCTGGCCGTGCAGGCCGTTCGGCAGCGCTGCATGGATGGCGGGGAAGATCTTGTGTATGCCCGCGATCACGTCGAGCAGGTTGGCGGTTGGCGCCACCTGGATGCCGATATAGACCGCGGGCTTGCCGTCAAAGGCGACCTCCGTCTCGTAGCTATCCGCCCCGAGCGAAACGTCGGCGACGTCCTTCAGCCGCACGATCGCCCCGCCCGCCTGTTTCATGATCAGATTGGCGAATTCCTTTTCGGTGTGCAGGCCGGTCGATGCGGTCAGATTGACCTGGACCATCTGGCCCTTGGTGGTTCCAAGCCCCGAAATATAGTTGTTTTGCGCCAGCGCGGTCGAAACATCGGTGGCCGTGAGGCCATATGCGGCGAGCTTCTTCGGATCGAGCCATGCCTGCAGCGCGAAGTTCTGCACGCCGAGGATTTCGGCGGTCTGCACCCCCGGGACCGCCTGCAGCTTGGGCTGAACGACGCGGGTGAGATAGTCGGAGATCTGATTGCGCGCGAGCACATCGCTGTCGAAGCCGAGATACATGGCGTCGATGGTCTGACCAATCTGCACGGTCAGCACCGGTTGCTGCGAGCCTGAGGGAAGCTGGTTGAGCACCGAAGAGACCTTGGTGTTGATCTCGGTCAGCGCCTTGTCCGCATCATAGTTCAGGCGGAGATAGACGGTGATCGTGCTGACGCCGCTCGCGCTTTGCGAGCTCATGTAGTCGATGCCGTTCGCTTGCGCGATTGCGGTCTCCAGTGGCGTGGTAATGAAACCCGCGATCACGTCCGGATCGGCGCCGTAATAGGTCGTGGTCACCGTCACGACCGCGTTCTGCGTGCGCGGATATTGCAGGACCGGCAGCGAGCTCATGGCACGCAAGCCCAGGGCCAGGATCATCAGGTTGACGACGGTCGCGAGCACTGGTCTTCGAATGAAGAGATCGGTGAACCTCATGATGCGGGCTTCATTCCTCGGAGACCTGCGGATTGGCGCTGAAGGGAACCTTGACGTCGTTGTTGATCCGGACGGGTGAGCCGTTGTGCAGCTTGTTCTGCCCCGCGCTCACCACGACGTCGCCGGGCTCGATCCCGCTCACGACCGCGACCTGGTCGCCTCTGGTTTCGCCGGTTTTGACGAAAACCTGCTGCGCGACGTACTGCTTCTCCCCGCCCGGCTCTCCGCCCTTCTCTCCGTTCCCGGCTTTGACCACATAAGCGATGTCGCCATAGGAATTGTAGTAGATCGCCGTCTTCGGCAGCGTGACGTAGTGCTGCGGCGCACTGACGTCGATGTCGACGGTCGCAAACATGCCGGGCAGCAGCTTCTCGTCGGGATTGGCGAACGTCGCCCGGACCTGGACGTTGCGGCTCGCCACGTTGACCTGCGGATTGATCGCGAGGATCTTTCCGGAGAATTTCTGATCTGGATAGGTGTCGACCGTGGCTGTGACCGCCTGCCCGGTCTTGATCTGCGCGAGCGCCTGCTGCGGCAAGTAGAAATCGACGAAAATGGGATCGAGCTGCTGCAGCGTCACGATCGGCGTGCCCGGCGCGATGTATTGGCCGAGGTCGACCTGTCGGATACCGAGCCGGCCCGAGAATGGCGCCGTGACCGATTTGTATCCGACCAGCGCCTGCTGCTGCGCGACCTGCGCCTGATTGCTTTTCAATGTCGCAAGGTCGGTGTCGGCCGTCTGCTGACTGATCGCGTTGGTCTTCACCAATTTGGTGTCACGATCGTAGTTGAGCTGCGCGAGTGCTTCGGTCGCCTTGAGTGCCTGCAGATGCGCGATATCGTCCGCCGCCTCGAGCTCGACCAGCAGCGTTCCCTTCTCGACCTCGGCGCCGGATCGGAAGTGTATCGCCTTGACGATGCCGGAAACCTGCGCACTGAGGTCGGCTCCCTTCTCCGCCCTTGCGCTGCCAACTGCCTCCAACCGCGTCTGCCAGGGTTGCGTGGCGGCCGTGACGGTAGAGACCGTTTGCGGAGGGTTACGGAGGCCGGCAATCGCCTCCTGAATCATGCGAGCCTTGAAGGCTTCGAAGCCAAAGATCGCCGCAAACGCCAGGGCGACCAGCACCAGCATGATGGCCATTCGTCGAAACATTCGGAAGTCTCGGGCAGTGCGAGGGACATACGACAACGCACTTGCGAGCCAGCTGGTCCTCACGCTCGCGCGGAGTTGTTCCCGCCCAGAGGCGGTCAGGGAACCCGCCGGATCGCCCGAGACGATCGCGCCACTATCCTTTGGTAGCACCCATCGGCAGGAACCGAGAGCTTCGCATCCTGCGGGTCAGCACGCGATCGCAGCAACCCGCGGGCTTGCGTCGCCGGCGGGGCTCGGCTGTGGTTTGCTTACCGGGCCCTATACCTCGCAAATAGCCGAAATACCTCGCAATAGCCGAAGGCCTTGGGAACGCTGCGAAGCGGGAAGCGTTGCATCAGTATAGGCAGGGGCGTTCGAAACGCGACGCGCGGAGTGGCACGCACACGTAGCTGCCCGCCAGGCCTTCCCGCCAGGGATCACCTCCGGCGAACTCGCCTTCCGCGAAAATCGACAGACATCGTCGCGCCTCAAAAAGGAGGTTTACATGTCCACTATCACCACTTCCGAGAATACATTCCAGGAAGCCGCAACTTATGGCGGCTTGGTCGACGCCATCGGCGGCGTCGCGACCGTGG
>Ga0070684_100003086_pt1 | contig 12436 bp, 8 predicted proteins | sample KBSC723LmetaG_FD_65653 | JGI IMG/M metagenome (GOLD analysis project Ga0070684, IMG submission 65653) | Corn rhizosphere microbial communities from Kellogg Biological Station, Michigan, USA - KBS C7.2-3L metaG | ecosystem: Host-associated > Plants > Roots > Rhizosphere ...
CCCGGCCTGACCGATGGCATTATAGCCATAGGGGATTGCCAGATCGATGGCCTTGAATTGCACTTCCAGCACGTCTCCCGAGTCCGCGTCTTCGATATAGATGGGACCCGTAAGCACGTGACCTCCGGGACCACGGTTCTTCACCGATTGCACATCGCGCAATTCTTTTTCTACCTGATCGGGTGGAACGCCCGCAGCCTCGAGACGATCGGGGCTGGAAGTGATGAGGGTGCGTACCGTCAGATAATCCCCGGAACGGACGCGGAGGACGGGGGTCGCTTCCGACCAGTAGTATCCCCAGGCAACGGTGGTGGCCGAGGGGTTCAGGACATAAGGGTCCGCGGCAGAACCTTTTTGAGCGGATAGGGTGAAGGACAGGATGCAGGCGCAGAAGGTAGCCGCGGCTGTTTTGAGCGAAAAGGCAGAAGGCATAGCTGGTCAATTTTCTACGGACAAGGTATGCAATTTTGGGCGGTTGGGTCAACCGGGGATTAGCTATATTGCCGGTAAAACAGCGGCAGCAATGGCAAATCCTTCCAATCCCCGACGTGTGAAGGCCTTGTTCCTGGACGTAGGGGGCGTGATGCTCACCAACGGCTGGGACAGGCGTTCGCGACAGGCGGCGGCCAAACAATTCGACCTGGACCTCAATGAACTGAACGACCGGCATCACCTCACCTTCGATACCTATGAATCGGGCAAGCTGAGCCTGGATGAATATCTAGAACGATCGGTATTCTACCAGGAGCGCGCTTTCACCGTGGGCGATTTCCGGAAATTCATGTTCGACCAGTCGGTGGCTTTCCCCGAAATGATCAGTTTGGTGAAGGCGTTGAAGGTGAAATACGATCTCCGGATCGCGGTGGTGAACAACGAAGGCCGCGAATTGAATGAGTACCGGATCGCCAAATTCGGCCTGAACGAATTCGTCGAGTTTTTCATTTCGTCCTGTTTCGTGCATTTCCGGAAGCCGGATGCGGATATCTGGAAGATCGCGCTGGATATCGCGCAGGTGCCCCGGAACGAGGTGGTCTATATCGATGACCGGCAGCTGTTCGTGCAGGTGGCGGAAGGATTGGGTATCCGGAGCATCTGGCATCAAAGCGTGGAGGCCACACAGGCAAAGCTTGCGGAAATGGGATTGGTATGACGCGCTTTCCGGAAGAAATATTGGGCATGGCCGCCGGGATAGTGATCGGCAGCGCGCAGCTGATCTATGTGACTAACACCTTTCGCCGGAAAATAAGGCCCAGCGTTTTGTCCTGGCTGGGGTGGGCCTTTTTGATGGGCACCAGCCTGGTGTCCCAGATCGTGACAAAGGGCTGGCAGTGGAGCATGACGAGCATCCTGTGTTCGGCTTTCGGGTGTTTGTTTATCGCCGGAGTCGCTTTTTTCAGCGGCAATTTTTCGTTGCTGCGTAAAGATTGGTCGTTCCTGCTGATGGGCTGTCTTTGTCTTGGCATCTATGTGCTGTCCAACAACCCATGGGCGACTACGCTGTTTGCCATCGGAGCGGATGCCTTGCTGGGCGTGCCGACCATCGTCAAAGCCTGGCGTGACCCAGCTTCCGAAAGATCTCCGGCGTGGTTGCTGGGCGTTGTTTCATCGATGCTGGCCCTGATCATTTGCATAGGGCATGATCTTATCTATGTCCTTTTTCCAGCTTATTTACTGTTGTTCAATGGGACCATGTCCTGGCTGACGCAGGTGCGGTCCCCGAGCGCCGTTGGTTAGGTGGCATGTTCAGCATTGTTTGGCATGGAAGTGGTAATAGTCTTACGGGACTAATGAAATCCTCCATGCCGGAGGATGTCGTGTGCGAGGAAACCGATCCAGGCAATATAGTATACGCCGACGGCACTGAGACAGCCGACGAATTTCCGGTTTTCCAACAGGGAGATCTTACCCTGCATTTCGTTGATGGCTTGTTCGATGGGCATCTGTTTCTATTTAGGTACGAAGGTGTGAAATAACTGTTCCCGGATGGTAGTAACCGCCGGAAACGCAGATGTAACCGGGACCGGGACAAAAATTCGGAAAAAGTCAGGAGGCGGCGGGCGGCGAGTGGGTGGAGCAAACCAAAAACTGAAACCGTAAATCATTGATAAATAGATATTTGTAAGACCGGCCAAAAAAGGGCGTGGACAGCGGTTACGAGGGTGGGCCCGGCGGTTACCAATGATTGCAAAACACGGGTTTTTGTCGTATTTTGTAAGTAATAACCCTTATACTAAAACGCCCATAATTATGAAAACCTCTCCGCTGATCGCACTGATCCTGTTGATCACGGTATATGGATGTGAGAAAAAACTGCCGGCCGATGCTAATTTTCGGCCGATGTCGTCTTCTCCTACGGGGCCCCAACGGGACTCTATCCAGCCAAAGGATACCACCAAGCCTATTTCCAGGGGCGATACGACCAAGCCCGGGTCGCAGGGAGACACGGCTACTATTCCAACGCCTCCCTTCCCGCAACAAACGGCCAATACCAATCCGCCGAGCGCGCCGCCGGCCCCCACCTGTCCTGTCTTACCGATTTATGGCGATACGCTCATCTTTACGCAGCCTACGGGCGGCGACTATATCGTGAATCCCGTCAACAGCCCCGGTCAGGGTAAATTCTTCGCGTGGCCTGTTGGTTTGGACATCGATCAGAATACAGGGTCCATCGATCTGACGCAGAGCCAGACGGGTATGCGCTACGTGCTCGGTTTCGTGAAGACCGGAACGACCGATACCTGTCTAAGCACCCTGATCGTAGGCGGCGCCGCCTATTATGACAGCATATATGTGCTGGCCGACGGGCAAACGACTTCCGCGCCTTATTTCGAAGCGAACCCTTATCTGCCGAACCCCTGTCTTAACGGTGGGTGTACCTTCGACGTCAATGGCGCGGCCGCAGCGAAAAAGGTCATCGTGAATACCACCACCGGTGTGATCGATCTGGCGAAGACGGTTAATGGAAGCGGCTTGCTTGGTCTGGGCGGCGCCTTCGGCCTGCTGCCGCAGAACGGATCGACGATTACGGTGCCTATCTATTATAAACTGAACGACGGCAGCAATGAGGCGCTTGAGATGATACAGGTGCAGCTGCAATACTTCGACAGCAAGTCATCGGTCAGTTCAGGCGTGCTTGGCGGGATCCTCAACCAGGTGAATAACCTGCTCAGCGGTAATATCATCAGCAATTCCGCGAATCCCCGGCCGCCCCTGATCATCATCACCAGACGAGAATAATAAGGTCTTAGCAATCACTAATATCGGATACGGCAAGGCGAAGGATTTCCATCTTTCGCCTTTTTTTTGGAGATTTATCCAAAGGACGCAACAATGTACCCGAGGATTGTCGCATTATTTTCGTGTTTGCTATTCTTCGCCGGCGTCGTGATGGGCAGGGGGAGAGGGACGGTTGCCGGAGCCGTATTCGGCGATGGCGGCGGGCCGCCTCAGCGACTGCTTGCGCTATACCGGAAAGCGGACAGCCTTTACCATCTTACGCATTCCACTGCTGCCACCGACAGTATGGCCCTGGTCGATCTAAGTGCGGTTATCGCGGGTCTGGAAGGAGGATCGGCGGGCGGGCCCAATGATAGTCTGCTGGCGGGTGCTCTTTTGCGGAAAGGAGCCCTGCTGGATGCGGCGGGGGACTTTGCGGGGGCGAAGGCAGCCTATTGCGGAGCGCTGGCGCGTTATCCTTCGGACGATTCGCTGGTCTTCGTCGCGGAGATCTATGCCGGGGCCACCTATTACAACCTGAATCATTTCGACAGCGCCAATTATTTCCTTTTGCATGCGATGACGAAAACGGGCCGGTTCAACGACCGGGATGACGAGGTAAGGCTGTACAATACCCTGGGCGTCCTGTATTATGACAACGGCAATTACCGGCAGGGAAAAGATTATTTCGACCGCGCGCTCGAGATCGTGCGTGGAAGGCGGCCGCTGGACACGGCGGCAGCAGTAAGTCTCCAAACCAATATCGCCACTTCATTTTTCCGGCTCGAACAATATCAGCAGGCGCTGTCGATCTATCGGGAGCTGGTAGGCTACCGGCCGCTGACCAATTATGTCAATATGAATATGGGCAGGGCGTATGCGGGGCTGAACGAGTTCCAGGCCGCGCTGGCATGTTTCCGAAAGGTGGACGCCGGGAAGCTGCCCGGAGTATGGAACGAACTGGCGCATGCGCAGGAACAGCTGCACCGCCCTGATTCCTGCGCCTGGTATCTCCACCGGCTGCAGACCGCGGCCCGCCAATCGCCACTTCGGTTCAACGTGCTGGACCTCGGCATCAATGCGATCTATGAGGCGGGCTGGTGCCGGGACCAGGGGCGATTACCGGAGGCGCTCGCGAGCCTGCAGCGGGCCATCATCATCTTTTCGCGCAATTTCAACGATACCGACGTCTATGCCAATCCTTCCAATTTTACCGGCAGTTTCGCCTATTACCGGCTGTTCGGTGCGCTGACCGAGAAAGCCGCCCTATTCAGACAATTGTATGCGGAGCCGGGAGCGAAGCGGGGAGCCGGAAGAGAAGCCGGAGCGAAGCGGGGACCCGGAGGAGCCGGGGTGGAGGCCGTGCCCAATGAGGTTTATTTGAAGGCTTCCTACTCCGCCTATATGTCGGCCTTGTCACTATTGCGATATATTGAAAAGAGCTACGCCACCGATGAAGCCAAGCTGTTCCTGAAGAAAAGCAGCGGCCCGGCGCATGCCGGCGCTCTTTCCGTATGCCTGCAGCTGTACCGGCTGCATCCCGGCAGCGACTACCTGGAACAGGCCTTTCTCATCAGCGAGCGGAGTAAGGCATCGGTGATCACCACGCAGCTGGAGGAACGGACCATCATGGGTATGACGGGGGCGGCGCAGCAGCTGTTGCAAAAGGTGAACGATTGCAAATTCAATATCGCGCGTCTGGATGTTCGAAGCGAGGGGACGACGGACAGCGGCGAACTGGCAGACCTGGCGCGCGAGCGCGAGGGCAATGAGCTGGAACTGTCGCGTTTGCAGCAACAGCTGGAGCAGAACAGCGAGTATTACAAGTTGAAATATGAAGATGCCAGCCCGGACATCAAGACGCTGCAGGGCGAGCTGGACAATGGTCAGGCGCTGATCAGCCTCTATGCGGCCGGAGGAGCTCTGCATGTTTTCATCGTAACGAAAAACGCTTTCAACTATACCCATATCGATAGCCTGTCCCGCGTGCAGGCGGATGTCGTGGCCTGGCTGGAGGCCCTCAAAACGACGGGCAACGGAAGGCGCTTTCATGGGGAGCCGATCGGCAAACGGCTGTATGCCGAACTGGTCCGGCCGATACAGTCGGCGGCGGGTGATCAGCGCGAATGGATCCTCATACCCGATGGATTCCTGTACCTGTTGCCCTGGGAATCGCTGCCGGCTGATGCAGATGGCCGGCAATACCTGCTGGAAACGACGACGATCAGTTACCGGTGGTCTTCCAAGCTCCTACACGAAGACGAACAGCGGCCAGGGAAGGGGACAGGGGTGCTGTCGTTCGCGCCATTTGCCAACGAGGGGAAGGGGAAGTTCAGCAGGCTGGCTGCTTCTGCGGATGAGATCGCGGGCTTGCCGGGAGCGCAGTTCCTGGACAGTGGTGCCACCAAATCGGAATTCCTGCAAACCGTTAACCATTTTCCCATCGTTCACCTGGCAACGCATGCGGTATCTTCCACGGACGATGCCGCGGCCTCGTACATCGCGTTCTATCCTGCCCGGCATTCGGCTATAGAAGACCGTTTGTTCCTCGAAGAGTTGTATGGGCTCGATCTGCGGCCGACCAGGCTGGTCATCATCAGCGCCTGCGAGACCGGGGAGGGGCAGGTTATAGCCCAGGAAGGGGTGATCAGTTTGGCGAGAGCGTTCGCCTATGCCGGATGCGGCAGCACGATCAACAGTCTTTGGAAGGCCGACGACCGGGCTACGTCCTATATCCTCCGTCGTTTCTATGTCCATTTGAAAGAAGGGGAGACAAAGGCGAGAGCGCTTCAGCTGGCGAAGCTGGATTATTTGAAAAGCGATGCGGTCGATAAGAGTCCGGCCTATTGGGCGCACCTGGTGCTTACGGGCGACAGCAGTCCGTTGTATCGGAAACCTTTTTCTTTGGAGTGGTTGTGGCTGCTGGCGCCGTTAGGCGCGATCGCGGTGGTGACGATGAGAAAGAAGAAAAAAAAGTCGACGGTTTAGAGACGTCGTGCTTGTTTGGCCATCGATAGAGGTTCTTAAGGGGTACAGATACGCCGACTTTTTTTAGTCAACCATTTGGTTCCAGAGGATTGGGTTTTGCAAACGGGGTTCGGTTTTCATACGGGTGCCGGACGGATGGTCGTTCATTGGATCGGGTGGCATTCATGGGATAAGAGACAGCGGTTTTTCACGGGATCGGATGGTCGTTCACGGGAGGGCTTTTTCAAAGGATACGATCTACGGATGGGTTTCTCAGGCTATCGGGGGTTCTTCCTTACAACGTTAATGGATACGATCATTAATTGGTAAACACCATTGATCGGTATGTAACCGGGGGAGCCCGGTTTTTTCAGTTTTTTTATTTGTTTTCCTTGAACTGGGCCAGCCTGAGGTCGAAAAAGGACATTTTAGCCACTTTTTCATGGTACTGGTGATGGGCGTTCGCGCGGATCTTTTCCAGGATGGGCATGGCCTCATTGACCTTTCCCATTGCTAACCAGCTGATCGCCAAGTAGTATTCGGCTTCGTCCTGGTAGTAGTCGGTTCCGGCGTGCGCATTGACGGCGACGATCTGCTCGAAGTGGCTGATGGCGTCTTCATACTTTTTCGACTCCAGATCCGCCATCCCGGACAGGAATTCGCCTTGATTGTCCTTGTTCTTCGCCGCAGCGGCCAGCGACAGGACCGCTGACCAGTCTTTTGCGTCGTAGGCCTTTACGATGGGCTGTTCGTCCCCCTCTCCACGCGAAGTGTTCAGATCGTAGGAGGAATAATAGCGGTTATAAAGCGATTGACTGCTGATCGATAGATATTTATAGAGAAAGGCGCTGCTTGTAATGATCAGGACTATAGCTGCGGCGCGGAGTCCGTATTTTTTATACAGTAGGTGAATGACACCGCCGGCGGGTTTGGAGGTTTTCGCCGCCGCCGCCACGCGCAGACCCGTCGAGGCCTGTTCCGCATGCCAACCTGCTTTGACAGTCGATACCATCTCGTATAGACCTTTTTCCCGGACAGCCTCGATGGCGAGGTTCAGGTAATGCCATTCCCGGGACGCTTCCGGATTCTCTTCGAGAAGACGATCCAGCCCGGCATTGCGGTTACCTGTAAGGCTTTCATCGAGACGGTCGATCAGTATACGTGTTTCTTCGGGTGTCATGGCGAATTAATTATTTTTCAATGGAGCCATGCAGTCGGCTGCGCCTCGTGTCATGGCATGGACTATTTTAGGGTTTCCTGCATCTGCCTTGCAATGGCAGGGTTAGCTTTGATCAATCCTGTCAATTGCTGAAGGCATTTGTATTTTTTATTTCTGACCACCTGCTCATTTTCGTAAGGCAGGTGGTTGACTATTTCTTTCATCGAAAGGTTCTCATAATAGAACAGCAACAACACTTTCCGGCATGATTCTCCCAACTGTTCCACTAATTCCCGTAACTGGCGTTTTCTTTCCAGCTCGGCCATATGCTGGCTGACATCTGCTTCGTCCTGATCCCTGCCCATCTCGAATTGTCTGTCGCGATGACCGGATCGACCTCTTTTCTTCAGTTCATTGAACCAGTAATTCCGCGCTATCGAGGCAAGAAAGGTTCGGATGCTGGCCTCCATCCGGTATTTGCCTTTTTTAACGATATCGATAAAGGCAACCACCGTTTCCTGGAAGATGTCATCGGCGTCCTGTTCACTGCCACCATAATGGATGATAAAAGAGCTGACAGCTTCGGAGTGCTGCCGGTAGATCGACCGAATCGCATCGTTCAGGTCTTTTCCGGCGCTGATGGCTGCAATTAGCTCGACATCAGTATATTTTTCCTCGGCTTTCATTAATTAGTCAATTCTAAGAAAGGATTTGTAACCGCTGAGAGTGAAAACTATTTTTCTATTAACGACTAATTGGCATCCAATGGTATGCCAAACGCAAAATATTTACAATCAATGTTTTATGTAACGTTCAAAGAATTCGTAGGTTCGAAGCATCTGATCGATACGCTGGCGGTTGTCCCCACTGCGGGTGATCTCGTGCGTGGCCCCGGGATGACGGATATATTCAACCGGACGGCCCAATACCTTCAGGCTGCGGTAGAGCATTTCGCCCTGCACGAAGCCGGTGCGCCGGTCATTCTCACCATGGAAGATGATCAGGGGGGTAGTAATATTGGCGACATAGGTAATAGGCGATTCGCGTTGCAGGATGGCTTTGGTGGCAGGTTCCCAGGGATAACCGCCGAAATAGTTGGGTACGAGCCGCCATGCATTGCCTTCGCCGAAAAAGGTGGCCAGGTCATACACGCCGCGTTGCGCGCAGGCCGCTTTGAAACGGTGATCGTGTCCTACGATCCAGGCGGTGAGATAGCCGGCGTAGGAACCACCGGTGACCACCAGCTTTGAAGTATCGGCCCAGCCTTCGGCGACGGCCTTATCCAGGGCGGTCAGGACGTCGGATGTGGGTCCCGTACCCCAGTCTTTCACGTTGGCTCGGAGGAAGTCGATGCCATATCCTCCCGAGCCGCGAGGATTACAGTAGACGACTCCGTAACCATGGGCGCAGAAGAACTGGAATTCATGCCACATCGAGGCCTCACCCGGTCCCCACATGGCGGAAGGGCCGCCATGAATCTCCAGCAGCAGCGGATAGTGCTGGCCCGTGGTAAATCCGATGGGTTTCATCACCCAATATTCGATAGTCTCGCCCTGCGCATTTTTGAAGGTGTGTTTTTCGGGCAGGCTAAGCCGTCGGTGGCTGAGCCAATCGGCGTTGAAGGCCGTAATGATGGTGGCGTTTCGTCCGCCTGCATCGGCGGCATAGAGTTCGGAAGGGTCTGCAGGTTCGGTGCGCGCAAACAGGAGATGATCGCCTTGCAGCGAGAAGGCTGTCGCGCCGGTGTTATAGTCGGAAAGCTGCTCCACTTTCTTCGAAGCCGGCTGGACCCGATACAGCGGGGCCCCTCCGTTGGATGGAGCGATGAAATAGAGGTAACGGCTGTCGTCCGTCCAGGTGAGACCGCCGGCGACCCGGTCGAACGGGATCTGGATCGCCGCGGCGTTGCCGGCGAGCGCCTGAATGTACAGCTGCGGCACGGATACGAAGGAGATCGGACTGACCGTATAAGCCAACCACGAACCGTCCGGGCTGACGCGCGGGTTACCATAGACCTTTCCTTTTTCGCCGAGGATCTTATGGAGATGATTGCCGTCCCGATCCGCGAACCAGATCTCCGCCTCCAGCGCTCGGTCGGGGTCTTCAGTGCTGTCGATATGTGCGACGAAATAAAGCGACCTGCCATCCGGCGTATAGTCGGCACTGTTATAAGTATAGAAACCATGTGTGACTTCCGCAGGAGCCGAACCGGCCTCCAGGGGTTGGGTGAACCAATGCGTAAAAGAGGTTTCGGCATTGACCTCCATCTCATCCTGGAAATTCAGCTTGTTCACAACCTTGGCCTTTTTATCGGTGACATCTCCCGCAAGCCAGGCCCTGACCTGGTCGATGGTGCCGTCGGGGTCGGGTTTAACCGTTGCCGGATGCAGATCGGCATTGCCGGCGAATCCCGGTTTTTCATCGGGCCATGCCGGAAGTACATGACCCGGGTTGAGCAGGGAGTCCCGGATCAGCTGGTGAAGATCGATGCGGGCGGAAAAGAGGATCTCTTTCCCATCGGGTGACCATTTCGGGGAGGAGGCGCCATATCGGAAATGTGTCAGTTGCGCCGGTTCGCCACCATCGAGGGAAAGCAGGAAGATCTGCGATTTGCCTTCTGTCGCCCGAACGAAAGCCAGCTGACGGCCATCGGGGCTCCATGCGGGCTGACTGGCGCCTTCTTTTGCCGTGGTCAGCTGGCGTGGCGGTGTCGAGCCGTCGGAAGGGATAAGGAATAGCTGCGTCAGGTACTTATAGTCCCATTTTGACGTTTTGCCCACAGTATCGGCTTCGATCGACGTAAGCGTGGCGACGGCCAGGCGACCGTCCTTGCTGAGGTGGATATCGCCGACCGTCTTTATTTTGAGGAGGTCGGTCACCTTCACCGGCTCCTGCGGAGATTGCGCATGCGGGACGATCGTGATCAGCAAAAGTGCGGGCAGCAGGAGGTAGAGGTTTCTCATGAGCGAAGTTTGATGGGCATAAATTTACGTATATTCACCTCAAAAGACCTCATGCCTCTCCGCGTATTCCCCAGATTCCTGCCGACCATCTTTTTTTTCATTACGGCCTGCCACAGGGGAGGAGAGGGTAACGGGGCCTGGGCTGCATATGGCGGCAACCCGGCCAAGACTCATTACTCCACCCTGACGCAGATCGATACCGGCAATGTATCCCGGTTGCGCCAGACCTGGGTCTATCATTGCGGTGATGTGGACAGCAACTCGCAGCTGCAGGTCAATCCTATCGTCGTCGGCCATACGTTGTATGGCATTTCTCCGCGGCTCAAGCTGTTCTCGTTGGATGCCGCCAGCGGCCGCGTGAACTGGACGTTCGATCCCGCCCGTATCATGGCGGTCAGGAATTGGATCATGAATACCTGCCGGGGACTGGCCTACTATCGCGGCAGCGATACGGACCAGCGATTGTTCTATTCGGCGGGATCGTTCCTGTATTGCATCGATGCGTTGACGGGCGCGCCGATCGGTTCTTTCGGCGACCATGGCCGGATCGATCTGCATAACGATCTGGGCCGCGATGTCAGCCGGCTTTATGTTGCCGGTACCACACCGGGCATAGTATATAAAGATCTGCTCATCATGGGAGACAGGGTGGCTGAAGAGTCCGACGCAGCGCCCGGTCATATCCGGGCCTACGACGTGCATACGGGACGGCTCAGGTGGATCTTCCATACGATCCCTTATCCCGGTGAAAAAGGTTACGACACCTGGGACGATACCGCAGCCTACCGCCATCTGGGCGGCGCCAACACCTGGTCGGGATTCGCACTCGATGAGGAGCGGGGTATCGTCTTTGCGCCCATTGGCTCGGCCAGCTTCGACTTCTATGGCGGTAAACGGCTGGGCAATGATCTGTTCGCCGATTGCGTGGTGGCGCTGGATGCCGCTACGGGCAAGCTCATCTGGCATTTCCAGACGGTCCATCATGACGTATGGGACCGTGATCCGCCGACCGCGCCGGTGCTTGTCACTGTAAAGAAAGACGGCCGGACCATTCCCGCGGTGGCACAGGTCACGAAATCGGGGTTCATCTTTTTGCTGGATAGGCTCACCGGTCAACCGTTGTACCCAGTGGAGGAGCGGCCTGTCGCAGACAGCAGCGAGCTAAAGGGCGAACGGCTTTCACCGACCCAGCCCTATCCCACGGTACTTCCGTCCTTTGCGCGTCAAACCATTTCGGTTGCCGATCTGAACCGGCTGGTGCCGGATTCATCGTACCGGGAGATCAGGAAAAGACTCGCCGGTTATCACACCGGCTGGTTCTATCCACCCAGTCGCCAAGGGACGATCATCTTTCCCGGATTCGATGGCGGCGCGGAATGGGGCGGTCCATCTTATGATCCCGGTACCGGGCTGCTGTATGTCAATGCCAACGAAGTGCCGTGTGTGCTTACTATGGTAGATGCGCCGGCAGCGCCGCCTGCTACGGGAAAAGTTACGGTTGGGCAGGCCGCACGTACATTGTATGCTGCCAATTGTATGGCCTGTCACGGACCCAACCGGCAGGGTGGCGGGAATTACCCGTCGCTGATCGGGGTCGATAAAAAATATTCCAGGGACCAGTTCCTCGCGCTGGTCGCTTCCGGTCGACGGATGATGCCGGGGTTCAAACAGCTCAGTAAGGCAGAGCTGGGAGCGCTGGCCGCGTTCATCCTTGGAGATGCCAGCCGTCAGAAGCAGCCTTTTATCGACAGTGCAGCCAAACAGGACGATCCTTATTTCCATGTTCCGTATACGATCACCGGTTATAACAAGTTCCTCACAAGGGAAGGATATCCGGCGACGATGCCGCCCTGGGGTACGCTGACGGCGATCGATCTCGATCGTGCCAGGATCGTATGGCGCGACACGCTGGGAGATTATCCTGAACTGAAGGCCCGCGGCATCCATAGCGGGACGGAGAACTACGGGGGAGCTGCCGTGACGGCTGGAGGCTTGCTTTTCATCGCCGCGACCAGCGATTCGAAATTCAGGGCCTATAACAAGCGGACGGGCCAAATCTTGTGGGAGACCGATTTGCCGGCCTGTGGTTTTGCCACTCCTTCGGTCTATGCGGTGGACGGCCGGGAATACG
>Ga0070684_100003091_pt1 | contig 12422 bp, 8 predicted proteins | sample KBSC723LmetaG_FD_65653 | JGI IMG/M metagenome (GOLD analysis project Ga0070684, IMG submission 65653) | Corn rhizosphere microbial communities from Kellogg Biological Station, Michigan, USA - KBS C7.2-3L metaG | ecosystem: Host-associated > Plants > Roots > Rhizosphere ...
GAACATTTTCATCTTCGGCCTGACCGCCGAAGAGGTGGTCGCGCGGCGCGCGCAAGGCTACTCGCCGTCCGCAGTGCTGGCCGGCAGCGCCGAGCTCAAGCGAGCCATCGAGCTGATCGAGTCGGGCCACTTCACGCCGCAGAATATCTTCGACTCGAAGGTCGTCACCGATCGGTTGACGGCGGACGGGGAACATTTCATGGTGTTGGCGGATTTCGACGCCTACTTGGCCGCGCAGCAGCGCGTCGACGCGCTGTACACGAATCCCGACGAATGGACGCGCAAGTCGGTGATCAATGCGCTGAGCATGGGGCCGTTTTCGAGCGATCGCAGCGTCCGCGAGTACGCCGATAACATCTGGGGTATCAAGCCGGTTTTGTAGGCCCGTTTTGTAGAACGCACGTCCGATGTCCGACCTCACCGACTTCGATCTCCACCTGTTCGGCGAGGGCAATCACCACCACATCCATCGCAAGCTCGGCGCGCATTCGGCGGTGCGCGACGGCGTGCAAGGCACGCGCTTCGCGGTGTGGGCGCCAAATGCGCGGCGCGTCAGCATCGTCGGCGACTTCAACCACTGGAACGGGCACAGCCACGCCATGCAGCGGCGCGGTACCTCCGGCGTGTGGGAGACGTTCGTGCCGAAAGTCGGCCCCGGCACGCTCTACAAGTTCGAGATCGATAACGCGCACGGCCGGGTGCAGCTCAAATCGGATCCTTACGCGTTCCAGATGCAGCTGCGGCCCGACAACGCATCGATCGTCGCGGACATCGGCGGCTTTCACTGGAATGACGCCGAATGGCTCGCGCGCCGCGGCGGATGGGATCCGCTGCGCGCGCCGATCAACATCTACGAGCTGCATCCGGGCTCATGGCGTCGCTCGTGGCATCGCAAGCCCGCGTTCCTGACGTGGGATGAAATCGCCGAGCAGCTCATCCCATATCTGCACGATCTCTGCTACACGCACGTCGAGCTGGTCGGCGTCGCCGAGCATCCGTTCGACGGTTCGTGGGGCTACCAGGTGCTCGGGCATTTCGCGCCGACGGCGCGGCACGGTACGCCGCACGACTTCAAGCGCTTCGTCGATCGACTGCATCAAGCAGGCATCGGCGTCTTCATGGACTGGGTGCCCGCGCATTTTCCGAAGGACGCGCACGGGCTGGCGGAGTTCGACGGCACGCATTTGTATGAGCACGCCGATCCGCGCATGGGCGAGCACCAGGAGTGGGGCACGAAGATCTTCAACTACGGCCGTCACGAAGTGCGCAACTTCCTGGTCGCGAATGCGATGTTCTGGATCGAGGAGTACCACATCGACGGTTTGCGCGTCGACGCAGTCGCCTCGATGCTCTATCTCGACTACGGCCGCAAGCAGGGCGAATGGACGCCGAATCGCTACGGCGGCCGCGAGAATCTCGAAGCGATCGAATTCCTCAAGCAGCTCAACTGGACCATCGGTCACTACTTTCCGGGCGTGTTGACGATGGCCGAGGAATCCACGGCGTTTCCCGGCGTCACCCGGCCCGTGCATCTCGGCGGGCTCGGCTTCCACTTCAAGTGGAACATGGGCTGGATGAACGACACGCTGCGTTACATGGCGCTCGACCCGCTCTATCGCCGGCACAATCACAACCTGATCACGTTCTCGTTCGTCTACGCGTTCTCGGAGCATTTCATCCTGCCGCTGTCGCACGACGAGGTCGTGCACGGCAAGCGCTCGCTGCTCGACAAGATGCCGGGCGACGAGTGGCGCAAGCGCGCCAACTATCGGCTGCTGATCGGCTACCAGATCGCGCATCCGGGCAAGAAGCTGATCTTCATGGGCGGCGAGTTCGGCCAGTGGCACGAGTGGCGCGACTACGAGGATCTCGCCTGGGCCGCGCTGGCGCACCCGCATCACCAGGAATTACACGGTTGGAATCGCGCGCTCAATCGCCTGTATCGCAACTATCCGGAGCTGCACGCGAGCGAGCACGCCTGGGACGGATTTCGCTGGATCGATCCTGACAATGCGGCCGAGAGCGTGTTCGCGTTCCTGCGCCAGCGTCTGCCGGGCGAAGGCGGCACGCAGCTCGTGATCGCGTTCAACCTGACGCCGGTGCCGCGCGATCATTACTTATTCGGCGTGCCGCAGGCCGGACGTTATCGCAAGATCCTCGACAGCGATTCGCCGGCATTCGGCGGCTCGGGCTACTCGCAACAGGGCGAAGTCGAAGCGCAGGCCGAAGGCTGGCGCGATTTTCCGGCGCGCATTGCCTTGACGTTGCCGCCCTTGGCGATGGTGATATTCGAAAGGCTGTAGGTCGGGCTTTAGCCCGACAATCCGTGTCGCGTTGAAATCCGACCTACACGGATCGCCTCCGATTTGCGACCATCGCACCCCCCATGCATGCACTAGCCTCCGACCTCAGCGCCGCAGCAATGCTGCCTGGCTCACCCGAACCGCTTGGCGCCACGTGGACCGGCGAAGGCGTGAACTTCGCCGTGCACTCCAGTGGCGCATCCAGCGTCGAAGTGTGCATTTTCGATGCGACCGGCCAGCGCGAGATCGCCAGGCTTGCACTGCCCGAGCGCAGCGACGATGTCTGGCACGGCCTGCTGCCGGCGCCGCACGGTGTCCCCGGGCTGGTGTACGGGCTGCGTGCACACGGGCCTTACGATCCGCCACACGGGCTGCGCTACAACGGCAACAAGCTGCTGGTCGATCCGTACGCACGCGCGCTGGTCGGCAAGTTTCAGTGGAATCCAGCACTGCTCGGGCATGGCGAGAGCGATCGGCCCGATCCTGCGGACAGTGCTCCTTATAACTACAAGGCGCGCGTTATCGACAATGCATTCGACTGGGGCGATGACATATCGCCGTCGGTGCCATGGCGTGACACGGTCATCTACGAGCTGCACGTCAAAGGTTTTACGAAACTGCATCCGGCAGTGCCGGAGCGCGAGCGCGGCACTTATCTCGGCCTCGCACGACCCGAAGTCATCGCGCATCTCAAGCAGCTCGGTGTGACCACGGTGGAGTTGCTGCCGATCCAGGCATTCATTTCCGAGCAGTTCGTGACCGACAAGGGGCTCAGCAACTACTGGGGCTACAACCCGCTCGCGTGGTTTGCACCCGCGCCGGAGTATGCGCTCGAGGATGCAGTCACCGAGTTCAAGACGATGGTCAAGGCGCTGCATGCAGCGGGCATCGAGGTGATCCTCGACGTCGTGTTCAATCACACCGCCGAGGGCAACGAAACCGGACCGACGCTCAGTCTGCGCGGCCTCGACAATGCGGCGTATTACTGGCTGGAACCGAAGTCGCTCGCGCAATACGTCAATCGCGCGGGCACGGGCAACACACTCGCGCTCGGGCACGAGGCAACGCGCGACCTTGTGATCGATTGCATGCGTTATTGGGTCGAGGAGATGCACGTCGACGGCTTCCGCTTCGATCTGGCGCCGATCCTCGGGCGCGAGAACGGTCGCTTCCGCACTGACGCGCCGTTCTTCAAGGCACTGGCCAACGAGGCGTCGCTGCGTTACGTGAAGCTGATCGCCGAGCCTTGGGACATCGGCGTCGACGGCTACCAGCTCAGCCGCTTCCCGGCCGGCTGGTCCGAGTGGAACGATCTGTACCGCGACACGATGCGCGGCTTCTGGCGCGGCAACCCCGGGATCCTCGGTAATTTCGCCGAGCGTTTCGCCGGCTCCAGCGATCTGTTCCGCGCGAGCGGCCGACGTCCGACCGCGAGCATCAACTATGTTGCTTGTCACGACGGCTTCACGCTGTACGACGCGACCGCTTACAACGACAAGCACAACGACGCCAACCGCGAAGAGAATCGCGACGGCCACAATCACAATCTGAGCTGGAACTGCGGTGTCGAGGGTCCGACCGAAGATCCCGCGGTGATGGAGCTGCGCGAACGCCAGGTCCGCAACCTGTTCGCGACGCTGGTCGTCTCGCAGGGCGTGCCGATGCTGCAAGCGGGCGACGAGTTCGGCCGCACGCAACGAGGCAACAACAACGCTTACTGCCAGGACAACGAGATCAGCTGGGTCGATTGGGATCTCGCCAAGCGCCGCGTCTGGCTCACTGCATTCGTCCGACAATTGCTCACGTTGCGCAAACACGCGACGGGCCTGCGGCGTGACACCTTTCTCAAGGGCGCGCGCCAGGTCGATCGCGAGCACAAGGACGTGAGCTGGCGCCATCCGCTCGGTCACGAGATGAATGCCGGCGACTGGCACGACGAGAACGCGCGAGCGCTCGGCGTGCTGATCGGCCATGCCTTCGCGGATCCGCATGGAACCCCGAACGGGCATCTCCTGTTTCTATGCAACACCGGCGACAAGCCGGTGGACTTTCGCCTGCCGGCGCCGAAAACCAATGCGGTCTGGCAGGTAGTGTTCGACACTGCCCGCTGGCGCTCGAGCGATTTCGGCAAGCGCCTGGCAGCCGGCGAGACATGCGCCGTTTCGTTCCACTCCTGCGTGCTGCTCGCGGATGGCGATGCACCGTTGAGCGTGCGCAGCTTCTCGATGCAAACTTGAGCGAGGATGAACGCGGTCCAGGAACTTGCCAGGCTCTACGGCGTCGCTGACGCGTACGTGGACTATCGCGCGCAGCCTCGTGAGGTTTCGTTGCAATCGCAGGCCGCAATCCTCGCGGCCATCGGCGTCGATGCAGCGGACGAGCAGGCTGCGGCCGCGGCCATCCATCAGCACGAGACCGTTCGCTGGACCAAGCTGCTGCCGCCGGTCGTCGTGGTCGAGGTCGGTACGGCGCTCGTGGTGCCCGTCTCGGTGCCGCTCGAACTCGATGCGACGTGGCTCGAATGGCGCGTCACTCTGGAAGATGGCACGCGGCGCAGAGGCGTCTCGCGGCTCGACAAGCTCAAGGTCATCGAAGAAGGCAGCGCCGACGATCGCGCCTATCGCCGCTATTCGCTGACCCTGCCGGCCCTGCCACTCGGCTATCACATGGCCTCGATCGCGCTGGACACCGGGCTCAGCGGCCAGGTGCGTTTGATCGTGGCACCCGAGCATTGCTACCAGCCACAGGTCATCGCGGCTGGGACTCGCGCATGGGGCATCGCTGCGCAGCTCTATGCGCTGCGCTCGCCGCGTAACTGGGGCATGGGCGATTTCCGCGATCTGCGCGAGCTGATTCGTCACGCCGCGCCGCTCGGCTGCAGCATCGTCGGTCTCAATCCGCTGCATGCGCTGATGCCGGCGAATCCGGCGCACATCAGTCCCTACAGTCCGTCGAATCGGCAATTTCTCAACGTGCTGTACGTCGCCGTGGAAGACGTGCCGGATTTCGCCGAGTGCGCCGAGGCTCGCGAGCGCGTCGCTGCCGAGGAGTTCCAGTCGACGCTGCGTCGCTTGCGTGCGGCCACGAACGTCGACTACGTCGGCGTTGCCGCCGCGAAGTTCGAAATTCTCAAGCTCCTGTACGCGAGCTTCCGCCTCCATCATCTGGATAGCGACAGCAAGCGCGCCCAGGCGTTTCGCAGTTTCGTCGAGATGCAGGGCGAGCCGCTGCGTCTGCATGCCATCTACGATGCGCTCGACGCCCACCTGCGATTGCAGGGTCCGCAGTACTGGGGTTGGCCGAGCTGGCAGGAGGACTATCGCGATCCGGCGTCGCTGATCGTCAACCGCTTTGCGCGCGAGCGGGCGCAAGATGTCGAATACTTCCTCTATCTGCAGTGGCTCGCGGCCGAGCAGCTGACTGACGCGCAAAACACTGCGCGCCAGCTCGGGATGAGTATCGGCCTCTACGGCGACGTGGCAGTCGGCGCCAATTCAGCCGGCTCCGAGACGTGGTCGAATCGTCATCTCTATCGGCAGGGCGCATCCGTCGGCGCGCCGCCCGATGCGCTGGCCTTGAAAGGACAGGACTGGGGCATTCCGCCCCAGGATCCGAACGAGCTGCGCGCTCAGCAGTATCAGCCGTTCATCGGGCTGATCCGCAACAACATGCGGTACTTCGCAGCGCTGCGGCTCGATCACGTGATGTCGCTGTACCGCTTGTGGTGGGTGCCGCGCGGCCTGCTCTCGAAGGACGGCACATATGTGCACTATCCGCTCGAGGACCTGATCGCGATCATGGCGCTGGAAAGCGAGCGCGACGAATGTCTCGTGATCGGCGAAGACCTCGGCACCGTGCCCGAAGCGATGACGATCGCGATGGAGCACTATCGCGCGTACCACTACAAAGTGCTGCTGTTCGAGCAGGAGCCGAGCGGCAGATTCAAACCGCCGAGCGCGTATGTCCCGACTGCGCTCGCGGTGGTCACGACACACGATTTGCCGACGCTGCGCGGTTGGTGGGAAGAGGGCGACCTCGCGCTGCGCGATCGTCTCGATCTGTATCCGAGCGAGGACTTCAGGGCGCAGGCACACGCCACGCGTGCATCGGAGCGGCGCGAGCTGCTGCTCGCACTCGTTGCGGAAAATCTGTGGCGCTGGTCGCCCGATCAGCCGCTGCCGCCGTATTCACCGGCGCTGTCGCGCGCGGTGCATGCGTACCTGGCCATGTCGGAGGCCAACATCGCGATGATCCAGATCGAGGACCTGATCGGCATGGGCGATCCTGTCAACGTGCCGGGCACGGACACCGAGTATTCGAACTGGCAGCGCAAGGTCACGCAGGACACCGGCGATATCTTTGCGCGTGCCGACGTGCACGATATTCTCGCGGCCATGAATGCCGCGCGTCGCGGCGTACACCCTAACGACTGAGGTTCCCCATGCATCGCAGCCGTCTCGCCGGATTCATCATGGATTGCCGCACCGATGATCTGGAGCAGGCGGCGCAGTTCTGGAGCGCCGCGCTCGGCGTGCCGCTGAAGCCCGCGAGCGAAGAGCCGAGTACGCTGTATCGGCAGCTGATGACTGGCGACGGCCTGCACATCGAAGTGCAAAAGGTCGAGCACGAGAGTCGCGTGCACATCGACATTGAGACGGACGACCTCGAGGCGGAAGCGCGCCGGCTGGAAGCGCTGGGCGCGAAGCGCGTCGGCAAGGTGCACACCTGGTGCGTGATGCAGGCGCCGACCGGTCAGCGCTTCTGTCTCGTCAGGCCGCAGCGGCCCGGTTTCAAAGAGGACGCGAACGTCTGGAAGTAGCAGACGGTTCCCTAGGTTCCCCGACATAACGGTTACGGATCACGGACACGCCGGGTCGGCGGATCCATCGCGCCCGGCCGGGCGTATAGCCGACAGCGTTCGTTCACGGGAGGAACCCCACATGCTGTTCAGACTCAGGGATCTGCCGTCGTCCATCGTGCGCCCGCGCGTCACGCCCGACCCGCAGCATGCTGCGGAGCTGGCAAAGCGCATCAGCGAGCTCGCGTACAGCCCGGAAAACGGCTTCCATCGCGATCAGCGACAACATCGCCGGGCGATGCCGCGGCTGGTGCTCGTTCCCAGGTAAGCGCGCCTTAACCTCTGATAATCCCCCACACGACGAGCGCGGCGACGGCCGCGCCCGCCCAGAGCCGCCACACCGGAACTCGCTGCATTCCTGCTGTCTTGCTGTCGACGCGCTTGCGTCCGCTCAGCATCGGGCTGGTGAGATCGTTCCGGTCATACAGCAGATAGAACAGGATCGCGCCGACGTGCACGGCGGCCAGCGCGATGAGCACGTTGAACGACAGCTCGTGCGCTTCGGCGAGCACGCGGCCAGCATCGAAGCTGACGAGATGCGACAACGGGCCGGACTCGAGTCCGTCGATGTCAGTCGCGAACAAGCCGAGCGTCACCTGCACGAGCATCGCCAGCAACATCGCGACGACACTCCCATGCGGACATCATAAAAGACAGGGCCCGCGCGCTGTGCAGCGGCGGGCCCTCCGAGGCTGAAGAATTATCAGCGAGTCTTTACTGGGCGAGTGCTTACTGGCCGCTCTGGGCGAACCGCAACCGCACCATCGCGCGCTGCGCGACCTTCTCGCCGTTGCGCTCGACCGGCTCGAAGCGCCAGCCGCGGATCGCGCGGACCGCCGAGTCGTCGAACACGTTGGCCGGGCTCGCGTTGCGCACTTCGACGTCCTCGACCGTGCCGTTCGGCGTCACGGTGAACGCCAGCTCGACCCAGCCCTCGACACCACGCTTGCGCGCCGCTTCCGGATACACCGGCTGCACCGTGCGCGTGCGCTTGAGGGAGTTGGCCGACACGATGTTCGTCTGCAACGCGTTGGCTTCGCGAGCGGCTGCGAGATCTTTCTCGGCCTGCGCGATCGCCGGTTCGCTGTAGCGCGCACCCACGTCGCGGGCGGCAGCGATCAGCTGCTCGGCGCGCGGGAATGCCTTGGCGGCCGTCGCACCCTTGCCGGACTCGAGCAGACGGTTGGTCAGCTGCTTCGAGAGGTCGTCGACCTCGGGGCGCGTCGGCGCGGTGTTACGCAGATTCACGAGCAGATCGCGAGCGCTGTCGCCCGGCGGATCGATCAGCTTGCCTTCGGAGAGGCGCTGACGAATGTCGGCAACCAACGGATCGCTTGCTGCGGTCGACGGCGTTTTGCGCGCGGCCGGCGCCGCGGCCGCAGAGGCAGCCTTGGTCGCGTCGCCGAGCTGACGCTCGACAGCGGAGAGAGCCGCGCTGCCGGACCCCATCTGGCGTGACACGCTCACGAAGGCCGCTGCCGCCACGAGATCGCCGGCGGCCAGCGACTTGCGAGCTTCCTCGGTCGTGAGAGCGGCGAACTCACGCGACGCCTGCACGACATTCGGATCGGTGGCATCGAGGCGGCGTGCGTCCAGCAGGGAATCCTTCGCGCTGGCGTTCGCCGGCGTGATCAGCCGGCCGTTCTGCATGCGGTCGTTCGCCTGGTTCACAAGCTGCTTCACCTTGGCGCCGACTTCGGCGGCCTGGCTGAGCTTGATGCGCTCACGCTCGCGCGCCATCTGCGTGTCGAGGAACGCGAGGCGCGGATGCGCGGGATCGATGTCGCGCGCCAATTCGATGTTGCGGCTGGCGTCTTCCAGCTTCTCGGAAGTCAGCGACGCCTCGGCGCGCTCCAGGATCTTGTCGACGACGGAGCGGATGCCGTCTTTGGCGGCCTGGCTGTTCGGGTCGAGCGCCAGGGCGCTGCGGTAGTAGTCGAGCGCGCTGTCGCCAGCGGGCTCCAGATACTTGCCGGCAGCGAACGCTTCTTTCGCGAGCGCCAGCTCGGCCTGAACCGGATCGATCTTCTCGGGCACGGCGCCGGGCTGTCCCGGTGCGGGCGTGGTCTGCACGACCGGCGGGGGCGTCGGCTCGCCCGTGAACTTGCTGACGGCGAACCAGATGCCACCGACGACGACTAGCAGGCCGGCTGCGAGCGCGCCGTACGTGACCACGTAATTCTTCTTCTCGCCGCCGCCGGAAGCGCTGGCGGCGCTCATGCGCTGGCCCTGTGCGAGCAGGTCAGCGTGCTGCGTGACCGCGGCTTCGAGCGCGAGGCGCGTCTGGCCGTGCGACAGCGGCGTGAGCAGGAAGCGGAAGATGCGGCCGGTGGCGGTCAGCTGCATGAGCGCAGCGCTGTCCTCGCGCTTGCCTGCAACGATCACGACCAGCTCGGGGAAATGCTGAGTCAGCTGCGCCACCATGGCGGCGACGTCGGCCGTGCTCGCGGTATCGGCGACCAGCACACCGGGCTTCAGGTCCGACAGCTTGCCGGCGACATGATCGAGGTCCGGAGCGGGCGCGACCGCCGTGCCGCGCGGGGCGGCTTTCTTGACGGTTTCGACCAGGTTCGCGTCGCGGCTCAGCACCAGGATGGGCGGGTGATGAGCCTCGTCCGCTCCGGTGCGATGCGCGTCGAACTCCAGATTGACCTCATCGGCCGTGCCGTGTGCCGAACGAGTGTGCTGAGCATTGGCCATACAACCCCTCCTTTAGGGGGCTTTCATGTTTGCCGTCTAATACTACTTATGCAACATGGAATGACTGAGAACTGCATCTGCCTTTTCCAGTCCGCGCCCGTGAACTGGGACTCAAAACTGCGACAGTCGGGGCTACCTGTACCGGGTTTAAGCCGAACTGCCTAGGAGCGAAACGCTGAACGGCCTGCCGGAGCACTCTGGGTAGCTCTGGAGGGCTGCGGATTTACCGTCAGTGCCGGGGCGGGCTATATACGGCGGGTGCCAACTCCCCCGAATCCCGCAGCGCTGGTGCATAGGGTAACGACCCCCTTCGGCACCCGAGAAGACCCCTTCTACTGGCTGCGCGACGACACGCGCAGCGACCCGCGGGTGCTGGCGCATCTGCGGGCCGAGACTGCTTACGCCGAGGCGGTGTTGCAGCCGGCGAAGCCGCTGATCGACGAGCTGTATCGCGAGATCGTCGGCCGCATCAAGGAGGACGATTCGAGCGTGCCGGTGCGCTATCGCGGGTACTGGTATGCGAGTCGGTTCGTCAGTGGCGAGCAGTATCCGGTGATCTTCCGCCGTGCCGACCAGGCTGACGCGCCCGAAGTCGTGCTGCTCGACTGCAACGTGCTCGCCGTCGGTCAGCCGTTCTTGCAACTCGGCGGGTACGAAGCGAGCCCGGACAACCGGCTGCTCGCGTACACCGAGGACGTCGTCGGTCGGCGCCAGTTCCGGGTCCGCTTCAAGGACATCGCCAGCGGCGAGTTGCTCGGCGACGTGATCGAGAACGCCGAGCCCGATGTGGCGTGGGCTGACGACAACCGCACGCTGCTGTACGTCGAGAAAGATCCTGTGACGCTGTTGGGCCGGCGCGTGCGCGCGCACGTCCTCGGCACGCCGGTCTCGGCCGATCGGCTCGTATACGAAGAACCCGATGAAAGCTTCGATCTGGTCGTGACGCGCAGCAAGTCCGAGCGTCATCTGTACATCGGCGTGGAAAGCACGACGATTTCCGAGTGGCGCTATGCGCGCGCCAACGATCCGTCGCTGAATTTCAGCGTAATCGTGCCGCGCGAGGCGGAGCACGAGTATCAGATCGAAGATCTCGACGAGCGCATGCTGATTCGCACCAACTGGCAGGCGCAGAACTTTCGCATCGTCGCCGCGCCGCTCGACGCCTGCGGCGATCGCTCGCGCTGGCGCGACGTGATTGCGCACGATCCCGAGGTCTTCCTGCAATCGCTGGAAGTGTTCCGCGACTGCATCGCGGTCAACGAGCGTTCGGGCGGGCTGCTGCGGATCCGCGTGCAGCGCTGGAGCGGCGGCGAGCCGTTCTATATCGCGGCGGACGATCCCACCTACACGATGCGGATCGGCTCGAATCCCGAGCTCGATGCCACGACGCTGCGCTACGTCTACACGTCGCTGACGACGCCGGCGACGACCTACGACTACGACCTCCGCACCGGCGATCGACAGCTGCGCAAGCGCGAACCGGTGCTCGGCGATTTCGATCCGGCGAACTACGCGAGCGAGCTGTTGTGGGCGCCCGCGCGCGATGGCGAGCGCGTGCCGGTGTCAGTGGTCTATCGCAAGGGTTTGGCTCGCGACGGGTCGGCGCCGCTCTATTTGTACGCCTACGGTTCGTACGGGCTGAGCGCGGATCCGGCGTTCAGCTCGGCGCGACTCTCGTTGCTCGATCGCGGCTTCGTCTACGCGATCGCGCACGTGCGCGGGGGCCAGGAACGCGGCCGCCGTTGGTACGAAGCCGGCCGGCTCGGCCACAAATGGAACACGTTCAACGATTTCATCGACGTCACCGACTTCCTCGTGGCGCACGGCTACGGCGCGCGCGACCGCGTGTTTGCTGCCGGGGGCAGCGCGGGCGGGTTGCTCGTCGGCGTGCTCGCCAACGTCGCGCCCGAGCGCTATCGCGGGCTGATCGCGCACGTGCCGTTCGTCGACATCGTCACGACCATGCTGGACGAGTCGATTCCGCTGACCACGCTGGAATACGAGGAATGGGGCAACCCGCACGAGCGACCCCATTACGAATACATGCTTTCGTATTCGCCGTACGACAATGTCCGCCCGCAAGTCTATCCGGCGATATTGGTAACGACCGGCCTGTGGGACAGCCAGGTGCAGTACTACGAGCCGGCCAAGTGGGTGGCGAAGCTGCGGAACGCGAACCGCGGCAACCAACCTTTGCTTTTGCACGTTAATCTGGAAGCTGGCCACGGCGGCAAGTCCGGCAGGTACGAGCGTCTGCGCGAGGTCGCGCGAGAATACGGCTTCATCATCAGCCTCGGCGGTGGTCCATGAGCCCAAGCCATGAGTAGCGGCGGGTACATCCTGCTTGCTGACGACAACGCGACCGACGCGGAGCTGACCATCCGCGCGCTCGAGATCGGCGGCGTCGGCGAGAAGATCGTGTGGGTGCAGGACGGCGAGGCGGCCCTGCACTTCGTGTTCCGCGAAGGCGTGTATGCACAGCGTGCGCCGGGCAATCCATGCGTCATGTTGCTGGACCTGAACATGCCGAAGATCGACGGCCTGGAAGTGCTGGCGCAGAT
>Ga0070684_100003093_pt1 | contig 12417 bp, 18 predicted proteins | sample KBSC723LmetaG_FD_65653 | JGI IMG/M metagenome (GOLD analysis project Ga0070684, IMG submission 65653) | Corn rhizosphere microbial communities from Kellogg Biological Station, Michigan, USA - KBS C7.2-3L metaG | ecosystem: Host-associated > Plants > Roots > Rhizosphere ...
CCAGGTGGCACTTCGGCGCGGACACGACCCAGCCGCCGAGGCGCTCCGGGAGCTGTTCCTGGAACTCGTCACCGACGAGCAGCCCCTGCGCCGCATCGGTGCTCTGATCGCCGGCACGGACATCCGCTACCCGCCGGCCGGCCGCGACCACCATGCCTTGACCGGCACCTTCGCACCCGACCTCACCCTGCACACCGGGCAGGGCAAAACCAGCGTCGCCGGGCTCATGCACACCGCGCGACCCGTACTGCTCGACCTCGCCGGCCGCTCCGACCTCCGCGACGCGGCACGAGGCTGGCAGCATCGCGTCGACATCCATACGGCGAGCACCGGTCACCGGCCGGCGGACGCCATCCTGATCCGCCCCGACGCTCACGTCGCATGGGCCGCAACCATCGACCAGCCCAACGACACCGCCGCGCTCACACTGCGACAAGCGCTCCGCCACTGGTTCGGCGAGGTTGACATGTGACCATTTAGTCACCTATAGTCGGCTGCGTGGATGACGACGACGTTGTTTTCCGTGCACTGGCGGATCCCACCCGCCGGCACCTGCTCGACCAGCTCTACGAGCGGGACGGCCGCACGCTCTCGGCGCTCGTGGACGAGCAGCCGGAGATGACGCGGTTCGGCGTCATGAAGCACCTGCGCGTGCTGGAGGGCGCCGGCCTTGTCGCCACCCGCCGTTCGGGCCGGGAGAAGCTGCACTTCCTGAACCCGGTCCCCGTGCGCCTGATCCACGACCGCTGGATCAGCAAGTACGCCGAGCGCCACGTGTCGGCGCTGGCCGAGCTCAAGACCGAAATGGAGGAGTCCGCATGAGCGCTGCGATCACCATCCCGCCTGCCACCACTCAGGTCTACCAGGTCTTCATCAGGGCGACGCCAGAGCAGATCTGGGAAGCGATCACGAACCCCGACTTCACCGAGAAGTACTTCCACGGCGCCCGAACCGAGTACACCGGCGGCCGCCGCGTCTCGAAGGGCCCAGACGGCCAGCTCTACGCCGATGAGGCGGTGCTGGAGTTCGACCCGCCACGGCGGCTGGTGCACGGCTGGCGGTCGCTCTACAGCCCGGAGCTGGCGGCCGAGCCGACCAGCCGCGTGACCTGGGAGATTGCGCCTCAGGACGGCGGCTTCTGCCTGCTGACCGTCGTTCACGACAAGCTCGAGGGTGCACCCAGGACGGCCGAGAACGTGTCCGGCGAGGGTTGGATGATGGTGCTGAGCGGCTTGAAGACACTGGTCGAGACCGGCACGCCGATGGCCGACTGAGGCGCGGAGAAGAGTGCCCCGCCGAACGGCTCAGCGGCCGATGCGCCGGTGCGCGTAGATCAGCAGGCCGAACGTCAGCGTCACCACGAGCACGAACACGGCATTTGTTGTCATGGCGGACACGGCCGGGTTATCGGCAGGCGGCGGTCGATTTGAACCTCCGCGTAGCCAGTCTCGCATTCAAGTGCTAGTTTGAATGTATGAGCGACCGGCCGGCGAAGGATGCGCTGTTCGACGCGTTCGCGTCGGTCGCCCAGGCACTGGGCAGCGGCCGCAGGGCGGAGATCGTCGACGTGCTCGCCCAGGGTGAGCGGTCCGTGGAAGATCTGGCCGGCGAGATCGGCCAGAGCGTCGCCAACACCTCGCATCATCTGCGGTTGCTGGCCCGGTCGGGCCTGCTGCGCTCCCGGCGCGACGGCAACCGGGTCGTCTACCGGCTGGCCGGTGACCGGGTGGCTGAACTGTGGGCGGCCGTCCGCGACGTGTCGACCCACCATGTTGCCGAGGTGTCGGTGCTGGCGGCCGAATATCTGGGAGACCGCGGCGGGATCGAGCAGGTATCGGCGACCGAGCTCGCAGACCGGCTGGCTCGCGGCCAGGCTGTGGTGCTGGACGTCAGGCCGCGGCCAGAATACGACGCCGGCCACATCGCCGGCGCGGTGTCCGCGCCGCTCGATGCGCTCGTCTCGCGTCCGCCCAAGCTTCGGCAGCGCGACGCGGTGGTTGCGTACTGCCGCGGCCCCTACTGCGTGTACGCCGACGATGCGGTGCGGCTGCTGCGCGGCCGCGGCTTCCGGGCGCGCCGGCTGGACGTCGGCTTCCCCGAGTGGCGGCGCGCGGGACTGCCCGTCGAGATCTCGGTGAGAGGAGTGGCCTGATGCTTCTGCGGCCGTTCCTGAACGACGCCACCTCGTGTGCCAGCTACCTGTTCGGGTGCACAACTCTCGGGACGCTGGCGGTGGTCGATCCGCACGCCGATCTGGTCGATGGATACATCGCCGCGGCCGAGGTGGTGGGACAGCCGATCGTGGCGGTGTTCGAGACCCACGTCCAGGCCGATCACGTCTCGGGCCTGCCCGAACTGGCGGGCCGCACCGGGGCGACGGCGTATCTGCCGGCCGGCGCCGGCGTCGAGTTCGAGCACGTGGCGCTCGAGCACGGTGCCGTGGTCGAGCTCGGTAACACCCGGGTGACGGCGATCGCCACGCCCGGCCACGCCCCGGCGCATCACGCCTACGCGGTGGCCGACCTGCGCCGGGGAACCGATGAGCCGTGGCTCGTGTTCACCGGCGACTCGCTCCTGATCGGCGATGTCGGCCGTCCCGACCTGCACGTAGCCGGCGACGCGCCTGGCCAGGCGCGCATCCTCCAGGCATCGCTCCAACGGCTCCTCGACCTGCCCGACCACGTGGTCGTGTTTCCCAGCCATTACGCCGGCTCGGTGTGCGGCCGTGGCCTGTCCGGCAACCCGGTATCGACCATCGGGTTCGAGCGCGCGCACAACGAGATGCTCGGGTTCGCCGACGCCGCGGGGTTCGCCGAGGCGCTACTCAAGGACACACCGCCGCCCCCGCCCGGGCAGGATCGGATCGTGGCCGCCAACCGCCGCGGCAGCGCCGGCACACCCGCATGAGCGCGCCGGTGCGGCTCGGGCTGCGTGAGAACGCCGCCCAGTTCTCGCTGTTGGTTGCGCTGAACGCGCTGGTGGGAGCGATGGTCGGCCTGGAACGGAGCGTCCTGCCGCTGGTCGGCCAGCACGACTTCGGTTTGACGTCGAAGACCGCCATCCTGGCGTTCGTGCTCGCGTTTGGCGCCGCCAAGGCGATCACCAACCTGGCGGCCGGCGGCCTTGCCGAACGCGTCGGCCGCAAGCGGCTGCTGATCATCGGCTGGCTGGTCGTGGTGCCGGTGCCGGTGCTGATCGGGCTGGCGCCGAGCTGGAGCTTCATCGTGGCCGCCAACCTGCTGCTCGGCGTCAACCAGGGTCTGGCCTGGTCGATGACGGTGGTGATGAAGATCGACCTCGCCGGCCCGGCCAGACGCGGCCTCGCGCTCGGCCTGAACGAGGCCGCCGGCTACCTGGGGGTCGCCGCCACGGCCTTTGTCTCGGGCGCGCTGGCCGCCACCTATGCGCCGCGCACGGTCGTCTGGGTCGGCGCGGCGCTGATCGCAGCGGTCGGGCTGACCGTCTCGCTGGTCTGGGTGCGCGACACCGATGCCCACGTTGCGCTCGAGCAGCGCGACCACGACTCGACGGCGCCCGCCCATACGCTGCGGACCGCGCTGATCCACGCCACCTGGCGTGACCCGGTGTTGCGGTCGTGCAGCCAGGCCGGTCTCGTGAACAACCTGAACGATGCGCTGGCCTGGGGCTTGGCGCCGCTGTTCCTGGCGGCCCACGGTGCCAGCGTGCGCCAGATCGCGCTGGTCGCGGCCGCCTACCCGGTGGTCTGGGGCGCCGGCCAGCTGCTCACCGGCTGGCTCAGCGACCACGTCGGTCGCAAACCCCTGATCACGTTGGGCATGCTCACCCAGGCGGCCGCGCTCGGCCTGCTCGTCGCCGGCGGCGGCGCGTTCCTGCCCTCGCTGGCCGCCGCGGTGCTGCTCGGCGCCGGCACCGCCATGGTTTATCCGACGCTGATCGCCGCAGTCTCCGATGCCAGCCAGCCGCGCGACCGCGCCCGGGTGGTCGGCGTGTACCGCTTCTGGCGCGACTTCGGCTTCGTGCTCGGCGCGTTGGTCGCGGGCATCGGCGCCGACCTCGCCAGCCCCGCGGCCGCGATCGCCATCGTCGCCTGCCTGACTGCCGCCAGCGGAATCGCGGTGGCCCTCACGCATTGGGAGAAGCGCCCCTTCACCGCCGCGCTGGGGGTGTCCTCCGGTGCCTGACCGAAGCGATGAAGCATGAGCTGCTGCACGCCAACCGGCTACCGCACCATGTTCGGCCCGAAGACGGTCGAGCGGGATGCGCGCCGTTACCGCCGCAAGGGGCTGACCGGGTCGGCCGGCTGGCTGGTGCAGGAGCTCACCCGTGAGGGGCTGGATGACGCCTCGGTGCTGGAGGTCGGGGGCGGCATCGGGTGCCTCCAGATCGAGCTGCTCGATGCGGGTGCGAGCTACGCCACCAACGTCGAGATGGTCGACAGCTACGAGGCGGCGGCGCGGGAGCTGGTCGCCGAGCACCGGCTGGAGGATCGGATCGATCGGCGCGTCGCCGACTATGCCCAGGAAGCGGAGCACACCCCGGCTGCCGACATCGTCGTTATGCACCGCGTGATCTGCTGCTATCCCGATGCCGCCAAGCTGACCTCGGCAGCCTGCGGCCGTGCGCGCGACCGCGTCGCCATCACCGTCCCCCGTGACGTCTGGTGGGTACGGCTCGGCTTCGCGGGCATGAATGCCTGGCTGCGGCTGCGCCGGATCGGGTTCCGCGGCTACGTCCACCCGCGCTCGGAGATCCTCGCGGCCGCGGCCGCCCACGGCTTTCACGTCACCCACCAGGATCACGACCTGCTCTGGGAGAGCGTCATCCTCCAGCACGCCCTGTCGGCCGCGGCCGGAGGCGCGGCGCGGTGATCCGGCATCGGGTCCGGGCGGTCGCGGTGTCGCCTGATACCGTCAGGTACATGACGTGCGTGTGCGATGAGCTCGCCCACGAGGATGGCCGGCGTGGCTGAGCCGCTGACCCGATCGGCCCGTGCGCTCCCTCTGGTCACGGTCACGCCATCGCCGTCACGGCTCCAGCCGGCGGAGCGAGCCCGGCTGCAGCGGCGGGCGCGCCTGTTGGCCTGGGGAGGAAACGCGTGGCACGTCGCCGAGTTCGCGATCGCGCTGGTCGCGGGCATCGCCGCCGGATCGATCGCCCTGATCGGGTTTGGCATCGACAGCCTGATCGAAGTGCTGGCCGGGGTCGTCGTGGTGTGGCTGTTCACCGGCAGCCGCATCGGCTCCCATGTGGCGGAGCGGCGAGCCCAGCAGGCGATCAGCATCTCCTTCTACCTGCTGGCCGCCTACATCGCCGTTGAGGCGCTGCGGACGCTGGCCGCCGGTGATCACCCCGATGTCAGCTGGGTGGGGATCGGCCTGGCCGCCTTCACGGCGGCCACCATGCCGCTGCTGGCACGCGCCAAGCGTCGTGTCGGAAACGCGCTGGGCTCGAGCGCCACCGTGTCCGAGGCCAAGCAGACCACCCTCTGCGCCTATCTCTCATTCGCACTGCTGGTCGGCCTCGGCGCCAACGCGGTGTTCGGCCTGTGGTGGGCCGATCCGGCCGCCGCTCTGGTGATCGCCGCCATCGCCGGCCGCGAGGGCGTCCTCAGCTGGCGCGGCGAAGCCTGTGCCGACGGCTGCTGCTGAGCCGAGCGCCGCAAGGCTCGGCCTAGTAGCTGCCCCGCATGTCGCGAAACCGCTGTTCGGCCTCGTCGTCGCCGAGGTCCGAGCTCAGGGTCACCTCTCGGGCCTTCCGATGTGCCACCTGCTCGACGATCCCGTACCTCATGAAGCGGGCGTCGCGCTCCATGGACGATTCCGGTGGCGGCAGATGCGCGACCGCGATCTCCTCGGCAGAGAACCCATATCCCTCCAGCTGCGCGTCGTCGCTGCCCCGCGCGATCAACCGGCGGGCGATGTCGAGCCGGCTCAGGCCCGTCGGCTTCTCGGCCTGGATCGCGGCTCGCCGTTGCTTTCGTGACGCCATCTGGATTCCAGTGTACTGCCGCCCGGCCGGCTGGCCAGCACCGGCGCCAGAGGCGTGATCGGCGATCACGCCGGAGGATCACCCGGCCTGACGACGCGTGCGGGGTGCGTGGCGCTCGTACAGCCCGATCACCTCCCTGGCCGCCTGGCGCCAGGAATAGTTTTGGCGCGCGTGGCGATTCGCGTTGGCCGCGCGCCGTGACCGTTCGGATTGATCGTCGACGGCGCTCACCATGGCTTCGGCAAGCGCCTGCTCGTCGTCAGGCGGCACCAGCCAGCCATCGGGCTCCCCGGGGGTGACGTTGATGAAGCTGGGAGGGCCTCCACTGAGGGTGGCGATCACGGGCAGCCCGCAGGCCATCGCCTCCAGGTACACCAGGCCAAACGGTTCATCGGTCGACGGCGCGACGAAGCAATCGGCACAGCTCAGGCCCAGCGGAAGCTCGTCGTGGTCACGCCAGCCGTCGAAAAACACCCCGCTGATGCCCTCCCGCGTGACGACGGTATGGGGATGCTCTCCCTCCCACTCACCCGGCCAACCACCCCAAATGACAAGTGGCGCCGGCATTGACATCATCCGCCGGGCCTGGGCGTAGGCGCGAATCAGCAGCGGCACGCGTTTGAACGCCAGGAAGCGGCCGACGTACATCAGCACCGGCAGGGCATCCCCGGTCTCGGGGTCGGAGAACCCGTCGATCACGTCCCGCTCCGTGTAGCGGATGCTGCCTGGCCTCGAGGTCGCTTCGTTCCAGCCTCGGGGGTCGCTCACCAGCCAGCGCAGCCAGTGTGCCCGGCGCTCTTCAGCGCTTGGCTGGTGCGGGACGAAGTGGTCGATGTCGACGCCGTTGGGGATCGAATGCACCTTCTCCGGATCGAGCCCCAGCAGACGCACCGCCTCTCGCTGATCGTGCGGCGATATCGTGATCGTGGCGGCCGCGCGGCCCGCCGATCGGCGCATCCGTTCCATCCACCATTCGGCGTGCGGTCCAAGAATGGCCGGTACCTGCCGCTGGATCGCATCGAGCATCTTCAACTCGGTGCCGTGCAGGTGCGTGATCACCGGCAGGTCTGGCAGCGACAGCTCGACCGCATCGTGAAGCGGTGTCAGGTGGTGCAGGTGCAGCAGCCGGGATTGCGGCATGGCGTCGGAGCCGGCGAGCAGTGCCGCCCAGGCTGCCGCCATCCGCGTCCCCTGCTCCGGAGAGACCCAGGGAAAGGCGCGATCGGGAACGCCGGACCTCGCCTCGAACGACGGATGCATTGGGAACGGCGCGTCCATCGGATCCTCCCCCTGCACCCATCGTGCAACGGCATCGTCATACAGGGCGGGAAGGATGTCGACACCGCGAAACACGGTCGCAGCGTTTCCCAGCGCCCCGGCCTCACCCAGCGACCCACAGGCCAGCGTAACGGGCCAACCGAGCGCTTGAAGCGCATGTGAGAGATACCTGGCAACCCGCGCCGAGCCGCCTCGTGGGTAGAAGAACAGGCCCATACCCACTGACTCTTGATCGGCTGCCAAGGGGTGAGCATACGCTCTGGGACTCGTCAGACCCGGTAGGCGTCCGACAGCCGTCTGGGCACCACCATGCTCCACGCCTCGATCACCAGGTCGCCCAGCTCGTCCTGGTCGATCTCCGCCAGCCGGACGACCACCCAGTTGTAGCGGAGGTCGGACGCCCGTGGCATGAGGAACTTCTCCGGCTCGGTGCCCACCAGCCACTCGCGCTCCTCCTTCGGGAACGCGAAGCCCATCAGCGTCTGGTCGCGCGAAAAGGCCAGGTAGACGATGCGGCCGACCCTGAACTTGACCCGGCCGCGGACGAACGCCTCGGACGAGCGGGGCAGCCCGCTCGCCAGCTCCCGCACATCGTCGATCGTCACCATGCCCGCAGCACCGTATCGCCGGGCACCCGGCGACCCCCCGGATGTGGAGAGCCGCCGGTCGCCGCGGCAGCGGGCTAGCCGGTCGGCATCTCCGCCGACGGGTCGTTCTGCCAGAGCCCGAACTCATTTCCCTGCGGGTCCTTGCAGGTCGAGAACCAGCCCATCCCGGGCACCGGCATCGGCTGGTCGGCCTCGCCGCCCAGCTCCCGCACGCGCTCGGCGCCGGCGTTGATCTCGTCGACATCGAAGTACGCGCGTGTCCCCCGCTTGCCGGGCTCCATGTTGGTGATCGCGGCGCCGGAGCTCTCGCCGATCCGCGTCATGTGGTACTCGGACGGGCCGGGATACGACTCGAACTGCCACCCGAACAGCGAGCCCCAGAACTCGCGACCCTTGGCCGTGTCGTCGGCCGGGATCTCGAAGTGCACTATCTGGCCGGACATGGATCCTCCCTCGTGGTGCTTCGCGGCGGAGCGAGTCGCCCCACCGCCGTCTCCCGGTAGACCTACCGCACGGCGGAAACTCATCGGTGTGACGTGACCCGTGCGGCCGGACGCCGGGCTCAGAGGTTTCGGCGAAACTGCACACCACGTCCCGATCGAAAGGAGCACGCATGAGCACACCTTCAGATCAGCGGTCCCAGGGACCGGTCGTTCCCCGCGCGGCCGCTCCCCGGCCGATCGACCCGGGGGTCAGGATCGGCCACGTCCACCTGCGGACGTCGGACATCGACCGAGTGCGCGACTTCTACGTCGGCGTGCTCGGGTTCGACGTCGTGTTCGAGGCCCGCGGCGTGCCCGGCTGGGGCACGACCGGAGACATCCTGTTCGTCTCGGCGGGCGGGTACCACCATCATCTTGGCTTCAATACCTGGAAGTCGGCCGGCGGCTCCCCGCAGCCCGACGGCGTGGCCGGGCTGCACCACGTCGCCCTCAACTATCCGACCCGAGCCGCCCTGGCGGACGCGGTGCGCCGCCTGCGCGAGGTCGAGTGGCCGCTGCGCCAGACCACAGATCACGGCACGCATCTGGCCGTCTACCTGTCCGATCCCGACAGCAACGATCTGGAGCTGGCCTGGGATCGCCCGTTCGAGGAGTGGCCGCGGGACGGCCGCGGCCATGCGGAGCTCGCGATCGACTCGACGTTCGACGTCGACGAGCTGCTGGCGGAGGGCTGAGGGATGGCCCGGCAGGTCGCGCTGCTGCGAGGCGTCAACATCGCCAGCCGGAACCGCATCGCAATGGCCGATCTGCGCGAGGTGGTGGAGGGCCTGGGCTACGCGGATGTGAAGACCCTGCTGATGAGCGGCAACGCGGTGTTCAGCTCGACCGACCGGCCGGACGCAGCGGCGGCCAAGATCCGCGCGGCTCTGAAGTCCCAGCTGGGACTGGACGTCGGGGTGCTCGGCCGCAGCTGCGCGGAGATGGCCAGGATCGTCGACCGCAACCCGTTGCACGGAAAGGCAACAAACCCCAAGCGCTACTCGGTGGTGTTTCTGTCCGGCAAGCCCGACGCCAGAGTGATGCGAGAGGTCGACGCCGCGAAGTACGAGCCTGAGCTGTTCGAGGCGCACGGCAAGGAGATCTATGCGTGGTGGCCCGACGGGCTCCGGCAGGCCAGGCTGACCCACGCCTTCTGGGAGCGGCGGCTGGGCCTGACCGCCACCGCCCGCAACTGGAACACGGTCGAGAAGCTGCTGGCGATGGCCAGCGAGTAGGCCGCAGCGCCCGCAATGTAAGGACTCCGTAACCACACTGGCGAACAGGTGTCCGCCGCTGGCAGAATGGTGGCATGGTGACAGGTGGGATAGAAGCTGCGGAGGCGCGTGAGGACCTGCTCGCTCTCCGCCGTAGAGTGATCAAGGAGTTGGTCGATCTCGACCTTCGCGTGCCCGGCCGGACGCGCACCCGGCGCGACCGGCTGGCGGCGATCGTTCGTGGTGCGGTCCCGCGCCGGCGCCGTTCGCGCTGGCAGCGGCTGATCCGTCGCTGACCGGCTGCTTCACGATCCTCTCGGCGGGGCGGCGCTCCCAGGCCCTGTGATACCGTTTTTTGGCTCAACCGACGAGAGGGTTCCCCGTGGCATCAGGTGTTCGGGTTCTGGTCACGCTGGCTTGTCAGGAGTGCAAGCGGCGGAACTACCAGACCAACAAATCCAAGCGCAACTCGCCCGACAGGATCGAGTTCAACAAGTACTGCCGCTGGTGCGGCCGGCACACGCCGCACAAGGAGACGCGCTAGGCGCCCGGCGATGGCACGCAGGAATCGCCAGCAGCAGGTGCCGGCAGGGCGGCGAAGCGTCACCGCTCCGCTGGCCGGCAAGCCGAAGAGCCAGTCCGGCGGCGAGCCCGTCGCTCGCCGGCGGGGCATCCGCGGCATCTTCGGGTTCGTCGGCGAGGTGCGGGGGGAGCTGGCCAAGGTCGACTTCCCCAACCGCCACCAGACCTGGCAGTCCACCTCGGTCGTGATCGCCGCCTGTGTCATCGTGGGCCTCTACCTGTACGGGCTCGACCAGGTGTTCGCGCGCCTGGTGCAGCAGCTCGTCGACCTCCAGAACTGACAGGGACAGAATGTTTCGCTGGTATGTGATCAACACCTACTCCGGCCATGAGAACAAGGTCAAGGCCAACCTCGAGCACCGCATCAAGTCGATGAGCCGCGAGATGACGGTGCGCCAGGTCGTCGTGCCCACCGAGTCCGTGGTCGAGACCAAGGACGGTCAGAAGGTGCAGGCCGAACGGCGGTTGTGGCCGGGCTACGTGCTCGTCAACATGGACCTCGAGCTCGACAAGGAGGCCTGGGGCCTGGTCAAGAACACGCCGGGCGTGACCGGATTCGTGGGCGCCTCCGGCCAGCCGGTGCCGCTCAGCCAGTCCGAGGTCGACAAGATGTTGCATTCGCAGGCGACTACCACCGTCGCGCCCAAGCAGCGCGCGGAGTTCCAGATGGGCGAGAGCGTGAAGGTGATCTCCGGCCCGCTGTCGGACTTCGACGGCGAGATCGCCGAGATCAACGAGGACCAGGGCAAGCTCAAGGTGCTGGTCTCCATCTTCGAGCGCCAGGTGCCGGTCGAGCTGGAGTTCGACAAGGTGAAGAAGCTCTAGACCCGCAGCGACCATCACTCACGATCGTGGGAGCCGCCGCCGGCGGCGCATGAACCACTCAGGAGGAACGACATGGCCAAGAAGGTCATCAAGCTGATCAAGCTCCAGATCCCGGCCGGGCAGGCGAACCCCGCCCCACCGGTCGGCCCCGCGCTGGGCCAGCACGGCGTCAACATCATGGACTTCTGCAAGGCGTTCAACGCCGCCACGCAGGGGCCAAACGCCGGTCAGATCACGCCGGTCGAGATCTCGGTGTACGAGGACCGCTCGTTCACCTTCATCACCAAGACGCCGCCCGCCGCCGTGTTGATCAAGGAAGCTCTGAACATCCAGTCCGGTTCGGGCGAGCCCAACCGCGAGAAGGTGGGCAGGCTGTCCCGCGACCAGCTGCGGTCGATCGCCGAGCGCAAGCTCCCCGACCTGAACGCGAACGACGTCGATGCGGCGATGAACATCGTCGCCGGTACCGCCCGCTCGATGGGCGTGGAGGTGGAGGTCTGATGCCCGGCAAGAAGTACCTGGCGGCCCGCCAGCAGGTCGACCGCGAGAAGCTGTACGCGCCCCTGGAGGCGGTCCGCCTGCTGAAAGGGCTCGAGCTGTCGACGTTCGACGAGACCGTCGAGGTGCATATGCGGCTGGGCGTGAACGTCCGCCACGCCGACCAGCAGTTGCGGGGAACGCTGTTCCTACCGCACGGCCTGGGCAAGTCGGTCACCGTCGCCGTGTTCGCCCAGGGCGAGAAGGCCAAGGAGGCCGAAGAGGCCGGCGCGGACGTGGTCGGCGGCGAGGACCTGGCCACCCGGATCACCGGCGGATGGACGGATTTCGACGTCGCCATCGCCACCCCCGACATGATGGGCACCGTCGGCAAGCTGGGCCGCATCCTCGGCCCTCAGGGCAAGATGCCGAGCCCCAAGGCGGGCACGATCACGTTCGACATCGGCAAGGCCGTGGGCGACGTCAAGTCGGGCAAGATCGAGTACCGCACCGACCGCACCGGCATCGTGCACGTCGCTCTGGGCAAGAAGTCCTTCGACGAGCAGGCGCTGGTCGAGAACTACCAAGCGGTGCTGGAGGAGATCCTGCGGGCGAAGCCGTCTGCCGCCAAGGGCCGGTACCTGAGGTCGATCACGATTGCCTCCACCATGAGCCCGGGGGTCAAGCTCGACACCTCCAAGACGCGCGACCTGCTCGAGGAGGCCACCACCGCGGCGTAGCGTGGCCTTCGCGCGGCTGCGTCGGGTCGGTCAGTCCGCCGGCGGCTCCCCGGGCGCCCATGGCTCGCGCTCCAGCGCAGCACGGAGCTCCCGGGCACCGTCGCCCGGCCGTGGTGGCCCGTGGCCGATCAGCACGTGGCGGATCGGGTGCGCCAACAGCCGCATCAGCCGGGGTAGCACAATGTCCGCGTGGTCGTCCGACGGCCGCACGCGAAGGTCGCCCGATTCGTCGCGCACCAGC
>Ga0070684_100003095_pt1 | contig 12416 bp, 9 predicted proteins | sample KBSC723LmetaG_FD_65653 | JGI IMG/M metagenome (GOLD analysis project Ga0070684, IMG submission 65653) | Corn rhizosphere microbial communities from Kellogg Biological Station, Michigan, USA - KBS C7.2-3L metaG | ecosystem: Host-associated > Plants > Roots > Rhizosphere ...
CCGCTTCCCGTCGCGGTGATCCGATAGTGATAGAGGCGCGACGCCTTCATCCCGAGCAGCAGCGTGCGGAAACTCGGTTGATTGAGATCGACGGGCGCCGTCATCCCGTAGGAGGTGGTGAGGCCGAAGTCGATCTTCGCCGACTGCACGCCGGCGAGGTCGGTCGACCAGTTGACGATTCCGACGGTCGCGATCTTGCTGCTCAGCGCCGATGACGCCGTGACCGTGCAGCCGACCGAGCCGCCGCCACCCGTCGTGCCACCGCCGCTGGTCCCGGCATTGCCCGTCACGCCGGCCGCGCCGGTCGTTCCGCCGCCGCCCGCGCCGGTCGTGCCCGCCGCACCTGTCGGGCTGCCCGTCGCGCCGGCGCCGCAGGCAAGCGCGCCTGCTGCCAGTGCTCCGCACATCGCCACGAGACCGGTCGAGATGTGTCGCATGGGGCCTCCTATTTCGAGCAGGGCGCGAGGATCGTCATGTACCAGGGCGCGGGGTTGCGGCAGTTGCCGCAGATCAAGCCGACCAGCCAGGTGCCGTTCCCGTCGATGCCGGGGAACGCCGCGCCGTTCTCGTCCTTCAGCGACGTGAAATCGAGGACCGAGCCGGCTTCGATGTCAGCGCGGTACGTGGTGACGGCGATGCTGTCGAGATCCAGAAAGCCCGCCTCCAGCTGGGCCGGCGTCTGGGTGTAATGGCCGACGACGGCGCTCGTCACATAGCCTTCGGTGAATGCGTGGCCGAGGGCGTTGGTCTTCATCTGCGACCAATCCAGCGTCAGCGACGAGCTGCCGGCGGGCACCCCGGCGATCGTCAGGTCGTGCAGGTTCGCGGCGTAGGTCAGCTTCGTCGAGGCGTCGGTGACCGCGACGTTCGTGACCGTCGAGGCGGCGTCGAGGTTGAACGCCTGCAGCATGCGGATGTCGCGCCCCAGGTCGACGCCCGTCTGCACCGCGACGATGAAGGTCGAATTGCCGGGCGTGTACTTCCCGGCGTCGAAGTACGTGTTGAACATCGCTGGCGTCACCGCCGTGCCGTTGACGAGGAAGTCGTAGAGACGGCCGGAGGTGACGCCGGCGATCGGGAGGTTCAACGGCGGCGAGACGACGAGGTCGGCCGTGTACAGCATGTCGGCGTTGAGCGCGACCTCGAAGTCAGCGCGCGGGAGGTCCCAGATCATCATCAGCGCGGCGCCCAGATCCGTCGCGGGGTTCATCGGCCGCCCGAGGAAGTCCTTCGTCAACCCGCTCCAGTCGAACGTCAGATTCGACATCGCCGCGACCGTCACGGGTGGCAGCGTGATCGTGCTCGTGAACTTGTAGTTGTTGGCCTCGTTCGCGACGACGTTCGCGCCGACGCACATCGTCGATTGCTGATCGCTGGAGGTGCATGCGGCTGAGCTTGCGACAAGCACAGCCGTACCCACCGCGACAAAAGAGGGGGACATTTTCATCGTCGCGCGCATCGCGGATCGGGGGCAGCACGCGCCGAAAATCTTCAAAAAAAATTTCGGGTCGCGAAAAACCGAAAGGAAATGCGTCACTGCAGCCGGTCGTCGGACGCCTTCGAGGCCGGCCAGCCGTTCGTGAGCGCGCCGAGATCGGTCGGCTGCGTCAGCGTCGTTTCCGTGAAGATGTTCGGCGTCCCGTCCATGAACGCCGTGTTCCAGTTGCGGCTCAGCGTCGGAGTCGCGTGACGGAAAACGCGAGGCGAAGAACTAAAAGTGCGAGGTCGCCGCACCGACGATCGAAAGAGTTGACCTGCACGCGTTCCTGACGACTCATTGCCAGCGAGCCATGACTCTCGCCCGCGCAGCCGTTCTCTCATTTATTGCGTGCGCAGCTGCTTGCGCGAAGGATCCCAACTACGGCCCCACGACGGGGGCCGGCGGCGCGCCGCCCATCGACACCGGCCTGCCGACCTCGTTCAAGTGGACGTCGCCCGGTCCGCTGATCACCGCGAAGCAGGACGCGACGCACCCGATCGTTTCGGTGAAGGATCCGTCGGTCGTCTTCGTCGACGGCCAGTGGCACGTGTTCGCCACGACCGCCGACACGGCGGGCTCGTGGAGCATCGTCTACCTGACGTTCACCGACTGGGCGCAGGCAGACGCCGCGCCGCTTTACTACCTGGACAACACCCCCCCCGGCCTGGGCGGCTACCACGCGGCGCCGCAGGTCTTCTACTTCGCGCCGCAATCGAAGTGGTACCTCGTCTTCCAGTCGGGCCAGCCGCAATACTCGACCAACGACGACATCACCAAGCCGGAGGCGTGGAGCCGGCCTGTCGACTTTTTCCCGGGCGGCGAGCCGCCCGGCGTCACCGCGAACAAGGGCAACGGCTTCTGGCTCGACTTTTTCGTGATCTGCGACGACGCCAACTGCCATCTGTTCTTCAGCGATGACGACGGCGAGCTCTTCCGCAGCCAGACGAAGATCGGCGACTTTCCGAACGGCTTCGGCGACGCCGTCGTCGCGATCCAGGGCGTGAAGGAGACGGTGTTCGAAGGCGGCATGACCTATCACCTCAAGGGCAAGGACGCGTACCTGACGCTGGTCGAGGCGTTCGGCCCGTCGGGCAACCGCTTCTATCGATCGTTCGTGTCGCCGACGCTGGACGGCGTGTGGACGCCGCTGGCGGCCGACTGGACGAACCCGTTCGCGAGCAAGATGAACGTGACATTCAGCGGCGGCGCCTGGACCGGCGACATCAGCCACGGCGAGCTCATTCGCGACGGGCACGATCAGAGGCTGGAGATCGATCCGAACAACCTGCAGTTCCTTTATCAAGGCGCCGATCCGACGACGACCAGCCTCGATTACTCCCAGATCCCCTGGAAGCTCTCCTTGCTCACCCAGGTCACACCATGAGGCGTTCGAACCTACGGTCCTCTCTTTTCTCGTCCTCGCTGATCGTCGTTTTCCTCGCGGCCGTCGGCTGCGCCGCGGATCCGCCGGGACAGGGCGACGGCGGCCCCATGGGCGGCACCGGCGGCGGCGGTGGCAGCAGCAGTCCGCCCGGTCCCGGCCTGCCCGTCCCCCCCGGCCCGGACAACGTGCCCAAGCCTGCCGGCACGGCCGGCAACCTGAAGGTGCTCGACTGGGCCGGCTTCAAGTCGGCGGTGACGTACACGTTCGATGACGCGCAGCCGTCGCAGGTCGAACACTACGCCGAGCTGCAGGCGACCGGCGTCCGCCACACGTTCTACGTCACGAGCGGCAACGGCGGCTTCGACACCGCGTTCACCCAGGCGGTGAAGGACGGCCACGAGATGGGCAACCACACCGTGCGCCACTGCCACGCCGATCTCACCGGCTGCAGCAACACGTCGAGCGCGCCGGTCAGCATCGACGCCGAGCTGGACGACTGCAACAACTACATCGCAACGCACCTCGGCCAGAGCGTCGTCTGGACGGCGGCCAGCCCGTTCGGCGACACCGGGTGGGACGCGCCCGACATGACGCGCTTCTTCCTCAATCGCGGTGTCGGCAGCGGCACCATCGGACCGAACGACAACAGCGACCCGTTCAATCTCCCCTGCCACGCCGCCGTCGAGGGCGAGGCGGTCGCGTCGTTCAACGCCGTCATCGACGACGTCGAGGCGCGCGCCCGCTGGGCGATCTTCCTCGTGCACACGATCGCGCCGACGTCGCAAAACTGGTACGCGCCGATCGACGTCTCGGTGATCACCGACAGCGTCGCGCACGCGAAGTCGCTGGGCGACGCCTGGATCGATTCGATGGTGAACGTGGGCGCCTACTGGCGCGGACAGAAGCTGGTGTCCGCGGCGACGCCGACGGCGGCCGGCGGGGGCCAGACCTGGACGTGGAAGCGGCCGACCGGCTTCCCGCCGGGCCGGGTCCTGCGCGTCACCGTCGACGGCGGCACGCTGTCGCAGAACGGGACGGCGCTCACCTGGGATCCGCACGGCTACTACGAGATCTCACTCGACGCGGAATCGCTGACCCTCTCACCTTGATGTCGATGCACACGAGACCAACCATGACGAAACGAACCTTGATCGCGGCGGCCGCGATCGCCGGCGCGCTGGGCTGCGCCAGCGATCCCAACTACAACTCCCAGGACGCGACGCCGCCGCAGCCCGACGGCGGCAACAACCCGGCGCCGCCGCCCGCCGGCGTGGTCGCGGCGGGCGTCCGCTGGATCGGCCGCGTCGACACGGCGTCGGACGCGGCACACCCGCGCTTCTCCTGGTCGGGCAGCGGCTTCGTGGCGCGGTTCCAGGGGACGTCGCTGTCGGCGACCCTCACCATCGGCGGCGCGCAGACGATCTTCATGGCGGTGGTCGACGGTACGTCCCGGGCGACGTTCGTCGCCGCCCCCGGCACCGGGACGTTCATGCTCACGGCCGGCCTCCCCGCCGGAGTGCACACCGTCGAGGTCTATCGCCAGACCGAGGGTCCGCAGGGCGAGTCGCGCCTGATGTCGCTCGACACCGACGGCACGTTGATGGACCCGCCCGCCGGCGCGAACCGGCTCATCGAGGTGATCGGTGACTCGATCACCTGCGGCTACGGCATCCTCGGCCTGCTCTCCGACAGCGACTGCTACCCGACCGAGAGCCACTGGGACACCTACGCGGCGATCGCGGGCCGCGCGCTGAACGCCGAGGTCAGCACGGTCGCCGCCTCGGGCCGCGGCATCATCCGCAACTACGGCGGCGACACGAGCGGCACCATGCCGATGCTCTACCCGCTCGCGCTCGCGAACGTCGCGGGCGCCGTCTGGGACTTCCACGTCGAGCCGCAGGTGGTCGTCATCAACCTGGGCACCAACGACATCAGCAACAACAAGGGCGATCCGGGCGACGCGTTCCGCGACACGTACCGGACGCTGCTCGAGACGATCCGCGCGTACTACCCGCACACGCAGATCATCTGCGTCGTCGCGCCGCTGCTGAGCAGCGGCGAGGTGTCCACGATCAAGGGTCACATCCAGGCGGCGATCGACGCCCGCCACGCGGCCGGCGACACGAACGTCGAGTACTTCCAGATCCCGCCGCAGAGCTCGGACAAGTTCGCCTGCCAGTACCACCCGAACGTCGCCGAGAACATGATGATGGCGGACCTCTTGGTCACGGAGATCAAGGCGAAGCTCGGCTGGTGAGGCGCCACGCGGCCGTCGCGTTTTCCTTTTCTTGACCAACCAGACGCCGCTTCCTGACTGCGCAGATACATCCCGGATACATGGCGTCGTCCTATGCCTGAAAGGCACCGGGTTCCGTCGCTGCCACGTAACCCGTTGATACACTCCTCGTCGCATGGCAGGTGCGGTTGACGGAAGCCGGGCCGGGTTCGAGACCGCGCGCCTGGCGCTCGCGCGGCTTCGCTTCGACGGCGACGACGCGCGGCAGTCGGCTATGCGGCAGCTCGCGCGCGTCAGCGCGCAGGCGCTCGCGGTCGAGCGCGTCGGCGTCTGGCTGCTGGAAGACGGCGCCCGGAGCCTGCGCAACGTCGGCCGGTGCGTGCGTTCGTGCGACACCGACACCGGCGAAGCGGTGGACTGCGCGGCGCTGCCCGGATATCTGGCCGCGCTGAACGAACGCCGCGTGCTGGCGGTGACCGACTGCCGCGGCCACGCCGTCGCCCGCGAGCTGGCCGGGACGCCGTTCGAGCTGGCCGGCACGGCCGCGCGGCTGGACGCGCCGATCATCCGCGAGGGCGCCCTCGCCGGCGTCGTCTGCTACGAGCACGTCGGCGAAGCGCGCATCTGGTCGCAGAAGGACCGCGACTTCGCCGCCAGCACCGCCGACATGGCGGCGCTGTTCCTCGAGCAGGCCGACCGCGTCGAGATCGAGATCGCGCTGCGCGAACGCCGGGAGAGCAAACTGGCAGAGGACAAGATGGCGGCGCTGAGCCGCCTCGCTCGTTCCGTCGCGCACGACATCAACAACGTGTTCAACGTGCTGGGGATGACGGGCTTCCTGCTGGAGGCGCGCGAGGACCAGGAGCTGCGGCGTTACGGCGACTCCATCAGCCGCTCCGTCGAGCTGGGCGGCCGGCTGGCGCAGCAACTGGCGCTGTTCGGCGACGAGGCGGCCTCCAGCAACACCCGCGTCAACCTGGCCGCCGTCGTCGATCGGATGCAGCCGATGCTGACCGATCTCGTGCACGGCGCGCGCCTGGAGATCGCCCTGCTGACGGGCGCGCCGATCGTGATCGCGAACGCCTCCCAGATCGAACAGGTGCTCCTCAACCTGTGCGTGAACGCGATCGAGGCGATCTCGCCGGCGCCGGCCGGCGTGGTGCGGATCGAGGTCCGCGATCCCCACCCGGGCGAGAACATCGATCCGGCGTCGGTCGTGCTGACCGTCCAGGACAACGGCCGGGGCATGGACGCCGAGACGCGGGCGCAGATCTTCGAGCCGTACTTCACGCGCAAGGTGGGCGGCCACGGCATCGGACTGTCGGTCGTCTACGGGATCGTGAAGCGGTGCCGCGGTTCGATCGCGGTGCACAGCGAGCAGGGCGGCGGCGCAACCTTCGTCATCGCGTTGCCGATGGCGCCGCAACCCGAAGCGCTGCGTTGACGTCGCGGGACGACCCACCGGCGGCGTTCGTCGCGTCCGCGACAGCCGAATTCGCCGGCGGCGTGCCGGCCCACCTGCACCCGGCGCGCGTCGCGCCGCGGGGCAACCGCGCGTCCGTGCTGCAGTCCGTGTTGCGGCCGCGCTCGCTGCTGCTGGGCGCGCTGGTGGTCGTGGTCGTCGCGGCCTCGGGCCTCTGGGCGCGCCACCGGCTGCAGCGCGAGGTCGAACACGAGCTGGGCGCCGAGCTGCGCGCCGTGCTGGACACCGCCGTGAACGGCCTGCTCGGCTTCATGGAGAACTGCGAGCGCCTCGCCGGCGTGATCGCCGAGAGCCCCGAGGTACGCGCGGCCGCCGCGCCGACGATCGTGCGCGCCGGATCCGCGCCGCCGCCCGAGCACGCGCTGGCGCGCGCGATGGCGCCCTACCTGGCGGCGGGTCAGTTCACGGGTTTCGTCCTGACCGACAGGCGCGGCGTCGTGCTGGCGACGTCGGGCGCGGTCGGGCACGTGGGCGATCACCTGCCGCCCCACGTGTTGCCGGTTGACGGAGCGATCCGCCGCGGGCGCCCCACCGTCGGGCACCCGTTTCGCGACGTCAGCGGCCGCGTGCGGGTCGTGGTGGCCGCGCCCATCCGGGACGCGTCGACCTTCCTGGGTCTGCTGCTGGATCACGGACCGTTCACGGCCTCGCTGCTCGCGGCGCGCGCCGGCTCCACCGGCGAGACCTACGCGTTCGATCGCAGCGGCCTCATGATCTCGACCAGTCGTTTCCCGGAGCACCTGCGCGCCGCCGGGCTGCTGGGTCCCGACGAGGATGACAGCGCGCTGCGCGTCGAGCTGCGCGACCCGCGCGGCGATCTGACCACGGGCTTTCGCTCGGCGGTGCGGCGCCGCGACCAGCCGCTGACGTTCATGGCCGCCGCCGCGACCACCGGCCACGACGGCCTCACCGTCGCGGCGTATCGCGACTACCGCGGGGTGCCCGTCGTGGGTGCGTGGCAATGGCTCGCCGATCGCGACGTCGGCGTCGCCTCGGAGATCGATGCCGCGCAGGCGTTTCAGCCCCTGGGCGCGCTGGAGCGCGTGTTCGCCGCGCTGCTGGCCCTGCTGGCGGTGGCGGGCGTGGGCGTGGTGGCCGGCGCGGCCGTCGCCGAGCGCGCGCGGCTGCGCGCGGCCAGCTCCGAGCACGAGGCGCGCCGCATCGGTGAATACCTGATCGAGCGCCGCATCGGCGGCGGCGCGATGGGCGACGTCTACTTCGCCCGGCACGCGCTGCTGCGGCGCCCGACGGCGGTGAAGGTGCTGCGCGCCGATCGCATGAGCGCCGAGGACATCGCCCGCTTCGAGCGCGAGGTGCGCGTGACGGCGACGCTGAGCCACCCGAACACGATCGCGATCTACGACTACGACCGCACCGAGGACGGCGCGTTCTACTACGCGATGGAGTTTCTCGCGGGCATCGATCTCGACAGCCTGGTGACCAGCTTCGGACCGCTGCCCGACGCGCGCGTGATTCATCTGCTGCGGCAGGCCTGCGGGGCGCTGGGCGAAGGGCACGAGGCCGGCGTCGTCCACCGCGACGTCAAGCTGGCGAACCTTTATCTGTGCAGGCGCGGCGGCGTCCCGGACGTCCTCAAGGTGCTCGACTTCGGTCTCGTGAAGACGGACGACACGCGGGTCACGAGCGCGAACGTCATCGTCGGCACGCCCGAGAACATGGCGCCCGAGCTGTTCGAGTCGGCGGCGAACGCCTCGCCCCTCAGCGACATCTACGCCCTCGGTTGCGTCGCCTACGCGCTGGTGACGGGGCGGCGGCCGTTCGAGGGCAGCTCGCTCGCCGCGCTGTGCAACGCGCACCTCGGCAAGCGGGCCCTGCCGCCGTCGCAACGGGCGAACCGTCCGGTCGATCCGATCCTCGAGCGCGTGATCCTCGCCTGCCTGGGGAAGCGTCCCAGCGAGCGCCCCCGGTCGACCCGCGCGGTCGTTGCCTTGCTGGACCTCTCGCCGCTGGCCAGCGCCTGGACCCGCGACGCCGCCGACGCGTTCTGGACCGCGCACCGCGAGCGCATCGACGACGTCGTCAAGCGGCGCGGTGCGCGCCCCGCCGAGGACGCTGCCTAGGCGTGATACATCAACGGCGTGGCGTTCCCGTCCATGCCGGATCCGTTTCGCGGGCGCGCGGGCGAGCTGCACACGCTGATCGCCGCCTGCGCGCCGCGCGAGGGCGCGCGCGTGGCGCTGGTCGGGTCGGGCGGCAGCGGCAAGTCGACGCTCGCGGCGGCGCTGGGGCACCGCATTGGTCGCCGCATGCCCGGCGGGCGCGAGTGGTTCCGCGTCGGGCGCTGGGATCACCGGACGCTGCTGGACATGCTGGCCATTCGCCTGCGGGTGCCGCTGGGCGGATTCCGGGACCGGGCGCGGCGGCTCGCGCGTCTGCGGCGCAGCCTGGCCGCGCGCGGACGGACGCTGATCGTGCTCGACAACCACGAGGACGATCACGCGACGGCCAGCCTGCTGAACGCGCTGGCGGGGTTGCCGGTGTGCTGGGTGATCACCGCGCGGCGCTGTCTGCTCGCCGGCGTATCGGTCTTCCCGGTCGTCCCGCCGCTGGTCACCGCCGGGCGCAACCCGTTTCCGCGCGTCGCGGCGCTGACGTCGCTGCTGCGCTGGAACCCGCTGGCGCTGGACATCAGCGACGCGCTGGTCGCGACGGGCGCCGTCACCGCCGCCGCGCTCCGCGACTGGCTCACGCGCCGCGGGGTCGCGCGCGTCACCGCGATCGCGCACGAAGACGACCTACCCGAGATCCGGCTGCTGGTCCGGTGGGCGTGGCCGCGCGTCGGGGCGGCGGGCCGGCGGCTGCTGACAGTGCTCGCGCACCTCGAGGGCGATCACGTCGACGGCGACGCGCTGGCGTCACTGTCGCGCGCGGGTCGCGGCGCGCGGGCGGCGCTGCGGCGGCTGGCGCGCTGGCACCTGGTGCAGCAGCCGCTGCCCGGCCGCTGGGCGCTGCACGCCACCATCCGCCACGCCATCGAGCCGCGCACGCGGTTCGATCAGCGCCGGGCGGTCGCGCATTACGTCGGCCTCCTCGAGCGCCACCCGGAGCGCCTGGATCTCGAGCAGACGCACCTCTTCGCCGCCATGAACCACGCCCACACCACCTCCGACCTCGGCCTGGCGCTGCGCCTCGAGAAACTCCTCGAGCAATTGGACCTCGTCTAGCTCCGCTCGCTCAACCCTTCGGCGCTCCGCTCGGCTTCACTTTGGGGGCGGCCGGTGACGGGGAGCCCCTCCGCCTCCGCGAGCAAGCTCGGAATCCCGTCGGCCGCAAACGATCAGAGCGGCCGCCTACGCTGCGGCTGCGGGGCTCCCCGTCCCCAGCCGCGCCTGCGTTGCGCCTCGGCTCCGCTTCGATGGGCGCCCGCAGTAGAAACGGGGAGCTTTCGGGCGGAGCGAAGCGGTGCTCTTCAAGGAGCGGGAGAGATGGGGGCCCGGTTGGCCGTAGCTAGGCGGGCCGTTGGATCGTTCGGCCCGACGGGATTCAAAGCTTGCTGCGGAGGACAACCGGGCACACATCTCTCCCGCCCCCGCCGAAGAGTTGAGCGAGCGGAGCGGTTATCATGCGGCCCCCATGCCGCTTCTCGGCGTCACATTGACCACAACGGGCATCGAGCGCCTGGCGGCGCGGCCGCCGCAGCTCGCGCTCGGCGACGTCGAGGGCGGCAAGGAGATCGAGCCGGGGCGGCCGGTGCGTCTTCTCGACGAGCGTGGCGCGACGAAGGCGATCGGCGTCGCCGATCCGGAGAACGAGGTGGTGCGCGTCTGGTCGCACGGCGACGACGTGCGCGGGCCGGACGCGCCGTTCGTGCGCGCGCGGCTCGCCGCGGCGCTGGACCTGCGCCGGACGCTGGGCCTCGCCGACGGTGAGTCCGCGTACCGGCTGTTCAACGCCGAGGGCGACGGGATGTCGGGGCTGGCCGTCGACGTTTATGGGCCGTTCGCCGTCGTGACGGCGCTGTCGCGCGGCCTGCTCGGGCACGCGCGCCTGCTCGCGCAGTCCGCGCTGGAGCTGCTGCCCGCCGCCGGACTGCCACTTTCAGGCGCGGTGTTGAAGACCCGGCTCAAGGGATCCGGCAACCAGCCCGAGCGCGCGAAGGACGACGTCGTGGGCGAGACGCCGCCCGACAAGCTGGTCGTGCGCGAATCGGGCGTGCCCTACGAGGTCCACCTGCGCGGCGGAATCAACGTCGGCCTCTTCACCGACATGCGCGAGCACCGCGCCGGGCTCGCGCGCTTCGTGCGCGGCAAGCGCGTGCTGAACACGTTCGCGTACACGGGCGCGCTCTCGGTCGCCGCCGCGCGCGCGGGCGCCGCCACGATCACCAGCGTCGATCTCGCGGCCGGACCGCTCGCGTGGGCGCGCGCCAACTTCGCGCTCTCTGGACTCGACGCGGCTGCCCACCGCTGGGAAGTGTCGGACGTGTTCAAGTTCCTCGCCGCCGAACGAGAGCGCCGCGCGACGTACGACGTCATCATCCTCGACCCGCCGACGGTGTCAGGCGTGCGGGCCTCGCTGTGGGCGCAGAAGCGCGACTACCCGGACCTGATCGCGGCCGCCTGCGCGGTGCTGCCGGAAGCGGGCGGGCACCTGTGGATCTCGTCCAACACGCACCGTGGTCCCAGCGTGCTCAAGCACGTTGACGGCGGCATCGCGCTCGCGAAGCGCGACGCGCAGGTCCTCGAGGTCGGCGGCCTCCCGCCCGACTACCCCACCCCGCTCAACTGGCCGTCGGCGCGTTACCTGGAGGTCTGTCAGGTGCGCGTCGGCGCGCCGCGCGGATAGCGCCGCCGGCGAACGGCGACCGCCCCGAGCAGCCCGACACACAGGAGTCCCGCGGACCCCGCCCCTTCGGGCGCCGAAGAGCACGCACACCCGCCGGTGATCGGGCCAACCTTCTCGCCGGTCGCCCCGCCCGCGCCGGATCCGCCGGTGCCAGTCACGATGACATTGCCGCCCGTCCCCGTGATCCCGACGCCGCCGCTGCCGGACGTGCCGGCGCCGCCAGGACCAGATCCGCCGGCCGTTCCCGTGGTGCCCGCCTGGCCGGTGATGCCCGTGGTGCCAGCGGTTCCGGTCGTGCCGGCCGTACCCGTCGTCCCCGCGGTGCCCGTCGTCCCGCCACGGCCCGCGGCGCCCGTCGCGCTGCCGCCGCTGCCCGTCGTGCCGGCCGTGCCCGTCGTACCCGCGCCGCCCCCGCCCGTCGTACCGCCGCGTCCGGCCGCGCCGCCCGTGCTGCCTCCCGTGCCGCCGCGTCCCCCGGTCCCCGTCGCGCCACCGCCGCCCGAACCGCCGAAGCCGCCGCTGCCGGTCGCGCCACCCGCACCGCCCGCGCCGCCCGTTCCCGTGGTCGCGCCACAGTCGATCGGTCCCGATCCCACCAGCGCGCTGCCATCGATGCAGGTCGGTCCGGCGCCCGTACCGTTCGTGTACGTCACCTGGATCGTCGCGTGCGTCGAGTCGATCGACATCACCGAGAACGTCAGCCCGCCGGCCGGATCGGAGAACGACGCGCCGGCGCTGGTCAGCCCGTCGTAGCTGTTCGTGCTCGGGTTCATGTCGAGCAGGAACGTGTGCGTGCTCTCCCGGTTCGTCGCGCCGAGGTTGTCGCCCACGACCACCAGCACCGTCGGCGCCTTGATCAGCGTCGTCTCGCCCGGCGTCCCGTTCACGCGCAGCTCGAGGTAGTAGTACTTCAGCGCAGTGGGACGGTCGTCCTGCTCGGCCGTGTACGTCCGCGTCGTCTTCGGCATCGCGATCTGGATCCCCTGGATGCCGTTGCACGGGATCTCGATCGGCATCAGGTTGAACG
>Ga0070684_100003096_pt1 | contig 12414 bp, 6 predicted proteins | sample KBSC723LmetaG_FD_65653 | JGI IMG/M metagenome (GOLD analysis project Ga0070684, IMG submission 65653) | Corn rhizosphere microbial communities from Kellogg Biological Station, Michigan, USA - KBS C7.2-3L metaG | ecosystem: Host-associated > Plants > Roots > Rhizosphere ...
AGCGTGATGATCGTCGCGGGGCTGGCCATCGGCGCCGTGCTGGCGCTGGCCTCGACCCGCTTGCTGTCCTCACTGTTGTACGGCGTCACCGCGCTCGATGCCGCGACGTTCGCTTCGGTCGCGATGATCCTCGCGGTCGCGGCTGCCGCGGCATCCTACTTACCGGCGCGCCGCGCAACCCGCATCAGCGCCGCGTCAGCGCTGCGAGCCGCGGATTAGCGCCCGAACAACGGCTCGCCTCTCGCTGAGATCGCAGAGGATCTCGCGCGGAGATCGCAGAGGTCGCAGAGAATAACGCAGTCCGTTGCGGTCTCTGCGTTCTCTGCGCGAAACTCTCTTCGTTCTCCGCGCGAGATCCGCAGCGATCCCTGCGCTCCGCGAATTTCCAAAGTTGTTGCGTCGTGGTGATTGACATCGTCGCCGCGGCCACCATAGCTTGAATGGTTACGTGCGACTTCCGCGCGAGGGAGAAACCCATGAAGAGAATTCTGACTGTCGTGGCCCTGTTGACAGTGGCGCTCTCGAGCGTGGCGTTCGCCCAGGTCGACCGGGCGACGATCACGGGCACAGTTACCGATAGCGGCGGCGCGGTGATCGCCGGCGCCACAGTGACGATCACCAACCTCGCAACCAACGTTGCGTATCGCCAGCCGACGACGGAGACGGGGTCTTATCTCCTGGTCAATCTGATTCCCGGAAAGTATCAGGTCGACGTGGAGCAGACCGGGTTCAAGAAGGTATCGCAGGTCGTCACGCTCGAAGTCGGCCAGCGGGCCCGCGTGGACGCCGCCCTGGAGGTCGGTGCCGTCAGCGAGACCGTCACGGTCGGTGAAACCACGCAGCTGCTGAACTCGAACGACGCCACCCTCGGCGCCGTGATCCCGCAGTTCCAGGTGTCCAATCTTCCGCTCGCGATCCGCAACTGGGACGACCTGCTCGCGCTCGTGCCTGGCGTGCAGGGCGATCGCTACACCGAGCAGGGAGGCGGCACCTCGTTCGGACGCACTGGCGGCATCAACGTTCACGGTGCCCGCGCGCTGCAGAACAATTTCCTGCTCGACGGCGTGGACAACAACAGCATCTCCGAGAACGTCCAGGAGTTGACCACCCAGGTCTCTCGCCCGTCGGTGGATGCAATACAGGAATTCAAGGTCGTCACCAGCCCCTACGCGGCTGAGTACGGTCGATCACCCGGTGCCGCGATCAGCGTGTCGACGAAGTCGGGCACCAACAGCGTGCACGGGACCGGCTACGAGTACTTCCGCAACCAGGCGATGGATTCGATCGACTTTTTTTCGAAACGCGCTAACGCTGCCAAGCCGGACAACAAACAGAACCAGTACGGCGGCAACCTGGGCGGTCCGCTCATCAAGGATCACGCGTTCTTCTTCGCCGACTACGAAGGCACTCGCATCACACGTGGTGTGACCCGGATCACCGCCGTCCCGACTGCCGATCAGCGCGCGGGGATCTTCACCACGCCGATCAAGGATCCGACCACTGGCGTGAACTTCGACAACAACACGATCCCGGCGAGCCGGATCGATCCCTATGCCGCCTCGATCATCGCGCTCGTGCCGATGCCCAATCAGCCAGGCGCCAACAACTTCTTCCGCACAGCCAACCTGATCGACAACTCTGACCGGCTGCTCCTGCGAAGCGACTGGCGACCCAATGCGAAGGACAGTGTCTTTGGACGCTACATCTATTCAACCCGCGATCGGCAGATTCCGGGTGCTTTCGGCGGCGTCATCGACGGCACCGGGACCTCGGCGTTCGGCAACCAGACGATCGATACCAACGCATTCGTTGGCGGCTGGACGCGAGTGCTGTCGTCGACGATGGTGAACGAAGCGCGCGTGTCGTGGTCCCGTTCGCGCTCGGACGCCGTGCACCAGGCGTTCGGACTGACGCCGCCGGCCAACGCGCAGATCCCCGGGATGATCACCGACCCGTTGGTCGCGGGTGGCTTCCCAGGCATCACCATCGATGGTTTCTTCGGTGGATCCGGCCTCGGCCGCATCGGCTCACCGGACTTCCTGCCGAAGTTCCAGCACACCGATCAGCTCGAGTATCTCGACACGCTGTCATGGCTGCGCGGCAATCACGCGTTGAAGGCGGGCGCGGACATCATCGCGCCGATGAAGAATCAGTATATGGACGTCCCCGCGACGCGCGGCGCTCTGCGATTCCGAAATGCGTTCACGGGCAACCCGATGGCGGACTTCCTCCTCGGCTATGTCTCCGACCTTCAGTTGTCGAATGTGTGGGTGGTCGAGCAGCGACATTGGGCAACCATGGCGTTCGTGCAGGATGACTGGAAAGTGAACGGCCACCTGACATTGAATCTCGGCTTGCGCTATGACTTCATCACGCCCGCGCTCGAGGCGAACAACCATCAGACGAACTTCGATCCGTCCGGGACCGGGTCGCTGATTTACGCAGGCGACGGCTCGCTGCAGGATCGCGGCCTCGTGAAGCCCGATCGGAACAACTTCGCACCGCGTATCGGTGTCGTCTATCGGCTGAACGACAAGACAATCGTGCGTGGCGGCTGGGGCATCTTCTACAACCTGTTCGATCGCGTCGGCAGCGAGGATCAACTCGCGCTGAACGTGCCAGGGCTCGTCAACAACACCGTGACACAGACGTCCGGGTCGCCGGTCTTCTTCCTGAAGCAGGGGATGCCGTCTGACACGTTCCTTACGCTACCCGACCTCAATCCGGCCAACGGCCAGCTGCGCCGCCTGCGCATTCGCGCCGTCAACATCGACGCGCCGAAGACGACCATCAACCAGGCGAGCTTCGGCTTCCAGCGCGAGGTCGCACAGGGGCTGATCGCGACCGCCGACTTCGTCTATACCCGCGGATCCAACCTGGCATCGCTGGTGAACTTGAACCAGCCGCTGCCGAATGCGCCGGGCGCACAAAACGCGCTCGGCGCCGCGCCGTATCCCAATTTTGGTTTCATCGAGTGGCGCGATCAGAACGGCAAGTCGGAGTACAAGGGCGTCGACATGGGACTCGAGCGGCGATTCGCGAAAGGATATGCGTTCGGCTTCGCGTATACGCTCGGCGACTCGAAGGACAACACCTCCGAGCAGCTGACGACCCAGGGGTCGAACGCGTTCCCTCAGAACGCGCGCGACTTCAGCGCCTGGTACGGGCCGAGCGACTACGACGTCCGCCATCGGCTGGCGGCGAACTTCGTCGTCAACCTCCCGCTCGGCGAGAACGTCATCGCCCGCGACTGGGTGTACTCGGGGGTCTACGCGTGGCGGTCGGGCCGCCCGTTTACCGTCAATCAGAGCGGCAACAACGTCGGCACCAACATGACGGGCCTTCCCAATCTCGTTGGCGATCCTGATGGACCGCAGACCGTCGATCAGTGGTTCAACCCCGCCGCGTTCCAGGCCGTCGCCTCCGGCGTCTTCGGCAACGAGCTGAGAAACCGGCTGCGGGGTCCCAGTTACCAGAGCTACGACATGACGCTGCAGCGGCTCATCAAGTTCGGCGACCGCTATACGGCGACGCTGCGGTGGGACGTGTTCAACCTGTTCAACACGACCAACTTTGGTCTGCCCAACCGGAATGTATCGGATGCGACGACGATCGGGACGATCACCAGCCTGGCGGGTGACCCGAGGATCATGCAGCTGGCGTTCCGGTTCGCGTTCTGATTACTTCGCGCGGAGATCGCGGAGGATCTCGCGCGGAGATCGCAAGAGTTTCGCGCGAGATCCTCTGCGTTCTCTGCGCGAAACTCTCTGCGGTCTCTGCGCGAGACCGTCACCGCACCGCGAATATGACTTCCCGACGCGCCTTCTGATTCTCCTTGCGAGTGGCCTCGATCGTCAGCAAGTACTGCCCAGGCGTCATGACGGAGAGTGGCAGCTCGAACTGGTAGTCGGCCGAATGGCTGCCATTCTTGGCGCCATCGAAAACAGTCTTCTTCGATTCGTGCACAGGACGACTCGATGCGTCGGCGATCCGGCCGCTGATCGTGACTGGAACCAGCTCGTCGCGTTCGGCCTGATAGACGCGGACGAAGGCCGTGACGTGAGTGGTCGACGCGAACTCCCGTCTGGCCGTCGGCTCCAGCGGAAACAAGTCACGGAATGGTCCGTCAGGCCTCGACGAACGCAGGCCGAGCACCACGCCGGACAACGAGATTGGAGCCTTCGCGAAATCAGGAACCTCGGCGTAGGTGTAAACGCTGCCGACCAGATGACGCGACGGATCCTGCGCGGCAACGCGAATCTCGTGACGGCCGGGGGCGAGCCGCAATCGCGACTGCGCTTCGTACTGAAACACTCTTTGACCAGCCGCCGAAGGCGCGACCATGACTGTCTGGTTCTGAGTTGCGAGCGGCTTTCCATCCCGGTCGTATGCCCCGGTCAGGACGTTCACTTGAGTCGCCCGAGTCTGTGCCCCCGACTCTTGGGCGCGCGCGATCACTGCAACGGTTGCTCCAGGCTTGCCGGGCGTGGCGAATGCAGCGGTCGTCACGCCCATCGGAATCCCCGTCTCCGGCCACATGTTCCGCACCGCCGCAGTCAGCGTCACGGGCGGCGCGTCCGGGAGAGGTGCCGGTGCAGTCGTCATCGGTGCGGCTGCGTAGTACCCCCTTCGCGTCTGGACCTGGACTCCTGGACGATTCACCTCGACGGAAATGTTGTGATAGGCGCCGTCATCTTTCAGTGACGACGGCGCGATTCCCAGCACGTAATAAGACTCGGTCTCGGCAAAGATAGCGGGAATCGGCTCCCATGGCGCGTTGGTGTTCTTTATGGCACGGCCGCCGGTCTCGCCAGGATAGAAGGCCAGGTCGTTCTGACGAACGAGGTTTGGCGATCGCGCACTGGCGTCCGCGTCTGGCGGCGCGGACGGCTGCATCGTGCTGTATCCGCCTGGCTGAAGCAGAGCCGAATCAAATGAGTGAATCGTCAGATTGGCCGCTCCGGCCGCGCGCAGGAGTTTCTCCCTCGCCTCTCGCACTTCGGCGAAGCAGCCAATCGCCGTGCTGCTCACCGACACGGCGGTCCCAATGAACAGGAGAATTTTCCGGCGGTGAGGAACCTCTCGCAGTGCGTCTGCCACGTGCGTCATCGCCTCGAGCGAACACACTCCGCATGGACACTCGCCGCGGTGAGCGCCAATTGGATCGTCGGGGTCCACCTCGAACCCAAGGAACGGTTGGTGAATCGCGGCGCGGAGCAGACCGCGGTCCGAAGTGAAGTTCTGCGGCACGCCCACCGTCGTGAAGACGACCGCTCCCATGTCGTTCGGCCCGAGCTGGTCGATGGCGGCTTCAGCGGTGTGCCGCACTTCGTCCAGATTCGACTTGCCAATCGAATAATCGAGCAGGATGACGACGAGGCGTCCTTCCTTCGGGGTCAGGTTGGTGACGACGTCCGGACCGACGTCGTGCCGCCATGACGCTGCAGGCTCCGGTTGAGGTTGCGGTAACGTCACAGTACTGAACGCAGCGATCGCGCGGACCTTGCCGTCTTCTTTCACGACGAAGTCGCCGGGCTTCAGCCCGAGTACAGGATGACGGTCCTTATCGAGTACGGAGACATCGACCTGCACCAGGTCGATGCCGGTTCGGTAGGTCAGCTGCGGGGCGCTCGCGTCCTGCGCGAACGTCAGTGAGGAAAGCGCAATCGCCGAGGCAGTGAGGAAGATTCGCCGCATTCGGTTCTTGCGGATGCCGCTACATCTCGCGTCTGACAATCGCTGCTGCCCAGCCGCCTTCAGACTCGACCACGCGTGCCGGCTCCGGGAAAGCGCGAGCGACCTTTTCAACTTCGGTTGTCCAAAAGCCGGAGAGCAACAGGTGTCCGCCCGGCTTGACGTGTCGCCACAACGAGGGTCCATATGCCTGAATCTGCTCGGCCTCCAGATTCGCGACCACCACGTCGAACTCACCGAGGGTGTCGACTGAGATATCCGCCTGCTTCAAGTCCACCCGCTGTTTCACAGCGTTACGCTGCAGGCCGTCTGCCGCCGCGACGAGCGCGTCGGGGTCGCGATCGATCGCACAGATCCGTGCCGCTCCCAGCCTGGCGGCAGCGATTGCCAGAATGCCCGAGCCGGTGCCGACGTCCAGTACGTGACGGCCTTCACATTCGATTTGCTGTAACAGCGAGAGCGCGAGTCGCGTGCTGGGATGATGACCGGTGCCAAAACCCATCGAAGGTCGGATCTTGATGATCAATCTGCCGGCGTCGAGGTCGGGAAAAATCCACGGCGGCGCGACGACGATCCGGCCGACTTGGACGCGGCCATACGATGCTTCGAACCCTGAAGGCGACCATCGCTCTCCCGGTGCACTCAGTGCGCATTGGACGCGGTTGCCAAGCGCCTTGGCGATGTCCCTGCCGGCCCGGGCCGCGAGCAGCTCATGACCGTCTGGAAACTGCCGCCACCCGACGCTCAGTCGAAAGGTACCAGCGACGGGGATGCCCCTGGACAACCGGGAGAATGAGCGGTCCTCAGTCCACGCTGTCTCGCCGAATGATACGGTCCAGCGCGTGGAGCTCGAGTCGAGTTCGTGGATCGCCACAACGGGATAATCGGCCAGCAGCCCGACGAGTTCATCGCGGAACGCATCGGAACATTCGAGGGACGAGATCACCAGCACCACGGGGAAATCGGTGCGACGGTTCATAACAGCACTGCTGTGGCTATAGCTCCACCAGCCGCGTCGTCGCGTCCCCGAATTGATCCATCTTCACGCCCATGCGGTCCATGAGCGAGAGGTGCAGGCTACAGGCTTTGCGATTCTCGTCTCCCTTGCCCATGTAGTCGAGGATGCGTCCGCCCTTGAGCGTGCCGCCACCCTTGCCGGTCAGCAGGATGGGCAGCTGGTTGGCGGTGTGCGCGTCGCCATCGAACAGGCTCGAGGCGCACATCAGAATGGAGTTGTCGAGGAGCGACGTTTCCCCTTCCTTGATGTCCTTCATGCGCTGCGTGAGGTAGGCGAACTGCGCAATGTGAAACTGATTGGTCTTCAGGTACATCGCTTCCTTGTCCGGCGCGTGGCCGTTGTGCGTGAGGTCGAGGTGCAGCGCGCCCTGGACGCCTTCGAGGAACTTGAAGTTCATCTGGGAGAGGTCGTTGTTGAGCATCACCGTCGCGATTCGCGTCTTGTCCATCTGGAACGCAAGCACGATCAGGTCGAGCATCAGCTTCATGTGATCGGGCACGTTCTGCGGCAGCTCGTTCTTCGGCCGCGGCATGTCGGGCTGCGCCAGCGTCGGGCGCCAGCCTTCGATGCGCTCCTCCTTCGACGCCTTCTCGATGCGCGTCTCGATGTCGCGGATCGATTCGAAGTACTCCGTCAGCTTCACGTTGTCGCCGCGGCTGATCTTCGGCCGCAGGCTCTGCGAGTCGCGCCGCACCTCGTCGAGGATGCTGCGATCGATCTTGCGGCTCGTGCCGTCGCCGACCAGGCGGTCGAAGACGCGCGACGGATAGATCTCCTTCGTCGCCGGCTTGGTTGGCGAGACCCACGACAGGCTCGATCCGTAGATCATCGACAGGCCGTCCTCGAGCCTGAGCTCGTTCGGCTCGATGCCGAGGACCAGGCTCGGGATCGCGGTGTGACCGCCAATCTGCGACGCGATCACCTGATCCATCGAGGTGCCGACGCGGATCTCGCTCGGATCGAGGCTGACGGACGCACCGGAGAGCACGTTCATCCGCCCCAGATGCGGGCTTGTCGAAACGGCGGCCGTCTGGTTGAACAGGCCCTGGATGAACACCATGTCTTCGCGGTGCGGCATCATCGGGAGCGCCGCCGGGCCCAGTTCCATGCTGCCGCCAGTGCCCTTCGCCCACCAGTGAATCGGCTCGACGCCGTTCGAGAAGAACACGATCCCCATTCGCAGCGGCGGCGCGTTCGTTTTCACCACTTCGGCCGCTTGTCCGAACACCGGCAGCGATTCCATCCACGGCAGCGCGAGAGCGACCCCCATGCCGCGGAGAAAATGGCGCCGTGACTCAGAAAGGAGGCTGGCACTTTCGCGGGAAAGTGCCAGCCTCCTTTTGTTCGCTTTTTGTTCGCGCTGGCTGCTCATTGGTGTCCTACCCCTTGTTGCGCGGAGTTCGAATGACCGTCCGCTCGTGCACTCGTCGGCACGCTCGTGACGGCGTCCTCTGCCGCGCGGTTTCGGAACTGACGGCTGTTCACGATCACGATCGCCAAATCTGAAAACGATGCGTCATCACCGCGCGCGGTCATCGCCTGAATGAGAGGCCGATCGGATCCCCTCACGGTCCGCCCGAGCGCATAGCCCAGCATCTTCTTCGACAGCGTGGTCATCACTTGCTTGTCCTTGCCGCGCAGGTACTCCAGCAGGCCGGCTGCACCACTGATCTTCGTATCGTCGGCAAATTCGCCGATAACGTCGACTGGCTTGCCGTCGCCGTAGGTGGCTCGCGTCCGGCCGACGGCATCGTATCCTTCGAGTGGGAAGCCGAGCGGATCAATCCGCGAGTGGCAGTTGGCACAGGTGGCATTTCGCTTGTGCTGTGCGAGCCGCTCCCGCACCGTCAGTCCGTTGAAGGTCTTGTCGTCGGCGGGGATCGTGCCCGCGTCTGCCGGTGGCGGCGGCGTCGGCGTTCCGAGAATCCTCCTCAGAATCCAGTCGCCGCGCTTGACCGGGCTGGTGCGCAGCGGCGCCGACGTCGTCGTCAACACCGATCCAAGTCGAAGCGCCCCGCCACGATTGAACGCGTTCGCGCCATCAACTCGTTCCATTTTTTCAGTGAGCTTCAGATCCTTTCCGACGCCGTAGAACGCTGCCAGCGGCTTGTTCAGGAACGTGTAGTCGGCGTCGAGAATCTCGCTTACTGGACGGCCTTGCCGGACGATGTACTCGAAGGTGGAGACGGCCTCGTCGTACATCGCCGACCTCACTTCGTCTTTGAACTCCGAGAACCGCGTGGTATCGACGCCGCGGTATTCGTCGAAGTGATAGAAGCCAAGCCATTGACCGAAGAACTCCGTCGCCAGGCGACGGGCTTTGGCGTCGGCGGTCATGCGCTTCACCTGCTTCGCGAGGAGCGCTGGATTGCTCAACTCGCCAGCGGCCGCAGCGCGTCGCAACTCCTCGTCGGGGATCGACGACCAGAGGAAGAAACTGAGACGACTCGCCATTTCCCATCCGTTCAACGGGCGTTCCGGACCGCTTCCAACAGCCTCGACGCGATACAGGAACTGCGGAGAGACGAGAATGCGAGCCAGCAGCGCACGAATGGCGGCGTCATGATCGAGGTGAGTCTCGGAGCGCGACCTCTGATAGAACGCGCGCAGGCTTGCTTTCTCCTCTAGCGTAAGCGGGCGACGCCACGCATGGCTCGCGAACGTGAGCGCATCGGTCAGATGCTGAGACTGAGCGAGCGACTGCGTCCGGACCACCTCGTCGTAGTTGGCGCGCAGTGATTTCACATACGGCCGGACGTCTGCGGGGAGTGCGTCGATCTCCGCTGGACCGTAGTCTTCGATCTTGTTGCTCGTCAACTTGAGATTGTAATGATCGGCCAGCATGCCGAGATAGGCGTCGTGGTACGGCCACGAGCCAAACAGATCGGCCCAGGCCTGATTCAGCCGTGCGCGATCGGCGCCGTCGACCATGTTTTCGGTGAAGAACTTGTCGTTGCGCTGGTACTTCACCTTCAACACGAAGGCATCGTGCTCTGGACTGTTGTAAGTGTCGTCGAACGGAGGCGGAACGGGATCCTTATCTGCCGGATTAGCTTCACCGTGCGAGTTCGGCGGCAGGAGCGACACGTATTCAGCGATGTGAGCGCGGAAGGTCTCGTAGCCCACGCTCTGCCGATCGCCGAAGATCACGCGCTGCGCCGCGTCGCGGGGTGAGCCTTCGGCGCGATCGGAGATGGTCACGCGCACGACGGCGTTGCGATCCTTGCCGAGTTCCGCATCCGCCTGGAACTCGATGACGTTGCCGCCCGGCGGAACGTCGATCGTGAACGACACCGGCCCGGCGGTGGCGAAGTCGTCAGCGCCGAGAGCAGATCCGTCAGGGCTCGTGCCAAATCGGAGGGCAGCGGCGGCGTCCGACGGAAGCGCAGCCCGGAGCGATTGAGTCGAGAGAACAGGACCGGCCGCACCACGTCCTGGCCCAGCACCGGTGGCGGCAGTCGCGGCCGCTCCGACTGGCGCTCCACGTCCCGGTACAACAGCGGCGCGCGTCACAATCCGCGGATTCCGCCATACGATCACCGGCGTCGCGCCCGATCGTGGATTGACGTCGGCGAACGTCAGGAACACCTTGGTTGGACCGACAGTGGGCGGCCCTCCGCGACGTCCGCCCCGAACGCCGACGGGATAGGTGTAGTGATGCGTAGGCTCGGCCTTCAGTGTCTTGTCGTCGAAGGTCAGCGGACTCTCATCGCCGGCACCTCCTGCTGCGAGGTCGCCCCGCGCGAAGAACCAGCTCGGCCAGGTGGTCAGCGCCTTGTGGAGGTCGTCGCAGCCCGCGCGCGCCTTCGCGATCGACGCCTTGATGTCCGAAGTCGGCGCGGGCAGTTTCATCCAGCCGTCGACGGTCGTCCGCGTCGGGTATCCGGTGTTGGGTTTGTTGACGACGGTCCAGATGTGTTCAGCGAATCGACCGGTGATGTCCTCTTTCGCCGCGAGACCGCGAATAGTGGCGGTCGGATCGCCAAGCGCGACACGATGCTTGTAGTACCACGCCACGTAGAGCGCCTTGCCGTATCGTTCAAGACCAAAGGGACGACCGCCCTCGCCCGAGACGACGCGAAAGCCCTTCGCAGCGTAAAGATCGTCGATCCGCGTCAGCGCGGAGAGCTCCAGGCCTGTCTTGCCCGTGTCGGGAAAAAAGCCCAGCGGACCTGCGCCAAGGATCGCGTGATCGGCGACCTGCTTCGCGGCTTCGAGATAACGCTCGATGCTGGTGTCCTGTACGAATTGCACGTCGCCGAAGTTCGTGAACCCTTCGCCGCCGACCGAGTCGCTGGACGCATCGACGCCGACCTTGATGTCGATGCCGGTCAGGTCGCGAATGGCGTAAGCGTACTCGGCGCTGGTGAGGCGACGCACGGTAATGTGGCCGGGCTCCCCCGCATGCGCCGCCTGATACTTTCGGAGCGACGATCGAATCCACCCCACCGTCGCCGCGCGCTCCGCATCGGAAGGAAAGATCTCCGCCTTGTCTTCCGGCGGCATCTCTCTCGTTTCCACCATCTCGGCGACTTTCTCCCACTCGTCCCAGTGGTCGCCGATCGTCGTCTGCGCGGACTGCTGAATCAGCTTTTCGATGCTGACGTCGCCGCGGTGCTTTTCTCCGCCGTGACATTCGAAGCAGTACTTCTTAAATGTGTCGGGGGTGCGTTGAGTGCCAGGAGTGCCGGTGCCGGGAGCCTGCCCTGAGCGAGCGGCCGTACGCGCGAGTGGAAGGATGCTACGGTTACTCTGCGCCGACAGGATCGCCGCGGCCAGAGACACCAGTCCAACGCAGAACCCGAGTCGTTTCATGGCACTCCCGGTCAGGTCACCAAAACCGACGCAAACAGTTGCGAAATTGTAGCTTAAGTGGGCTGAGGGTGTGAAAAGGAGGCTGGCACTTTCGCGAGAAAGTGCCAGCCTCCTTTTTTCGCCCGCGTTAGCTCTGAGTGCAGCGTTGTCGGCGAAGCTGTTTTTCGATCTCGCGTCTCAAGACATTTGATTGTGGCCGATTGACATCGTCCAGCCAGGTGGCGGGTCTTGCGACAGGCCAGGACGATAGGATGTCAATTCCATCAGCTGGGCCGGTGCGCACCAAGCTCGACCACTCCCAGTGTTCTGCACGGTCGACAAGGCCCGCACTCAGTGCATTCGCCTCCACATACCGACAGACGTTGAGGAAGTGTCGACCTGTCAGGATGGAGGAATTCTTGAACCGACCCTGATAAACATGGCCAGTGCCGGCCGTGCCATGACGACGCTGCAGATCGGGGATATGAGCATTCATTACGAGCTGCATGTACGCAGAAACCTCCAAGCCGCGAACCGGCCATAGCACCAAATGCCAATGGTTCGGCATAAGACAGAAGGCGAGCAGTCTCATCACCGTGCGTTCCGCCGCATCGGTCAACGCCGCAAGAAACCCGAGGTAATCCGCGGTATCGCGGAAGATCTGGGACCTGCGATTGCCACGATTGAATACGTGTTGAGGGACCCCGTCGGGACACAAGCGATTTGGTCTAGGCATGCAGTGGGACAGTCAATTCGCTTGCCACTTCGCAGGCCGCGCGAAAAGGAGGCTGGCACTTTCGTGGGAAAGTGCCAGCCTCCTTTTCTGGGTGTGCAGCCACCTCGTTGCCTTTGACGCGCGGCTACTGCTGCGAACTGTCGATGCAGCCTTCGGTGAAAAGCTTCAGCCC
>Ga0070684_100003100_pt1 | contig 12410 bp, 12 predicted proteins | sample KBSC723LmetaG_FD_65653 | JGI IMG/M metagenome (GOLD analysis project Ga0070684, IMG submission 65653) | Corn rhizosphere microbial communities from Kellogg Biological Station, Michigan, USA - KBS C7.2-3L metaG | ecosystem: Host-associated > Plants > Roots > Rhizosphere ...
TCAGCTTCCCGGGTACGTGGTGCTGCCGGTCGCCGGTGCGCTCGGACTGGTCGCGCGGCGCAAGCCGAAGCCGCCGCCGTTCCCCGAGCCGGCCGACCATGCGGCCCTCGACGCGGTCGACCCGGCGCTCGCGTTCCCGCCGGTTGTGGTGCTCATCGCCGCGTACAACGAAGAACACGGGCTCGGCCCGGTGCTCGCCGCGATCCCGGACGAGAGCTGCGGCGAGGCGATCGGCACGCTGGTTGTGGTCGACGGGGCGACGGACGCCACGGCGGCGGTCGCGCGGGCGCACGGCGCGGTCACCTGCGAGTTGCCGGTCAACCGCGGGCAAGGCGCGGCGCTGCGGTTCGGCTACCACCTCGCGGTCGAGCGGGGCGCGAAGTACGTCGTGACGACCGACGCGGATGGGCAGTACGAGATCGGCGAGCTGCCGCGGCTGCTTGAGCCGCTGCTGTCCGGTACGGCGGACTTCGTGACCGGCTCCCGGCAACTGGGCGCGAACGAGTCCGGGGATCGCGTGCGCCGGCTCGGCACGCGCTTCTTCGCCCGGCTCGTCTCGGTCCTGACCCGGCAACGCATCACCGACACGTCGTTCGGGTTCCGTGCGATGCGGGCCGAGGTGGCGGTGTCCGTGCCGCTGGTGCAGCCGCAGTACCAATCCTCGGAATTGCTTGTCGGGGTGCTCGCGCGGGGCTATCGCGTGCTCGAGCAGCCCATGACGATGCACGCTCGCAATCAGGGACGCAGCAAGAAGGGGAACAACCTCGTCTACGGCCTGCGCTACGCGCGGGTCGTGCTGTCGACCTGGTTCCGCGCCTTCGTGTGGAAGACGAACCGGTCAAGGACGACGAACTTGAGCAGGAAAAGCACGGCATAGGTGGCGAAGTAGCTCACCTCGACCAGCACGGCGCGCCGGTTCGGGTCGGCCTCGGCCAATGCCGCGTGGGTCAGGCTGGTGACCCCGGTCGCGGCCAAGGCCGAGACGACCGCGACGATCGCGTAGAAGAGCGCGTCCCGGCCGAGGCCCGGTCGCGTGCGGCGCCAGGCCCAGAAGCGGTTGCTGGTGAAGTTCACCACCGCACCGGCCAGGAACGCGGTCACACTCGCGAGGCGAGGCCCCTCACCCAGCACCCGGTAGACGATGGCGAACGCCACCGCCGACGTGACGGTGGCCAGGCCGGAACCGATGGCGTAGCGAACGAACCGGGTCACCTGTCCCAGTGTGCCATCTCGATCTACCAGCGAATTCAAAGCTGATCCTGAGGTTTGATCCTTAGGTTCGCAGGACAGAAGGCAGGTGCGGGTTTGGGAGGGACATCTGAATGAGGATTCTTGTGCTCGGGGGAGACGGCTACCTGGGTTGGCCCACGGCGCTGCACTTGTCCGAGAGCGGTCACACGGTGGCCGTGGCGGACAACTTCGTGCGGCGGCAGTACGACCACGAGCTCGGGGTCCAGAGCCTGGTCCCGATCGAGCCGCTGTCTGTTCGGGTCCGCACGTGGCAGGAGCTGAGCGGGCAGCGCATCGAGACCTACATCGGTGACCTGACCGACGCCGACTTCGCCTACGGGATGATCCGCTCGTTCGAGCCGGACGCGGTCGTGCACTTCGCCGAGCAGCGGGCCGCGCCGTACTCGATGATCGACCGCAAGCACGCGGTCTACACGCAGACCAACAACGTGGTCGGCACGCTCAACCTGCTCTACGCGATCGCCGAGATCGACCCGGCCATCCACCTCGTCAAGCTCGGCACGATGGGCGAATACGGCACGCCGAACATCGACATCGAAGAGGGTTGGCTGACCGTCAACCACAACGGACGCACCGATCGGATGCTGTACCCGAAGCGACCCGGCTCCTTCTACCACCTGTCGAAGGTGCACGACAGCCACAACATCGAGTTCACCTGTCGCATCTGGGGCCTGCGGGCGACCGATCTGAACCAGGGCATCGTCTACGGGCAGCAGACCGACGAGACGGTCCGCGACGACCGGCTGGCGACCCGGTTCGACTACGACGCCGTGTTCGGCACGGTGCTCAACCGGTTCGTCATCCTGGCCGCGCTGGGCGAGCCGCTCACCGTGTACGGCGACGGCGGGCAGACCCGCGGCCTCATCGACATCCGCGACACGGTCGAGTGCATCCGGCTGGCCGCCGAGAACCCGCCTTCTCGTGGTGAGTTTCGGGTGTTCAACCAGATGACCGAGGCGATGTCGGTGCTGGACATCGCCAAGCTGGTGGCCGACCTGCACCCGAACGCCCTCGAGGTCGAGCACCTGAGCAACCCGCGGGTCGAGGCCGAGGAGCACTACTACAAGGTCGCGCACACCGGGCTGGTCGAGCTGGGGCTGCAGCCGCACCTGCTGTCGGACACCCTGCTGACGTCGCTGTACCGGATCGCCGACCGCTACAAGCACCGCGTCGACCGGGCCGCGCTGCGCCCGAAGGTCAACTGGCGACAGGCGCCCTAGCGGCCCAAACCGGCGTCGCGGGCCCGGACGATCGCCTCGGCGCGCGTGGCGACCTGGAGCTTGGCGAAGATCGTCGAGATGTGGTTGCCGACCGTCTTGCCGGCCAGCCCGAGGCGCTGCGCGATCGCGGTGTTGGACCGCCCGGCCGCGATGAGGTCGAGCACCTCCCGTTCCCGCGGGCTCAGTTCGGGGAACGGCACCTCGGCGGCCGGTGGCGGGGCGGCGAAGTACTGCAGCACGCGCCGGGCGACACCGGGTCCGAAGATCGCCCCGCCGGCCGCGACCCCGCTGATCGCGTGCGAGATCTCCTCCTGCGAGGCGCCCTTCACCAGGTAGCCGCGGGCGCCGGCCCGCATGGCGGCGAACACCGACTCGTCGTCCTCGAACATGGTCAGCACGAGGACGGCCACCTCGGGGGCGAGCCGGCTGATCTCGGCGGTCGCGGCGATCCCGTCGAGGTCGGGCATGCGCAGGTCCATCACGAGCACGTCGGGCCGATCGGTGACGGCGGCGCGGACCGCCTCGCGGCCGGTGGCGGCCTCGGCGACCAGTTCGGTGTCGGGAAGCGAGGCGAAGAGCGCGCGCAGCCCGTCCCGCACGACAGGGTGATCGTCGGCCACGGCCACCCGGATCACGCCGGCACCACCAGAGGTAGGACTGCGTCCACGCGTCCTCCGCTCGGGGTCGGCCCGGCGGTACACGTGCCGCCCAGTTCGGCCACCCGCTCGCGGATCGACGTGAGACCGATGCCGGGAGTCCAGTGCCGGTCCGGCTCGCCGTCGTCCACGATGGACAGCCGGACGGCCGAGTCGATGCGCAGCTCGACGCGCGCGGTGCCGGCCCCGGAGTGCCGCGCCACGTTGGTGAGCGCCTCGGTCGCGATGCGGTAGGCCGCGACCTCGACGGCAGCCGGCAGCGACGGCAGCCGGTCGGGGGCGTCGATGGTGACGGTGACCGGCAGCGCGTCGCCGTGCCGGCGCAGGGCCGCGGCCAGCCCGAGCTCGTCGAGGGCGGGCGGGCGCAGCCCGTACACCAGGCGGCGGACGTCGTCGATGGCCTCGCGGATGTCCCCGCGCACCTGGTCTATGAGCGCGCCCGCCTGGTCCGGCGATCCGCCGAGAAGGTTGCGGGCGGCGTCGGCCTTGAACCCGGCCCCGGTCAGCGCCGGGCCGAGCCCGTCGTGCAGGTCGCGGTGCAGCCGGCGGCGCTCCTCCTCGCGCGCGGCGACCAGCCGTTCCCGGGCGCTCTGCACGTCGTCGGCGAGCGTGGTCGCGTGCAGCGCGGCGGCCAACGGAGCCGCGAGCAGGTCGAGGATGGCCAGGTCGGCGGCGGCCAGCCGGCGCTCGCCGCGGCGTACGCCGACGATCAGCTCGCCGGCCCGCTCGCCGCGGAACACCAGCGGAACCGTGTGCAGCACGGGCGGCGGCTCGCCGGAGGCGGCCAGCTCCCGCCCGTCGCGGCGCAGCGCGGCGAACGGCAGCCGCAGCGCGTCGCGGGCGCCGGCGAGGACGCCGGTGAGGTCGTCGGCGGCGAGCCGCTCGCCGACCCGGGACACCGCCTGGACGGGATCCGATCGGGCTCCGTAGAAGAGCCGGTCGACCGCCCGCTGCAGGTGCACCCGCACCGGGTTGAACACGAGCGCGATGACGAGCGTGGCCAGGACCGGCGCGCCGATCCCGCGCAGCAGTGCGTCGAAGGCCGCGACGAGGCCCAGGTAGGCGGCCGCGACGGCGAGGGTCAGCAGCAGGTACAGGACCGTGCGGGACAGCGCGAGCCGGATGTCGAGCAGTTGGTAGCGCAGGATCGCGATGGTGATCGCGACCGGGATCAGCGGAAAGGCCAGGAGCAGCAGGATCGGGCCGGTGCCGACGATGAACCGGGGCAGGTTGAGCGCGAGCATTGCGATGATCGCGAGCACCAGCCAGAGCAACTGGCGGCGCAGCCGCTCGTCGCCGTGCCGGTAGCGCACGACGAGCGCGACGATCGCCCCGAGAAACCCGATGAGCGGGGCCGCGTTGGCCACGTACCAGGCGATCGCCAGCCAGCCCTCGTAGCGCAGGCCGAGGCTCGGGCGGTACTCGTGGCCGGCCATCGTGAGCGGCTCGGTGCCGACCGAGCTGAGCACGAACAGCACCCCGGCGACCACGGTCGGCCCGAGCAGCCACCGCCAGCGCGGGGTCACCGGCCGGCCGGTCGGGAAGAGCTGCAGGGCCAGCGGCAGGAAGAGCCCGATGCCGAAGGGCCAGGCCGCGTAGAACACGGTGAGCAGCCCGCCGACGACCGGGTCGGGCCACCCGTGTTGCGCGCCGACCAGCCCGAGCGACATGACCGCCGCCGTGGTGAGCGGGGCGATGCCGGTCAGGAGCAGCAGCCAGCCGACCGCGTTGCCGGGCCGTTGGACGGCGAGGATCGCGCCGCAGGCGGCGAAGCCGGCGCCGATCGCCAGGTTGGTGACGAGGTACCCGTCGACCGCCTCGCGCAGGGACAGCTGGCCGGCGACGGCGAGGACGACGGCCGCGACCGTCTCGAGCGCGGCCAGCGCGGCCAGCGCCCAGGCGAGCGGCCGGTTCGTCCTCATGGAGTCATCTTGGGGCCTGGCGGCCCGGAAGGGATGGGGGTAGGCCCCCAACGTGACCAGGCGATTTCCGGCCGGGCCGGGCGGGCTGCCTCAACCGGTCGGGCGCCGGGGCGACGAGCGTGGTCGGCACCTGTTCCACTTCTTGGAGGATGCCATGTCAACGCTTACCGCCCCGGCCCCGGCCACCACCGCTCGCGACACCCGCACGCTGCGCCGGGTCGGCGCCGCCGTGCTCCTGCCGCTCGGCCCGCTGGCCGTCGCCGCGCTCCGTGCGGTGCTGCCGAACTTCTCGGCCGCCGACAGCGCCGCGACCATCAGCCAGACCGCCGCGCACCTCGGCCGCCAGGACGCGGTGCTGTGGTTCGAGGTGGTCGCCCTGTTGACGCTGATTCCCTCGGTACTGGCGGCCGGGCGCCTCGCGCAGCGGCGGGCGCCGGTCCTCAGCCTGCTCGCCGTGGGACTGCTGGTGCCGGCCTTCGCCGCGCTGCCGTTCTTCGCCGGCGACACGACGGTCCGGGTGCTGGCCGACGGCACGGCCGACCCGCGCACGGCGGCGACCCTGCTCGACCACCTCAACGCGCTCGGCGCCGTCGGGGTCACCGGAATCATCTTCATCGCCGGGCACGTGGTCGGGATGGTGCTGCTCGGCGCCGCCCTGTGGCGGGCTCGCGCGGTGCCGGTCTGGGCCGGGATCGCCGTGCTCGTCTCCCAGCCGCTGCACTTCGTCGCGTTCGTGATCGTCGGCAACCAGGCGCTGGACGCCTGCGCGTGGGGGCTGACCGCGCTCGGCCTGGCCGTGGCGGCCGTCCGGGTGCTGCGGACGCCGAACGACGCCTGGGATGTTGCGCCCGTCTCGTAATGGTTGGCGCGGGCGGGCTCGGGCATTGTGGGAGGCGTGATGCGACGGTTTGTGGCATTGACGCTCAGCGCAGTCCTCCTGACCGCCTGCTCCGACGACACCGCCTCCCCGTCACCGAACCCGACAAACGCCGCGGAAAGCCCGGGTCCACCCGCCTCGATCCCCGCCCACCCCGGCCCCGGCGCGCCGGACCTCGCGGCCAAGCCGACCGAGGTCACCGGCCTGCGGGTGCCGTGGGGGCTGGCGTTCCTGCCCGACGGCGACCTGCTGGTCAGCGAGCGCAACAGCGCTCGCATCCTGCAAGTCCCCAAGGGCGGCGGGCCGCCGCGGGAGGTCTACAAGGTGCCCGGGGTGCAGGCGCGGGGCGAGGGCGGGCTGCTCGGGCTGGCGCTGTCGCCCGGCTTCGCGACCGACAAGTACGTGTACGCCTACTTCACCGCCGCCGACGACAACCGGATCGTCCGCTTCAAGCTCGGGGAGCGTGCCGCCCCGCAGGTGATCTTCAAGGGGCTGGCCAAGGGGAACATCCACAACGGCGGCCGGATCGCGTTCGGGCCGGACAAGCTGCTCTACGTCGGCACGGGGGAGACCGGCCAGCGCGGGCTCGCCCAGGACAAGAACAGCCCGAACGGCAAGATCCTCCGGCTCACCCCGGACGGCCAGCCGGCCCCCGGCAACCCGACGCCCGGCTCCCCGGTCTACAGCCTCGGCCACCGCAACGTGCAGGGGCTGGCCTGGGACAGCGCCGGCCGGCTCTTCGGCATCGAGTTCGGCCAGGACACCTGGGACGAGGTCAACCTCATCGAGCCCGGCCGCAACTACGGCTGGCCGGTCGTCGAGGGCAAGGGCGACACGCACGGCGGGCAGTACACGAACCCGCTCGTCACCTGGCACACCGACGACGCCTCGCCGTCCGGGGCGGCGATCGCCGGCGACACCCTCTACGTCGCGGCGCTGCGCGGCCGGCGCCTCTGGGTGATCCCGCTGAGCGACGGCCACACCGGTGAGCCGAAGGCACAGTTCCAGGGCACCTACGGGCGGCTGCGCTCGGTCGCGGTCGCCCCCGATGGCGCGCTGTGGGTGTCGACGTCCAACACCGACGGGCGCGGCGACCCCAAGCCGGGCGACGACCGCCTGCTGCGGTTCCCGGCGAAGTGAACCGCTACGTGATGTCGTAGTTGTCCACGTGCGAGCGCAGCTCGTCGCGGGTCTGCTCCTTCGCCGGGCTGTTCACGCCCCAGTGGTGGCCGAACGGGTCGAAGAACCAGCCGCCCCGCAAGCCCATCGGCTGGTCGGTGACCGGCCGGTCGAGCGTGGCGCCATGCTCGAGCGCACTGGCCATCACGGCGTCGGGGTCGGGCACGGTCACCACCATCGACACGGATCGGCCGCCGAGCGTGAGCGGGCTGAGCACGCCCATCTCCGGGTGCTCGTCGGCCAGATACACCGAGTGCCCGGCGATGCGCACCTCGGCATGGCCGATCCGGCCGTCGGGCGCGGTCCAGCGCTCGACCTCCTCGGCCCCGAACACGGTGACGTAGTAGGCGATCGCTTCGCCGGCGCCCTCGCAGCACAGGTACGGCACAACGCTGTCGGTCATGCGGGAACTCCGCTTCCGCTCGGTCGCGCGGCGCGTTCGAGCGACGTGTTGCGATGAGGCCGCGCAAGCGCGCCCTGAGGTCCAGACGCCGCCGCGCCAACTCGGTCGCTCATGCCGTGACCGTAACGGCTTCCGCCGACGCCGGATTGGACGAATGTAGCCTCAGCAGCTCCATCGGGGTCAGCCCGGCGAAGGCGCGGCAGTCGCGGTGCAGGTGGGCCTGGTCGTAGTAGCCGTGCTCGACGGCGAGCGCGGCCAGCGAGGGGACCCGCCCGCCCCGGACCGCGTCGAGCACGCCCTGGAACCGGACCAGCCGGCGCAGCGTCCGCGGCGCCACCCCGAACTCACGGGTCACCAACCGGTGCAGGTGTTGACGGCCGACCCCGATGCCGTCGGCTACGGCGGCGACGCCGGCATTCCCCGCGAGCCCGCGCACGGCCACGACCGCCGCGTCCGGGGCGGGGCACGGGTCGGGCCGGTCGCGCAGGAACGCGGCGACGATGCCGGCCCGGGCCGCGGTCGTCGGTGCCTCGGCGAGCCGCTCGACGAGCCGCCGCCCGTCAGCGCCCCACACATCGGTGACCGCGACGACGCGGCCGGCGAGCTCGCTGAGTGGCCGGCCCAGCACCCGGCGCGCGGCGACCAGATCCAGGTCGACCTGCACGCCGCGGGCGTGGCCGCGGTTGACCGTGTCGCCGTACCGGTCGGACGGCCCGGCCACGAACCCGGCGGCGAAGGTGTCGCCGTCGACCGTGACCGAGCCGGACCAGTTCAGGATGAGCGGCACGCCCGCCCCGGCCGCCTCGCGGCGGTGCCGGTCATCGGTGAGGACCTCCTCGTAGTCCTGCAGCCGCCGCCACACGCATCGACCGTAACCTACGGCGTCAGCCGGTGCAGGTCCCGCGGGAACAGCGTGGTCTCCCGGACGTTGCCCGCCCCGGAGAGCCGGGCCAGGAAGCGCTCCAGCCCGATCGCGAAACCGCCGTGCGGCGGCATCCCGTGCCGGAACGCCTCGAGGTAGGTCTCGTACGGCGCGGCCGGCTCGCCCCGCGCCGCCAGGGCCGCGAGGTAGTCGGCGTACCGGTGCCGCCGCTGACCGCCGGTCACCAGCTCGACCCCGCGGAAGATCAGGTCGAACGAGTTGGACCAGCGCGGGTCCGACGGCTGCGGGTGGGTGTAGAACGGCCGCTTGGCCATCGGGTAGCCCTCCACGAACACGAAGTCGGAGCCGTGCTCCTTCAGCGCCCACTCGCCGAGCGCCCGCTCGTGCTCGGGGGCCAGGTCCGGCTCGTCCGGGTCGGCGCCGAGCAGGTGCAGGGCGTCGGCAAAGTGCACGACGGGAAGCGCGGCGGGCACCAGTACACCCGGAAAACCGTAAGGGGAAACGGCCGTGACCATGGCGCGGACCACGTCGGTGAGGACGGCCATCACGTCGCGGTGGTCCTCGATGAAACCGAGTTCGGCGTCCAGGGACGTGTATGCGGCGAGGTGGCGCGAGGTGTCATGAGGTTCGGCGCGGAAGACCGGGCCAACCTCGAAGACGCGCTCGAAGACCCCGACCATCGTCTGCTTGTAGAACTGCGGCGACTGGGCGAGGTAGGCCGGGCGCCCGAAGTAGTCGATCGCGAACACGTTGGCGCCGCTCTCGGTGGCCGACGCGACGATCTTCGGGGTGGCGATCTCGGTGAACCCGGCGCCGTTGAGGGTGCTGCGGAACGCGCCCATCGCGGCGGCGGCCGCCTGGAAGACAGTGCGCCGGCTCGGATGGCGCAGGGTCACCGCGGCGTGGTCGAGCAGCGTCGGCAGTGCGGCGTCGAGCGCCGGGCGGAACAGCTCGACCGGTGGCGGCTCGGCCTCGCCGAGGACGCGGACGTCCGGCTCGACGACCTCGACGCCGCCGGGCGCGACCGGGTTGGCCACGGCCCGTCCGGTGACCTCGACCACGGTTTCCTCGCCGGGCAGCTCGGTGCCGGCCGGCGCGACAACCTGGGCCAGCCCGGTGCGGTCCCGGACGATCAGGAACGAGACGCCGGCCAGCTGGCGACGCCGGTGGACCCAGCCTTCGAGCTTGATGTTGGTGCCGGCCCGCTGAGGCAGGTCGCGGGACAACGTGCGGTGCATGCTTTCACCTCCTGAGGAAGTCCAATCCCCGGAGGTGTGGGCGATGGGGCCGGTCGCGGTGCCACCACACCTTCGCCGCGTCGCGGCCTTAGGCGGCCTTTTTACGGATGGCCGGTCCGGCAACGGCTCGGGAGCGCTCTTCGCGGTCGTCAGGCGCTGAACTCGCCCCGTCGTCACCGTCGTCGTCCAAGGTATCTCGCCGTGGCGGTTGCCGGCTCGCGAATTTCTCCCGGTTTCCGGCAATACGATCGATCGTATGAAGGCAGTGGTGTACCACGAGACCGGCCCCTCCAGTGTTTTGACGTTGGTCGATCGCGACCCGGTCCCGCCCGGCCCCGGTGAGGTCCGGGTGCGGGTGGCCGTCTCCGGGGTCAACCCGACCGACTGGAAGGCGCGGCAGGGCCGGCTGGCCTACGCCGAGGCCGTGCCGAACCAGGACGGTGCCGGCGTCATCGAAGCGGTCGGCGAGGGCGTCGACCCGGCCCGCGTCGGCGAGCGGGTATGGCTGTGGGAGGCGGCGTGGCAGCGGCCGGGCGGCACGGCCCAGGAGTCGGTCACGCTGCCGGCCCGGCAGGCGGTCGCGCTGCCGTCGCATGCGTCGTTCGAGCTCGGCGCGAGCCTCGGCATCCCGGCGCTGACCGCGCACCTCTGCCTCGGCTCGTCGGTCGGACCCGGGTTACTGTCCGGGCGATCGGTGCTCGTCGCCGGGGGTGCCGGCGCGGTCGGCAACGCGGCGATCCAGTTGGCCCGGTGGGCCGGGGCGACGGTGATCGCCACGGTGAGCGGGCCGGAGAAGGCGGCGCTGGCCACGGCCGCGGGCGCGCACCTGGTCGTCAACTACCGCCTGGACGACGCGGCGGCGGCCATCCGCGCCTTTGCCAGCGGTGGCATCGACATCGTGGTCGAGGTGGCCCCGGCCGCGAACGCAGCCCTGGACGCGGCCGTGCTCGCCCCGGACGGGACGGTCGCGGTGTACGCGACCGACGGTGCCCTCTCGCTCGACGTGTCTGCGTTGATGCGCAACAACATCAGCTACCGGTTCGTGCTCGTCTATACCGTGCCGGAGGCCGACAAGGACCGGGCGGTGCGGGACGTCTCGGCGGCCGTGGCGGCCCAGGCGCTGCGGGTCGGGGACGAGGCCGGGCTGCCGCTGCACAGCTTCCCGCTCGCCGAGACGGCGGCCGCGCACGACGCTGTCGAACGCAACGCGGTGGGCAAGGTCCTTGTCTACTGCTCCTCGTAGCGGGTCGGCGGGTATGGGTTGTCCTCGGTGATGGGGTAGGCCTCGCCCGCGGCTTCCTGCCGGCGGAACACCGCCCGCTCCTCGAGGAACTGCTCGTCCTTCAGCGGGTCGTAGTCCGGGTCGACGTCGGTGGCCGGCGGCACGTCGTCGGGGTTGTAGTCGGCGACCCCGGCCTCGACCCGCTCCTCGGCCGTGCGCTCGGCCAGCGCGTCGTCGTCCACCCGCCCGGCGCCGCCGTGCTCGCGCCGGTCCCGGTGCGCTTCATCAGCTGCCATCGGTGAAGACTAGCCCCGCCTCGAGCCGGTCGCTCAACTCGGCGAGTGACGTGATCGACCAATCGGCGGTGAGCCCGCGCAGGGCGGCCACCTGTGCGCCGGCCGCGTGACCGGCGTCGATGCCCGGCTGCGAGTCCTCGACCACCAGGCACCGGGCCGGGTCGACGCCGAGGCGCTGGGCGGCCACCAGATAAGGGTCGGGGAACGGCTTGTGGCGCGCGGAGTCCTCGGTGGTGACCAGCACCGGAGCGTCGATGCCGGCCGCGCCCAGCCGGGCCTTGGCCAGCCGCCGGTCGGCACTGGTCACCACGGCCCACGGCAGGTGCAGCTTGTCGAGCGTGGCCAGCAGCTCGTGCGCGCCCGGGAGCGCGCGTATCTCGGCCAGGTCGTCGTATTGGAGGCCGAGCTGGAACTGGGTGGCCCGGTCAACGGCGTCGTCGTCGACATCCGGAAGGAGCGCCCGGATCGTGCTGCCGGCCGGGCTGCCGTGCAAGCGGGGGAGCAGGTCGGCCATCGCGATCCCGTTCTGCGCGGCCCACGCCTGCCAGGCTCGCTCGACGGCCGCGTCCGAGTCGACCAGCGTGCCGTCCATGTCCAGCAGTACCGCATCCACGGGTGGCCCCCTTTAAACTCGCCTACCGAGTAAATTGTACGCCGTGAGCCGCGCGTTGGAACTGTTGCGGGTGGCGCACCGCTCGCCGGGCATCACCCGGGCCGAGGCGGCCGCCCGGCTCTGCCTGCGCACCGGTTCGGCCACTGAGGTCATGGAGCGGCTACGCGCGGCGCGGCTGCTGGCCGAAGGGCCGGTCCGCCCTTCCCGGCCGGGCGGCGGGCGAGGCCGGCCGACGGCGGTGCTCGAGCCGCATCCGGAGGGACCGCTGGTCGCGGTCGTTGAGATCACGCACGAGACGTGGACGGTGACCACGGCGTCGATCGGCGGGGCGCTGGCCGCGGCGCCCGTGCATCGCGGCCCGTCGCTCGACCTCGTGTTCGCCGCGCTGGCCGACGTGCGTCGCCGCTACGGTTCGCGGGTGCGGGCGATCGGCGTCGCCGTGCCCGGCACCATCCGCGGTACTACGGTCCTGCGGGCCACCAACCTGCGCTGGCGCGACGTCGACCTGTCCGGCCTGGCCACGGCCGGCGGCCCGCCACTGCCGCTCGTCGTCGGCAACGACGCCTCGCTGGCCGGGGTCGCCGAGGCGCTCCGCGGAGCGGCCCAAGGCGTTGGCGTGGCGCTGCACCTGACCGTCGAGGTCGGGCTCG
>Ga0070684_100003102_pt1 | contig 12405 bp, 9 predicted proteins | sample KBSC723LmetaG_FD_65653 | JGI IMG/M metagenome (GOLD analysis project Ga0070684, IMG submission 65653) | Corn rhizosphere microbial communities from Kellogg Biological Station, Michigan, USA - KBS C7.2-3L metaG | ecosystem: Host-associated > Plants > Roots > Rhizosphere ...
ATACCAACCAGCTATGGGGACTGGCGTGGGGCGCGCTGGTGTTCGGCGAGCTGGCCCATGCCAACACCTCGCACCGCCTGCTCGTAGTCGGCGGATCGCTGGCCATGATCGCGGGGGCGCTGGCAGTGAGCACGGCGGTCGCGACGGAGCGCGAAACGGCTTCGACGCAGGAAGCGATCGAGCGGGAATGCGAGCGCTACGGATTGCATCACGAGCAGGTGGTCGATGCCTTCAACGGTGGGGCCGCGGCAGCAAGCGAAAATCGCCGCGAGTGGTGGGACTGGCTCATCCTCGCCTGCGCCGCGGCGGTCTTCGTCGCACTCGCGGTGAAGGCGCGGGTTCCCGCGCTCGCCATGCATTACGGATGGGCGGCGGTGCTGACGGCGGTCCTGGTGGTGAGCGCGGTGGTGTGCGCAGTCGGGCTGCACCGGCGCACGCGGTTCGCCTGAATGCAGGCGTCAGGATTAGGCATCAGGGATTCGAACGACACGACAGAACGCAGCCTGAACCGTAAAATTGTATGCATGCTGGACATTTCCGTGGTGGATCTCGTGGGAGTTGGCCTGAACGCCACGGATACGCTGATTCCACTTGCCGAATTTCCCGCGCGCGGCTCGAAGGTCGAGTTCCGCCCGCTGCCGCTCATGCCCGGCGGGCAGACGGCGAGCGCCGTGATCGCATGCCAGACGTGGGGCCTCGAGACGCGCTACGTGGGCAAGCTGGGCGACGACGATGCCGCGCGGCTGCACCGCGGCGAGTTCGAGCGCACCGGCGTGGACCCTCGGCTCATCGAAGTCGCGCAGGCGGCGAGCCCGCAATCCTACATTCTGGTCGATGGCGGCGGCGAACGCACCGTAATGATCCGGCGCGACGACCGTCTGCGGCTTTCGGCCGCTGACCTCAAGCGCGAGTGGATTGTGAACGCGCGCGCGCTGCTTGTCGACGGCATCGAGGCAGACGCGGCAACGCAGGCGGCGGTCTGGGCGCATGACGCAGGCGTGCCGGTCATCGCCGACTTAGACGAGGAGTATAGCGGCGGCGACCAGCTGCTGCGCTGCGTCGATTACCTGGTGGTGAGCCGCGATTTTCCCGCAAAGATTGCGGGCGAGCGCGACTTGGCTCGTGCTCTGAAAATTCTGCGCGAGAAGTATGCCTGCCGCTTGACCGCGGCGACGCTGGGCGAAGGCGGCGTGCTGGCCTGGGACGGCGAGCGGCTGCTGCATCGCGCGGCCTATCGCGTGCCGGTAGTCGACACCACCGGCGCGGGCGATATCTTCCACGCCGGCTTCATCTACGGCCTGCTCCGCGGCTGGGACCTCGAGCGCCAGCTCGACTTCGCCTGCGCCGCAGCGGCGCTGAATTGCACGGCACAGGGCGCACGCGGCGGCATTCGCGGAGTCGCGGATGTAGAGCGGGTGATGGAATCAAACCCTCGCTACGAGCCAGTAAACCTGGAAGACCTGCCCTGGGTCCCGGTGTCGTAGATGGTTCGCATTGTGGATCCTCGCTCGCCTTTCGGCCCGGCATCCTCCGCTCAACGCGTCATCCTGAGCGGAGCGCAGCGGAGTCGAAGGATCTGCGGTTGTATTTGCTTTCTTCCCCTCATTGGCCCGTCACTGCGAAACCCCCACTCCGTCCCTGTGCTAGGTTGGAGCAAATGAACCTCTAATGACACCAGCGCCCGTCTGCATCTGTGCGTTTGCTGGCGGCCCTCTCACGGGCTCCGAGTTCAAATGGCTCCTGCTTGCCGTCGGCGCCATCCTGCTCGCCGGAATTTGCTGGCAGCTGATCGATTCGTCACTGAAGCATTTTTACGGCCGCAAATGGCCAGCCGTGCAAGCCGTCGTCGAATTTGTAAGCGTCGCTCGTTGCGAGGATGACAGCCTCATTCCGGCGCCCAAACCAGGCTTGGATCATCCCTACTATTTGGCCACGCTCACCTATACCTACAACAACCCCGAGCAGCAGATGGGCGACTACCAACGCAGATTCGGAGACGAAGCAGAGGCCAACGATTGGGCGAACTCCTACAAAGGCGAAACCGTTAAGGTCCATGTAGACCCGGGCGACCCCGCGCGTTCCATCCTCCGAGAAGAAGATCTTTAGGCTCTCAACGGCTGGGTCGTCACTAAACCGGCGCACAAGCAACTACAGATCCTTCGACTTCGCTGCGCTTCGCTCAGGACGACAAGTCCTGTGATGACGCGACAGTCTAGAATCCCGGCGGATGCTCGCCCATCACGTTGAATGCAGCTTCCAACGCCATCCCCGCCTGCGCCAGCGTGCCCTCATCGAACAGCCTTCCGATCAGCGTGATTCCATGCGGCACCCGTCGCGGCGGATTAAACTTCGCCACCGGATGCGCCGGGTCAGGAGCCCAGTCACTCCGCGCCTCGCTCACCTCCACAAAACCGGCGCGCAACGTCAGCGATGGATGCCCCGTGTTATTGGTGATCACCAGCATCTCATCGCGCAGCGACGGCACCAGCAGCAGATCCACCTGCGCCATCACACGCGCCATCTCTTCCGCCACCTTGCGGCGGAAGCGGTCCGTCTGCACGAAATCGACCGCCGACAAAAATCGCGACTGGCGAAACATGTTGGGCCACGCGTCGGGCACCTGCATCTTCAACTCGTGCAGCTTGTGGCCAAGCACGAGATCATCGAACGCCGCGGCGGCTTCAGCGAAGAGCATCAGGTTGAGCGAGTCATAGGGCCAGTCGGGGATCCCGACTTCGACGAGTTCCATAGCGAGGCCGCGCGCCACATCGAGCGCATGCCGATCGACATCGGTCGCGGGCGGCTCCTTCATCCACTGCGGAAAGTAGCCCACGCGCAGCCCTTTGACGCTCGCGCCGGCGCGGAAGCTGAGCGTGGACGGCACACAGGCCACGTCGCGAGAATCCGCACCGCTGATGGCCTTGAGCACGAGCATGGCGTCTTCGACGCTGCGCGTCATGGGGCCGAGCTTGTCGAGCGACCAGCAAAGCGTCATGGCGCCGGTCCGCGGCACGCGCCCGTAAGTGGGGCGCAGGCCGGTGACGCCGCAGCGCATCGACGGCGAGACGATGCTGCCTCCCGTTTCGCTGCCGATGGAGAAGCCGACGAGCCCCGCGGCTGTCGATGCTCCGGGGCCTGCGCTCGATCCCGATGCCCCCTCGGCATCCGGAATCCATGGATTCATCGTCTGCCCGCCAAACCACACATCGTTCAACGCCAGCGCGCCCAGCGAGAGCTTCGCCACCAGCACCGCGCCGGCCGCATTCAGCCGATTCACCACCTCGGCGTTATCCTTCGGCACGCGATCCCGGTACGGCTCCGCGCCGTAGGTGGTGGGAATGCCGGCAGTGTCCAGCAGGTCTTTCGCGCCCCACGGAACGCCGTGCAGCGGGCCGCGATAATGTCCCGCCGCAATCTCCTTGTCGGCCTGGCGCGCCTGCTCGAGCGCGTGCTCGCGCGTCAGCGTGATCACGCAGCGCAGCTTGGGATTGAACCGCTCAAGGCGCGACAAGTAGAGCTCGGTCAGCCGCTCCGACGTGATCGCCTTCGACTGGATCCAGCGCGAGAGCTGCGTGACCGGCGCGTAGGCGATCTCTGCTTCGCTCGCCGGCAGCGGCTTGCCCGTTGCGCCGCTCCGCACGAAGGCGTCCGCGCCCTCATGAACCTTCATGCTGTGCAGCACCGGATTCCACACCGCCGCCGGCGCCACCGACTGCGGCATCTCCAGCTTGCGCGGCCCCACTCGCAGCTCGTACATCGGTGCCATCTGCATGCGCCAGTTTGCGGCGGCCTCGTCGCGCTCGGCCTCGGTCATTTCGAACTGAACTAGCTTCTCTGCGTGAGCAAAGTCGTCCGCGGTCACGATGGGGCCGACAGCTGGCGCGGTGCCGAAGGCGGGTGGGGCGCCGGGCGTAGCCTGCTGGTTGGGCGGGACCTGCTGGCCGGGCGCATCCTGCGCTCGGATCGATGCGGACTCGAATGCAGCGGCCAGGGCCGCGAGCGAACTGGAGGCGAGGAACTGTCGGCGCGACGAGGACATGCGGGTTCCTTTCCGGACATAGCGAAGCGGAAGGCTCTGATTCGCTCCCGATTATAAGCAGCCTCGTAGGTTGCGTGGCTCGCGTTGTGATTGCCCAACGGTGGTGCGCGCGATTAGGATTGCGCACTGAAAGCGTTTCCAGGAGAATCCCCATGCGTATCGCCACTTCCTGTTGTGTTGCAGTTCTTGCGCTCGCTGCGGCTTTGAGCAGCGGACAAGCAGCCTCGACCTCGCACAAGGCCCCAAAGCCGCACGCGTCGAAGACGCAGATGGCCCCACCGCAGGTGGCGGCAACTCCGCCGATGGGCTGGAATAGCTGGAACTACTTCTTCGGCAAGGTAACGGACAAAGACATTCGCGACTCGGCGGATGAAATTGTGTCGACCGGCATGAAGGATGCCGGGTACGTGTATGTGAACATCGACGACACGTGGCAGGGCGAGCGCGACGCGAACGGGGTGATCCACGCGAACGGGAAGTTCCCCGACATGAAGGCCCTGGCCGATTACGTGCACTCGAAAGGACTCAAGATCGGCATCTATTCGGGGCCGGGGACGAAGACGTGCGCCGGTTTCGAGGGCTCCTACGGCCATGAGGAGCAGGACGCGAAGACGTATGCCGAGTGGGGTATGGATTACCTCAAGTACGACCTGTGCAGCTTCATTCCCGACGTAATGCAGAAGCAGGCGCCGAATGACGAGGCGCAGCAAATGCGGCTGATGTACCAGGCGTACGACAAGATGGCGAAGGCGCTCAAGGCGACGGGGCGCCCCATCGTGCTGTCGCTCTGCCAATATGGATGGGATTCGCCGTGGGAGTGGGCTCCGGCGCTCGGCGGCAACCTGTGGCGTACAACAGGAGACATCGAGCCGCAATGGGACCGCATTTACACCCTCCTGAGCCAGCAGGCGGGACTGGAGAAGTATGCGGGGCCGGGGCACTGGAACGATCCCGACATGCTGGAGGTGGGCAACGGCAAGCTGACCCTCGAGGAGAACCGCAGCCACTTTTCCATGTGGGCCATGCTGAGCGCGCCGCTGCTTGCCGGCAACGATCTGCCGCACATGAAGCCGGAGATCAAGGAAATTCTCACCCACAAGGACGTCATCGCGCTCGACCAGGACAAGCTCGGCCGGCAGGCTTCGCGCGTGTATAGCGACGGCGAAGTGGACGTGTGGCTGAAGCATCTCAGCGACGGCGGAAAGGCAATTGCGGTGCTCAACGCGGGAAGCGACCGCGTGGCCACGCACCCGTTCCACCTGAGCCTGAAGAAGCTGGGTATCGCCGGGCCCGTAAAGGCGAAGGATCTGTGGACCGGCCAGGAAAGGGAACTGAAAGACAATATGCCCATCCTGCTGCACAGCCATGACATTCTGCTGGTGCGGATTGCGGGATCGGCGAAGTAGCGGCCACTCTTCAAAAGCGCTGCACGAGGGGGCGGAGCGATCCGCCCCCTTTCTGCGCACGCGGCAACACAAGCGATCTGCCCGGCCTCCTTCGATAGCGCATGCGGCATCGTACGGTTCATAGGAGGTTGCGAATCGTGCGAAAAAAGGAAGTCGTGGTGATCACGGGTGCATCGGCGGGCGTGGGCCGCGCGACGGTGCGGGAGTTCGCTAAGCACGGGGCCGATGTTGCGCTGATCGCGCGCGGTCGCGACGGCTTGGAAGGTGCGGCGCGCGAAGTAGAGGCGTGCGGCGGCCGTGCCCTGGTGCTGCCGCTGGACGTGGCGGATGCCGCCCAGGTGGAAGCGGCTGCCGATCGCGTCGAGCGCGAGCTCGGCCCCATCGATATCTGGGTCAATGACGCGATGACGTCGGTGTTTTCCCCCATCAAGCAGATGACAGCCGACGAATTCAAGCGCGTCACCGAGGTGACCTATCTCGGGTACGTGTACGGCACTCTGGCCGCGCTCAAATACATGCTGCCGCGCGACCGGGGCACGATTGTGCATGTGGGCTCGGCGCTGGCCTACCGCAGCATCCCTCTGCAGTCGGCTTACTGTGCATCGAAGCATGCGGTGCTGGGGTTCTTTGCGGCACTGCGAACCGAACTGCTGCACGACAAGAGCCATGTGAAGACGACCATCGTCGAGATGCCGGCGCTGAACACTCCGCAGTTCGGATGGGTGCGCAGCCGCATGCCGCATAAGGCTCAGCCGGTGCCTCCGATTTATCAGCCCGAGGTGGCCGCGAGAATGATCTACCATGCAGCGCATCATCCAGACCGGCGCGAGTGGTATGCGGCCTGGTCGGTGGTGAAGGCTGTCGTGGGCAACAAGATGGTGCCGTCGTTTGCCGATCGCTTTCTGGCGAAGAACGGATACGAGTCGCAGCAGACCGATCAGCAGGCCAATCGAAACCGGCCGGACAATCTGTACGAACCGGTTGCGGGCGACCACGGAGCGCATGGTGCGTTCGACGAACGCTCGCGATCGTGGAGCGCGGAAGCCTGGGCCGAGGAACATCGCGGAGTGCTGGCGGCGGGCCTGGGATTGGCCGCGGCCGCGACGGCTTACGGAGTGTGGAAAGCGAAGCGGGCGGCCTGAGCGCAGGCTCATCGCAGTGCGACGAACTGGAGCGATGAACGGAAGGTGCATCTCTTTGGAAAGCCCTGTAACAGGGCATGACTTCCCAGCGTGCTGAAAAACTCGCCACATGGGGCTTTGTAACAGGGCATGACTTCCCAGCGTGCTGAAAAACTCGCCGCATGGGGCTTTGTAACAAGGCATGACTTTCCAGCTTGCTGAAAAACTCGCCGCATGGGGCTTTGTAACAAGGCATGACTTCCCAGCTTGCTGAAAAACTCGCCGCATGGGGCTTTGTAACAGGGCATGACTTCCCAGCTTGCTGAAAAACTCGCCACACGGGGCTTTGTAACAAGGGCACGGCTTCAGCCGGGCCGACAAGCAGCACATCCATTGCGCTGGGCTTTAGCCCCTGCTCAATTCGCAGCACAGACCAAAGCGAAGCCTTTCCCATCTCAACTGCGAAACGCCGACGCCTCAATGCCCGGCACGGGCGTGTCCGGCGCCATGGGCATGTTGCGCACGCGCACGCCGGTGGCGGCAAATAGAGCATTGCCCACGGCGGGCGCGAGTGCGATGAGGCCGATTTCGCCGGCGCCGGCCGAGGGCAGATCTTTTCGATCGAGCAGAACAATCTCGATCTGCGGCGTGTCTGCGAAGCGCGGCACGCGATACGCGGAGAAGTGCGAATTGCGGATCCGCCCGTCCCCGAACAGGATGTGCTCGAACAGCGCACCGCCAAGCGCCTGCACGGTGGCGCCCATCTGCTGATTGCGCAGCCCGTCGGGATTAATGACCGCGCCCGATTCCCATGCAGCCACCACGCGACGCACGTGGATGGTTTTGTCCGAGCCGATTTCGACTTCGGCGCAGGTGGCGATGTGTCCGTTCTTCTCGGTGCCGCAGGCCAGCCCGTAGCCGCGCTCCGGCGTGGACTTGGCTTTCCCCCACTCGAATTTGTCGGCAGCAGCCTGAAGCACCGCTCGCAGTCGCTCGTTCGTAAGGTTCTTCAAACGAAATGCGAGTGGGTCGATGCCTGCATCGTGTGCCAGCGCGTCCATGTGCGACTCGCGAGCAAAGTTGTTCGCGGTGGCGGCGAGCGCGCGGTACGATCCCTGGCGCAGCGGCGACTGCGCAGGATGATACTGGATGACCTGGTTGGCCACTTCGTACGGAGTCTCGATCGCAGACGGGCCTGAGTTGTAGTTGTGATGCTCCCACGCGACAATCGTGCCGTCCTTGCGCGCGCCTGCGCGAATTTCGATCAGGCCCGCCGGCCGCAGATAGGCCCACGTGAATTCCTCAGAGCGGGTCCACTCCACCTTGACCGGCTTCCCCAGAGCCTTTGCGATGCGCGCGGCTTCCACGGCCGCTTCGCCCGAGTGCTTGCCCCCGTAGCCGCTGCCCATATCGGGCTGAATGACGCGGACCTGCGTCGCGGGGAGGCTGAACGCCTGCATCAACTCCTGCTGCACCCCGAACGGCCGCTGGGTTCCGGTCCAGACCGTCAGTTTCCCGTTCTGCCACTCGGCTACTGCGACTCGCGGCTCGAGCGGAGCGTGCGCGATGTACTGCACGGTGTAGCGTTCGTCGAGTTTCACATCCGCGCCGGCGAGACCCTGCTCCATTGAGCCCAGGGTGTGCGGATGGCTCTCTTCTCCTGGCTCCGGCGTCTTCTTCAGATACTCGAACAATCCTTCGTTGCTCGGCTGGTGCGCTGGAGCATCCCACTTTGCCTGAATGGCCTTTACGGCGGCACGCGCCGCCGATGCATCCTCACCGGCAACCGCGATGAAATTACCATCGCGCACCACTTTCACGCCAGACACTTTTTCGGCTGCGCTGGTGTCGGCCGAGACGAGTTTCGCGTTGAAGGCCTCGGGCCGCACCACTGCACCGAACCACATGCCCGGGCGGACGATGTCGGAAGGGAACTTATGTTTTCCCGTGACGAAGTCGCGCCCGTTAGCTTTCGCAACCGGTGTTCCGGCCACCTTCCAGTCGGTTGCCGGCGTGAGCGGCTGCTCGCTGGAAATGACTTTCACCAGCTTCTCGCCGCGTGTGAGTTCGCCGTATCCTATTGACCGATGCTTCGCAGGGTCGCTGATCTTGCCATCGCTCGCCTGCAGCGACGCCGCTGAGACATTCCAGTTTGACGCAGCTTTCTCCATCAGCATCTGCCGCGCGGCGGCGACCATGGTGCGCAACTGCGGGCCCATGGTCGGCGTGGTGCGGCTGCCGAAAGTGCCCATGTCCCACGGCACCAGATCCGTATCGCCCATGACCATGGCGATGGAATCGAACGGCACGCGCAATTCTTCGGCGACCTGCTGCGCCAGCGAAGTTCGGATGTTCTGGCCGACTTCGACTTTTCCGGTGAATACTCTCACGCGCCCATCGGCATCGATGGCGATCCACGCACTCACGTCTTTCGGCAGTTCGTGGCCGCCGAAGCCGCGGCCGGACTCCTGCGCCCACTCGACCCCCGGCGTGAGAACCACAAGCAGGCCCGCGCCCAGGCCCTTGAGGAATTCGCGGCGATCGACGGGAGGCAGCGCGGCGCGATGCGCCATATTCAGATCGCTGCTCATCGGGTCCCTCCCCGGGCAGCGAGGCGAGAAGCCATGCGCACCGCGGCGACGATGCGGGGATAGGTTCCGCAGCGGCAGATATTGCCGTTCATGCCTTCGACAATCTGCTGGTCGGTCGGCTCGTGTGTTTCATTCAGCAGAGACGTTGCCTGCAGAATCATGCCCGGCGTGCAATAGCCGCACTGCATCGCCCCCTCGTGCAGAAACGCTTCCTGCACCGGGGTGAGATGGCCGTTCTGCTCCAGGCCTTCGATGGTGACGATCTTCGCGCCGGCTACCGCGTTCAGCGGAGTCAGGCAGGAGCGCGTGGCTTGCCCATTGAGCAGCACCGTGCAGGCGCCGCACTGGCCTTCGCCGCAGCCGTACTTCGTCCCCGTCAGGTCCATGCGATTGCGCAGGACCCACAACAGAGGCTCATCCGCGGGTGCGGACACATGCGTTTCTCTGCCGTTCACGTGCAAGGTGTATTCGCCCATGGGTCGCTCCGCTGCCGTCGAAAGGCAGCTCGTGCGCGTTCAGAATACTCCTTCAATCGCGCGGGCTGCAGGTGCTGAGCTGCCGCTCAGGCGGCGCGGGCAAGGCAGACCGAGAACCAATCGTGATCGTCGGTCCATGTTTGTACGGGCATGAACCCTGACGCGCGCAGAATGGATTCGGACTGACCGGGACGGTATTTGTAGCTGTTTTCTGTGTGGATGGTTTCGCCGCGGGCGAAGCACACGTTCAGATCGAGGCTGGCGATGCGGACCGTTTGCAGAATGCGGCTTTCGAGATGCATCTCCATGCGCGACTGGCGCGGATTCCAAACAGCACGATGCGCAAATGCCAGCGGATCGAAGTTGGCGCCGAGCTCGCGATTCAGGCGATGGAGGATGTTGCGATTGAAATCGGCGGTGACACCGGCTGCGTCATCGTAGGCGTCGAGCAGCGTGCCTTCGTCCTTTACCAGATCGACGCCGAGCAGGATGGCATCGCCGGGCTCGAGCGCGGCACGGACATTTTTTAGCAGCGTCCGGGCCTCGTGCGGCTCGAAGTTTCCGATGCTGGAGCCAATGTAGAGGACAAGGCGCCGCTGCCCATAGACGCGGGGGTCGAGTGCGAAGCCGCGGGTGTAGTCCACCACGCGGGGGCAAACCAGCACGCCGGAGATCTCCTGTTCAATGCGCGTGCGGGCTTCTTCGAGGGCGGCCGCGGAAACATCCAGAGGTTCGTAGAACACCGTGTCCTGGCGTTCGACGGCGGCGCGGAGCAGGATGCGGGTTTTATCGCAGGATCCCGCGCCGAGCTCCACGATGTGAAGGGCTTCATCCTGCGCGGCGGTCGCGATGATTTCCTCGGCGCTGCGAGTAAGGATGGCGCGTTCGGTGCGCGTCAGGTAGTACTCGGGCAGCTCGGTGATCCGGTCGAACAGACGCGAGCCCTCGGCATCGTAAAACAGCCAGGAGGGAAGCCATTTGGCACGTGACAACAGGCCTTCGGTTACACAGTCGGCCATGTGCCTGGCGTATTCTAAGCTACTGAGGGGAAGCGAGATGGTCGTCATGCCGTCTTTCTTTGGATGCGGCTCCGCTGCATCGAGTTACCAGCTTGCGAGCCGGATTCCGGAGAACTGCCAGCGCGCGTCGGGCGCGAAGAAATTGCGGTAGCTTGAGCGGATGTGTGCCGTGGGAGTAATGCAGGAGCCTCCGCGAAGCACCATTTGTCCGCTCATGAATTTCCCGTTGTATTCGCCGAGCGAGCCCGGGAGAGGCCGAAAGCCCGGATACGGCAGATACGCCGAGGCGGTCCATTGCCAGCAGTCGCCAAAGAGCTGCCATGGACGCTTGAAAGCGACGGGCGTCTCCGGCAGGAGCGTGGCGCCCTGCGGGACACGTGGCGGCGCTTCCGCCATTTCAGAGGCGGGGAGAGGCATGAGCCAGCCGGAATCGAGCAGGTTTCCGGCGATCAGGCGCCCTTCGGCCGCTGCTTCCCACTCGAATTCGCTCGGCAGGCGGTACCCGGCCCAGCGCGCGTAGGCGTCGGCCTCGTAGAAGCTCACGTGGCTGACCGGGACGTGTTCCAGGGCTGCCAGTGGAAACTCGCCGCGCAGGGTGAAGATCGTGCGATCCCCGTCGTCACCGGACCAGTAGAGCGGCGCATTCCATCCATGAGACTGAACCGCGTTCCAGCCGTCGCTGAGCCACAGTTCGGGACGGCGATAGCCTCCATCCTCGATGAACTGAACATATTCGCCGCAGGTGACGAGGCGCTCGGCCAGACCGTAAGGCTCGAGCCAGACGCGGTGGCGCGGCAGTTCGTTGTCAAAGCAGAAGCTTCCGCCGGCGTGGCCTGCCTGCTGCATGCCGCCTTCAAAGCGCAGGAACTGGATGGGCCCGGGCGCTTCAGCCGGTGCGGGAGCGGGAGCGTCCACCAGATAGGCGGGGCGCAGCGGGTTGGTATAGAAGGCGTGCAGAATGTCGGTGAGAAGAAGTTCCTGGTGCTGCTCCTCGTGGTTTGCGCCCAGCTCGACACGGGCCAGGACGTCGGGGCCGGGATTGGAGTCGAGGAGCTTTTCGAGCGCTTCATCGACATAGGTGCGATAGCGCAGGATCTTGTCGAGCGGGGGGCGCGAGAACGACGAGCGGAGCCGTTTTTCAGGGAACGCCGCGAAAGTCTGATAGTAGCTGTTGAAGAGCCAGATGAAGTCGGAATGAAACGCCTGATAGGCGGGCTGGAATTCGCGCAGCAGGAAAGACTCGAAGAACCAGGCTGTGTGGGCCAGGTGCCACTTTGCGGGCGAAGCCTCGGGGCACGACTGCACCATCATGTCTTCAGGCGAAAGGGGTTGCACAAGTTCGAGCGTGCGCCGGCGTACGCCGCGAAAGCGCTCGGCAAGTGCGGTGGAAGCTCCCGCGGGGAAGGTGGTGCTCATGGTCGGCTCCCTTGTGTTGAAGAGTGTACTGCAGAAACCGTTACGACAGAGGCAGGGCGAACCTGGGTCTGCGCACGCCGGACGGGGCACCCTCCGGTTGGCCGGGTGGACCAGTTCAGAGCATTTTGATGCCGTTTGACACCGCAGGTAGCGCGAACATTCGTTTGGTGCTTTAATGTCAGATCAACAACGACGCGCGCCATCCTGACGAGCGCCTCATATCCTTCGCATCCGGGGAGGGAATATGAAATGGAGCTTTGAAAACCTGCACCGAGCGGCGTGGTCTTCCGCGGCTTTGCTGGGCCTGACCGTGTGCCCGGTGCTATGCCCCGCGGGG
>Ga0070684_100003105_pt1 | contig 12402 bp, 11 predicted proteins | sample KBSC723LmetaG_FD_65653 | JGI IMG/M metagenome (GOLD analysis project Ga0070684, IMG submission 65653) | Corn rhizosphere microbial communities from Kellogg Biological Station, Michigan, USA - KBS C7.2-3L metaG | ecosystem: Host-associated > Plants > Roots > Rhizosphere ...
ATATACTTTGTTTAGCTGGTCCCATACCTGTTGAAATTTTGGTCGCAGATCGTATAACCCAAAATTTTTTTCCATATCGATCTTTGCCGCGTCGAGTTCTTCCTTCAATCCATTCATTACATCTGTTGTGATATCCTGCCCCCAAAAGCACACGTTGCATTTATCAATGGCTTGCGGATCCAGTCGTTTTATCGAAAGCCTGGCTTTCAGATCAGGTGAAATGAAGACAGAGTTTTGAAAGCTCACATTTACTTTTCGTTCTCCTTCATCGTATCCGCAGCGGCAAGACGGGGTCCATGGAGAAAGAGCAGCACCATTTACACAAACCCGTGTTGAGCCAATGATCTTATAGTAACCTGTAAAACCTAGCAGCAGGGCAGTACCAGCAGTCTTCATTTGTAAGGGGCCTCTTCGAAAGGTATACTTGTAGCGGGTATCACATTGTTCCTGCACCCATCCGTTTGGCCAATTCGGAGAAGTAAAAACGGTATCAACCGTTTTTTCAGCCATATTGTAAATCGGTTTTAGGCTAGCCTGGACCGGAATATTGATCTCCGATTCATGCAGCGAATCCATTTCGAAGTTCGTTTTTGCAAAAGACGGCTTGTCAGGAATGATCTTTTTTGAGCAGGAAATAAGCCCGGTAAAGCAGATAAAAACTAAGCAGAACTTGAGCGGGTTTTGCATGACTTTTCAAAGTAAAAGATTCAGGTCTTAATAACGGTATGGAGGGGATTAAATTTCAAAAATTTTGTTATTGATACTCAAGGCCGCAAGCAGATTCCTGGCCAAAAACAGTATTTTCCCTATTGCAAAGACAAAAGTTTATTCCATACTTTGAACTCCAATTTATCCTAAGGATAAGCACTATAAACAATCCAAAAAGTACCCAAATATGAAAAGACATTTACCCGCTCATCTTCTTAGATCTACTTCTGATTCTAACACTCAAGGCCAGTATTTACTGAATTTTTAATGGGCGTTAAACTTTACAAGCCACTCATTTTCAAACCAGCAAAATCCGTAATTATGATAACACTTGCCATTATAGGAATTATTAGTAGATCAAAATTCTTACAGTTCCATTTGTTCAAACTTTGCCGCGTGACGCCTTTGATTATTCGCCATTGATCATTAAACCAAAGGATAGTGTCTGTGAAAACAACGCAACCGTCGACTGAGACTATCCTTCTTTCGGCTGCGTCATACTGAACCAGTTTCCACATCCATCGGTAATAATTGCCTCGATTCCGTAAAACTGCTCCTTTGGTTCTGATTTAAAAACAACCCCCTTGGCTTTTAGTTCTTCGTAAGTTGCCCTGCAATCGGGCGTATAAAAGGCACCTGCTCCCATAACGCCTTTCTCTAATAGAAGACTTATAGCCTTGTTGGCTTCTTCATCAAAACCATTTGTTCCATTAACCGGAAAAAGAATGATCTCCAGGTCAGGCTGATCGGGTGGGTTCACAGTAAGCCACCGGAACCCGTTGTCCATCGTTACATCCGTATTCACCTTGAAACCAAGTTTGTTTACATAGAAGTCATAAGCCTTGTCCTGGTCTTTAACATAAAAGGAAGAGTGCGATAATTTCGTGATCATAACTTTTGATTTAGGAAGCAAATCTAAAGGCGGGTTATAGAATATCTTTCTTCGATCTTGCTCTACTTGTCAAGATTAAACGATTGGATAAAACAGTGCGGGATGAATTTTTTGGGCTGCTTCTTTTGTTCCTGTTTTTTTAACCAGGCAATGTTGCGATAAAGGGTTGGCGCAAAACCGATCTCTTTCTTGAACAAAGTACTGAACGATCCAATACTTTCAAATCCGACCTCGTTGCATACATCGTTAATGGCTTTGTTCTCTGCCAGCAACTGTTTTGCTTTTTCAATTCTTTTCTGTGTGAGGTAACGGTGTGGGGTGCTTCGATAAATTTTTGTAAACAACCGGTGAAAATGAAAACGGGAAAGAAATGCTCGCTGAGAGATCTCTTCGAGTCCAATGGATTGGTAATAGTTCTCATCAATATAGATCTTAGCTGTGGCGATTCGTTGATAAATATCGTTGGTGAGGCTTATCACAATTTTATTCACATATTGCGGGGATTCTTCCATTGTTTGCCAAGCCTTTCGATTGTTCCATTTACCCTGTCAATTCTCGTTTCCTCTCTTTTAGCGGTAATGATCCACTCGATGTACTCCTTTTTGTTTGTAAAAGAAAGAGTGTTAAAAAACCCTTCCTGTTTCTTATTTTTTTTGAGAGCATCAGCAAGATCATCCGGCAATCTTACTGACTTGGTTTTAGGATCCACGTAATCAAATATCGGTCGTTCCCGTGGCTTTTCTTCCCTTTTTTTATCGGCTTCTGTTTTCAACCGTGAACCAAAAGTGGACCATGTATCATCAAATGAGACCAGGCTGATCCAGCCAAGCTCATCATGCTTCAATAAATTATCCCAGCCCTTATCCCTTGTAAGATCGGTTTGCAATTTCGATGTTCCTTTTGGATAATAGATCCAAAGAGTGACATCATCTTTAATAAGCTTTACTACTTTATCCAGTTCTTTATCCATTTGGGCTTTATTCAAGACAAACCAGTGTACCTGATTATAACTTTTCGTGTCAGGTGAGATTTTTACTCCTTTTGGCAGGTCACCGATATTTTTTTTAAAATCGGCAGGAGCGTTTATCGTTAGCAGCGTAGAGTTTTCTTTTATTTTTAGTTTTTGGGCCGTCGAAGTCGCCATAGATCTTTTGAATCAAATGTAAAGAAAGAAAAATCAGGTTTTTTATTCAATCTTGCTTTTGCTGAGGAGAGCCCATGAACCACCAATATGGAGAGAGAGAATTTTGTAGGACATAAAGCAACTTTTTGGTTAAGGATTTTTTAGAGCATTTATGACGATCTTTTTCCCAAAAGTTCAAGGAGTTTTGCATTTCGCTGTTGACGCAGTGCTTCGGTCATAAACGACATATTTGGAAAACTAAATGTGCAATCAAATCAAGGTAAAGCCCAGTGCAGTATTAACTGTGGCCCTTATTACTTTGAGTATAGCATTTAAGGCTGCTTCTACTGCCAGTAGCCCTAGTCCTTCTTCGCTTAATAGAACTATTTTAAATGCATCTTGTTGAATTCCGATCATTAACCGGGCCTGTTCGTTTGTAATACTTCCCGACGCTTTCATCTTTTCAATGTCAACTATGTTTTGTGCCAGTGTCCTTATTGAAGAAGTGGCCAGGTCACGAACATCCGGCCAGTTATCTTTCAGGCTGTTTTTAGCTGCACTTACCATATCGTTAAAAATTTCCGCGAAATCTATTGAATTAGCCATTTTAAAAATTTTAAAGATTGTCGAATTAAGAACGGATATTAATTTTTATCTGCTTTTTCTCTTTTCAGGCCTTCCTGGAGTTTAAGCATTCCAGTAAAAGCAGTTGTAAAAGCAGATTTGTTAAGTTCGACAGCTTTTATCAGGGTTTCTTTACTGGCACCAGGTGCTGCAAAGCCTGTCTTGTGGAGTGCTTTCAAGTTGTCGAGTGCATTTTGTAATAGGTTCAATTGACTGATGATTATTCCGTATTTAGGGATTCCCTGTACAACTGTAATACAGCCCTGTGTTTGGCCCTCGATATTTATGTAAGAATTCCTCATGGAGTCGTAGCTAAAGTCCTTTCCATCCTGGATATTGTTCTCTATCTCTGCAAAAAGTGTTGAGATGTCTTTTGAAATTGTTTGAAGGGATTGATCAACATTTTGATTATAGACGCCGATCAGTCGTACTTCTGCACAACTAATTAGTAAGAATGGCAGCAATAAATAGATGAACCATTTGCTTTTTCTGAGAATTAGATTCATTTGGGATTATTTATTTGCCTACTCTGGTCCGTTTTCGGCTTCCCGGTGCTTACTCAATTATTTATTTGTCGTATTTCAGCAGTTTACGACAACATTATTTTTCTTTTTTCATCTACCTCTGTTAGTTAGTTGGTGAAGGCTTAGTCTCGTACCCCGAGGTTGGATATTTTGTTCAATGTATCAAACCAAGAAGGGACTCCCATAATTTCTACCGCCGAGCTGCAAACAATGCTTAGCAGGAAGTAAATAAATATCATTCCTTCTACCAGGTCTAAAATGGGGAGTCCACTCATAATAGTCAATAGGTTTAAAATGTTTGAAGTATAGTTTCTGGGCAGAGAGTGGTAATCAAACAGGGAAAGGATCGGGACCTTTCAGAGCCTTTTAACCTTACTTAGAGCTTTCAAATTTCAGAGACAATAAAGATAGAAACAACCGTATTACAACCCTAATTTTTGACATTGAGTCTGACAAAAATCGGAAAACTTGATTTCCTCCCAGGTTCGACGGCGTACGTTGCCACGACCTAAATGGACCTAGAGGGGCAATGCGCCAGCGACCGAAAGAATTTTTATTTTCTGTCAATTTTGCACCTAATTTACCGATGGCATCATCATTGAGAATAAGTATTGAACCCGAAAATTCTATACAATATGGGAAAAATAATAGGAATAGACTTAGGAACAACCAATAGCTGCGTGGCAGTGATGGAAGGTAATGAACCTGTCGTAATTGCCAATGACGAAGGCCGCCGCACAACCCCGTCGGTAGTGGCTTTTCTGAAAAACGGCGAGCGAAAGGTGGGTGATCCTGCCAAGCGCCAGGCCATTACGAATCCTCATAATACAATTATGAGTGTAAAGCGTTTTATGGGCCGCCGCTACGATGAGGTGACCGAGGAAATCAGTCATTGGAGCTACAAAGTGGTAAGAGGTGACAATAATACGGTACGAATTGACATAGATGGGCGGCTTTACACCCCGCAAGAGATCAGCGCGATGATCCTTCAAAAAATGAAGAAGACCGCCGAAGATTACCTCGGGCAGGAAGTAACGGAAGCCGTTATAACCGTGCCTGCTTATTTTAATGACGCGCAACGCCAGGCTACAAAAGAAGCTGGTGAGATCGCAGGCTTAAATGTTCGTCGAATAGTTAACGAGCCTACGGCGGCAGCTCTTGCCTATGGCCTTGATAAGGGCGGAAAGGACCATCATATAGCGGTGTTTGATCTTGGTGGCGGTACGTTCGATATTTCAGTATTGGAATTGGGCGATGGTGTATTCGAAGTAAAATCAACCAATGGTGATACTCACCTTGGTGGTGATGACTTTGATAAAGTGATTATGGATTGGCTCGCTGATGAATTTAAAAAAGATGAAGCAGTTGATCTTCGCAAAGACCCAATGGCTCTGCAGCGTTTGAAGGATGCAGCGGAAAAGGCGAAGGTCGAATTGAGTTCTTCCTCTGAAACTGAGGTCAATCTTCCTTATATAACAGCGGTAGATGGGGTACCTAAACACCTCGTCAAGAAATTAAGCCGTTCAAAATTTGAACAACTGGCGGATCATTTATTTGAAAGATGTTTGAAACCTTGTGAAGCAGCATTAAGGGATGCAGGATACGAGACATCTAAGATTGATGAAGTAATATTGGTCGGAGGTAGCACTCGCATTCCGAAAGTGCAGGAGATCGTTGAAAAATTCTTCGGTAAGAAACCGCACAAAGGGGTTAACCCCGATGAAGTAGTTGCCGTAGGTGCAGGGATTCAAGGTGCCGTGTTGACCGGTGAAGTAAAAGATGTATTGCTGCTCGATGTGACTCCTCTTTCATTGGGTATTGAAACGCTGGGTGGTGTGATGACTACGCTGATCCCAAGCAACACGACGATCCCTACAAAAAAGTCAGAGACATTCTCAACCGCGAGTGATAATCAGCCCGGCGTTCAGATACATGTTCTGCAGGGTGAGCGTTCGATGTCGAAGGATAACAAGAGCCTGGGAATATTCAACCTCGACGGAATTCCACCTGCTCCACGCGGCATCCCGCAAATCGAAGTAATATTTGATATTGATGCTAATGGCATTTTGCATGTAACGGCAAAAGATAAAGGCACCGGTAAGGAACAAAAGATCCGTATTGAAGCAGGAAGCGGATTGACAAAAGACGAAATCGAAAAAATGAAGAATGATGCAAGGGCAAATGAAGCAACTGACAAGGTGGAAAAGGAAAAGGTGGAAAAATTGAATAATGCTGACGCGTTGATCTTCCAAACTGAAAAGCAATTGAAAGAATATGGAGATAAGATTCCCGCAGATAAAAAGACGGTGATCGAAAACGCTGCACAGCAGCTGAGAGATGCGCATAAAAAACAAGACATAGCTGGTATCGATGCAGCAATGACCTCATTGAATAACGCATGGACAGCAGCCAGTGAAGAGATATACAAAGCAGGACAACAGGCTGGCGGACCACAACAAGGTCAAGGTGCGCAACAGCCAGGCGCCGACAATGGACATCAAAACGAGGGAACTAGCGCTGGTGCCGGTGCAGGAGATAATGTACAGGATGTTCCTTATGAAGAAGTGAAATAAGGATCGGGATCGCGAATTATAAAATATTTGAGAGATACAACGGAAGCCCCGCAATATTTAGCGGGGCTTTTTCTAATGCCGTCAAAATAGAACAATAAGGCTTTATTCCTGCTGTTTACATGGTTCTTTGACCGAATTCTTTCTATTTTGTTAGCAACTAATTTCAAAAATATGCTTGAGATCATTGCACTGATTTATTTCACACGGAAAATGGGAGAACTTGCTGAACGAAAAGGTCAGAAGAAAAGTGCGTGGAAATTGTATACCGTGCTTACCTGGTTCGGCGCAGAGATATTTGGTGCTGTTCTGTCAGTATTTATTACAAGCCAGGTGGGAGTATCTCTTCTTGTTGCTTATGGTTTTGCCGTTGGGAGTTATTTTATGCTAAGATCAATTTTGGCCAAAAAGCCCAATATTCCTGAAACATCGTTTGAATTTGAACAACAGCCGGCAGATTTGAAATAGTTTCTACAATGTTAAATTTTTTTGATCTGTGTTTAGTATATGCCATTCGAAAGAAAAAAGCCGCCTTTTGGATACTCCATTCTTCGTTATCTGAGTGATAATTCGTAACTTGCGACGCAATTGAGCTTGTATGATATCTACAAAAAAAGAAGAGTTTACTTGCCTGCTTTAGTCTAACGATTTTCTTCTGTAGCTCAGCATTATTAACATTAAAAAGGAAATATTATGAAATTGGATGTAAAGCCATCTTTTGTAAAGATGGAAAAAGAATCATGGGACCAACTGGTAACAGAAGTAAAGGAAACAATCGCTGTTGTTGATCTGCACAAAAAAGGCAAAAGGTCATTCGGGCTGATTGATATCTGGAATATCCGGAGAAACGGGAAGTCTGCCAGTGGCATGATGAGAAGATAAACGAAGAAATGTTTTCGACGAGTCTTAATGCAAGACTCGTTTTTTTTTGTTTCAGGTGATGAGTAATCCACTTATGTGCACATGTTTTTTAATGAAAAAGCAATTTGTTTTTGCCCTCACCCGTATTTTTGCCTAAATTTTTTTTATTTAAAACCAAAGTTTATGAAAACATTGTACACTCTCTTATTGGGAGCTGTTGCTATCCTGACCTTTAACACTGCCAATGCTTTTGCAAGCTTAGTCGTCGCACCGTCCACACCTGTCACTATAAAAGAACCGAATCCGAATGCATTATCGCTTATTAGTGCGAAACAGTTCCTGGAACTCACTCCTAAGTCGTACAAAGAACTTACAGGTAAGAAAATGAGCCTGGTTCAAAAAGTCGAATTGAAATATCTTCAACACAAGGTGAAGAAAATGGTAAAGAAAGGAGAAGTGGTTTCAATGGCCGACGTGCAGAAAAAGTTTTATGAGATGGGCGAAATGGACCTGCTCGGATTTTTACTGGGATTGATCCTGGGACCGATAGGAGTGATCATAGCTCTTATTTTAAAAGAAACCGGTGACGTAGGCCCTGACACCGTGCGATGGTCGCTTTATGGTTTGCTGATCTGGCTGGCAATCGTATTTCTTGTCATCCTCATCTAAGGATCGTCCTAAATAAACTAAATCCCTTCTCGCAACGGAAGGGATTTTTATTATATGCTTGTAAAAGTTTGTAGAGCGTGTAAGGTCACACGATATCCATCGCCCAAACGAATGAAGTCGTTACAAAAGGAATGATAAGGGTTAGCCAGGGCCAGTGGCTGATAATTGCAAAGGCTAATGCTGCTGAAGAGATCAGGAAGACAAGCCATGCGGCGCCGCGATATTTTCTTTTTTGAGCCATGTATTGAAGTTTTCGTTTTACCCGCCGAACCTGGCAAAGGCGGTGCAAAAATAAGGTAGGAAATTGAATTTCAAATTTCCGGTTTACCGTTCTGGTGTTTTAATTTTCTGCTGCCATCATCAGATTCTTGTTGAGATCATTCATTTAAATCCAGCAAATAAAAACACACTCAATGGAGCTTTTTTTTATTTTCGCTAACTAATGTGTCCTAAAAACACAAAGTTTCTTCACCAAACCAACTATAAAGCTTGCTGATGAAAGTTCAATTCTATTTGCGTTTTCATACCGAGTATGGACAAAGTCTTTTAATAAGTGGCAATACTGAGGAGTTAGGTAATGATGAGGTGTCAAATGCCCTGCTCATGACTTATCTCAATGACGAGATGTGGGCGGCGACCATTGAAGTGAAGCAAAAAAAACTGGGTCAGCTTCGATACAAATATCTTTTAAAGACGAGCGACGGAGAGGTGATACCGGAATTCGGCAATGATCGCATAGCAAGCGTTGGAAAAAATGGAATTAGTGAATTGCAATTCATAGATACCTGGAACCATGCCGGCGAATTTGAAAACGCATTTTTTACCGCTCCATTTCAAAAAACACTGTTGGAGAAGGCTACGTCCGGAGGAAAAGATAAAGACTCAAAACGTATCACGCACATCTTTAAAGTAAAAGCTCCTTTGCTGCAAAAAAATGAAGTGCTGTGTTTGACTGGAACTGCAAATGCTTTAAATAACTGGTCCACCGGGAAACCTTTGCTGATGAATCAAGAAGGCCATTGGTGGACACTTAAAACAGATCTTTCCCAGGAAGATTTTCCTCTCGCTTATAAATATGGTGTCTATAACAAAAAGGAAAAAAAATTTCTTGGCTATGAGAATGGCAAGAATCGTTCATTATATATTGAATCAGCAAAAAAGAAAATAACGATAATACAGGACGGCTTTGCTCATTTGCCTAACAATACATGGAAAGGTGCGGGAGTTGCAATACCCGTATTTAGCCTGAGAAGTAAAAATAGCTTTGGCGTCGGTGAGTTTACTGATCTCAAGCTGTTAGTGGATTGGGCCAAAGCAGTCGGTTTGAAACTGATCCAGGTGCTTCCGGTAAATGACACAATAGCGACACACACCTGGACAGATTCGTATCCTTATGCAGCTATTTCCGCTTTTGCTTTACATCCTATTTATGTAAACCTTGAAAAAGTTGCCGGTAAGTCGCATTCTGGTAAGGTTCGTGCTTTTAAACGAAAACAAAAACAGTTAAATGATCTTGCCGAAGTGGATTACGAACAGGTAATGAGGTTCAAACTTGCCATGCTGAAGGAACTGTATGACTTGTCGGGAACAGAATGCTTTGCCAGTGAAGATTATCAGTTATTCTTTGACGCCAACAAGCATTGGCTCGTGCCGTATGCAAGTTTTTGTTACTTCCGCGATAAGAATGGCACTTCGGATTTTCAACAATGGAATACAAACGGAGTATATGATCCCCGGGATATTGAAAAATTATCTTCACCTGCTTCAAAAACGTTTAATGAGATAGCGCTTCAATATTTTATCCAGTATCATCTGCATCTCCAGTTAAAGGACGCTGCGGACTATGCTCATAAAAAGGGAGTGGTGCTGAAAGGTGACATTCCTATCGGAATCTACCGCTATGGTTGCGATGCATGGATGGCGCCTGAATTGTACAATATGTGCATGCAGGCCGGCGCACCGCCTGATGATTTTGCCGTGAAAGGGCAGAATTGGGGTTTCCCCACATACAATTGGAAACGCATGCAGCAGGATGGTTTTGCATGGTGGCGGCAGCGATTTGAGCAAATGAGTAATTACTTCGATGCATTTCGTATCGATCATATTCTTGGTTTCTTCCGGATATGGAGTATTCCTATGAATGCGATTGAGGGTATTATGGGATATTTTGTTCGCGCAATACCTGTAGATGTAAGAGAATTTGGTGAAAAAGGCATTTGGTTTGACTACTATCGTTATTGCAAACCTTTTATCAATGATCAAATTCTCAGTCACACCTTCGGTGCATATGCTGACAGGGTGAAAAGAGAGTTTATTATTACTAATGAGCAGGGAAATTATGAACTGGAAATGGGAATAGCTACGCAGCGGCAAGTGCAGGATTATTTTGCAAGTCTTGATGATACAGACGAGAACAAAATCATCAGGCAGGGATTGTCAGATCTTATTTCAAATGTCATTCTTTTTGAAGAAGAAAATTCGGAGGCTGAAAAATTCCATTTCCGTTTTGGTGTGGATAATACCTCGTCATTCCATTATCTCGAGTGGAACACACAACAAAAGTTGAAAGACCTGTATGTTGATTATTTCTTTCGCCGCCAGGATGATTTCTGGAGAAAGGAAGCGATGCACAAGCTTCCTTATTTAAAACGCGCAACCAACATGCTGATCTGTGGCGAGGATCTCGGCATGGTTCCTCGTTGCGTGCCTGATGTAATGAAGCAATTGGGAATTCTGAGTTTAGAAATTCAGCGAATGCCGAAAGATGCAACCAAAGAATTCTTTCATCCAAACGATGCTCCTTATTTATCAGTCGTCACTCCGTCCACACATGACATGAGCACCATCCGCGGCTGGTGGGAAGAGGATCGGAGCCGTACGCAACATTTTTATAACAATATACTACGTCAGCACGGTGACGCTCCTTATTTCTGTGAAGCATGGGTCAATCGTGCTATTGTGTTACAGCATCTGTATTGTCCTGCTATGTGGAGCATCTTCCAGTTGCAGGACATATTAGGTATGAGTGAAAAACTCCGTCGCCAAAATCCAAATGATGAAAGGATAAACGTTCCGGCTATTCCAAAATATTACTGGCGGTACCGGATGCACCTTACTCTTGAAGATCTTTTAAAGCAAAATGAATTTAATGAAGAGCTGAAGGGATACGTAGTTCACAGCGGACGTTGATGGCGACTATTTACACATTATTTGGCCTCGGTCCAGTACCACATATTGAATTGTTCTGGGCAAGATCCAAACTACGCAGACACTCAAATAAAAACGCTCCATAAATTCACGCTTCTTTCCCTTGCGTCCTTTGCGTTACCAATTAAGAATAAGAGGAACAGGAAACTACGCAATAGCGTTCACTATTTTGCCCCTTTGGATGAAACATTTTTCTTTGCAATTATGAAAGTCAACTATTGGAAATACGACTTGAAATTTCGTCATCCTTTTACCATTTCGAAGGGAACAAAAACTCATCAGCCTACTTTTATTGTTGAATTGGAAAACCTGCATGCCGGCAGGCAAGGTTCCGGTTGGAAGGGCTATGGCGAAGCGCCAGCGATCAGTTATTACAATATCCCGGTGGAGAAAATGATCGAAGACCTTGAACGAAAAAAAACCCTTGTCGAAAAATTTGCCTTCACTGACCCCGATCGTTACTGGCATTACCTGCATCATCTCTTTCCTCAAAATTATTTCCTGGTTTGCGCACTCGACACGGCTGCCTGGGATATGTATGGCAAGATGAAAAGAAAAAAGCTTTATGAATTCTGGAATGGTGACATCACAAAAAGTCCTTTAACGGACTATACGATTGGGATCGACAGTATTGACAAGATGATCGCCAAGATAAAAGAAAGGCCCTGGCCCATCTACAAAGTGAAAGTAGGAACTCCGGATGATATTGCTATTGTAAAAGCATTGAGACAAAATACAAGTGCCATATTGCGAGTAGATGCGAATGCGGCTTGGGACGTTGAGACCGCGTTGAAATTAATTCCCCAATTGAAAGAACTCGGTGTTGAATTTGTTGAACAGCCACTGGCAAAGGATAATTGGGCAGGAATGAAAGTACTTTGTAAAGAATCATCGCTTCCACTGTTTGCAGATGAAGCCTGTGTATTTGAAAATGATGTTGAAAAATGCAAAGAACATTTTCATGGTATCAATATAAAACTCACCAAATGCAGTGGCATTACTCCTGCGTTAAGAATGATAAAGAAAGCTAGGGAACTTAACTTACAGGTCATGCTGGGATGCATGAATGAATCAACGATTGGCTCCGCCGCCATTGCTCATTTACTTCCTTTGGTTGACTATGCTGATATGGATGGACCACTGCTTCTCGAAGAAGATATTGCTACTGGTCTTTCCTATGATTATGGGAAAGTTATTTATTCAAATGAACCCGGATTGGGGATT
>Ga0070684_100003106_pt1 | contig 12400 bp, 6 predicted proteins | sample KBSC723LmetaG_FD_65653 | JGI IMG/M metagenome (GOLD analysis project Ga0070684, IMG submission 65653) | Corn rhizosphere microbial communities from Kellogg Biological Station, Michigan, USA - KBS C7.2-3L metaG | ecosystem: Host-associated > Plants > Roots > Rhizosphere ...
GCAACAGCGCGCGGAGCCCGAACCCGCCCAGGCGCAGCGGGTGACGGGGCACGTGCAGCACCGGTCCGAGCAGGTCGGCCGCGAGGTCATCGAAGCCGCTCGCCAGCGGGCCGAACAGCCGGCGCCAGGCCGCGCCGTCCGGACCGAGCCGGGCCACCGTCTCGTCCATCGAGCGGGTGAGCACGGCTGCCGGCCCGTCGTCGAGCGGGTGGGCCAGGTCGACCGGCGGCCACAGCCATTCGAGGCCGTGCTCCCGCAGGCTCAGCGTTCGCAGGAACGGCGACGCGACCGCGGTCGGGTGGAAGGCCGAGCACACGTCATGGAGCAGGCCGGGCAGCGTGAGGTACCCGCTGCGGGTACCGCCGCCGACGCTGTCGGCCGCCTCCAACACGGTGACCCGGATCCCGGCGCGGGCGAGCGTGACCGCCGCGGACAGACCGTTGGGTCCGGACCCGACGACGATGGCGTCGGTCACGCCGGCCCCGCCACCGGCGTCGTCGGCGTACCGCTCAGGGGGCGCGCCGGTATCGCGGTGACCGGGATGGTGCCGTCCTCGTCGAGCCACGGCTGGCGTTGCGTCATGTCCGCAACCCTGACATACCCGGCCTCCACCACACCGGTGGACGCGTCGACGATCCGGTACTCCTGCCACGGCCGGTGGATCGGCTGGGATTCGAGCATGACGACGCGCAGTTCGCCCTCGGCAAACCCGCACCGCTCCTGGACCGCGCCGAGCAGTTGCTCGTGGTGCAGGTGACCGTCGCCGAAGTTCCACCCCAGCACGACACCGGCGACCGTCTCCCCCTCGACGATCTCGTACGCGTCGAGGTCGTCCAGCGCCCGTGGCAGCAGCCCGTTGAGCGCCCGACCGTGGTGGTGCATGGCCCGCCAGGTGTTGCCGAGGTTCAGGATGAGGTCGGCGTCGGCCTCGCCGTACAGCACGCCGAGCTGGCTGCGCACCGATGGGGCGACCTTGGCGATGCCGCTGTCCAGCCGGTCCTGCGCCGGGCGCCGGAAGCACCACAGGCTGGTGGCCCAGTTGCCCGCGTAGTAACGCATCGACATCAGGAACGACACCTTGGCCGGGAACAGGTTGCCCGCCACGACGACGCCGGCGGCCACCAGCAGGAGCGCGATCAGCAGCGGCGACCGCACCGCGGCCGGGCCCAGGTCGCCGTGGGCGCCGAACAGGAACAGGGTCGAGAAGATCATGAAGACGTTCCACTCCATCGGTACGCCCATCGGGAACGTCGACAGGATGTGCAGGTGGAACGCCACCATGACGGCCACGGCGACGAGGGTGAGCGTGCGGTTCGGGGAGAGTACCAGCACCAGCGGCACGAGATACTCGATCGCGGTGCCACCACGGGCCAGCGCCCGGCTGAGCCGGGAGGGCTGCAGATCGTCCGGGTAGCGCCGGTAGAGCTTGCGACGCAACCAACTCGACCCGTGCAGCGGAGCGTTGCTGACCATGATGGACACCACGTACGGGAAGTGCTGGTTGAGCTTGGAGGTGGCCGCGCCCCACCACAGCAGGAGCATGACGAGCTGCGCCCCGGCCAGCATCTGCCCGACCGGGAACAGGAACAGCGCGGCGGTCAGCAGGTAGTGCTCGGAGCGGGCGGCGAGGAAGATGGTCTTGTCGCGCAGTCCCATGACCGCGAGGACGACCAGCATCGGGATCAGCCGCCGCGGCGCGATCACCGCGACCGCACCGCCGCCCGGCGACAGCAGCACCCAGACCGCGGCCACGAGTACGCCGGCGTAGCTGACGACATCGGCGATCGTCCGACTGGTACCCCGCGTGAACGGTACCCGCGAGGGAAAGGCCGGTAGCCGCACCGTCCCCGGTCGCAGCCAGTACAGCACGCCGCCGATCGGCGGGACGATCCGCAGCGTCAGCGGCCCCGACCCGCAGCCCAGCCCCAGCACCTCGAACAGCAGGCTGAACACCACGGCCTTCTGGAAGAAGATGGGCTCGGTCCACCAGTGCGCGACGCTGCCGATCGCACCCAGGCCGGGCGTCGTCACGCTCGCGACCACGACCGCTCCGCTCGCGTACAGCAGGCACTTGACGAGGTACGCGACGTGGACGATCCGTTGCGTACCAAAGCCGTGGTCGACCCAGAACGGCGCGAGCCGGCGGATGCGCGCCAGCCGGGGCGTCTGCGGCCAGGTGGCCGGGTCCACCTCAGGCAGGGTAGGTCGAATGAAACCCACGTCGACCTACCAGCACAACTCGAGCGCCCGCAGGCCGTGTACGTTGATCGACTCGCGGAGTCGAACCGGGTGCTCCGGCGACAGCCGCACCTCGGGAAGCCGCTCGACGAGCACCTCGAGCGCGATGCGGGCCTGGGTACGGGCGAGCGGTGCGCCGAGGCAGGTGTGCACACCGGCGCCGAACCCGAAGTGGCGGCTCGGGGTCCGGGTCACGTCGAACCGGTCGGCGTCGGGATAGCGGTCCTCGTCGCGGTTGGCGGAGGCGAACACGAGCAGCACGTCCGCACCCTCCGGAACGTCCACGCCCGCGATCGTCGTCGCCCGAGTGGTACGGCGGAAGATGGTCGGTACCGGCGGCTCGTACCGCAGGACCTCCTCGACGGCGTTGGGTACCAGCTCGGGTCGCCGGCGCAGCAGGTCCCACTGCTCGGGGTGGGCGAGCAGCACCCACACCGCGTTGACGATGGTGTCGGTGGTGGTGATGTGGCCCGCGGCGAAGGTACCGCAGATCGTCCCGACCAGTTCGGCCTCCTGGTTGAACCTCAGCGGCTCATCGCCCGGCGCCAGGGCCGTGACGACGTCGCTGATGAGGTCGCCCTCCGGGGCGGTCCGCCGCTGGCGCACGTAGCCGGCCATGAGGTGCTGGAAGGCCACCAACTCCTCGGCGGCGTGCACCTCGTCGGCCTCGGCCAGGTTGGCACTGCCCAACGCGAACATGGCCACGCTGCCCGAGGTGGCCAGGTCGGTGTCGGTCGCGGCGATGCCGAACAACTCGGCCACGGTCGCGACCGGTAGCGGCGAACCGTACTGCCGGAACAGGTCGGCCCGACCGTCGGCGAGGAACGAATCGACCAGGGCCACGGCACGCGTACGGATCCCCGGTTCGAGAACCTTGGTCGTCGCGAGCGACAGCAGTCTGGCGTACGGAGCGCGCAGGCGCCGGTGGGTTTCGCCGTCGGAGGTGACGTGGTCCGGCATCAACGGGTACCCGTTGACCAACGCGGCGAACGTCGCCGGGGACATCTCCTTGGAGACCCGGATGCTGTTGACCGACGAGAAGGTCTGCGGATCCTTGAGCACCATGTCGACGTCGTCGAAGCGCGTGACGACCCACGCTTCCATCCGCGGCGAGTAGAACACCGGCTCGGTCCGCCGGGCCCGCTGGTACAACGGGTGCGGGTCTTCGAGGTCGGCGCCCAACGGATCGTAGCTCTCCCCCAGGTCGCTGCTCGTCATGTCGACTCCTCGCGCGCACCGGCACCGACGCTTATGGCAGCAAGAATGAACCATCTGCAATGTGGCGGCAATGGCGGCGCCGACCAGCGTCTGGGTCGTTTCCGCGTTACGCTTCCGCGAACCGCGAAACCGCACGGAGGTCGAACCGGAGGGCGTCGAACCATGCAGGTGGAACCGCGGCTGCGCGCCTGGATCGAGAATGTCGCGCTCCCCGGCCGCACCGTCGTGGACGCGCACTCCCTGACCGGCGGGTACAGCAACGACAATCGCCTGATCACCACGGCGGACGGCGGCAGGTTCGTGCTGCGGCGCTATCTGGGCGGCAACGCCTGCGCGGTGGAGGCGGCGCTGGCCGCGCGCCTGGCGGGGATCGTCCCGGTGCCCGAGGTGATCGCGGCCGACCCGGACGGCAGCGGCGCCTCACGCGGCGCGGACGTGGGCGAACCGGTGCTGCTGTCGGTGTTCGCGCCCGGGCGGCCGCTCGGCGACGCCCTGGCCGCCGCGACCGGGCCGGAGGCCGCCGAGCTCGGCCGGGAGACCGGACGCGTGCTGGCCGCCATCGGCTCGGTCGAGTTCGCCGCGCCGGGGTTCTTCTCCGACGCGTCGCTCGAACCCGGCCCGCCCGGCATGGAGCCGACCAGCGGCGTCGACGCGTTCGTCGAACGCTGCCTCAAGGAGGGCAACGCCGCCGGTCACCTCGCCGACGACGAGCAGCGGGCGCTGCTGCGCTTCGCCACCGAGGCAGCTCCCGACCTGGCGGTTCTGCACGGGTCGCGCCGGCTCGTGCACGCCGACTTCAACCCCAAGAACCTTCTCGCCGTACGGAGCGACGGCCGCTGGCGCCTGTCCGCCGTACTCGACTGGGAGTTCGCCTTCAGCAGCTCGCCGCTGTTCGACGTCGGCAACATGCTGCGCGATCCGAGGCCGGCCGGTTTCGGCGAGGCCTTCGTCGACGGCTTCCGCGCGGGCGGCGGCGACCTGCCCGACGACTGGCGACGACTGAGCCAGGCCCTCGACCTGTACTCGTTGGCCGATCTGCTCAAGCGCCCGGCGGACCACCGGTACTTCCGGCGCGCGGTGCAACGGATCCGGGCGCTGATCGCGACGTAGCCGCATGCCCGCGTCGGCGGCGGGTCAGAAATTGTCGGCGTGACCTTCTAGGGTCTCCTCCGTGACCATCGACACCTACCGGTACGTCTACTCCGGCGCGTCGACACTGACCGGCGACGGGCTGCTCCTGCAGACCTCCGGCGGCCGGACCGACCAGGGCGTCGCGCCGCACCCGCGATTCTTCACCGGGTTCCTCGCCTCGGCACAGCGCACCGCGGCCGGCATGCTGGTGCTCGCCGACCTTGCCCGGACCGACTTCCGTCGGATGGGCACCGAACGCACCTATCGGGACCCGGTGGTCACCAGCGACGGAAGCCTGCTGCGGATGGAGGCGTTCTCCGCGTGCTGCGGCGCGTACGGTCGGCTCGACGTCCTCGGTCCGGCACTCGACGGTGAGACGCACGCGCACGGCACCACCAACGTCGACATCAACCCGCCGCTCTACACGGCGCTGACCCGGGTCGGCGCCGGCGATCCGCTGCGGCTGTCGGTCGGCCCGGACGAGCTGGCCGTCACCACGCTGGACGGCGCGGTGGTGGAGCGCCGGGTTCCGCTGCCGGAACGCTGGCTGCGCGGGCTGGCCGAGGTGCCGGCCCAGGCGGCCAGGATGGACCTGCGCGCCGAGCTGAGCGCGGCGGAAGCGGCCAGCTTCCTCGGCCGGCTGCCGGCCCGGCCGGAACGGTCGGACCGCTGGCTGCTGCCGGCCGGCCGGTCGCTGCGGGCCACCGTCGCCGCGTCGCCCGGGGCGGTCTGCCTGGCCGCCGGACACCGGTTGGGCATCGTCCGGCCGTTGCTGCCCTACCTGCGCACCTTGCGGGTGTACGGTCCGCCGGTGCCCGCCGGCAGCGGGCCGGTGGCCAGCGGCTGGGAACTCGACCTGGGCGACCACCGGTTCGTCCTGCTGCTCTCGCCGGGCGTCAATCGCGGGTTCTCCGGCGAGGGCGGGCTGCTGCACGAGCTGGCCGCCGACCTGGCCGTCGAGGACGCCGAAACGGTCGCCGCCCTGCTGGGCTGGACCGGGCCGGTCGACATCGACGACGTCACCAGCGCGGCCGGCTTCGACCGCGACCGGGTACGGGCCGCGCTCGCCGTCCTGGCCACCGCCGGCCGCGTCGGGTACGACCTGACCGAGCTGGCGTACTTCCGGCGCGAGCTGCCGTACGACGTGTCCCGCGTCGAAGAACTCAACCCCCGCCTGCGCGCCGCCCGGCAGTTGGTCGCCGATGCCGCCGTCCGGCCAACCGACGACGGCTTCGAGGTGCGCTCCGGCGAGCGCACCTACCTGGTGCACCGCACCAGTGACGGCCGGGTCGGCTGCACCTGCCCGTGGTGGGCGGAGCACCGGGGCGGCCGGGGCCCGTGCAAACACGTCCTGGCGACCAGCCTGCCCGCGCTGTCCACAGTGGAGGTTGACCGGTGAGCGTGGAGTGGCCGGCGGTACAGAAAGCGATCGGCGCGGGCGACGCGAGCCGGGTCGCCACGCTGCTGCTGGAGGCCGACGAACCGGGCCGGCGCGCACTGGTACCGGACCTCAAGCGGTACCGGCAGGAGGTCGAGCGCGATTGGCACCGGATGATCCGCGAGGCGTCCCCGCTGCGCGTCGCGGGCGTCGGTTGCCTCCCGCGCGCCGCCGACGTGGTCACCTGGCTGCGCTCATCGCCTCTGCTCACCCGCGGCTCGACTCAGGTCGACGACGTCCTGCAGCTGCTCGCCGCGCCCGGCCGGCCTTCGCTGGCCGCGGTGGCCACCGGTATGGCCGAGCGGCTGCGCCCGGCCGCGATCCCCTCGGAGTGGCCGTTCGTCGGCGCGCTGCTGCGCGCGGCCGGGCTGGTTCCGCCGGCCAACGACGCGTTCACCCGTGGCTGGATACGACACCTGAGCGGGCAGCGCCGAACCGTCGAGGCGCTGACCGCCGAAGTGGCCGCCGACAGCTGGACCCCGCTGCTCGTGTCGCGGATGTTCGATACCGAACGCGCCGGCGAGGAGCTCGACGATGTGTGGGCGGCCGCCCTCGCCGCGCTCTGCACCGCCGGTACGCTCGACCGCGGCGAGGTGCTCGCCGGCTGCCTCCGCCGGATGCGAGCCGGCGACCGCCCCGGCGCGATGCGCGGGATTCTCGCGATATACCAGGAACTCGCGCCCGGCCCGGTCGAGATCGCCGCGCACCGCCAGGAATATCTCGGCCTGCTGACCAGCCCGCACGGCACCGTCGCGGGCACCGCGCAGGCGGCCCTGTTCGCGCTGGACGACGCCGGGGAGCTGCCGGTCGACGCGCTGGTCGAGGCCAGCCGGGCGGTGCTGCCGCGGTCGGAGAAGAAGCTGGTCCGCGCCCAGTTCACCCGCCTGGACCAGGTGGCCCGGCAGCGCCCGGACGCGCGTCCCGAGGTCGTTGCCGCACTCGCCGCCGGCCTCGGAAACGAGGCGGTCGACCTGGCCGAACGGGCGCTCGTGCTGGCCGCCAGGCACCTGCCCGGTGCCGGCGAGGACGGCCGCGCGGCCCTGTTGGCCGCCAGCGCGGAGCTCGCCGGCGACCTGCGCCGCCGGGCCGTCGAGCTGCTCGGCACCGAGCCCGGTCAGGACCCGCCGACCGACGGGGCGACCCCGGCGCTGGTGCCGCTCGCCGCCACCACGGCGTTCACCCCGATCGGCTCGCTCGGCGAGCTCGTCGCCGAGGCGCACCTGTTGCTGCGTAAGGACCGCGACGATCCGGTCCTGCTGGAGCGGGTACTCGACGGGCTGGTGCGCTGGCGGCGCGCCGATCCGGACGAGCTGGCCGGCGCGCTCATCCCGGTACTCATCGGCTGGGCCGATCCGGTGACGACCGTGCTGCGCGCCGGGGCCGGCCAGTTGCCGGTACCACCGCCGCGGCAGGCGTACGACTATGGCTACGGTCCACCACCCGGGCCGGTCGAGTTCATCGACGAACGCCTCGGCGAGCTCGCGGCGCGGTTGCTGCAGGCCCCACCCGTCGCGCTGCTCGCCACGCCGGCGACGGTGGACGGGCGGGTGGATCCCGGGCGGATGCTCGCGCTCCTGCGCCGCGCCGAGGAGGAGGGGTGGGAACCGGGCCGGTACGACCTGGCGCAGGCCCTGCTACGGCTGCCCCGTACCGTCGACGCCGAACTGCTCGACGGCTCGTCCCGGCTCACCAGCCCGGCCGGCCGGCTCGTGCACCGCTGGCTCAGCCGGGGCGGACTGCCTGACCCGGTCGTACGGCGGATCGTGGTGGCCCGCCCGGAGTGCACGCACGGCCCCGGTCCCTACTACCTCAACTACCGGTGCTGGTGCACCGAGCGGCCGGCGGCCCGCCACACGGTGGAGTTGGCGCCGCCCGCGCATGAGCCCCTCGCCCTACTGGACCGCCTGCTCACACTGCCTGGCGGAGCGGCGGCGTCCCGGCGCTGCTATGCCGTCGCCCCTACCCTGTTCATGGGTTGGTGGCCCATGGTCCTGCCGGAGCACCGGGAGATCACCGCCGGGCACGCCCTGCCCCGGCTGGCCCCGATCGGCGACGACAACGGTACGGGCGGCTTCTCCGGCGGCACCGGCGTGTTGACCCGGCTCGCCCGCTGCGGCGGCCCGTTCGGACCGGCGATGGCGCTCGCGCTCGCCTACGCGCTCGGCGCGCGCCGGGACTCCGAACGGCTGCCGGCCACCGACGCGATCGTCTGGCTCGCCGGCCGCGACGAACTCGACGGCGAACTGCTCGGCCGCGAACTCGGCGCGCTCATCGACGCCGACCTCGTGGTCCTCAGCCGGGTCGTGCGCGGGCTACGTGAGGTGGCCCGGGCCGGCGCGCAGCAGGCGGTGTGGGCGATCGCCGCGCAGTTGCTGCCCACGCTGCTGCGCCAAGCGACCGTCCGACCCGGTACCCCCGACCTGCTCGCCCTCGCCGCCGCCGCGGCCGGGCCGGCGGGCGCCCGCACCGCGCCGGCGGGCCTCGCCGAGGTGGCCGCCCGTGGCGGCACCAGCCGCCTGGTCACCGAGGCCAACCGGCTGGTCCGGGCGCTGCGGTGACGGCGTGATCAGTCCTCTTCGTAACCGGGGTGGTCGAGGCCCCAGCGCCCGGATTCGTCCCGGCTGACCAACTGGAAGAGCGACCGCTCGCCGTCGCCCAGCAGAATCCTCGCGGAGCTCTGCTCGACCTCCAGAAAGGTGAGCGACCACCAGTTCTCGTCGTCCTCGAATACCTCGGGATCGGCGGCCACGGCGTGGATGACCGTCTGGTTGATGAGGTCGTCGCGAGCGTCGATCCCGAGACCGCCGGACTCCGCACGCCCGTACGCCTCGAGGACGGCCAGGATGGACTGCAGCGTCTCCACCGAGGTGTTGATCCGCTTCATGTGGTCGATGGGCCCGTCGGCGGCGCCGTAGCGCATCCAGACGGAGCCGTCGCTGAGGCTGAGCCAGTAGGTGTTGTGGAATCCGTCCATTGCCTGGCCGAGGAAGGCGGCCCTGCCGCACTCGGGAAGGTCGGCCTCCACCAACTCCCGTTCCGGCACGCGCACGAAAACATCGAGGGTGTTGTCCGGCAGACCGCGTCCGGTCAGGCTCGCGACGGCGGCCTCGGGTGCACCGACCGCGCGGAGGCGCGCGGCGTCGTAGGGGCGCCAGACGGGCACGGTGTAGTCGAACGGTTCGGCCTCAATGCGCATGCTTACTCCATCGTCGCTACGGCGTCGGCTTCGGCAGGTTGCCCTGCCGGACCTGGGTCAGCGCCCGTTTGAGCGCGTTCATCCCCGCGGTCTGGCCCGCCTTGTCCGGGCCGTAGTCGAAACTGTACGAGACGGGGACGCCCTCCATATTCTCCGACAGCCACCTGTCACAGTCGTGGTAGATCGGCCCGCACGGCTGGAGTTCGGTGTAGATCGAGTCGATCGATTCCTTGGGTATGCCCAGCTTGCTGTCCAGCGCGCTCCAGCCCAGCCGCTCCGAGTGCACGAGGTCGCTCTGGATCGCGAGACCCCGCAGGGCCCCCTCTTCGTCGCGGTAGAGGTAGACCGCCACGTTCTTGCCGCTGGTCAGTCCATCGGTGAACTGCTTGCGGGCGGTGATGGCCAGCTTGCTCATCGGATCCTCGCCGTACGGCACGCGCTCGGCGTCGGAGAGGTTCGCGCCGGGGACCTTCGCTCCGCCGAGTTCCCCGTTCAGGCCCAGCGGGTCGGACTCGGTGAGCGGGTTGCCGATGTACGCGCGCGGGTTCGGCGCCGGCAGCAGACCGAGCGGATCTGGGCTGAGGTACGCGGCGGTCGCGGGGTCGTAGTACCGGTGCAGGTTGTAGTGCAGCCCGGTCTCCGCGTCGAAGTACTGGCCGGGGAAGCGCAGCGGGCACGGGTCCGGGCCCGGGTCGCTCGGGGCACCCGGGGCGCCGCCGCCCCACAGGCCGCCCCCGGCGTGCAGCGCGGTGACCGTCCCGTCGGGCGCGACCAGCTCCAGCGGCGTACCGACCAGGTCCGCGACGATGGCCCGGAACTGCTCCTCGACGGCGGCGGCGTCGGGGTCGGCGCCCGCGTCCGCGTCGTCGGCGGCGGCGCCCGCGGCGGCCGGCGATCGGCGCTGCGACTGGGTGACCGGCACGAACGAGCCCGGCTCGTACTCCCAGGTGATCGTGGCCGCAACGCCGGTGTCCGACTCGACGCGCGTCTGCTCGGCGAGCCTCGGCCCGTCGTAGGTGAAGAGGGTCTGCTCCTTGACCTCGCCGTTCCCGTCCAGCGCCAGTTTGGCCTTGCGGCGGCCGAGCGGGTCGTACGCGTAGGCCCAGGTGCCGTGGTCGGGTGTCTCGACGCGCACCAGCCGGTCCAGCTCGTCCCAGGTGTAGCTCCACCGCGCGCTCTGCCCGGACGCCAGCTTCCGGTGCCTGGCGAGGAGACGGCCCGCCGCGTCGTAGTCGTAGGTGTCGTCGCCGAGGCTCCGTGTCCGGGTGCCCGCGTACGTCCGGCCTTCGGTTCCCGGGTCGCTGCTCGCGTGTGCGATGTTTCCGAGTTCGTCGTACGCGTAGGTCTCGGTCCAACCCTCGGCGTTGACCGCCGTGGCCCGGCCGAGCGGGTCGAGCGCGTAGGCGCACTCGCCGCGCAGCCGGTCGAGGACGCGCTCGACGGCGCCGTCCGCGCGGTAGGTGTATGCGCGTTCCTGCAGCGGTTGTTGGCCGGCGGTCAGGCTCAGGTGTTGCATCCGGCCGGATGCGTCGTAGCCTCGCCGCAGCGCGACGGCCGGCCCCAGCGCCCGCTGCGTTTCGCGGCCGGCCTGGTCGTAGCCGAAGCCGACACTGCCGCCCGGCACCTCGAGCGCGACGGGATTGCCGACCGCGTCGAAGCTCCACCGCGCGACCGCGCCGCTCGGCGTGACCCGGCGCGTGAGCTGACCGCGCGCGTCGTAGTCGCGGGTCAGCGTCCGTCCGTCGAGGCTCTCGGCCGTCGCGCGGCCGAGCAGGTCACGGGTGAACTCCAGCACGGTGTCCGGGCCTTCCGCGCGGACCATCTGGCCGGTCGCGTCGAAGACGTAGTTGTATTCGAGCCCGCCCGCGACCCGTCGGGTCAGCCGCCCGGCCGCGTCGTACTCGAAGAAGATGCTTTCACCGAGGCCGTTGACGCGCTCCCGCAGCAGGCCCGCCGCGTCGTGCCGGTAGCTCAGCTCACGCCCGTCGAAATCGCGCTCGGACACGAGGCGACCGGCCGCGTCGTAGCCGTAGCTCCACTGCAGGCCGGTCGGCCCGGTGACCCGGGTCAACCGCAGTTCGCTGTCGTAGGAGAACGTGTGCCGCGCGCCGGTGGCGTCCACCGTGGCCGTGCGCAGGTTCATCGGCCCGTACTCGTGTCGGGTGGTGGCACCGGACGCGTCGACGCGCTCGACGAGGTTGCCCGCCGGGTCGTACCGGTACGTCACCGGGTTTCCCGCACCGTCCTCGGTGCGGGTCGGCAGGCCCTGCCGGTTGAGGTGTTGGCGCCGTGTCTGCCCGAGCGGATTCGTGTACGCGATGACCCGGCCGAAGGCGTCGCGCTCCATGCGCCAGGCCGCGCCGCCCGGGTCCGTCACCCCGACCTGCAGTCCGGCCTCGTCCACCGTGTACCGGGTGACCGCGCCCAGCGGATCCGTCATGGAGGTCAGCGCGCCGTGCGCGTCGTACGTGTACTGCCAGCCCGCGCCCAGCGGATCGGTCTTGCGCACCATGTTGCCGGCCTTGTCGTAGTCGTACCGCCAGACCGCGCCGTTGGGCTCCCGGATCCGCACCGGGCGGCCCGAGGCGTTGTATTCGAAGGTCGTCTCCGCCCCGTCCGCGCCGATCACGCGCAACGGCAGCCCCGTGCGGTCGAGTTCGTTGTGTGCCGCGCGGCCCATGGGATCCGTGCTCGACAGGACCCTGCCGTCGTTGTCGCGCGTGATGAGGGTCTGCCCGCCGAGCGGGTCCACGATCCTCGTGACCTGCTGGTAGCGGTCGTAGTGGTATTTGTACGCCTGCCCGAGACCGTTGGTGACGGTCGTGGTCCGCCGCTGCCCGTCGTACGCGAGATCCGAGGTCAGATAGCCGCCGGCACCCCAGGCACGCACCACCCGGCCCGATTCGTCGTACCGGTAGTGGTAGTCGTGGCCGTTGCGGTCCACCCAGCCGCAGACGCGGTCCTCCTCATCCCACTCGTACACGTAGGGCGCGCCGCCCGGCTCGGTGATGGACACCAGCCGACCCGCGTCGTCATACGCGTACGCCACCAGAGGGATCCCGGCCCTCCCCTCGCCCGGGGACAGCCGCAGCCGCGATATCCGCGCCCCCGCCGGCGTGTCGGTCGTCTCCACGCGTACGCCGTAGCCGCCGCTATGCCTGACCTCGACGGGCAGGCCC
>Ga0070684_100003107_pt1 | contig 12400 bp, 14 predicted proteins | sample KBSC723LmetaG_FD_65653 | JGI IMG/M metagenome (GOLD analysis project Ga0070684, IMG submission 65653) | Corn rhizosphere microbial communities from Kellogg Biological Station, Michigan, USA - KBS C7.2-3L metaG | ecosystem: Host-associated > Plants > Roots > Rhizosphere ...
CACGACCTTCCTCACCAAGCCGTACACGATCGACGCACTGTGCGACGCGATCGGCTCCGTGGTGCCGGCCTGAGCCACACCCGGTCGATTGCCGACCCGCGCGCGACTAACTTGTGGTATGAGCTGGACACCCGACGAGCCGCCCGACGACGAGCAGGACGAAGCGCCCGACGAACTGCCCGACGAATCCTCGGAGCAGAGCGCGCCCGAGCCACACGGGCCGTACACGCGTGAGAACCCGCTGACCTTCCTCGTGCCGGAGCCGATCCTGCTCCGCATCGAGCGTGTCGAGAAGCCTGGTGCGGCGCCCGGCGAGCAGCCCGTCGCGTTCACGCGCGCCGGCCCCGATGAGGTCCTGCTCGCCGTGAACGCCTATCCGGCCCCGCTGGTCGATGCGTTCTTCGCCAGCGATGCCTTCGGCGAGCCGGTCATCGTCGTGGGCGCGGCGTGGGAGGAAGATGGCGGTGTGCGCGGTGAGCTCTCCGCGCTCCTCCCCGAGCGAACGATGCGCGCCATCCAGGACACGGTCTCGCCCGAGGAGGAGGAGGATGAGGCGGAGCCGTGGGCCGCCTCGGCCACGCTCGGCGGGACCTCGTACGAGGAAGCCGTCGGTGAGGAGGAGGACGAGGAGGAGGACGACGAGGACGACGACGATGCGGAGCCACACTTCCCCCTCGTGATCGGCGCCGTGCTCCGCTTCCCCGAGAACCGGAAGTATCCGAGCGACTTCGAGCTCGAGGTCGACGATCTCATGCGCTCGATCCTCGAGGGCCGCGCAATGGACGCACGGCAGAAGCAGATCGACAACCTGCTCGGCGGGCTCTAGCGGGACATTTGTTACTTCGCTCAGCTCGCCGAGCGCGCTCGCGGCACGAACCTTCCCTCACACTTCGGGACCACTGACGGCACCGAGGCCGTCGCCCCCACCAGCGCAGCTTGCAGGTATTCTGGTGTCCTGGAGTGTCGATGCACACGGCCACGTGTTCCCCGCGCACGGCGGGGCCGCCGAAGAAGACTATCCGCACGTCGTCGTGGATCGGGACGGCGTCGAGTGGACGGTGCGCGAAGTCGCCACGCCGCAGGCGTGGGCGCGTGCTCCGCACTGCCTCGTCCTGAGCTCGCGGGAGTGCGTCCGCCGGATCTGGTCGTTCCCGGAGGACTGGCGCTCGCTCGACGCTGATCAGCTCCTCCGGCTCGGCCGCGCGGACTAGCGCGAGCGGAAACCGGGGCGCGGCGATGCGCGTACGGTGGCACGTCCTCCAGGGGGAGCCCGTGTCGCCATGCGCAAGACGCTCAAGGTTCTGTTCTACTCCGCGCTGATCCTGTTCGTCGGCGTGCCCGCCGCCTTCGCCCTGTTCGTCGCGGCGATGGCGATGTTCGGGATCGCGATCGGCATCGGGTCGGCGATCCTGGGCCTCGTACTCACGGTCCTCAAGTTCGCCTTGATGGTGGTGCTCCCGCTCGCGCTGCTCGTCTGGGTCGTCAAGCGGCTGCTCGCCCCCGAGCGTACGTACTAGCGTCTGATCGGCCGGGCGCAGGGTCGCGTCCGGCACGCGTGTCGCAGAAGGGTGGCTCGACGGCGGCTGGCGCCGTCGTATCATGGCTGCGCAGATTGTGCGCCCGCCCCGCCACCCGACCGCCGACCAGTACCATCGATGACGACGCTGCGTTGTCTCTCGCTCGCTTCCCTCGTTCCCCTCGCACTCGCCGCGGCCTGCGGTGGATCGAATCCGCCGCCGCGCACCGACAATCCACCTGGGGAACCCGGCCACACCGGCATGCGCGGCGACTCCACGCGGGTGCGGCGCAACTCGGTGATCGAGAACAACCGCCCGGACGCCGGCGGCCGCGCCGGATTGCTCGTCGTGGCCAATCAGCAGGGCGCGAGCGCGACGATCCTCGACGCCTCGAACCTCTCGACCGTCGCGACCGTCCCTGTCGGGATCGGGCCCCACGAAGTCGCGATGTCGCTCGATGGCCGATGGGCGGTCGTCACCAACTACGGCGACCAGACCACGCCGGGCAACACGCTGAGCGTGATCGATCTCTACGACCAGTCACCGCACGTCGTCCGCACGATCGATCTGGGACAGTACGCCAGGCCGCACGGCGCCGTGTTCGTGCAGTCGGGCACGAAGATGCTCGTCACGAGCGAGACTGCCCAGAAGCTGCTCCTCGTCGACTTCATCAGCGGCAAGGTGGACACGGCGCTCGCGACGAACGGGAAGGGTTCGCACATGGTGACCGCGCAACGCGATGGCCGCCGCGCCTGGACCTCGAACATCGGCGACGGTACGGTCACCGAATACGACATCGACACCCGCACCACCAAGCGGACCTACAAGGTCGCGCCGGACGACGAGTCGATCGCCGCCACCCCGGGTGGCGTGCAGGTCTGGGTCGGCAGCAACACCGGCAAGACGGTCACCGTCGTCAATGCGGCCGACGCGACGATCCTCGCCACCCTGAGCGGGTTCGGCCGGCCGTACCGCGTCGGCATCTCGCGCACCGGGCGCAGCGTCGCCGTGGTCAGCGATCCCGACTCGAACCGGGTCTTCATCTTCGACGTCGGCACGCGTCGCGAGCTCGCCCGGATCGACCTCGCCAGCGAGAAGGGGATCGGCAATCCCGCGACGAAGTCCCTCCCCGAGGGGATCGCCTTCGATCCGATCGCCGACTTCGCCTACGTCACCCTCCACGGCACCAACCAGGTCGTCGCGATCGACCTGAGGACGCAGAAGGTGGCCGGCTTCGGCAGTGTGGGCACCGGGCCGGATGGCATAGCCTGGTCGCCCTACATCAGGCGCTAGCCGCGACCGCTCAGGCGGCGCCGACCGACTCGAGCCACTCGACCGCCGGCTTCCAGCTCTCGTAGTCCTGAAGCAGGACGGTGAGGAAGTAGGTCACGACCTCGTCGACGGGATACTTCCCGGCGAGGTCGTCGGCCGCGGCGCGGAACCGTTCGGCGTCGACCTCGATCGCCCCGTTGGCTTCCGTGTCGATCCGCCCGTTCTCGTGCTTCACCCCGATCGAATCGAGGAACGCCGCCATCATCGGCCGGCGGGTGCCGAGGTGCAGGTCGACGAGGTACGCACTGAGGAGCTGCACGTCGTCCAGCGGGAGCCGCGCCGCCTCGCGCACCAGCTTCTCACGCGGCCAGGTCGCCACGCTCTGCGGGCGGAACTTGAGCGCGCCCGCGACCCCGGCCCGCGTCGTCGTCTTCACCCACCCGTTCTCGTCGTCCGCCAGCGATGCGGTGATCGCGGCGGCGCGCTCCTCAGGCGTGAGCGCCTTCCAGAGCTTGCGTACGGTGGTCGAGCGCGGCGCCGCGGCCAGGGCGGCGAGGGCAGGGCGGAGCGATGTCGTCGGCATGAGGCGAAGCTAATCGCCCTCCCTCGAGCCGTGAACGGGATCCGGTCACCGCCCATCGGCCGAGCTCGCTCTGGGGTCCGGGACTTGCACCCGATCCCGCTTCCGACCTCGCGCGGCGTGACCGCCGTCCAGTGGCCGGAGCTGCGACGCTCGACCCCACGTTCACCCACCGACCACGTGCCCGACGCCCCCGCCAACCGTCTCGTCGCCGTCATCGACGAGCGATTCGACGAGCTGCTGCGAAACTGGATCACCGATCAGCTGGCGACGCTGCGCCGCGCCCAGATCGCCGAGAGCGACCTGCGGGCGCAGTGTACGGAGCTGCTCCAGATCATGCGGCGCGCGCTCGTCGGCGGTGCACCGCTCGACGTTGAGGCACAGGCCTGGGCGCCGGCGCGCGATCTCCTCGGCCGGATCTCGGTGAGCCGCGCCCAGCAGGGCTTCTCGTCGACCGAGACGGCGACCTTCGTTCTCTCCCTCAAGCGGCCCCTCTTCGGCGTGCTGCGCACCGCCTCGAAGGACGCCGATGCGCTCGCCGACGACATCTGGACCGCGACCCTGCTGCTCGACCAGCTCGCCCTGTACACGACCGAGGTCTACCTCAAGGCGCGCCAGGAGCTCATCGCGCGGCAGCAGCAGGACATGCTCGAGCTCTCGACGCCGGTCGTGAAGCTCTGGGAAGGAGTGCTCGCCCTCCCGATGATCGGCACCCTCGACAGCGCGCGCACGCAGGTCGTCATGGAGAGCCTGCTGCAGCGCATCGTCGAGACGGGCTCCGACGTCGCCATCCTCGACATCACCGGCGTGCCGACGGTCGACACGCTCACCGCGCAGCATCTGCTGAAGACGGTGACCGCCGCGCGCCTCATGGGCGCCGAGTGCATCATCAGCGGCATCCGTCCCCAGATCGCCCAGACGATCGTGCACCTCGGCGTCGACCTCGGCGACGTGATCACCAAGGCGACGCTCGCCGACGCGTTCAAGCTCGCGCTGTCGCGGCTCGGGCTCGCGATCACGCGGCCGAAAGCCGCGCCGGGGGCCGTGCGCCCGGCCGCACCGACCACCGACTGAGGAGCGCGGTGGACCGCATTCCCATCCTCCGGATGGGTCCAGTGCTCCTGGTCTCCATTCAGCTGGACATGCACGACCAGATCGCGCTCGTGCTGCAGGACGATCTCACGAACGCGATCACGACGCACGGCGCGAAGGGTGTCCTCATCGACATCAGCGCGGTGAGCGTCGTCGATTCGTTCATGGGACGCATGCTCGCGAACATCGCCGGCATCGCGCGCGTGCTCGACGCGATCACGGTCGTGGTCGGCATGCAGCCGGCGGTCGCGATCACGCTCGTCGAGCTCGGGCTCTCGCTCGAGGGCGTGCGTACCGCGCTGAACGTCGAGAAGGGGATGGCGCACCTGCAGTCCGTCGTCGCGTCCGCGGGCGCGCTCTCCGACCCGGGCGACGATGCTGACGGCGCGGACTGAGCAGATCCCCGTACGCGAGCAGCAGGACATCGTCAGCGTGCGACAGGTAGTGCGGAGCTGGTGTCTCACCCTCGGCTTGGGGCTCGTCGATCTCACGAAGTTCGTCACGGCGGCGAGCGAGATCGCGCGCAACACGGTGGAATACGGCGGCGGGGGAACGCTCGTGCTCGAAGAATTGCGTGATGGTCTTCGCGTGGGCGTGCGGTTGGTGTTCGAGGACCAGGGGCCCGGCATCCCCGACATCGAGCGCGCGCTCACCGACGGGTACTCCACCGGCACCGGGATGGGACTCGGACTCGGCGGCACGCGACGGCTCGTCGACGAATTCGACATCTCCTCGACCCCGGGTGCCGGCACGCGCGTGGCCATCACCAAGTGGAAGACGCGGTGAGCATCTCGACCGGCTTGCATGCACCGGCGCGCGGCGGACCGGTGACGCAGCGCATTCCCGTGGACGATCTCAGTCACGTCGGCGCGGCGCGCCGCACGGCGGATGCGGTGGCGCGCGCCGGTGCGCTCGACGAGACGCGGCGCGGCGCCGTCAACCTCGTCGCCACGGAGGCGTCCACGAACCTGGCGCGCCACGCACGCGACGGCGTGTTGTTCGTGCAGAGCACCGCCCCCCTCGGCGTGGCCGGCGTCGAGCTGATCGCCGCCGACAAGGGCCCGGGCATGCACGATCTCGAGCGCGCCCTCGCCGACGGCTTCACCACCGGCAACACGCTCGGCACGGGACTTGGCGCCATCCGCCGGCAGGCGGACGAGCTCGACATCTACTCGGTCCCCGGCCAGGGAACGATCATCGCCGCGCGCGTCTTCGGCGCGCCGGAGCGGACGGCGCCACGTCATCATCTGCTCGACATCGGAGCCGTGTGTCTTCCAATGGCCGGGGAGACGGCGTGCGGCGACGGCTGGGCGGTGGTGCAGAGCGCCGACCGCGCGGTGATCCTCCTCGTCGATGGACTCGGCCACGGACCGAATGCCGCCGAAGCCGCGGACACGGCAATCGCCGCCTTCCAGGCGGCGTCCGGTGGCGCGCCGGCCGAGATCGTCGCAGGGCTCCATCAATCGCTGCGCTCGACGCGCGGTGCCGCGCTCGCGGTCGCGGAGGTCACCCCCACGGCCGACGGCGCGACGGTTCGCTACTGCGGCGTGGGCAACACGGCGGCGGCGCTCCTCAGCGCCGTCGACGCGCCGCGGACGCTGCCCTCCATGAACGGCACCGCCGGCCTGCAGGTTCGCACGATGCACGAGGTCACGCTGCCATGGACGCGCGGCAACGTGCTCGCGCTGCACACGGACGGGATCACGACGCGTTGGCGTGCCGACGCCTACCGCGGCATCCTGACGCACCATCCCACCGTGCTCGCCACCGCGCTCCAGCGGGATCACACGCGGGGCCGCGACGATGCCACCGTGCTTGCCTTCCGGCTGCGGAGCGGACTCGGATGACCGCCGCCGACCTCGACGCGGAGGTGCGGGAGCTGCGCGCCCTGCTGCGCGCCCGCGAGACGGACCTGGAGCGCCTCGCGCAGGAGCTGGCCGAGACGAACCGCGGCGTCGTCGCGCTGTATGCCGAGCTCGATGAGCGCGCGCTGACGCTCGGACAGCTCTCCGAGTCGAAGACGCGCTTCCTCTCCGACATCAGCCACGAGCTGCGCGCGCCGCTCGCCTCGGTCATCAACCTGGCGCGTCTCCTCCTCGCGCACGCCGACGGGCCGCTCACCGCGGAGCAGGAGTATCAGGTCACGCTCATCCAGCGCTCCGCGGAATCGCTCGCCGAGCTGGTCAACGACCTGCTCGACATCGCGAAGATCGAGGCGCGCAAGGTCGAGCTGCGGCTCGAGTCGGTGCCGCTGAGCGAGATCTTCTCCGGGCTGCGTGGCCTGTTTCGGCCCCTGGCGACGAACGAGCGCGTCGAGTTCGTCGTCGAGGATCCTCCCGAGCCGCTCGTCCTCGTCACCGATGCGCAGCGCGTTGCCCAGGTGCTGCGCAACTTCATCTCCAACGCGCTCAAGTTCACCGACGCCGGCCAGGTGCGCGTGAGCGCGCGCACCCTCGGCGATGGCCGCATCGCGCTCGACGTGACGGACACCGGGATCGGCATCGCGCCGGCCGACCAGCGCCGGATCTTCGAGGACTACACGCAGGTGGACGGGCCGATCCAGAAGCGCGTGCGCGGCACGGGGCTCGGTCTGCCGTTGACGCGCAAGCTCGCGCCGCTGCTCGGTGGCGAGCTGCAGCTCGAGAGTCGCGTCGGCGAGGGCTCTCGCTTCTCGCTGGTGGTGCCGCGCGTGCATCCATCGGCGCGGGAGGACGCATGAGCGACCCGCGTCCGCCACGCGTGCTCGTCGTGGACGACACCGAGGGGAACCGCTACGCCACGTCGCGGCTCCTGCGCTCCGCCGGGTTCGACGTGCGCGAGTCGGCGACGGGCGGCGAGGCGCTGAAGGCGGTGCGCGAGCATCCCGACCTCATCGTGCTCGACGTCAACCTCCCCGACATGACGGGGTTCGAGGTCGTCGAGCGGCTGCGTCGCAGTCCGGAGTTCGCATCGATACCCGTGCTGCACCTGTCGGCGAGCTTCACCAGCAATGCCGACCGCGCGCGCGGGCTCGATCAGGGCGCGGATGCGTTCCTCACCCATCCGATCGATCCCACGGTGTTCGTCGCGACCGTGCGGGCCCTGATCCGCGCGAGCACGGCGGACCGGCGCACGCGCGAGGCGGTGCGGGAATGGCAGGCGACCTTCGACGCCCTCCCCGCCGCCGTGATGCTGCTCGACCGCGAATGCGTCGTCACGCGCGCCAATCGCGCCGCGATGGCGCTCCTCGGCAGCGCCGAGCGCGCCGTCGTCGGTGTTCCCTTGCGCGGCACGCTCGACGCGCGCTTCGGCGAAAGCCATCGCGCGATGGCGGATGCGATCGACGCCGGGACGCCGATCACCAAGTCCGTGTACCGGCTCGGCGAGCGTGCCTTCGAGGTCACGACCGATCCCGTGGCAGTGGAGGGCGACGCGGTGCGCATGGTGTGCATCATGGAGGATGTCAGCGAGCGCATCGCCGCCGAGCAGGAGCGCGAGGCGTTGCTTCTCGTCGCCGAGCAGGCGCGCCTCGAGGCGGAAGCGGCGAACCGGGCGAAGAGCGAGTTCCTGGCGGTGATGAGCCACGAGCTGCGCACCCCGCTCAACGCGATCGGTGGCTATGCGCAGCTCCTGGAGCTCGGCATTCGTGGGCCGGTCACGGAGCAGCAGCGCGTCGACCTCGAGCGGATCATGCGGAGTCAGACGTACCTGCTCTCCCTCATCAACGACGTGCTGAACTTCGCGAAGATCGAGAGCGGCCACCTGCAGGTGGAGCTCGAGGACGTCGCCGTGGACGAGCTGGTGAACGGCACGAGCGACTTCGTGCGTCCGCAGCTCCGCGAGCGCGATCTCGCGTTCAACCTTTCCTCATGCCCGCCGGCGCTGCGTGCGCGCGCCGACCGCGAGAAGGTGCAGCAGATCCTCCTCAACCTCCTCTCGAACGCCCTCAAGTTCACCGCGAGCGGCGGCCAGATCTCGCTGGGCTGCCGCGAGACCGACGGATTCGTCGAGATCGTCGTGCACGACACCGGCCTCGGCATCGCCCCCGAGAAGCTCGCCAGCATCTTCGAGCCGTTCGTCCAGGTGGATCGCCGATTCAAGCGCGAGCAGGAAGGCATCGGGCTGGGCCTCGCCATCAGCCGCGAGCTCGCGCGCGCGATGGACGGCGACCTCACCGTCGAGAGCCGCGAGGGGGAGGGGAGCACCTTCGTGCTGCGGCTCCCCCTCGCGCGGTAGGGCGCGGTCGCGCGACTCGGGCGAGCGCGCCCGGCCGCCGGGCTCCGGGGGCGTTATATTTCTCCCATGCGTCGCACCCTCTGCAAATCGAAGATCCACCGCGCCACCCTCACCGGCGCGGACCTCAACTACGAAGGCAGCCTCACGCTCGACCGCGCCCTGATGGACGCCGCCGACATGCTGCCCTACGAGCGCGTGCAGGTCGTCAACGTCAACAATGGCGCGCGGCTCGAGACCTATCTCATCCCGGGTGACGCCGGCTCCGGGGTCGTCCAGCTCAACGGCGCCGGGGCGCGCCTCGGATCGCCGGGCGACATCGTCATCCTCATGACGTACGCCGAGTTCGAGGAGGACGAGGTGGATGAGCGGTTCATGCCGCGCGTCGTCTGGGTCGACGAGGCGAATCGCATCATTCCCGGCGACTGAACCACTCGGCGCCTCGCGCCGAGACTAGGTCGAGCAGCACCGAGCACCCGTTCCAACCCTTCCCCGGCACCGGCTGTCCTAGTCGGTGCACGCCCTTCCGGCGCGGTCCTCCGCTCGCCGCCGGAAGCGCCCCCCGAATCGATAGATGCCCGTTCCCTGTCACGCTCCTCTTCGACGGAGCGCGCTGATCGCGCTCGCGCTGTTCCTCGCCTCGGCTCCGCCCACGTTCGCGCAGGGCGCCGCCCCTCAGGTTCTCGAGACGGAATCCGGAACACCAGCCGAGGGAACACCTGGGCGGCCGGCCCGGGCGACGGCCAACGCCGCCGTCGCCACGCGGGCCACGGTCGCTCCCGTGCTGGACGGCCGCACCGATGACGCGGCGTGGGTGAACGCGCAGATCATCGATCAGTTCCTCGTGTACGAGCCGAACGAGGGGCAGGAGAGCCGTTTCCGGACCGAGGCGCGCGTCACCTTCGACGATCGGTATCTGTACGTGCTGGCGCGCATGTACGATCCCGCGCCCGACAGCATCGTGTCGCTCCTGTCGCGGCGCGACGTGCGCACGGCGTCGGAGCAGCTCAAGCTCGTCGTCGATTCGTACAACGACAAGAAGACCGGCTACGAGTTCATCGTGAACCCGGCCGGTGTGAAGCGCGACTTCTCCGTCTCCAGCGACAACAACGAGGACGCCTCGTGGGACGGCGTCTGGGACGTCGCGACGCGCATCGACTCACTCGGCTGGGTGGCGGAGTTCCGGATCCCCTTCAGCCAGATGCGCTTCGCGCCGGGGGCCGAGCACACCTTCGGCCTGATCGTCGCCCGCGACGTCGCTCGCACGGGCGAGCGCATCTCCTGGCCGCTCCTCAGCCGCAAGAAGAACGGCTACGTGTCGCAGGCGGGCACGTTGAGCGGCATCGGCGGGCTGCCGACACCGCGGCGCGTCGAGCTCTCGCCGTACGTCGTGATGAAGAACGGCACGCGCGACTTCGGTGGGCCGCGTGAGGGGGGGCGCTCGCGCTACGACCACCCGAGCCAGGGCAGCGTCGGCGCCGACCTCAAGGTCGGCTTGTCGTCGAACCTGACGCTCGACGCGACGATCAACCCCGACTTCGGTCAGGTGGAAGCCGATCCGGCGCAGCTCAACCTCACGGCCTTCGAGACCTTCTACGGCGAGCGCCGCCCCTTCTTTCTCGAGGGCGCGGGGATCTTCAAGTTCAACACCAACTGCGGGGACATCGACAGCGGCTGCACGGGGTTGTTCTACTCGCGCCGCATCGGCCGCCGTCCGCAGCTCACCGACGACTACGGCGACGTGACCAGCCCCACGGCCACGCCGATTGCCACGGCGGCGAAGCTCACCGGTCGCCTGGCCAACGGGCTCTCGATCGGCGTGCTCGACGCCGTCACCGAGCGCGTCGAGGGCGTCGCCATGCTGGACGGCATCCGTCCCGCCATCGAGCCGCGCACCAACTACAGCGTGGTCCGCGTGCAGCGCGACCAGGCCGACGGCCGCGGCGACGTCGGCTTCATGCTCACCGGCGTCAACCGCGCACTCGACGCCGGCGGCTCGCCCTACCTCGCGAACAGCGCCTACTCGGGCGGCGTGGATCTCCGCCGCCGCTTCGTCGGCAACAACTACGAGCTGCGCAGCTTCATCGCGGCGAGCGACGTCCGGGGCTCGCCCGAAGCGATCGCGGCCCTGCAGAGCAACAACGTGCACGCCTTCCAGCGTCCCGACGATCGGGTCAGCTACGACCCGACGCGCACCGAGATGCGTGGCGACGCGGAGCGCGTGTCGCTGAGCAAGTTCGGCGGCGGCATCACGCGGTTCCAATCGGTCTATCAGCGCTTCTCGCCTGGCTTCGAGACCAACGACATCGGCTACCAGCAGCGCGCCGACCAGCAGTTGTTCCGCAACTGGTTCGCGCTCCAGTTCCAGAACCCGACCAGGCTGTATCGCAAGGCGTTCTTCAACTTCAACGCGCAGGAGCGCTGGTCGACCGAAGGGCTCGTGCTCGGCAACGGGTTGAACCACAACTTCCACATCCAGCTGCCGAGCATGTGGTGGGTGCACTTCGGTGTGAACGTGAACGACCTCCTCCCCGCGTACGGCGATCGTGACGCGCGCGGCGGGCCGGCGCTGCGCCACTCGAAGAGCGCGAACGGCTGGACCGGTTTCGAGACGGACGACCGCAAGGCGCTGAGCTATTCCGTCTTCACCTCCTGGTGGAAGGGCGACGCGGGACATTCGTGGGGGATGGACGGCGGCCCCGGCATCAACCTGCGCATCTCGAGCCGCTTCTCCGCGTCGATGGACGTCAACTACAGCCGCAACGTCGACGACGGCCAGTTCTACGAGAGCTACGGCGACGTCGGCAGCGACACGACGCATTACACCTTCGCCCGGCTCGACCAGACGACGGTCGGCATCAGCTCGCGGATCAACTTCACCGCCACGCCGAACCTCTCGTTCCAGTTCTACGGGCAGCCGTACGTGTCCAACGGCACCTATGCCAACTGGCGCGAGCTCGATCAGCCGCGCTCGAGCGACTACGACCGTCGCCTGAAGCCCTACGGCACCACGCCGGGCACCTTCGACGGCTTCAACTACCGCGAGTTCCGCTCGAACGCCGTCATGCGCTACGAGTACCGCCCGGGCAGCACCCTCTTCGTCGTGTGGCAGCAGGGCCGCGGCGACTACCTCGTGCGCACCGACGCCGGCTACAACGACGGCTACGACTTCCGCCGCGACTACGCCGCGACGTTCCGGAGCCACCCGAACAACACGTTCCTGGTGAAGTGGAGCTACTGGTTGAATCCGTAGGCGCGCCTGCCGCGCCTCCGGCGCGGTGAACGGTCTTCAGTTATCGGTGAACGGCTTGCCGTTGGGGTCAGCGTCGATTCGACGCTGACCCCTTCGCCACTTCAGGAGCATCCCGAGGCCGGCCGTCCACCGATCGCCGATCACCGTCCCCAGCCGGAACTATCCCTGGATCGAAGAACTTTCTTCACGCAAGGTGTACCAAGAGGCAAAGGCTCCCAGGAGGCCCTCATTGTCCAGATTTCAGTTTGCGATCAGCTCTGGCCCGGAGTCAGTCCGTCAGGCCGGAGTCGTGGAAAGCGATTCGTTCAGCGAGGCCGTCGTGCTGCTCGGCGAGAGAATCCCGGTCCGTACCGGTGACTCGCTGGAGATCGGTGTGAGCGGCTTTCCCCCAGCCCGCTTCTTCTGCGCCAGTGCGATCAAGGGCACGAGCCCGGTCTGGGTGCCGGAAGGGAAGTTGGCGGCGTAAGGCAGTGA
>Ga0070684_100003108_pt1 | contig 12399 bp, 12 predicted proteins | sample KBSC723LmetaG_FD_65653 | JGI IMG/M metagenome (GOLD analysis project Ga0070684, IMG submission 65653) | Corn rhizosphere microbial communities from Kellogg Biological Station, Michigan, USA - KBS C7.2-3L metaG | ecosystem: Host-associated > Plants > Roots > Rhizosphere ...
GTCTCCTCGAGGGCCATCGTCAAGTAGTTCTTCGAGCGGGACTCGACGAGCGGGGGAAACTCGTCGAACGTACCCTCACCGAGCTGGTGGTGGTAGTTGTTGATCTGCCTGGCGCGCTTCGCGGCGACGATGACCAGCGCGTAGCGCGAGTCAACGTTGTCGAGCAGCTCGTCGATTCTGGGATTGATCACGGCCCACTCATGGTACCGGCCGCGGCCGACTCTCGTTGGACGATGCCCTCCAGCTCCTGCGTGGCCCGCTCGATCCGGTCGTTCAGCACCACGTAGTCGAACTGTTCCGCCTGGTTGAGCTGTTTCCGCGCCAATCCGATGCGCTCGCCGATCTCGCCCTCGCTCTCGCTGGCGCGCTCCCGCAGCCGCCGCTCGAGCTCGGGGATCGGCGCGGTGATGAAGATCGTCACCGCCCCGGGGACGTCGTCCTTGACGTTCAGAGCCCCCTCCGTCTCCAGCTCCAGCACCGGGATCTTCCCCTCGCCGGCGATCCGGTCGACCTCCGTGCGCAGCGTGCCGTAGCGCTTCCCCGAGACGTAGGTGACGTGCTCGAGGAAGTCGCCTTCGTGCACGCGACGGGCGAACTCGGCGTCGGAGAGGAACCAGTACTCGCGTCCGTCCTCCTCGCCCTGACGGCGCCCGCGCGTCGTCGCCGAGACCGCGACCTCGAGGTCCGCCACCCGCTCGAGCAGGGCCCTGATCAGCGTCCCCTTGCCGGCCCCCGAGGGCCCGGTGATCACGAAGACGGGCGTGCCGTCAGTCGTTCCGGTGGAAGAGCCCAATCAACTCGGCGCGTTGCCGGTCGGACAACCCGCCGACGGTCTTCGACTGGCTGATCCGGCACTGGTTCAGGAACCGGGCGGCCTTGACGCGGCCGAATTTCGGCACCGCCATCAGCATGTCGAACACCTTCGCCGTGGAGACGTACTCCGGCGGGTCGTCGAGGATCTCGTCGATCTGGACCTTGCCGTTCTTGAGGTCCTTCTTCAGCTGCGCCCGGCGGACGCGGATGTCGTTGGCTCTGGCGAGAGCCTCCATGCGCTGATCGAGAGAGCGTACCGGCGCCGTTGCCTGAGTCTTCGTCGGCATTCGAGTGTGCGAGTCTAACAGCTTGCACCCGTCGGTCAACCGGGGTTGAATCGTCCTGTTTGCAGGGCTTTCTAGAGAACTCTCGACCTGACGTCGAGGTGTTTTCTTTCTGGCAACGGCTCCGCGTGCGCAATCCCGCGCGCCTCCTCGACCGACGAGAGCCCGAGCGTTGCCAATTCTGCCGACAATTCCTCCCGGATCCGGACCGGGGCGAACGGGTCCGAGAACAGGACCGTCCCGATCGCGACCGCCGTCGCCCCGGCGGCGTGGAGCTCGAGCGCGTCGCGCCCGGATGCCACCCCGCCCATCCCGACGATCGGCAGCGTCGTCGCCCGGTAGCACGCGTGGACGGCGGCGAGCGCGACGGGCTTGAGTGCCGGTCCGGAGAGCCCACCGGTCGCCGTCCCGAGCACGGGCCGGAGGCCGGCGTCGAGCTTCATCCCCCGGATCGTGTTCACCACCGAGATGCCGTCGGCCCCCACCGCCTCCACCGCCCGGGCGACCTCGCCGAGGTCCCAGTTGGCCGGGGAGAGCTTCGCGTAGAGCGGAAGCGCAGTCGCCCCCCGGCACGCGGCGACGATCTCCGCGGCGGACTCGGGCGCCTCGTCGACGTTCGGGCAGGACAGATTGAGCTCGATGGTCACGTCCTCGAGCGGCGCGCAGGTTGCCGCGTACTCCTGCGCCGAGAAACCGCCCACGGACACCCACAGCGGCACGCCGAGGGTACGAAGACGCGGCAGCGTCCCGGCCAGAAACGCCTCTCTGCCCGGGTTGGCGAGCCCGATCGAGTTGAGCATCCCGACGTCGGTCTCGGCGATGCGAACCGGCGCGTTTCCGCCACGCGGAAGCGGCGTCACCGTCTTCGTGACGAATGCATCGAAGGCACGTGCGGTCTCGAGCGCGGTCAGCGCGTCCAGGCAGCCGGAAGCATTCAGCAGCATCAGGCTGCGTCCTGCAGGACCGGCCCTTCGACACACAGCCGCTTCCATTCGCCGTCGATCTCGACCGCGCAGCCGTAGCAGGCGCCGTAGCCGCAGGCCATCGGCGCCTCCCAGGCCAGCTGCGCGCCTCGACTTGGCCGCGCGCCGGCGGCTTTGCCGTCGGCGCTTGCAGCCTTGCGCGCGAGCGCTCGGACCGCCTCGAGCATCGGCTCGGGGCCACAGGCGAGCACGTCGCGGCCGGGATCGACCAGCTCGGTCACGAACGTCGGTTCGATCACGACCTCGGCGTTCGGCACCAGCGCGGCCGCCTGGGCGTGCCACTCCGAGCGGAAGCCGAGGACGGCCGGCGGGGAGCCGAGCTGCTGCGAGAGATACGGAAGCGGCGCGATCCCGATGCCGCCGCCGACGAGCAGCGGCCGGTCGACGTCGAGCCGGAACCCGTTGCCGAGCGGCCCGAGCACGTGGATCGCCTCGCCGATCTCCAGCGAGGCGAGCGCGAGCGTGCCCGGGCCGATCGGGTCGATCAGGAACGCCAGCTCGCCCGCCGGGGCGAGACAGAGGCTCATTGGCCTCGGCAGCAGGCGGCCCGGCGCTTCCAGCATGAAGAACTGCCCGGGAACGCCGGGATCGAGGCCGGCGCGCTCCATCCGTAGCAGCGTGTAGGGCCCGACCGCCTCGCTGCTACGAACCGTTGACCGCTCGCGTCTCGACTTCGATCCTTTCCTGTAGAGACAGCGCCAGCTCCGTCCTGGCGTTCGCGATCGCGTGCACCGCGGCAGCCGCGCCGGAGATCGTTGTGATGCACGGGATCCGCGCGACCAGCGCCGCCTCGCGGATCCGGTAGCCGTCGGTGCGCTGCAACGAACCGCCGAAGGGCGTGTTCACGACCAGGTCACAGCGGCCACGGCGGACGAGGTCGACGACGGTCGCCTCCCCGCCCTCGGCGACCTTCGCCACCTGCTCGACCTCGAGGCCCGCCTCGCGCAGCTCGCGCGCGGTTCCGCCGGTCGCGACGAGCTTGAACCCCAGCCCGGCGAGGGCCGCCGCCACCGGGCGCAGCGCCGCCTTGTCGTCGTCCCGAACGGACAGGAACGCCGTGCCGGTCGTCGGCAGCGGCCGCCCGGCGGCACGTTCGGCCTTCGCAAACGCGGTCGGCAGGTCCGACGCCGAGGCCATCACCTCGCCGGTGGAGCGCATCTCCGGGCCGAGCACGGGATCGCTCCCCGGGAAGCGCGAGAACGGCAGCACCGCCGCCTTCACCGAGACCTGCTTCGGCGGCCGCTCGGCGGGCAAACCCAGTTCGTGCAGCTTCGCCCCCGCAGCCAGGCGGCACGCCGCCTCGACGAGCCGCAGGCCGGTCGCCTTGGACGCGAACGGGACCGTCCGGGAGGCCCGCGGGTTCGCCTCGAGCACGTAGACGGCGTCGTCGGCGACTGCGAGCTGGACGTTGATCAGGCCGATCGTCCCGAGCGCCGGTGCGAGCCGGCGGACGACGCTCTCGACCTCGCGCGCGGTAGCGACGTCGAGAGACGGCGCGGGCAGCACGCACGCCGAGTCGCCGGAATGGACGCCCGCCTCCTCGACATGCTGCATCACGGCGGCGACGTACGTCTCCTCGCCGTCACAAAGGGCATCGACGTCGATCTCGATCGCGTTCTCGAGGAAGCGGTCGACCAGGACTTTCCCGCTCAAGTCTTTGTGGAAGGCCTCGACGACCTCGTTGCCGCGGTAGCAGACCCGCATCGCGCGGCCGCCGAGGACGTACGACGGCCGGACGAGCACCGGGTAGCCGATCCGGTGAGCGATCTCCGCAGCCTCGCGGCCGCTGACGGCGATCCCCCACTCCGGGCACCGGATCCCGAGACCGGAAAGGAGCTCGCCGAAGCGCTCGCGGTCCTCGGCCAGGTCGATCGCGTCGTACGGCGTGCCGAGGATCCGGAAGCCGCCGGCCTCGATCGCCCGGGCCAGCTTCAGCGGCGTCTGGCCGCCGAACTGGATGACCACGCCCTCGGGCTGCTCGCGCTCGCAGACGGCGAGCACCTCCTCGGCGCCGAGCGGCTCGAAGTAGAGACGGTCGGAGGTGTCGTAGTCGGTCGAGACCGTCTCGGGGTTGCAGTTGACCATCACCGCCTCGTAGCCGAGCGCCCGGAAGCTCTGGGCGGCGTGGACGCAGCAGTAGTCGAACTCGATCCCCTGGCCGATCCGGTTCGGGCCGGAGCCGATGATCACGACGCGGGGTCGGTCCCCGGCCGGAGGCGCCTCGTCGGCCTCGCCGAAGGTCGAGTAGTAGTAGTTCGACTCGGCCGCGACCTCGCCGGCGCACGAGTCGACCCTGCGGTAGGCGCGCCGCCCCGCCGGCGGGCCCTCTTCCTGGAGCTTGGCGATCTCGCGTTGGAACCACGGGTGAATGCCCTCGGGCAGATCGTCCAGCGATTCCCAGGGCGTGACCGCGCCGGCGTCCAGCTCACGCGAGCGGAACGCCTTCCAGAACGCCTCGCGGAACGTCCGCCCGATGCCCATCGCCTCCCCGACCGACTTCATCTGCGTGCCCAGCGTCCGGTCGGCGCCGGGGAACTTCTCGAACGCGAACCGCGGGAACTTCACGACAACGTAGTCCAGCGTCGGCTCGAAGCTCGCCGGCGTCGTCTTCGTCAGGTCGTTGGGTATCTCGTCGAGCGTGTACCCGACGGCCAGCCTGGCCGCGACCTTCGCGATCGGGTAGCCGGTCGCCTTCGAGGCCAGCGCGGACGAACGCGAGACGCGCGGGTTCATCTCGATCACGCGCAGCTCGCCGGTCTCGCGCTCCCGCGCGAACTGGATGTTCGAGCCGCCGGTCTCGACGCCGACGGCGCGGATGACGGCGGCGGCGGCGTCCCGAAGCTCCTGGTACGCCTCGTCGGACAGGGTCATCTGCGGGGCGACCGTGACCGAGTCCCCCGTGTGCACGCCCATCGGGTCGAGGTTCTCGATCGAGCAGACGATCACGACGTTGTCGCGCTTGTCCCGCACCACCTCGAGCTCGAACTCGTCCCAGCCGCGCACGGACTCCTCGACGAGGACCTGCCCGATCGGGCTCTCGGACAGCCCGACCTCCACCTGGCGGTTGAGCTCGGCCTCGGTCGATGCGAACCCGCCGCCGTGACCGCCGAGCGTGAACGCGGGCCGGACGACGGCTGGAAGCGCCACGTCGTGCAGGTCGTCCAGCGACGTCACGATCGTGGACGTGGGCACGTTCAGGCCGACGCCCCGCACCGCCTCGCGGAAGAGCTCGCGGTCCTCGGCCCGTCTGATCGCGTCCAGTCCCGCCCCGATCAGCTCGACGCCGAGGGCATCCAGCACGCCCGCCTCCACCAGCTGCAAGGAGAGATTCAGCGCCGTCTGGCCGCCCATCGTCGGCAGCAGCGCGTCGGGCCGCTCGCGCTCGAGGACGTCGGCGACGCCGGCGAGGTCGAGCGGTTCCAGGTAGGTGCGATCGGCGAAGCCCGGGTCGGTCATGATCGTCGCCGGGTTCGAGTTGACGACGACGGTTCGGAACCCGTCCTCGCGCAGCACCTTCAACGCCTGGCAGCCGGCGTAGTCGAACTCGCACGCCTGGCCGATCACGATCGGACCCGAGCCGATCAGGCAGATCGACTCGAGGTCGTCGCGCCTAGGCAACTCTGAGCTCCTCGACCCACTCGGCGATGATCGACGCCCCGTCGTGCGGTCCGGGACTCGCCTCGGGATGGAACTGGGCGGACCGCGCCCGCAGCTCGGGGTAGTGGAGCCCCTCGACCGTGCCGTCGTACAGCGACGTGTACGTCACGCCCTTCCCGTCGCCGGGAGCGACCGCGAAGCCGTGGTTCTGGGACGTGACCAGCACGCGGCGCGTCCCGTGGTCGACAACCGGATGGTTCGCGCCGCGGTGGCCGAAGGGCAGCTTGAAGGTCTCATGCCCGGTTGCCAGCGCGAGCAGCTGGTGGCCGAGACACACGCCGAGCACCGGCGTCCGGCCGAGCAGGTCCCGCACGGTGCGTGTCTCGTCGGCGAGCGGTGCCGGGTCGCCGGGACCGTTGCCGAGCAGCACGCCGTCGTGGGCGGCCAGCGTGTCCGCGTCGACGTCGTGCGGGTAGACGTCGACCGCGGCGCCCTCGCGTGCAAGCAGCTGCAGGATCGACCGCTTGATCCCGTAGTCGACGACCGCGACCCGGACGTCTCCCTCGCCCGCGAACGTGTACGGCTCGCGGGGCGAGACGTCGGCGACGAGCGCAGCGCCTTCCATCGACGGCAGAGCCCGAACCTCGGCCAGCACCTCCTCGACGGGTGCGTCACCGGCAACCACGGCGGCTCTCATCGCTCCGCGTTCGCGGAGATGCAGGACGAGCGAACGCGTGTCGACTCCCGCCAGGGCGACCACGCCGTGGCTCCGCAGCCAGCCGGGCCACTCCGGTCCGCCGATCTCGCGCATGACCACGCCGGTCGCGTGCACCGCGCCGGACTGGCTGCGCTCCTCGGAGACGCCGTAGTTGCCCACCATCGGCGCGGTGAAGCAGACGATCTGGCCCGCGTAGCTCGGGTCGGTGACCGTCTCCTGGTAGCCGCTCATCGAGGTCGTGAACACCGCTTCCCCGAAGGCACGGCCGTCCGCCGCGACCGACTCGCCCGGGAATACCGTCCCGTTCTCGAGGACGAGGAAGCCGCTCACGGGCTTGCCTCGTCCTTCGTGATCCACTCGCCGTGCTCGAGGTAGTGCCGCGCCCGGAGCGCGTGCGGACGGCCGAGCTCGCCGCCCTGCTCCTCCGCCCAGCGGACCAGCTCCTCCGCGGCGGAGCGCGTCTCGGCTTCCGTCACCGGCTCGAGCAGCTCGCGCCACGACCGTCCGCGCAGCGGGCGCGACCGCTCCTGGGCGATCGCCGCGTCGAGCACGAACCAGAACGCGGGCTCGCCGTCGCCGTCGGGGTAGTTCAGCTCGTACGCGGGAGGCTTCGCGCCTGCCGCATAGACGACGAGCTCGAGCTTCCGCACGGGCGGGGCCGGCCGGTCGAGCGCCTCGACCACCGCCTCCCGCTCCGGCACCGTCGGCGGCCGCTCCACGACCACCACCAGGTCGAGGTCGCTCCGTTCGGGATCGAAGCCGCCCAGCAGGGCAGAACCGAGCACGTACGCGCCTTCGACCGGCACGACCGCATCGATCGCGTCGACCACCGTGGCCGCGTACGCCTCCAGCCCGGTCTCGGTCGCGATCATGCGGCGTACGCGATCCGGCCGGCGGCGACGGTCAGCCGCACCTTTCCACGGAGCGTCTCGCCCAGCAGCCACGAGTTCCGGGAGCGCGACCGGAAGCCGCCCTCGCCCACGCGCCACGCGGCATCGGGGTCGAGCAGAACGAGATTGGCGGGCGCTCCCTTCTCGATCCTCGGCGGCTCGAGCCCGTACGCGCGCGCCGGCCCGGCGGACATGCGCTCGAGCAGCGTCGGCAGGGTCAGCAGGCCGGGCCCGACCAGATGGGTGTTCAGGGCGGCGAAGGCGGTCTCGAGGCCCGTGACGCCGAACGGCGCCTCCTCGAACGGCACGTCCTTCTCGTGGGCCGCGTGCGGCGCGTGGTCGGTGGCGATCACGGAGATCGTCCCGTCCCGGACCCCCGCGACGAGCGCGGAGCGGTCGTCGTCTCCCCGGAGGGGCGGGTTCATCTTCAGGTTCGGGTCGAGCGACCGGACGGCGTCGTCCGTCAGCACGAGGTGGTGGGGGGTGGCCTCGCCGGTCGCGCGCACGCCGGCCGCCTGCGCGCGCCGAAGCTCGTCGACCGACTCGCGCGCGGAGAGATGGAGCAGGTGGATCGCCTGCCCCTCGTGCGCCGCGAGCGCGAGGTCGCGGCCGACCATCACGCTTTCGGCGACGGAGGGGTAGCCCGCGAGGCCGAGCTCGGCGGAGACCGGCCCCTCGTGCATCTGGCCGGAGCGCGACAGGGTCGGCTCCTCGCAGTGCACGGCGACGCGTCGGCCCGTGATCGCGTGGTACTGCAGCGCGCGCCGCATCAACCCGGGTGCGACCACCGGCATGCCGTCGTCGGAGAAGCCGGCGGCGCCGGCGTCGGCCAGCTCGGCCATCTCGGACAGCTGCTCGCCGCGCTGGCCCTTCGTGATCGCGGCGAGGAAGCCGACCGGCACCTCGGCCTCCTCCCTGGCCGTCTCGATCAGCGAGCCGAGCACCGCGGCCGAGTCGACCACCGGCTCCGTGTTCGGCATCGCCAGGATCGCGCAGAAGCCGCCCGCCGCGGCCGCGGCCGTGCCCGAGGCGATCGTCTCCTCGTCCTCGCGGCCTGGCGTGCGCAGGTGGACGTGCGGGTCGACGAAGGCAGGCGCCAGCACCAGCCCTCGCCCCTCGACCACCCGGTGGCCGTTCGGGCTGACGTTCAGGCCGATGTCGGTGATCACGCCGCGGTCGACGCGGACGTCGAGCAGCTCGTCGATCCCCTGAGCCGGGTCGATCACGCGGGCGCTGCGGACGACGAGGTCGTCGTTGCCCGCCTTGCCGTGCAGGATCTCGGCCATCAGGCCACCTCCTCCGTCGCCTCGGCCTTGATCTCGACGGGGCCGTGCGTGAGCAGGTCGTACAGGACTGCCATCCGCACGACCAGGCCGGCGCGGACCTGCGTCTCAATCAGGGCGTCGACCGAGTCGGCGACCGCCGGGTCGATCTCCACGCCGCGGTTCATCGGGCCGGGGTGCATCACCTTCTGGCCCGGGCGCAGCCGGGCAGGGGTCACGCCCCACCGCGCGGTGTACTCGCGCAGGCTGGGCACGTAGTTCTCGCCCGCCTCCATGCGCTCCCGCTGCATGCGCAGGACGTAGACGACGTCGGCGGAGCCTATCGCCGCGATGTCGGTCGACACCTCGCAGCCCATCGCCTCGATTCCGCGCGGGATCAGCGCCGGCGGGCCGACGAGGGTCACGCGCGCACCCATCAAGGTCAGCGCCTGGATGTTCGAGCGGGCGACACGGGAGTGCAGCACGTCGCCCACGATCGCGACGTGCAGGCCCTCGACCGGCCCGACGTTCTGCCCGATCGTGTACAGGTCCAGGAGCGCCTGCGTCGGGTGCTGGTGCTTGCCGTCGCCCGCGTTGACCACGTGCGCGCCGGTCACCCGCGAGACGAGCGTCGGGGCGCCGATCTGCGGGTGCCGGATGACGATCACGTCGGGGTCGTACGCGGCGAGCGTCAGCGCCGTGTCCTTCAGCGACTCGCCCTTGTCGACCGACGACCCGCTCGACTTGACCGACATCACGTCGGCCGAGAGGCGCTTGGCGGCCAGCTCGAAGCTCGAGGACGTCCGGGTCGACGACTCGAAGAACAGGTTGACGACCGTGCGGCCGCGCAGCGTCGGCAGCTTCTTCATCTCCCGCTCCAACGACCGCTCGAAGCTGCCGGCGGTGGCGAGCAGCCGGGTGACGTCCTCGCAGGTCAGGTCGCCGATCGAGATCAGGTGCCGCCGCGGCGGCGGGTCGGACGGCGGCAGCAGATCGTCGCGCACGAGTTGCACCGTCATGGCCCTTCCTCCTTGGCGATGAGCACGACCCGGTCGACCTCGTCGATCTCGACCAGCTGGACCTGGACGCGCTCCGCGCGCGCGGTGGGCAGGTTCTTGCCGACGTAGTCGGGTCGGATCGGCAGCTCGCGGTGGCCGCGGTCGGCGACGACGGCGAGCTGGACGCGCGCGGGCCGCCCGTAGTCGAACAGCGCCTCGATCGCCGCCCGGATCGTCCGGCCGGTGTAGAGGACGTCGTCGACGAGGATGCATGTGCGGCCCTCGAGCGCGAAGTCGAGCTTGGTCTCGCGGACGAGCGGCTGGGGGTGCAGCGGCGCCTCGCCCCCGCGCACGTGCAGGTCGTCGCGGTGGAAGGTGATGTCGATCGTCCCCAGGTCGACCTCGACGCCGCTGAACTCCTCGATCAGCCGGCGAAGGCGATGCGCGAGCGGGACGCCGCGCGTATGGATGCCGACCAGTGCGACGCTCTGCAGCTCGGCATTCGCCTCGATGATCTCGTGGGCGATGCGATGGAGAGTGCGCGCCAGCGCGTCTGCGTCGAGGAGGACCCGCTCGGCGGCGGGCGCATGTGCAGCGGTCACCTCTGGACTCCTTTCCGGCCTCACGGGACCGGGTTAAAGGACGTTGCGACCGACAGACTATCGGCTCACGGGGACGTCATAGCTCGCATGCTGCGCGCTGCGCTCGCGTTCTTCCTCCTGGCCCTCGCGTTGCCCGCCGCTTCGCCGGGAACGGCGCCCGAGCCGAGGATGCTCGGACCCTACGGCAAGGGGGCGGATGCCTACTGGCTCTGGAAGGCGCACCCAGCGCCGAAGACGGTCGTGGTCTTCGAGCACGGCCTGGACGAGAGCGAGCTGAACCCCTGGAACCACATCGACTGGATCGAGCACCTCGTACGGCAGGGCAACGACGTGATCTACCCGCGGTACGAGACCAGCCCCGCGGGCTCGCCGGCCCTGCTCCACTCGCTGATCGGGATCCACACGGCGCTCGTGCGGCTCGGCCGCCCACCGGTGCCGCTGGTCGTCGTCGGCTATTCGCGCGGCGGCCGGCTCGCCGTCGAGCTCGCGGCCGTGATGTGGCGGATCGGCGTGAACCCGGCCGCTGTCATGAGCGTCTACCCGAGCACGCTGAACTCGCGGCTCGAGGAGGTCGTCAACTTCACGCACCTCCCCCACTCGACGCGCCTGCTGCTCGTCACCGCCGATCGCGACTCGCCGGCCGGCGCCCGCGAGCTGCTCCGGCGACTGCAGCGCTCGCGGTTCCCGGCGCAGCGCGTCCGCACCGAGGTGGTCCGCTCACACGGCTCGTTCCGGGCCGACCACTTCTCCGCGCTCCAGTCGGGATCCGAGGCCCGGCGCCAGCTCTGGGCGCCGCTCGACCGGCTGATCGCGTCGGTCCGCTAGCAGGGCTTGGCGGGCAGCCCGGCCGCTTGCCAGGCGTCGAAACCGCCTTCCACGTCGGTCGCCCCGTGGAAGCCGAGCTCCTGGAGGCGGGCGGCGGCGAGGCTCGACGAGTAGCCGTGCCGGCAGATCAGGATCACGCGGGTGTCACGCGGCAGCTCGTCGAGCCGCCAGAGCACGACGGACAGCGGATGGTGGAGCGCGCCCGGGATCACGCCCCCCTGCTCGCGCTGCTCGTCACCGGAGCGGGTGTCGACGAGGAGGGCACCGTCCAGCCAGGCGGCGCAGGCCGCCTCGGGCGTCAGCCGCGGCAGCCCGGCCCGGGCGTCGGCCAGCAGCGAGTCGACACTCCTTCCAGTCACGAGGAGCGGATGTACCCCCACCTGCGCAGGTCGCGCATCAGCGCCGTGACGTACGCCTTGCCTGCCGGCAGCCCCAGGAGCCTCGTGCCGCGGCCGAGGTCGCCGCGCTTCAGGGCCAGATCGAGCACGCGCTTGCCCTCGGCGGGGTCGCCGAGCAGGTACTGGTCGGCAACGTAGGCGGCGACGTAGGAGCGGACGTCCGTGTTCTGGCCGCCGCGGCCCTTCAGGTAGTACCCGAGATTGGTCGCCGCGCTCTTGCGGATCAGCGCCGGGAAGCTGCGCGTGACGTCCACGAGCCTGCCTGCGCGGTAATCCCAGATCCGGATCGGAGCGGACGAGAACACATAGGCACTGAACTCGTAGACGAACCGCTCGTCGAACGCGGAGAACTCCGGCTTGCCGTCGCCGTCGAGGTCGATCAGGCGCGACCCGTAGTTGCCCCAGTACCCGAGGGTCGACCGGTACCGCTTCGCGGCGGTGTCCCAGCGCAGGATCAGCGTGAACAGGCAGCAGTGGGCGCCGCCCGAGTAGAGGTCGACGAGCACCTCGGGCTCGCCGCCGTCGAGATCGCGGACCTTCACGGCCGACGGGTGGTCGTTGGCACAGTCGGGGCAGCCGAGCAGCTGGATCGGGGAGTCGAGCGCGGTGCGGCCGGCCCGGGTGATCCGCACGCGCACCTTCTCGTAGAGGAAGCTGCGCTCCGTGTACGTCACGGTCGCCGTCACCGTGCCCTGTCGCGTCGACAGCGTCTGCGGGATGTCGCGCGAGATGTCCAGCATGAAGCAGTTGAGCCGGGCGAGCTTGCCGCCGTTCGCGACCCGCAGCGTCCACCGGCCACGCGCGTCCTCGCCGTAGAGCGACGCGAGATTGCCCTCCGCCCGGTACGGACCGTCTGCGAACGGGGCCGAGGCGCCTGCGATCGGGTTGGTGGTCTCGTCCGAGTCGACGACGGTGAGGAAGCCGTCGCAGCCGCGCTCTTCGCTGCCGAAGTCGGCTCCGGTCCCGCGTCCCATGATCAGAGGGACCTCGGTTCCGGCCGGCGAGACGAGCGAGATCGCCAGCGCGGAG
>Ga0070684_100003113_pt1 | contig 12388 bp, 10 predicted proteins | sample KBSC723LmetaG_FD_65653 | JGI IMG/M metagenome (GOLD analysis project Ga0070684, IMG submission 65653) | Corn rhizosphere microbial communities from Kellogg Biological Station, Michigan, USA - KBS C7.2-3L metaG | ecosystem: Host-associated > Plants > Roots > Rhizosphere ...
GCTCGGCCTGTGCGTGGTGGCTGCAGGCGCGTTCGGCATCTGGAAATGGCGCATGAGCGCCGCCGCGGACGCGGCGCCGCGCTACGAGACGGTCGCGGTCGATCGGGGTCCGATCGTCGCGAAGGTGACCGCGACCGGAACGCTTTCGGCGCTGGTCACGGTCCAGGTCGGCACGCAGGTCTCGGGGCGCATCAAGCAGATCCTCGTCGACTTCAACTCGCCCGTGAAGAAGGGCCAGGTGATCGCGAGGATCGAGCCGGCGCTGTTCGCGGCCGCGCTCGAGTCGGCGCGCGCCAACTTTCTGGCGGCCCAGGGCACCGTCACCAAGCTCGAGGCTCAGGCGGAGAACGCCAAGCTGCAGTACGACCGCGCGCAGGCGCTGTTCGAACGGAAGGCGATCGCGCAGGCCGATCTCGACACGGCGCGGGCGACGATGCGGGCCGCGAACGGCGACGTGACGGCGTCGCGCGGCAACATGGAACAGGCGAAGGCGTCGCTGCATCAGGCGCAGGTGAACCTGGACTACACGACGATCGTGTCGCCGACGACGGGCGTGGTGATCTCGCGCAGCGTCGACGTCGGGCAGACCGTCGCGGCGTCGCTGTCCGCGCCGACGCTGTTCCTGATCGCGGAGGACCTGACGAAGATGCAGGTCGACACCAGCGTGGCCGAGGCGGACATCGGCAAGCTGAAGCCGGACATGGACGCGACGTTCACGGTCGACGCGTACCCGTCGCGCCAGTTCAAGGGCAAGATTCGCCAGATCCGCAACGCGCCGCAGACGCTGCAGAACGTCGTCACGTACGACGCGGTGATCGACGTCAGCAACCCGGGGCTCGAGCTGCGGCCGGGGATGACCGCGAACGTCACGTTCATCTACGACCACCGCGACAGCGCGCTGCGCGTCGCGAACGCGGCGCTGCGGTTCCAGCCGCCGCCCGAGCTGGCAAAGATCGCGTACGGTGGCGGCGCCGGTGCCGGCGGCCAGAAGACGGGCGGGCAGCGCAGCGCCGGCAGCGGTGACGGCGGCGGGCGGCGCATGGGCGGCGGCGGACCGCCCGGCGGGGGCCGGCACGGCGCCGGCGAGACGCCGGACCGGCGGACGCTGTGGCTGCTGCGCGGACCGACGCCGACGCCCGTCCGCGTCCGCGCCGGCGTCAGCGACGGCACCAACACGGAGATCGAGACGGCCGAGCTGCGCGAAGGCGATCGGGTGGTGACCGACGCCGAGTTCCCTGGGGGCGACAGCAAGGGCCAGACGCCCGGCAGCGGCGCGTTCCGGCGGATGTTCTAGATGGCGGCGGACGCCTCACCGCCGGACCCCTCACCCCACCCCTCACCGCGCGGAGCGGGGAGAGGGGGTACAGAAGGAGGCGGGGAACCGATCGTCGAGCTGGAGGGGGTCACCAAGGTCTACAAGCTGGGCGACGTGGAGGTGCAGGCGCTGCGCGGGGTGACGCTGTCCGTGCGCAAGGGTGAGTTCGTCGCGGTGATGGGCGCGTCGGGATCGGGCAAGTCGACGCTGATGAACATCCTCGGCTGCCTCGACAAGCCGACCGCGGGCGAGTTCCGGCTGGACCAGCAGCCGATCTCGAAGCTGGACTCCGACGGACTGGCGCGCATCCGCAACAAGACGCTCGGGTTCGTGTTCCAGAGCTTCAACCTGCTCTCGCGCACGACGGCCCTCGAGAACGTCGAGCTCCCGCTGCTGTACGCGGACGTCCCCGCCGCCGAACGCCACGCACGCGCGCGCGAGGCGCTCGAGCGCGTCGGCCTCAGCGAGCGCATCCACCACCACCCGAACCAGATGTCGGGCGGGCAACAGCAGCGCGTGGCGATCGCGCGCGCGCTGGTGACGCGACCGAAGGTGATCCTCGCCGACGAGCCGACCGGCAACCTCGACTCCGAGACCAGCGTCGAGGTGATGACGCTGTTCCAGGACCTGTGGTCGACGGGCATCACGATCCTGCTCGTCACGCACGAACCGGACATCGCCGGGTTCTCGGGCCGCGTGATCAGCATGAAGGACGGGCGCGTCCGCCTCGATCGCACGCAGAAGCCCGAAGACGCGCGTAAGGCGCTCGCGGCCGCGGTCGCGCAGCGCCAGGACGAGCAGCGACAGGAAGAGCAGGCGCGCGAGCACGGAGCGGCCCAGACATGACCGGCGTTCAGACCGTCCGCATCGCGGGCAAGGCGCTGATGCGCAACAAGCTGAGGTCGTTCCTGACCGCCCTGGGCATCATCATCGGCGTCGGCGCGGTGATCGCGATGGTCGCGATCGGCGACGGCGCCAAGGCGATGGTCGAGCAGTCGTTCGCCGCGATGGGGTCGAACCTGCTCGTCGTCATGTCGGGGTCGACCACCGCGGGCGGTGCCCACGGCGGCTTCGGTTCGATGCCGACGATCACCTGGGATGACCTCGCGGCCATCCAGCGCGAGGTGCCGACCATTCAGTACGCGGCGCCGCAGCTGCGGTCGAACGCGCAGGTGATCACCGAAGAGCAGAACTGGATGACCAGCGTCACCGGCACGACCGCCGACTACTTCCTGGTGCGCAGCTGGCCGACGGCTTCGGGCGCGACGTTCGGGGCGTCCGACATCGACGGCGCGACCAAGGTGGTCGTGCTGGGCCAGACGGTGTCCGAGAAGTTGTTCGGCCCCAACGCAGACGCGGTCGGCCAGATGGTCCGCATCCGCAACATCCCCTTCCAGGTCGTCGGCGTGCTGGCGCGCAAGGGCCAGTCGCCGATGGGCCAGGACTACGACGACGGCGTCTTCATCCCGTCGACGACCTTCATGACGAAGATCCAGGGCGGCCTGAAGAAGTATTTGCAAGGCACCATCATGGCGAGCGCCCGTTCCGGGGACGAGACGTCGAAGGCGCAGCGCCAGATCACCGCGCTGCTGCGCGAGCGCCACAACCTGCCCAAGGGCGTCGACGACGATTTCTCGATCCGGAACCTGGCCGAGATGGCCAGCGCGCAGCAGGAAGGGACGAAGACGCTGACCACGCTGCTGGCCAGCATCGCGGCGGTGTCGCTGCTGGTGGGCGGCGTCGGCATCATGAACATCATGCTCGTGAGCGTGACGGAACGAACGCGCGAGATCGGACTGCGCATGGCGGTCGGCGCGCGCCGCTTCGACATCCTGACGCAGTTCCTCGTCGAGGCGCTGACGCTGTCGATCGCGGGCGGGATCATCGGCGTCGCGCTGGGCCTGGCCATCGGCCAGCAGCTGTCGTCGCGCTTCGGGTGGCCGATGCTGATACGGCCGCAGATCATCTTCATCGCGGTCGGGTTCTCGGCGGTCGTCGGCATCGGCTTCGGGCTCTACCCGGCGCGCAAGGCATCGCGCCTCGATCCGATCGATGCGCTGAGGTTCGAGTGACGCGCGCGATCGCCGTCGCGCTGGCGGCGCTGGTGGTGGCGCCCGCCGCGGCGCGCGCGCAGGCCGACACCGACGGCGGGCTGCCCAGCGAGCTGTCGCTGGAGACGGCCCTGCGCATCGGGCGCCGGCTGCAACCGCAGCTGCGTCAGGCGCGGGCGCAGACGCAGGCGGCGGAGGCGCGCGTCGACGAGGCGCGGGCGGCGCTGCTGCCGCAGGTCACCCTGAACCTGAACTACCAGCGCGCGACGAACAACTTCGCGCCCTCGAGCGGCGGCATGTCGATCGGCAACACAGCGCCGCCGGCATCGTTCGACACCTTCAACTTTTATCGGAACAGCCTGAGCGCTTCGCAGCTGATCTGGGACTTCGGCCAGACCTGGCAGAAGCGGAAGGCGGCCCGCGCCAGCGCAGACGCGCAAGAAGACACCGAACGGGCGACGCAGCTCTCCAGCGATCTCGCGATCCGGTCCGCGTTCTACCAGGCGCGCGCGACGCGCGACGCGGTCGGCGTCGCGAAGGAGACCCTCGCCAACCAGAACAAGCACGTCGAGCAGATCCAGGCGTTCACCGAGGTCGGCACGCGGCCCGAGATCGACCTCCTACAGGCGAAGACCGATCAGGCGAACGCCGAGGTGGCGCTGATCAACGCCCAGAACGACTACGCGACCGCGCGTGCGCTGCTGAACCAGACCATGGGCGTCGAGGCCCCGGCCACCTACGAGGTCACCGGCATCGCGTCACCGCCGCTGCCCGGCGAGGGGACACCGCTGGAGGCGCTGGTCGACGAGGCGCTGCGCGCGCGCCCTGACGTCGCGGCGAAGCTCGCCCAGCTGCGCGCGCAGGATCTGTCCAACAAGGCGACCGCGGGTCGCTACGGCCCCGCCCTCGCCGCATCGACCGGCCTCACTTACAACGGGCGCGACATCACCGGGCTTGTCTGGAACTGGAGCGGCGGCTTCACGCTGGCCTGGCCGATCTTCGAGGGCGGCCTGGTGCGCGCGTCGGTGCGCGAAGGCGAGGCGCAGTCGGCCGGGCTGCGCGCCGAGGTGGACATCGCCCGCCAGCAGGTGCGCGTCGACGTCGATCAGGCACGCCTGACGATCATCGCGGGCAAGGCGGCGATCGCGGCCGCTGAGCGCTCGCTCGCGAACGCGAAGGCGCGCCTCGACCTCGCGGAGATCCGTTACCGCACGGGCGTCGGCAACGGCATCGAACTGTCCGACGCGCAGCTCGCCGCGACCAACGCCGCGTTCCAGCTGCTGCAGGCGACGCTGAAGCTGGACACGGCGCGCGCCCAGCTGCAAAAGGCGCTGGGCCGCCCGTGACCGATACGCGGCGCTAGTCGCTCCGCGCCGCAGGCGCGGTGTGCGACTATTGTGGTAGCCGCACTCTCGCGCTTCGCGCGAGAGCGGCTAGTGCGAGCGGCCGTGCCGGCGCGCTTCGACGGGCGGCTCGGCAGGCGGCGTCGGCGACGGCAGCGGCGTGATGATGATGCCGTGCGCGGGCACCGGCGCCGACGGCATGGAGACCGGCGGGGGTGGCGGCGGCGTGAAGCTCTCCGCGGGTGCGGTCGTCGCGAGCGCGACTTGCTGCTGCGACCGCGCGCGGTCGGCGCTGCGGGAGTGGAACGAGCTGCCGCTGACGCGACGGCGCCGGCGCACCTCCTCGCCCGACGACTCGTCGGCGACGCAGCTGTTGCGGTCGGCCTCGGCGCGGGCACGCGCGCGCACGCGTTCGCTCTCCGCGCGCGCCTCTTCCGCGTCGGCGCGGGCCGCGGCCAGCTCACGGCGCAGGCGCATCAGCTCGGATTCGCGCGTGTCGTTGGCTTCACGCCGCTCGCGCACCTCGACCCGCGCGTCGCTCCGCCGGTTCCGGCGCTGGTACGTATCCAGCAGGTCGCGATCCTCCTGGCGCACCAGGACCAGCTTCTGCGGATCGTCCGCGAACGGATCCTTCCAGAACATCCTGCGGACCTTCTCCTGCGTCGCGCGCTTCACACGCGCCGATTCCTTCTTCGACGAATCGATCAGCCGATCGACGGCGGCGCTGCCCGCGGGCTCGCCGTTCCAGCGCAGCATCGCCTCGTACATCAGATCGGCGTCGGTCCGTTCCTCCGGCTCCGGCACGCCTGACGCCGCCGCCAGCTTCGCGAGCAGGTCACGCACCTGCGCTTCGTCGGCCGACGAACCGCCAGGGTGTCCGTGCTTCGCGAACGCCGCCCGCGCCGTCACCGAGATGGTGAACAGAACCAAAATCGATACCAACGACCGCCCGCGAGCCATGGAGATCCTTTCGGTGTTGCAGTAGCAGATCCGCGCAGAACGTACGCCTTTGACCGACACAATCAACATGATTTTCTCTGTCTAATCAGGCATTTCCGGCGTTGCCGGAAATCAGAACCGGCTCAGATTTGTTCGGGCGGGCCTCGCGCGTTTCGGCAACAACGGTTACGAAGCCGACGCGCCGACCCGAAATCGTTCCGCTTTTCGGATCAGGTCAACGGCCGTAGCCGGTGGTCGTCGGAGACGAGATCGGCCGCGGGCGCGCCCGAGAGGCCGCGCGCCGGAACGAGGTCGATCGCGGCCGCCTGGACGTTCGCGAAGTTCAGCCGCCGCGGGATCGAGATCAGCGGCGCGAACGTCGCGCGCATCAACCAGTCCGACTCCGGAACGTCGCAGCCGATGCCCACCACGGTTCAGGTGGGTCCACGCACCTCCCCTTCGGTCGCGCCGTCTGCGACGCCGCGTAACCCGATTCGTCGGCTCGTTACGGGCACGCGACGCCGTGCGCACGACACGACGGATTCCGGCGCATGTCGTCATTGGTATGCGCGCTGCACCGTATTCCTGCGGAGGGCGGGCTGTCGATGTCGCGGGGGAGTTGGAGGTCGATGGCGTTCGCGCTCCTGCTGCCGGCCGTCGCCGCCACAGTCGCTTGCGGCGACAATCAACGCGCGCCGCTGACGGTGCGGAACGGGGGTGGCCCCGATTCCGGCGAGGGCGGAAGCGTCATCAGCGGCGTGGGCGGGCGACCGGGCGGCCCGACGGGCAGCGGCGGGGCCGCGGGCGCGGGCAACGCCGCCGGCAAGGAGGGCGGCCCGTTCACGTTCACCCCGGGTCCCTGCGCCGACGTGTTCTCCGACGATCAGCTCCCGACCTACGAGCTGCAGATCAGCGCGACCGATTGGGCGGCGCTGGTCGACGACTTCAACTCGATGCAGGCGAACAACGCCGCCGGCCTCGACTATCACCCGTACCACAACGTCGACGAGTTCAAGTACGGCGACGAGATCCTGCACAACGTGCTGATCCGCCTGAAGGGCTGGTCGTCGTGGTGGCAGGCGCAGGTCGACAACCCGCCCAAGATGCAGTTCGTGATCTCGTTCGACGGGGTCGACAGCCACCAGCGCTTCCACGGTCTGCGCAAGGTCGAGCTGGACATGCCGCGCATCGACCCGTCGTACCTGCGCCAGCGCGTCGCGCTCACGTACCTGCGCGCGCTGGGCGTGCCCGCGGAATGCTCGAACAACGCGCGCCTGTTCATCAACGGCGCCCTCTACGGCCTGTACACCAACCTCGAGCGACCCGACGAGGAGTGGCTCGCGCGCCTCTTCCCGGGCGCGGACAAGGGCGAGCTGTGGGACGGCGCGTGGCAGCTCAAGATCCACGAGGACAACATGGGTTTGCCGCACCCGCGCCTGGACGCGTACTGGGCGGCGAAGGACATGCCGTCGATCGAGGCGATCGCGGACATGGACGAAGGGCTGCTCGAGTGGGCGTCCGAGGCGATGCTGGCCGACGCCGACGGGTACTGGATCGGCCACTGGAACTTCTTCATCTACGATCACCCGAAGCGCGGCTGGCTGTGGCTTCCGCACGATCTGGACGCCGCGATCAACTGGAACGACCCGCGCATCGACCCGCTGTACTACTGGGGCGGGAACGGCGGGTGGGCGCCGCCGTGGCAGCACTACATCGCGATGCTGCGCGACTACGCGTGGCGCGAGCGCTTCGTCAGCGCGCTTCGCCGCAGCTACGAGGCGTACACGGCGGCGAACCTTCCCGAGCTGGTCGATCGCTACGCCGCCCAGATTCGTGACACAGCCGCCGCCGATCCGACCCGCCCGTTCACGTTCGCGGACCACCTGAACGAGGTCGCGTACCTCCGCCAGTCGATCATCACGCGCGCCGAAACCGTGCGCGCCTGGCTGGAGTGCCGCGCGTCACCCGACACGGCGCTGGACGCAGACGGCGACCACCGCCCCTTCTGCATGGACTGCAAGGACACGGACCCGACGGTCTACCCCGGCGCCGCCGAGATCTGCGGCGACGGGATCGATCAGGACTGCGACGGCATCGACTTCACCGCGTGCAAGTAGCCGGCGCCGCGGCGCCGGCGGCGGTCACATCGGCGCGCCGGCGTTGATCCAGCTGGTGATCGTCGCGATCTGCGCGGCCGTCAGGCAAGGCCGCATGTTCGGGCACTCGTCGGGCATGCGCGCGTTCGTGCAGCCCGTCAGCTTCGCCGAGATGACCTGCGCGATCACGCTGTTCGCGACATCGTTCGGAACGATCAGCTTGCGGCTGGTGCACTGGCTCATCGTCATCGACCCGTTGGGGCTGCCGTTCACGATGCGTGTGTAGAGACCCGCGTTGTTGCGCAGGTCGACGTGCGAGGTCCCGTCGTGGCACATGCCCGTGCCGCAGCTCGCGCCGAGGATCGCCGCGACCTCGGCGAACGTTCCGACAGCGCCCGCGCCGCCGGTGCCGCCCGTCGCGCCGCCGCCCGAACCGCCGCGGCCCGCGGTGCCGCCGTTGTTGCCGCCGCGTCCGGCGTTGCCGGTGTTGCCACCACGGCCCGCCCCGCCGATGCTGCCTCCGGTCGCGCCGCCGCGACCGCCGTTGCCGGTGCTGCCGCCGGTCGCGCCGCCGCGACCGCCGTTGCCCGGGCCGTTCTGACCGCCGCGGCCGCCGTTGCCGCCGCCCGTGCCCGCCGTGCCGCCGCCCGTGCCCGCCGTGCCGCCGTTGGTGCCAGCCGTGCCGGTGTTGCTGCTGCCGCCGGTCCCTGCGCTGCCGCCGTTGGTGCCGGCCGTGCCGGTGCCGATGCTGCCGCCGGTGCCGCCATTCCCCTGCGTGCCGCCTTGACCCTGTCCGCTCGTGCCCGCCTGACCGTTGCCGGCGGAGCCGGTGGCGCTACTACCGGCCGTACCACCGGTCCCTGAATCGCCGCCACAACCTGGCACGATGGCGATCAGCGCGAGCGCACCAAAGAACAAGAACGATCGGGTCGCGACACTCAGCTTCATAGGGGGCCTCCGATTTTCTCAGCAGCGAGAAAGGGGCCGACCGTAGCATGGCGCGAACCGGCTAAACGAAATTCGTTAGGCGAGAAAGGCGGGGAATTTCCGAAAATATTTCGATGAAACCTTGCTTACGAAGACACGCCAGTCGGCGTCGTCGCCGCGCCGCGACTTAGCTCAGCCGAGCGCGTCGCCGCTCAGCTCGACGATCAGCGGTGGGTCCGTCGTGAAGTCGCTGAAGCGCACCCACCTCGGCCGCACGCGCGCGTGGGTGATGCCGGGCCACGCGAGACGATCGCGTCCGTCCGGATACGCGGCGAAGTAGACGTCGCGCACGCGCACCAGCTCGTCCCCCGTCGGAAAGTCGACGACACCTTCGATCTGCGCGGTCGCCTCGTGCTCCCAACCAATCACCAGCGCGATGCGCGGATCGGCGGCGAGGTTGAGGTACTTGCGCGTGGTCGTCAGCGTGTCGAACACGATCTCGCACGCGTCGCTGACGCCGAACCCGACGACCGCCGCCTGAGGCGCCCCGTCCGCCGCGACCGACGCCTGCACCGCCAGCCGGTACCGGCGAAGGAACCTCACCAGCTCGGCGCGCGTCATGGGCTTCCTTTACTAGCGAACATCGCGGGCCACCGCTAGTGACGTCTCGAAGGCGGTCATCGTCTCCTGCAGCGAGCGTCCCGCCCAGACCGGCAGCGGCGTAGCGCCCGTGTCGGGGATCAGCACCAGCGGCCCGACGCGCGCGCTGAGTCGGTACGCGATCTCGATGATCAGCTCGGCCGAGCCCTTGTGAAACGCGATCGGCGCGCGCTCGTCCCGCGCGGCGCTGGATCGAATCGACGTCCACCGCCCGTTCGCGGGATCGGTCCGATGCATCACGTCGATCTGCCATCCGGTCCCGCCCGTGCCCGCGCTCTGGTGATAGCGAACGTCCGCGATCTCACCCAGTGCGGCGCGGACCTCGGGCGCGCTCGGGTTGCGGCCGGTCATGCCGGCGGGACACGCGACGTCGTGGCCCGCGAGCCAGCGCGCGATCTCGTGGTCCAGCGGCCGGGCGACGAAGATGACTCTCATCGCAGAGAGGCGAGGTTAGCGCACCATTCGCGCGGGTGAGCCGCGCCGCTTGCGCCCGGCCACTTCGAAGTCGCCGAAACCGTGATCGGTCCGGCGGCCCCGCCGACATTGCACGGCTGGGATTAATTAAAGGTCCTTTACACGGATGCATTTACGGGCATCCTGGGCGGGTTCGCGAGTCCCTTAACGGAGGCTGGACGTGATGAACGAAACTAGGAAACTAATCGCTCCCCTGGCCCTCGCGGCGCTGATGGCCGCGTGCGGCGGCGGGTCGAGCAGCACCGGGACCGCGGGCAGCAACGGCGGCACCGCCGGCGTGACGGGAACGGCCGGCACCGGCAACAACACGACCGGCTCCGCCGGCACCGGGACCAGCACGGCGGGCACGACCGGTTCGGCCGGTTCCTCGGCGACAGGCTCGGCTGGGACGACGGGTTCGGCGGGTTCGTCCGCGACCGGCTCCGCCGGATCGACCGGTTCGGCGGGTTCTTCAGCGACCGGCTCCGCGGGCACGACGGGTTCGGCAGGTTCGTCCGCGACCGGCTCCGCCGGATCGACCGGCACCGCTGGCCGTGGTGGCACCACCGGCTCGGCCGGCTCGACGGCGACGGGAACCGCGGGCGCGACCGGCACCGGCGGCGTCGCGGGCACGCTGGGCCCCGGCGGCGCGCCGCCGGCCTGTCAGTCGCCGATCGCGATCACGACCGGAACCGCGGCGACCGTGACCGCCACCGTGACAACCACCGTCGGCAACCCGGTGAGCGCCGACCTGATGGGCGTCCACACGTCGGTCTACGACGCGAACATGCAGCTGCCGACGACGCCTGATCTGCTGAAGGCCGCTGGCGTCACGTCGCTGCGCTACCCGGGCGGCTCGTACGCCGACCTCTATCACTGGTCGCTGCACAAGGGCACGTTCACGCCCGCGTCCGGCGCCGGCAGCAACACGATCTTCGTCGCGCCCGACACGCACTTCGGCGCGTTCCTTCTGATGATGGAGAAGGTCGGCGCGAACGCGCTGATCACCGTGAACTACGGGATGAACATGCAGGGCACCGGCGGCGGCGAGCCGAAGGAAGCCGCGGCGTGGGTCGCCTACGCGAACGGCGCCACGTCCAGCACCACCAGCATCGGCGCCGACAGCAAGGGCAACGACTGGAAGACGGTCGGGTTCTGGGCCAGCCTGCGCGCCGCCGCGCCGCTGGCGGCCGACGACGGCTACAACATGTTCCGCATCAGCCACGCGGCGCCGTTCGGCATCAAGTACTGGGAGGTCGGCAACGAGCTTTACGGCAACGGCTGGTACTACGGCAGCTGCGGCTGGGAAGCGGACATGCACGTCCCCTACCCCGCGTCCGGCACCTGCACCGACCGCATGAACAACGCGGCGCTGTCGCCCGCGGCGTACGGCACGGCCGTGAAGCAGTACGTGACCGCGATGAAGGCGGTCGACTCGACGATCAAGATCGGCGGCATCGTCGTCGCCCACTCGGACACCGAGTACACGAACTGGAACAGCATGGTGCTGCCGGGCGCCTGCGGCTCGACCGGCATCGACTTCGCGTCGGTGCACTGGTACCCGGGGACGACGCTGACGACGCTCGCGACCGTGCCCGAGACCGAGCTTCCGAAGGTGTTCCAGCGCGCGCGCGCGGCCCTCGGCACGTCGTCCTATGCGTGCAAGGGCGGCGCGAACATGCCGATCGCGATCACCGAGTGGGGCCCGAACACGATCGGCAACAACGTCATGATCCCGGCGTCGACCGCCGACCACGCGCCGGTTGGCTCGCAGATCGTCGGCCTGTTCGCGGTCGAGTCCTACGCCGGCTTCATGGAGCAAGGCGCGATGGCGGCCCACTGGCTCGAGCTGCACAACAACAGCTACCTGGCCGGCATCGACGCGACCAACGATCCGTTCACGACGGCGAACGACAGCCCGCGCTGGGGCTATCACGCGCAGCAGATCGCGCACTTCCTCGCGAAGGGCGGCGACAACATGGTGCAGGCCGCGCAGTCGGGCACGTTCGGCGCGGCGTTGAAGACGCACGCGTCGGTCCACGCGAACGGCGAGCTCGCCGTCATGATGACGAACACGAACAAGAACGTGGACGCGAACGTGACCCTCAACGTGACCGGCATGAACATCGGCTGCGTCGGGAAGCGCTACGCGTACACGCCGGTGAACACGGACCAGGACGGCGGCCTGACGGGCGACTGGATCTTCGCCAACAGCGCCGGCACGTCGGTCCCCGTGCTGGTGCCGCGCTACTCGTCGGTCGTCGTCGTCTTCCCGAAGAAGTAGCGGCGCGGGCGCGCGCGGGCGGTTGCTCCGCGCGCGTTTTCGTGATGCTTTTCGCGCGCCGCGCACATTAGTGTGCTGATGATGCGCGCGCGACGCTGGCTGCGGCTCGGAGTGGCGGCGGGCGCCGCGTGGTTGACAGCCGGTCGCATCGCGTCGGCCGCGGAGTACTACGTCGCCCCCGGCGGCAACGACTCGAACCCGGGGACGAAGGAGCTGCCGTTCGCGACCCTGCAGCGCGGGCACGACGTCGCGTCCGCCGGCGACACCGTCTGGATCCGCGGCGGCACGTACCGCCCGACGACCGCCAAGTCGTCGATGGC
>Ga0070684_100003115_pt1 | contig 12384 bp, 10 predicted proteins | sample KBSC723LmetaG_FD_65653 | JGI IMG/M metagenome (GOLD analysis project Ga0070684, IMG submission 65653) | Corn rhizosphere microbial communities from Kellogg Biological Station, Michigan, USA - KBS C7.2-3L metaG | ecosystem: Host-associated > Plants > Roots > Rhizosphere ...
GATTCTCCCTCAAAAAAGTAATGGCGTAGTGAGGGCTAACAGCTCTAATCACAGAAAAATCATCAGAAAGATGTGCAAGTCCCAATATGGCCAGCATGCTAAACCAGACCAACATTACAGGCCCGAATAGTTTACCTATTGAAGCAGTTCCAAACTGTTGCAAAAAGAAGAAAAGGGCAATAATGCCCAAAACAATATAAAGAATATAGTGTTCTATATTCTTGAAGTATTGAATTTTTTCCAAACCTTCCACCGCGGCGGTGATAGAAATAGGAGGAGTTATCATTCCATCCGCTAGCAAAGCTGCGCCTCCAATCATAGCGGGAAGTACAAGCCATCGTTTTTGCCTCCTTACTAGCGCATACAGAGCAAATGTTCCTCCCTCACCCCTGTTGTCTGCTCTTAAAACTAATATGACATATTTAATTGTGGTCTGTAAAGTAATCGTCCATATTATACAGGATAAACTGCCGATTATTAGAAATTCGTCTATAGTTCGGCCGTTGATAATAGCATTAAAAACATACAAAGGGGACGTGCCTATATCTCCGTAAATAATTCCGAGTGCTATAATCAGTCCAGCGAAAGTCGCTCTATTGGTCGGTATTCTCACTTTGGAAAATAAGTTTATGTCCGGGTTCGATTTTTATAGGGACATCCTGCAAATGTATAGCGAAAAATAAATTACAAGTAATAACTTCGGAAAATCGTAGGATAATATTTAGTATTTCAGACAATGAGCAGCAACCTTCAGCGATTATTTATTGTCTTACGGTAATTAACAAGGCTGTGGCACCTGAACCAAAATAAAAGCTGCAATTTTGGCTGCAATATTTAATTTTAATAGGCAAAAAATCAAAGTTTTATGTTTAGCAGGCGACTGCTTTTTATAGCGATTTGCATTTTGGTAATTGCGGATACTCTCAAGGCCCAAAAAATAGTTTACTCCGAACCCGATAAAGACGACTCGCGCAGGATGGTTTTTGAAATAATCGGCAAGATCGACGGAAATTTCCTCATTTATAAAAACCTGAAGGGCAAGAATTGGATCACCATTTACGATAATGACATGAAAGAAGTGTCAAAAATTGGGCAGGAATTCATGCCCGATGAGCGCCTGGTCAGTGTTGATTTCTTTTCATACACCGACTTTTTTTACGCCATTTATCAATATCAAAAGAAGAATGTGGTACACTGTATGGCCGCAAAAATCGACGGCAAAGGCAAAAAAATATCCGAACTTCTGGAACTGGATACTACGCATATCGGTTTTTCTGCAAACGACAAGATTTATAGCGTGATCACGAGCGAGGATAAAAGCAAGATCATGGTTTTTAAGATCAACAGTAAGAATAAGGAAAATTATGTGATCACAACAAACCTTTTTAACGACAGCCTGCAACTCATAAAAAGAAGCGTGATCCATATGCCCATGGATGACCGGAATGACTATCTTGATGAATTTTATGTAGATAATGATGGAGATTTCGTTTTTGCAAAATTTTACCGGCAGAACAGCGACGTGATCAGCCGGGCCGCCCTGGCTATAAAGTTTGTGCAGGCTGATTCATTGTTTTTGTATGATTTGAACATTGAAAAAAGATATCTTGATGAAGTGCATTTAAAAGTAGATAACATCCGCAAGCGCTATTTCCTCACTTCATTTTATTACAAAGAGCGCCGGGGAAATATTGATGGGTTTTATTATTATATATGGGACAAAACCAACCGTAAGCCCGAAATGGAAAATAGTGTCACTTTTGGTGACGAACTACGCAGAGATGCTAAGGGAGATGCCAATCTAAAGATGGCGTTCAATGATTACTTTATTCGCAATATTATTGTAAAAAAAGATGGTGGTTTTATCATTGGTAGTGAGGCTTTCTATACTACTTCCCGGTATAACACCTGGAACCGCTGGGATTATCTTTATGGTTCGCCTTTTTACAGTCCTTATGATTATTATGCTTATTCGCCTTATTATAATAGCTTGTGGTATCGTTCGAGATACTACAACTCTCAAAATGTGCGTTATCACGCCGATAATATTGTAATCTTTTCATTTGACAAAAACGGGAACTTGATGTGGAATAATGTAATTTCAAAAGATCAATTTGATGATGATACGGATGATCTCATTTCTTATCAGCTGATGAATACAGGAGGCCAGCTTCATTTTCTTTTTAATATGGAAGAGAGAAGAACTAATTTGTTGAACGATTACACGATAGAGCCGGGTGGAAAAATTAGTCGCAACCCGACCCTGCATAATCTAGATAAAGGCTTTGAATTCATGGCCAAGTATGGGAAGCAGGTGAGTGCTCGTCAAATGATCATACCTTGCTTGTACAGAAATACTGTGTGTTTTGCTAAAATTGAGTTTAACTAACAAAACCAACATAGTCCATATCCGTGATCGGAATTTTTAGACAAAAAAACCCGGCTAACATTTTAGTGCTGCTGTTTTTCGGCCTGCTTATAAAGCTGCCGATGTTCGTATATCCGCACCCTGCCACTATTCAGGCCAAGGACGGTGTTTTGTTTCACGGTATATTAAATTTCCTGGCGTCAGCCGGTAAGACAAATTCTATCCTTTACCCCGTATTGGCTTTTCTGCTACTTTTTATCCACGCGATGGCATTGACAAGGCTTGTCAACAATTTCCGAATGATGACCCGGCCAAATTATCTGCCCGGCATGTCTTATCTTCTGATTACTTCCTTTTTCCCTGAATGGAATTATTTTTCGGCACCCCTGTTGATCAATACTTTGTTGATTTTTGTTTTGGCGTGGCTTTTTAAAATGTACAACCACCCGAAGGCAAAAGGAATTGTATTTAACACGGGTTTAGCGGTGGGCATTTCCAGTTTTATTTTTTTCCCAGCCATCACGTTTATAATATGGGTTTTGTTTGCCCTTATGATAATGAGACCTTTTCGGATTAATGAATGGTTACTTTGCCTGCTGGGTCTTACATCTCCCTATTATTTTTATGCCATCTATCTTTTTTTGACTGGTTCATGGGCACCAGAAAGAATCTTGCCTTATCTCACCGTGCAAATGCCCTCGTTGCGGCAATCGATTTGGTTGGCCGCCAGCGCACTCTTACTGATGGTTCCTTTTTTGACCGGCGGGTACTTTATCCAGGACAACCTGCGTCGTATGTTGATTCAAATTCGCAAGGGATGGAGCCTTGTTCTAGTCTATTTACTGGTTGCGATCTTCGTCCCCTTCGTGAATACGAGCAATACGTTTGAGAACTGGGTAATGGCGGCTCCGCCCTTTGCTGCCTTTCATGCCTGTACCTACTTTTATCCTCAGAAAAAATTATTTCCGTTGCTGCTTTTTTGGATCTCGGTTGCCTTTGTTTTATTTTATCAATATTATGGACCGCACTGGAATTAATATCCAACTCAACTTTTACTCTCGACGATCATCTTTATCTTTGTTCATCCTAAAATGATTTTATGAAATTTGGTGTTGTTGTTTTTCCGGGATCAAACTGCGACAGGGACATATATGACGCGCTTACTTATGAACTTAACCAGGAAGCGGTCATGCTCTGGCATAAGGATAAAGACCTGAGTATGTTTTCCACCGAAGATTGTATCGTCTTGCCCGGTGGATTTTCTTACGGCGATTACCTGCGTTGCGGGGCTATTGCAAGGTTTAGCCCGATGATGCAAAGTGTAATTGAGTTCGCAAATAAGGGGGGCAAAGTATTGGGAATTTGTAATGGCTTCCAAATACTATGTGAATCGCGTTTGCTACCCGGTGTTCTCTTGCGAAACGCAAATCAGAAATTTATCGGAAAGAATGTTTTCATAAAAGACAATGCTGAAAATATTTATAAAATACCTGTTGCCCATGGTGAAGGGCGATACTATGCAGACGAAAAAACGCTCGACGAACTAGAAGCGAATGGCCAGGTGACCTTCAGGTATTGCGATGAGACCGGTGCCATGACTGCCGAATCAAACCCAAATGGATCTCTAAGAAATATTGCCGGCATCTGCAATGCTAACAGGAATGTGTTTGCGATGATGCCTCACCCTGAACGGGCTTGTTCATCTTCTCTTGAAAATATTGACGGGAGACAGATACTGAAAAGCCTTTTGATGACAGAACAACTTGTAAATCAAGGGTAATTTAAGACGCTTAACTTTAACACTAATATTGGATTTAAAAGAAGAATTTTGTTTTGAAATAATGATGTCATGACGAAAAGGTTATTAACAATTACCCTACTTTTTGGGTCATATTCTTTACATGCGCAGACCCCTGTTAGCTGGAGCTTTAACAGCAAGAAGGTCTCTGATAAAACCTACGAGGTTCATCTCACAGCTAATATTCAGTCGGGCTGGCATTTGTATTCACAGGATCAGCCCTCAGATGCTATCGCCATTCCTACCAGTGTTACTATAAACAATAATCCGTTGCTCAAGCTTGATGGAAAAGTGAAGGAAGTGGGTAAAATGGAAAAATTCAACGACAAGAACCTGGGCATTTCAGCACACCAGTATTCAAACAAAGTAGATTTTGTGCAGGTTATAAAAGTGAAATCAAGTGCCAAGACAAATGTTTCGGGAAGTGTTGAGTTTCAGACGTGCGATGATAAAAAATGTTTACCTCCCAAAACCGTCGACTTCAATATTGCCTTAAAATAAAAAAATTGGATTGACATAGCTTTTGATAGCGAGCTTTACGTAAAAGCTCGTTTTTTTTGAGAATAAGAAAAATGAACCATCTTTTTCGCATAATTGCTTTTTGCGCGTTTTTTCTTGTGACCAATGATCTTTTTTCCCAGGATTCCTTATCGGCCTATGCATGGAGTGTTTCTTCAAGAAAAATTGGTGATGGCACGTATGAGTTGATTTTTTCAACGAAAGGCGCTCCCGGTTGGCAACTGTATTCCCCTTCGCAAATCGATACTGATTTAACAACAACGGAAATAAAATTTGGTGACTCGGCCATTGTCCAACGAAAGGATTTTGCAGAAAATGGAATTTCAAGAGAGATTAACAGCAACGTTTTTGACACCAAAGCCAAAATTTATGAAGGTGCGGCCGAATGGAAGAAACAGATCACTATCTCGGGAACGGTACCTGCACAGCTCCAGGGAACTTTTAACTACAGTTATGGCCGCAGTAACGAATTTTATACCGGTACATTTCCATTCAATGTATCACTCGAAGGAGGGGTTGCTTCTACAACAAGAATTAAAATAAGGAGTATCGACATCAACCATCCTTTAAATGGTTGTGGCGATGATGTAACGGAGAATAAAAGTTTGCTTGGAATATTCGTATTGGGACTATTGGGAGGCTTCATCGCTTTGGTCACGCCTTGTGTGTTTCCCATGATACCACTTACAGTTTCGTTTTTTACTAAACAGCAGCAGAGTAGAAGGAAGGGAATATGGAACGCTGTACTGTACGGTTTTTCAATTTTGCTGATCTATTTGTTGCTGAGTTTGCCCTTTCATTTTTTTCATGCATCACCCCAAGTGCTGAATAATTTTTCGACCAATGTCTGGTTGAATCTTTTTTTCTTTATCATTTTCATTGTGTTTGCCATTTCCTTTTTTGGATACTTTGAGATCAGTTTACCCAGTGGCCTGGCAAATAAAGCGAGTGCACGCTCGGGCCTTGACGTAGCCGGAATATTTTTTATGGCATTTACGCTTGCCATTGTTTCCTTTTCATGTACAGGTCCCATACTGGGCTCATTGCTGGCAGGTACAGCTGCACAAGGTTCATGGCCATTAACAGCGGGATTAGCGGGTTTTGGGTTTGCCCTTGCGCTTCCCTTTACTATTTTTGCAATTTTCCCAAACTTGCTGCAGTCGCTTCCCAAGGCAGGAGGTTGGCTCAACTCGGTAAAAGTGGTATTGGGTTTTTTGGAAATTGCAATGGCGATAAAATTTCTTTCGAATGCGGACCTGGTAAAACAATGGGGACTTTTAAAGCGAGAAGTTTTTATGGCAATATGGATAGCAATTGGGATCGCCATTCTTTTATACCTGTTTGGAAAAATTCGTTTCCCTCATGATTCACCGGTAAAAAAGTTTTCAAGTTCGAGGATTGGATTTATCGCTTTGTTCCTGGCCGTAACGATTTATTTATTACCAGGGATTAGCAATACAAAATGGGCCAACCTGACCCTGATCAGCGGTTTTCCCCCGCCATTGTGTTACAGTGCTTATTCCGATCCCATAAATTGCAAGAAAGGTTTTGAGCCGTTGCGCGATTACGAACAGGCATTGCAAAAAGCAAAAGAGGAAAATAAACCTGTACTCATTGATTTTACCGGGTGGGCTTGTGTGAACTGTCGGCGCATGGAAGAAGCCGTATGGACAAATCCGATCGTAGATAGCCTGATGCGAAAAGAATTTGTGGTTGTTTCCTTATATGTGGATGAAAAGCGAAAATTACCCATCCAACAACGAATGGTATATAAACCAAGGGACGGAACAGAGAAGTCAATTATAACGGTTGGAGACAAATGGTCGAATTTTCAAATTGAAAATTTCAATGCGGCGTCTCAGCCACAATATGCCATTATTAATACGAATGAAACGGCGCTTACTAAAACCAAAGGATATACTCCCAATGCTGATAAATTTTCCGACTGGCTTAAATGTGGACTGAAAGCTTTCGGAAAGAAATAAGCCGCACAACTTTCTTTCAATTGGTATGTTATAGCAATAAACAGAATCATGAATAATCTCACAGATAAGATAGCATATATCACGGGCGGAAGCAAAGGCATAGGATATGGCATAGCAAAAACTCTGCTTGGCGCAGGAATGAAGGTTGCAATAACAAGCCGAAAATCCGAGGCAGCTAAAAAAGCGGCTGAATCATTAAGTAAAGACCAGTCGAGAGTACTCGCTTTGCAATCTGACGTCAGCTCTTCAGTTTCTGAAGCAAAAGCTATCCAAACAGTCATCGATCATTTTGGGGGGCTTGATGTAGTCATCGCAAATGCGGGGGTGGGACATTTGTTCCCCATTGATCAATTAACGGAAAAACTTTGGAAGGAAACGATCGACACAAATCTTACGGGTGTTTTCAATACTGTAAAGGCAAGTATCGATGCCTTAAAAAAGACAAAAGGATATATCATTACGATTGCGAGTCTTGCAGGGGCTAATTTTTTTGAGAACGGAGCTGCATACAACGCGAGCAAATTTGGATTGGTGGGTTTTACGCAAGCTGTTATGCTCGATCTTAGAAAATATAGCATCAAGGTCACTACGATCATGCCGGGTTCGGTGGCCACTCACTTTAACAATCATGTTCCCTCCACTGCAGATGCATGGAAAATACAACCAGAAGACATTGGTCAGGTGGTACTTGATCTTTTAAACATGAACCCGAGAACGCTGCCAAGTAAAATAGAAATAAGACCGTCAATGCCGGTCAAATAATTGAACTGCTTTCATTTCTTTGATATTTTTCAACAGTTATTAACATCATCCGCATGCTTTTGTAAGTACAGTTGAAGGTTAGATACTATTAAGTATATTAGTTAATTAATACTTTCACTATTTCAACGCCATCAAACCTTCTTATGTCAGTGAGTCCTTTAACCGAAACGAAACGATATGGTAATGACAATGATCAGATCATTCCATACTATGTACTACGAGTGTTGATCGGTGCTGCTGGTATCAGTCTTCCTTTTTTATTGGTCATAGCGAAGCTGATCTACAATGGAACGTTTGAACTGGAATATTCCATCAGCGATTATTACGACAATGGAACGGCCGGTGATATATTGGTCGGCGTATTGTTTGCTTTAGCTTTCTTTTTAGTTTCTTACAAAGGTTATGCAGCGATTGATAGTATTGCCGCCAATTTCGGGTGTGCTTTTGCATTGGGTGTAGCACTATTTCCAACAACGAGTGCAAACAAGTTTGTGCACTATTCGCACTTTGTTTTCGCCGTGTTGCTGTTTTCCGATTTCATTTTCTTCTCTATATACCTGTTCAGAAAGAAAAATCCAAACCCAACTCCTCAAAAGGAGAAAAGGAATGCGGTGTATCTTATTTGTGGCATCATCATGATCGTGTGTATCGTTGCCATTGCTGCGTCTGAGCTTTTTTTAACTGAGGAAGTCAGGAATAAATTGCACCCGGTCTTCTGGATGGAATCGCTTGCACTTTTTTCATTTGGCTTTTCCTGGATCACAAAGGCTGAGATGGTATTTGGCGATGGGCAAAAAAAATGAAGAAAACCCGTGAGGCTGAAAAGGAGGAATACAAAGCCGTATCCCCGCGTCGGTCGTGATATCTTTTTCACCCGTTTATCAAATTGGCAATGACAACTAAGCACCTTTCCGTATTATTGCCAGATAAATGCTTTACCACATGCTCTTTAAAAAAGATGTAAAAAAGACCGTCTTGATCACGGTCGTTCAATTTGTATTCATTATTGTTTTAGCGCAGCCTGGAGTTCCCTACACAAAATGGACAAGGGATGGCAGCGCCTATTACCAGGTGGAAAAAGGCGAGATACTGAAAATAGAATTGCCCTCGCAAAGCAAAACCACTTTCATTAGTAAAAAACAGTTGACTACGGCCGATGGTAAAACAATTGTGCCAAGAAGCTTTCAACTGTCAATCGACGGAGCCAAAGCACTGATCTATACCAATGCACAAAAGGTATGGCGCTATCCGACCCGCGGCGACTATTGGTTGCTCATTCTTTCATCCGGCGAGTTAAAACAGCTTGGAAAAGGGAGACCTGAAGCTTCTTTGCAGTTTGCAAAATTTTCTCCTGATGGAAATAAGGTCGCGTATGTTAGTCAACACAACATTTATGTAGAAGATCTTGCAAGCGGCGAGATAAAGAAAGTTACTGATGACAATGGAACAAAAAAACTCATCAACGGAACGTTTGACTGGGTATATGAAGAAGAATTTTTTTGCAGAGACGGCTTTCGGTGGAGTCCCGATGGGAAAACCATTGCTTACTGGCAAATAGATGCCAACCAGATCCGTGATTATTATATGCTCAACACGACGGACTCAGTCTACAGCCGGGTAATTCCTGTTGAATATCCAAAAGTGGGAGAGCCCCCTTCGCCAGCACGCATTGGAGTCGTGGAGATTAGCACGGCACAAACAACGTGGATGAACGTCCCCGGCGACCCTGCCCAGCACTATATCATACGAATGGAATGGTCAGCACCAGGCGAGATCATTTTGCAGCAGCTCAACCGCAAGCAAAATGAGAGTAAGATCATGTTGTGCAATACATCCACAGGCGCAACAAAAACCATTTTTACAGAAACGGACAGCGCATGGGTTGCTACTTTAAATGAATGGAGAAATGACGTGAAAGGCTGGGACTGGATAGCAGCGGGAAAAGAATTTGTTTGGTTCAGCGAAAAAGACGGATGGAGGCATTTGTACCGTATTAGCCACGATGGAACAAAAGAAACAAGGATTACCAATGGGGATTACGACGTGATCGACCTTCTGAACATCGATGAAAAAACTGGCTACGTTTATTTTTACGCTTCACCTGTCAATGCTACGCAACAGTTTCTGTACAAAACAAAATTAGATGGTAAAGGCAAGCCCGAACGGGTGTCTCCTGAAGGTGAAGAAGGAACTCATATTTACGAAATCTCTCCCAATAGTAAATTCGCCCGACATAATTTTTCGAATTACTACACAGCTCCGCTGAATGAATGGGTAACACTTCCAGGCCATAAACCTTTTAAAGTTGAAGATGATATCCGTAAAAAAATAAAACCAGAGGATAAGAGCAAGAGTAATATGTCGTTTATAAAAGTCACTACAGAGGAAGGTGTGACCATGGATGGATGGGTGGTGAAACCAAATGATTTTGACAGCACGAAAAAATATCCTGTCGTATTTTATGTGTATGGTGAGCCGGCTGCGACAACTGTAAATGACCAGTATGGCGCAGGATCTAATTTCTTATACCATGGGGACATGGCCAAAGATGGTTATATACAGGTATCACTTGACAATCGCGGTACTCCTTCACCTAAAGGGAGAGCATGGAGAAAGGCGATCTATGAAAAGATTGGTCAGCTCAATATTCGTGACCAGGCCTTGGGAGCCAAAGAGGTGTTGAAATGGAATTTTATTGATACAAGTCGCGTGGCCGTCTGGGGCTGGAGTGGAGGCGGTTCGTCTACACTCAACCTGATGTTTCAATATCCTGATGAATACCAGACAGGTATTTCGATTGCGCCGGTGACCAGCTCGTTGCTGTATGATAATATCTACACTGAACGTTACATGGGCCTCCCGCAGGAAAATATGGAAAATTATAAAAAAGGTGCCGCTCTGACTTATGCAAAGAACCTAAAAGGGAATTTGCTTTTTGTTCACGGTACGGGAGATGACAATGTCCATTACCAGAATACAGAAATGCTCATCAACGAACTGGTGAAATATGGAAAATCTTTCCAGATGATGAGTTATCCCAACCGCACGCACAGCATCAACGAAGGCGAAGGCACTTTCAACCACCTGGGGTCACTCTTTACGAAATATCTCAGGGATAATTGCCCGGCGGGGGGAAGGACAGCAGAGCAAGTAAAAGCTATGAATGAAGCAAAGAAGAAAGCGTTTTAATAAAATTCGACACTAATGGCAAAGCGGTCACAAGACTGCTTTTTGTTTTTGTCAAATGAATGTCAGATTGCAAATGATATTGCTGTATAGCTGTATCCTCCCGCAGCTTTGTATTTCAGCACCGTTTATTTCAGAGTAATCTGGTTAACGCCCCATTTTCTTCAGGAACGAAACATGGGAGGCAATGGCAAATCGGAGATTTTTGAATTCAATATAATGGATGCCGCGCTCCTCACAGATCTTTTTGATGATGACGTGAAGAGCAGGATAGTGAACGTGGGATATTTTGGGAAATAGATGATGCTCGATCTGAAAATTTAAGCCACCCACAAGCCAGGTGACCAATCTGTTTTTTGTTGCAAAATTGGCCGTGGTTTTTAACTGGTGAATGGCCCATTCATCTTCCATCCTTCCCGTTTGAGGATTGGCCACAGGAAAGGTCGTGTGTTCCACCGTATGAGCCAACTGAAAAATAATACTCAATACAAATCCTGCAACCAGTGAAAAGATCAAAAAACTAATCAACCATAGGTCAAACCCAACCACATAAACCGGCAAGCCAATAAATAAGAAGAAGTGCATTAATTTGAAATTCCAAAAAATGAGATGATCCTTCAAACTCATTTTTTTAATTCGGATGCCGCCTATGCTGCCCTTAAAATATTTTGTATAATCCAAAAGAAACACCCAAAATATATATAGTAATGAGTAAAGGATCCAGAAGTAAAAATGCTGGTATTTATGCATACGGTACTTTTTTTGAGTACTGCTCATGCGCAGCCACGGTTGAATATCTATATCGTCATCTACTCCATCGATGTTTGTATAGGCATGATGAATTATGTTATGCTTGATATTCCACATAAAACTGTTGCCACCCAGGATATTCGCTGAAAAAGCGGCAAGTTGGTTCACCCATTTATATTTGCTAAAACTGCCATGTCCCCCATCGTGCATTACATTAAAACCGATTGCTGCCACGATACCTCCCAATAATATACTTTCAAATACCTGCCATATTACAGCGGGAGTCAGGAACACAAGGTGTATATAGATGGCGATAAATGCCAGTGTTAGTACAACGGCCTTGATAAAAAGTTGATAATTGCCTGTGCTAGACCTGCCTGCCTGTACAAAATACTCACTGATTTTTGCTTTTAGTTCTGCATGAAGAGAATGGTGGGTGACGGAAAATTTTGGAACGGTCATGAAAACTGTTTTTTAAAAAAACCTGCAAACGTACCGCAATTAAATCAATAAAATGAAATTGTTTAAGGAAGAATTAAAAATAAAAAGCAGGCGACCGTATAATGGGTTATCTTTGCGGTCAATTTACGCTCTAACAGGTATTCACATTTTTTCATTAAATGTTAATCACACTATGACAAGCGAAGCGATAGAAAAACAGGTGGAATTAGACGATAATTCGCACAAACCATTGAATATCTATTTTAAACAACGTAACACGATCAGGGGATTGTTTATTAAAGGCAGCGATTACAAAGATCTGCGGTCAAAAAATTTATGGCGTATAGTCACAAACGCCAATATAGAACAGTGGGAGAAAACAAAAGATATAAATCTTGCCCGTATATTCAATGGCGTTGAGTTCACGAAACTTTCCAGCGATAAGTGATGCCTTTTCGGCAAGCGGGCTTGGTGTCGAACAAAGGCCTGTTAATCAATCTACCCTCCTGGTTTTCCCCGGCAAACAATTAATAGTGCTTGTGTGCATAATAGTGTTATCTTCATAATGTGAATAG
>Ga0070684_100003118_pt1 | contig 12377 bp, 13 predicted proteins | sample KBSC723LmetaG_FD_65653 | JGI IMG/M metagenome (GOLD analysis project Ga0070684, IMG submission 65653) | Corn rhizosphere microbial communities from Kellogg Biological Station, Michigan, USA - KBS C7.2-3L metaG | ecosystem: Host-associated > Plants > Roots > Rhizosphere ...
GATCGCCGATTGTGCCCGCTACGACAACCTCCGGAGGACCATCTGATGGAACGAACCCAAATCTTCGACCTCATGGGCGAGCTCAAGCTCTACGGCATGAAGGCCGCCTTCGATGAGATCATGGCGACTGCGGTCAAGCGCCAGCACGAACCTCAGCGCATTGTCGGTGATCTACTCAACGCCGAGATCAACGAGAAGCAGGCCCGCTCGATCAAGTACCAGCTCACCATCGCCAAGCTGCCGCTTGCCAAGGACCTCGCCGACTTCCAGTTCGAGGGCACGCCGATCAACCGGACACTGGTCAATGACCTCGCCGGCGGCGGCTTCATCGCCCAGCAACGCAACGTCGTGCTGGTCGGCGGCACCGGCACCGGCAAGACCCATCTGGCCATCGCAATCGCCAGAAGCTGCATCCGATCCGGCGCCCGTGACCGCTTCTACAATATGGTCGACCTCGTCAACCGCCTCGAGATCGAGACCCGCAATGGACGGCAGGGACGGCTCGCCGAGCATTTGACCCGGATGGACTTCATCGTCCTGGTCGAGCTCGGACATCTGCCCTTTGCGCAGTCCGGAGGCCAGCTTCTGTTCCGTCTAGTCGGTCGGCTATACGAACGCGCCTCCGTCATCGTCACCACCAATCTCGCCTTCGGAGAATGGCCCAGCGTGTTCGGCGACGCCAAGATGACCACCCCGCTGCTCGACCGGTTGACCCATCAGTGTGACATCGTCGAGACCGGCAATGACAGCTGGCGATTCAAAAGCCGCGACGACGATCACGCAACCCGCGCTGGTCTCGTCTCCGCAATCCCGGCCAGCTCCGACGAGCCGAGCGCTACCAGCAAACCCCGACGCGCGAGGGGGTCAACGCCGATTGACACCTTTCACTATCAACACGATACCGGATCCTACCCTTAGGTCTTCGACGATCACGGCGAGGTCGACATGACGCTCGCTCCTAACGGATACGACTGCGAGAGGGTTCTCGCCGACTTCGTAAAAGCCGGTATCGATATCGACGTGCTCGCCGCCAAGCTGCAGGACGACGGCGCCAAGTCTTTCGTCAAGTCTTCACGAGCGCAGCGCTCGCCTCCAACTTCTCAGCAGGAACTCTGGTTCAAGCGTAGCACGCCGGGTGAAGGACGCGCCTGACGACTGGACGCATGCCAAGTTCACCAAGCGCTGGCAGCTGGAGCGTCGCAAAAGATTGCAACGAGGGCTACTCGACGGTCTGCGTCAAATCATTGCGCCTAGGCAAAGGAGCATCGCCTTTTATGGCGTAAACATTAACATCAGCGGGGTCATCCGCGGTGACCCTATGCCGGCCCAGGAGTTGGTCATGTCTCAAAAAATCAATCTCAACGTGAACGGTGCGGGTCATGCCGTCGAGGTAGAGCCCGATAGCATGCTGCTCTATGCGCTGCGCAATAACCTCGGCCTGCGTGGCCCGAAATTCGGATGCGGGCTGGCGCAATGCGGCGCCTGCACCGTTCTGATGGACGGCAACGCCATCCGCTCCTGTGTCACGCCGGTCTCTGCCGTCGGCAACGCCAAAGTCGTCACGCTCGAGGGGCTCGGCACACCCGAACAACCGCATCCGCTGCAGCGAGCCTTCATCGCGGAGCAGGCGGCGCAATGCGGCTACTGCATCAATGGAATGATCATGGCGGCCAAGGCCTTCCTCGATCAGAACCCGCATCCGAGCCGCGACGAGATCAAGCAGGCCTTGAATGACAACCTTTGCCGTTGCGGTACCCACATGCGGATCGTGCGGGCCGTGCAGCGGGCCGCCGGGAGCACCCAGCAATGATCACCCTATACAACACCATGTCATCCGCAGTCGATCTCGCGCCGAGCCGACGCCGCTTCTTGCAGGCTTCGGGAGGCCTCGTCATCACCTTCAGCCTGTTCGGTCCCAAGCCGGTCTTGGCTAGAGATGCTGCGCAGACATCGCTCGCACCGCCACCGGCGGGAAAGCTCTACGCTTGGCTCGCCGTGCATCCGGACAACACGGCGACGCTGTTCACCGGGAAGGTCGAAACCGGCACCGGCGTGCAGACGGCGCTGGCACAGATCGCGGCCGAGGAGCTCGATTTCCCGTTCGATCGACTCGATGTCGTGATGGGTACCACCTCGGCGACTGTGGATCAGGGGCCGAGCTACGGCAGCATGACAGTCCGCTACGCAGGACCGCAGATCCGAAGCGCGGCCGCGGCCGGTCGGGAGGCCCTGCTCAATCTCGCGGCGGAGCATTTCAAGGTGTCGCCGAACGAGCTCGTCGCAAAGGATGGCACGATCTCGGTGGTCGGTATCCCCGATCGTACGGTTACCTACGGCAAGCTGGTGGACGGCAAGCGCCTCGACATGGAGATCGGCGCCAGCGGCAAACGCTTCGCCATGAAGGTGGCACCAAATGCGCACGCCAAGGATCCGTCGACCTACACCATCATCGGCAAGCCGCTGCCACGCAAGGACATTCCCGGCAAGATCCTTGCAACCTTCCCCTACGTCCAGGATGTCCGGATCGATGGCATGCTGCACGGGCGGGTCGTACGCCCCTACGGGGTCGAGGCCACCCTGCAGAGCGTCGACGAGAACGGGGTCAAGAACATTCCCGGCTTCGTGCAGGTGGTGCGGCGCGGCAATTTCCTGGGTGTCGTCGCCGAGACCGAATGGGCGGCAATTCAAGCCGCGGCCAAGCTCGGTTCGACGCTGAACCCGTCCGGCCCCGATGCCGGCCAGGCCAAATGGTCGAACTGGACCGGCCTGCCGAAGATGGACGAGATCTGGGAGACGGTGCGCAAGACCGCCGCGGGCCGCAACATCTCGGTGGCAAGCCAGGGATCGGCGGCGCTGGCATTCGGCTATGCCAGCCGGACGCTGAAGGCGACCTACAAGACGCCGTTTCAGATGCACGGATCGATCGGTCCCTCCTGCGCCATCGCGCAGGTGAAAGGCGATCGCGCCACCTTCTGGTCGGGCACGCAGATGCCACACGAAACGCGGCGCGACATGGCGCAGCTGCTCGGCATTCCCCTCGACAATGTCGAGCTGCGCTGGGTCGAGGCCTCGGGCGGTTATGGCCGCAACGGCCTCGATCATGTGGTTGCCGACGCGGCGATCCTATCGCAGGCGGTCGGCCGGCCGGTACGCGTGCAGTGGATGCGCTGGGACGAGCATGGCTGGGAGCCGAAGGGACCACCCATCGTGCAGGATCTGCAGGGCGCGCTGGATGAGAATGGCCGCGTGATTGCCTGGCAGCACCATATGTGGATTCCTACCATTGATGACACTCACCTGATCGCCGCCGCGCTGATCGGTCGCCCCGATGCCACGGGCGATACCGGCACAGGAAAGGTGCCGGTCATCACCTATGCCTACACCTTTGAGAACGCCGATGTGGCCGTCCATGACGAAGGCCGGGTAGCACTGCTGACCGCGTGGCTGCGGTCGCCGGCGCAGTTCGAGACGACCTTCGCGATGGAATCCTTTATCGACGAACTGGCAGCCGCGGCGGGCCAGGATCCGTTAGCGTTCCGTCTCGCGTATCTTAAGGATCCCCGGGCCGTTGCCGTTTTGAAGGCCGCGGCGGAGGCGTATGGCTGGCACACCCGGCCTGCCCGCGCCAAGGCTGATCACAGCGGCAAGCCTGCTCATGGCCGTGGCCTCGCCTGGGTCAATCGCGACGATGTGCGCGTGGCGACGATCGCGGACGTCACCGTCGATCCAAGCAGCGGACGGATCAAAGTCAGCCGCGTCGTTGTGGCACATGATTGCGGGCTAGTCGTCAATCCCGATGGTCTGAAGAATCAGATCGAAGGCAACGTGATCCAGTCGCTCAGCCGCACGTTGCATGAGGAGGTCACTTTCGACACCGCCCACGTGACAAGCCAGGACTGGCAGGGCTATCCGATCCTGCGTTTCGAGGACATCCCGGACAGCATCGACATCGTGCTGGTGAACAATCGACCGGAGTATCCGTCCTACGGCGCCGGCGAGCCTTCGACTAATCCTACGGCAGCCGTGATCAGCAATGCGGTATTCGACGCGATTGGCGTGCGTCTGCGCCAGACGCCATTCCGTCCCAAGCGCGTCAAGGCGGCAATGACATGATGACAAAGCCGCTCGAGCGGTTTCGAAAGAGCAGCATTCGCGCCCGCCAGGTTGAAGAAAAGATGGGTACCCGAAACTGCACGCCGAGGCAAACCCGCGCGTTCGACAGGTCGGAACGCATCCCTGTTTCGGGGATTTGCGTTGCATCGGGTTCTACTTCCGCTTGTTTGAAGTCCGATCTCGATTCTCGGAAGCACTGATGAGGTATGCCTTCGTGTGTCAAGCCGTGCGAAAGCTGCAGGCAATAGGAATTGACTGAAGCTCAGACCTGATGAGGATCGCGGACGAAGCCGCTGAGCGGGTCGTTGAATTTCATCGACAGGGATATCATCGACTATCAGAAAACAAACCGCGAGCTGCCGCTGGAATGCCCGCCGGTCGCAACCTCGACGGAGATATTGCTCGAGACCAGAAACCAATCCCCAGCCTCAACAGGGTGTGTTCCGACAACGATCGCGACGTCGCTCTTTCGTTCGTCTTTCGGGTGTACCGGCGAAGACTGCGCCAGAAGGAACAATCTGCTTCGAGGGCCGATAAGCATCCTCGGCCCCTCCTTGATCCAGGCTTGCAGGAATTCCAAGGCGGCCTCGCCTCGTATGGCCGACCGCCCGTTGGATCGCCCCCTGATAACCCAGACCTTCGAGGTCGCGGAGGAGATTGTCGCTGCTGTCGCCGAGTGGGAGCGCTCGGCCAAACAAGCGGTTCCTGGCCTGGTGGCCCTCGACCAGCGCCAGTTCCGGATCGAGCACTTTACGAAGGAAGTGAGCCGTTCCACCAAACCGGCGGCGCAGGCTTCTGTCTTTCTTGATGTCGTTCGCTGTTAATCCATGGATCTGTTTCACTTATAAATATCGATGGCAAAGAGACGCGGCGGATCGATCGGCGGAAAAGGCGACAACCCGCAGTAGAAGACAAGAATGTCCCTGGCATCAGCCTGCCAAGTTGCCTGCGCTTGCGCGGCGCGGCATCGCCGTAAGTGCCGGACTTGAAGTCAGGATCGATATGAGGATGAAGCGCAGCGAGCTTACGTGGCAGATAATCTGCGGGCGGCCGGCCCTGCTGCCTCAGAAGCGTGTTGTAGCGCCGACATTCGCGCGTCGGCTCCCGCTCCGGAATGGGGATATACTCAAACGTCACCTCGTCGAAGATGGGGCCCAGAGCAACCGCCAGTGCCCCATGCCTGCGCGGAAAAACCACCCTTTGTTAGGCGCTTCGGTCATGGCGCGGCTCGCCGAATAGCGGTCCTAGCACTGCGTTGGCGCAGCACATCCGCTAATCGGCTAAGCCGCGTCGCCGTGCGCGACTGAACGCTCCATCGCGACTTCTTCGCGCAGATTGTCAAGATCGCGGAAGATCGAGGCAACCGCCATCACCTTGCCGTTGCGGCGGTAGCGCAGCATACAGTGGCGCGCCCCGATCTCCCCCTCGATATCAACCTTGTCCCATCGCTCGGCGTGCCCCACGTAGTTGATCGGCACGTCATAGTGCTGGCTCCAGAAGAATGGAACGGCATCAAACTTGACCCTGCCACCAAGCATGTTGAGCGCCGCGGTTTGACCCTGACGCTCGGCGACCACCCAGTGCTCGACGCGGATGTTGTCGCCCGAATGCGGATCGGGCCAGCGGGCGATATCACCCGCGGCAAAGATTCCTGGCACGCTCGTTTCGAGATAGCTGTCCACCAGGACTCCCCGGTCAGTGGTGATAGCGGCCGTCTCGGCAAGCTGTATCCGCGGGCGCACGCCAATTCCGGCTACAACGAAATCAGCGGGTAGCACGCCGCCATTCTTAAGGACAACGCGGTCGCCGTCGATCGCCGCGGCTACGTCTCCGAGATGAAAAATCACGCCGTGCTCTTCGTGCAGCGTGCGTACGAAGTCGCCCATTTCCGCGCCAAGGACCCGTTCCATTGGTCGCTGCTCGGGCGCCACCACATGAACCTCCAGCTGCCGGGCGCGCAGAGAGGCAGCCACCTCAAGGCCGATGAAGCTCGCCCCTAGCACAACCACGCGCCGTGCCGTTGCCGCGAGCGCGATGATGCGGTGGCTATCGGTCAGCGAACGAAGAACACTTACATTTGGCTGCACCGCTCCCGGGATTGTCAGATGCGCCGGCTCGGCGCCGGTAGCCAACAGCAAACGGTCGTAAGGGACTCTTTCACCGGAGGCGAGTACGACCTGTTGCGTGCCCACTTCAATGTTTACGACGTTCCTGGTAAGCCTCAAATCAATGTCGTTCTCGGTATAGAAACTTTCAGGCCGCAAGGAAATCCAGTCCTCCGGCGCCTTTCCAGCGAGATAGTCCTTGGACAGGTTCGGCCGATCGACTGGCGGCGCGTCATCGGCGCTCAGCATCACCAGGCGTCCCTGCCAGCGTTCGCGACGCAATTTCTCGGCCGCCGCAAATCCAGCCGCGCCGCCTCCGATGATCACGATTTTGTCGGGATGAGCTTGTCCGATCGCAGTGCGTCGCCGCAGCGCTGGCTCCCGCGTCTTCTTCTGATCATTGACGAAGATCTTGTCGCCACAGCGTTCGACCTGCCAGCACGCAAGCGGACTTAAGGCCGGCGCACGCAATGCCTCTCCGGTTCGCAGGCTGAAGCAGGCGTGGTGCCACGGGCAACGCACTGTTTCACCGTCCATCAGACCGTCGACGAGCGGAGCCCCATAATGGGTACAGGCTGCTCCGACAGCGAAAAGCTCGTTACCACGGCGTGCTATGAGCACAGCCTCGTTGCCAACGTGGCCGACCATCATTCGCTCGTTGGCAAGATCCTTGAGCGGAATACCCTTGGCTAGGTCGGGACCAGGCGGAGGTGCGGAAGCAATTGACATGGGATCCTCCTGAGACTGTCATTCCGGACGGTTTCTATATCCAGCCACGGGTCTTGCCAGTCCTGGCGCAAATCGGTCGTGGCCTTAAACTCATTCGCGGCTCCAACCGCCGATCATTGACTTTGGTCTTTAGTCTAGTGCTGCGGTCGGAGCGCTCATAACGGTAAGCATCGAGTTGAGTATCACGACGCCACGCCGCGCGTCTGATTAGGCGATCGAGCCGGCTGATAGCTACCGGCAGGCGTTCGGAACGGAATGGCAAGACGGTTACAAGCATTGATTGCGATCACTGCCAAGGTAAGATCGATGATCTCCCTTTCATTAAAATAACGCCGCACCTCCTCATACAAGTCATCTTCAATGGCAAGCGCCGCATGCTCCCGTTCGCTATAGAAAGGTGCCTCGCGCCATGCCGATAGGAGATAGAACCGCTGCTCGCTTTCGCCGGCTCCTCGTGCATCCTTAGTGTGCATGTCGAGCCAGTAGGCGCACCCGTTGATCTGCGAAGCTCGCGCCTTAACGAGTTCCAAGAGCGGATGTTCAAGGCCGCAACTGTCAATATAGGCTTGCAGATTACGCAGGGCGTTCATCCCCCGCGGGGCAACTTTTGAGTAGTCTAGTCGCTCCATTATAACCACCTCCAGTCCGCTGTGCGCATCGTGGGTGTCGCTTCTCGACGTAGGGCCACCGCAGATGAGAGACCCGTTCGTGTTAGTGTTTACGTCATAGAAGACGATGTTCCTTTGCCTAGACGCAATAATTTGACGCAGACCGTCGAGTAGGCCTCCGTTGCAATCTTTTGCGACGCTCCAGCTGCCAGCGTTTGGTGAACTTGGGATGCGTCGAGTCGTCAGGCGCGTCCTTCACCCAGCACGCTACGCTTGAACCAGGGTTCCTGCTGAGGATAGACGCCTCCAGTTTGGCTCGCGAAATTGCGTGATCAATACTTACGCAATCGATAGTTCGCACTTTGCCCGACGGCAGGGGAGTTGGACGCGAGCGCCACGCTCGTAAGGCGAACACTCCCCCTGCTCGGATTCGCACGTACCCCTCGGCAACGTCACGGATGGCAGTTACCGGAAAGAGCTCGCGGGTTTTGGCATTGCAGCGTTCATGTCGTGTCCTCGCGGCGTGTCTCCACGGTGCAGCGATCCGCGCCAGCTACCGAAAGCGCTGTGGCTGCATCGAGACCTTAGCGGATCGATCAAGGGCCTCTAGATGTTGCAGGGCTCGCCACGGCCGGCAACGGTTGCCCATGTGCGCGCCGCGGTCGACAACCTGCCCTCGGTCCCCTTTTTGTACCGATTGAGTGTCAGCCACCCCGTCCTCTCGGGGCTCGCGGCAGCCACGCTTGCAGCGACCGAGCTGGGTAGTGACTGGTCGTTCAGCTGTGAAGCGGGCCGTCACGTGCGCGAAATACGCGCGACACAGCTCCATACGATTCTGACCGGCGCTCGCCGTGCGTGCGGCCGTGCAGCCTTTCCCGACCTAGTTCGCCGGGCAACCATTCCGACTCTCGTGATCTAAGGAGGGGATAGCTTCGAAAGTCGCGAGCGGAGTTGGGGCGCTTGCCGAGCTTTCAGATGCGCAAAGTGAAGCAGCTGTCAACTGGTAAATTAGCGATAGAAGAGCTGCTGATGCGCTCGACCATATCATTGCGCCATTCCTCAGTGCATCAGCTCCGCATTGATTGATACAACCGTCTCGGGAAGCTCAGACCGGGCGCGCTACCCATCGCGGCCAATCAGTTCTCTGACGCTCGATATTGCGCACGATCAATATTTTCGAGCAAAGACGACGTGCGCTTTTAGAGCAATAAACGACCTTGCTGAAGCGTTTGAGTCAGCGCGGGTTTACGTAGTCAATAGCTACGTGAATGAGCTTTGCTAAAGACGCGCGCTATTGTGGCCGAGATGCTAGAGGACCACGATGAATGATCGAGCCCAGATGCCGCGACGCTCTCTCCTGGCGGGTGTTGCACCAATCGTTTCGGCGATAGTTACGTTCACGCCGGGCAACAACGGCGCTTGGCCCGAAGTGCAAGCACGACTAGTTCAGTATCAGGATCACCCTAAAGGCGTACAGCGCTGCGAGATTTGTGTTTATTTCCAACCGCCAAACCAGCCCCGATTTGTGGCCGGCGATATCAGCGCAAAAGTTGGTGCCAATTTTTCGCCGCACGCGAAAAGGCACAATGACAAGGAAGAGTGAAGCTCGCCGATCTTCAACATTCCTCAGAAGGTGCCCGATCCTGAAATGAAGCCTGCAAGTGTTCAGCGCTTTCCTGTCGGCGGACGTGACGACCGAGTACATCGATGATCCGGCGAGTTATGACTTGGCGCGAAGTCGATGCCCGCCGCATTAAGAACGGAGGTGACGCGATGAAACCAACAAAGACGCTTCACGATCTCGGTCAAAGTCTGTGGCTCGACAACATCACTCGCGATTTGCTGAACGATGGCACCTTGCAACGCTACATCGACGAGTTCTCGGTGACGGGCCTGACGTCGAACCCCACGATCTTCGATCATGCGATCAAAAACAGCACAACCTATGACGCCGACATTTCCCGGAAGGTATTGCCGACGAAATCGGCGGAGGATCTCTTCTTCGATCTGGCCCTGGCAGATTTGACCCGGGCTGCCCAGTTGTTCCAACCCGCCTTCGCCCGGACAAACGGGGTGGACGGCTGGGTATCGTTGGAGGTCTCGCCTCTCTTGGCCCATGACACCGACAGCACTCTTGAGGCGGCGCGTGATCTTCACCGCCGTGGCGGCAAGCCCAACTTATTCATTAAGATTCCCGGAACTGCTGAAGGGCTGCCTGCCATCGAGGCGGCGATCTTTGCTGGCGTTCCAATTAACATCACGCTGCTTTTTTCAGAAGAGCAATATGTTGCGACAGCTGAAGCCTATCTGCGCGGCGTCGAGCGGCGCATTGCGGCGGGGCTGAACCCGGCTGTCGCCTCGGTCGGCTCGCTTTTCGTCAGCCGCTGGGATGTTGCGGTCGCCGGCAAGGTTCCGGCCGAGTTGACAAACCGGCTCGGCATAGCGATCGCCCAGCGGACCTACAAAGCTTATCGAGAGTTGCTGGCATCCCCGCGCTTCCTGCGCGCCGCCAACGCCGGCGCACTGCCTCAGCGCCTGCTATGGGCCAGCACCGGCACCAAAGATCCGCGCGCCTCCGATATCCTCTACATCAAAGCGCTCGCGGCGCCTTTCACTATCAACACGATACCGGACGCTACCCTTAAGGCCTTCGACGATCACGGCGAGGCCGACACGACGCTCGCTCCTGACGGAGGCGACTGCGAGAGAGTTCTCGCCGAGTTCGTAAAGGCCGGTATTGATATCGACGCGCTCGCCGCCAAGCTGCAGGATGACGGCGCCAAGGCTTTCGTCAAGTCTTGGAAGGATCTGATGGGCCGTATCGAATCCAAGGGCGTCGCGATCCGCAAAGCAAGCTGACGTAGATGGCAATGACGTCCCGTACACCAGTCTCTGTGAGGAAACATCGGTGAGCATTCCAGCTCTACGCCTACGCCCCGCCTGGGCGGCGTTAGAAAAGCACTTCCACACGATCAAGGACAAGCCTATTGGGCAGCTCTTCGCCGAGGATCGCGAGCGCGGGGAGCGTCTGGCGGTCGAGGCTGCCGGGATCTATCTCGACTATTCTAAAAACCGGATCACCGACGAGACCCTCAGACTATTGCTCCAGCTCGCCCGCGAATCGGGATTGCGGGAGCGCATCGACGCGATGTTCCGGGGTGACAACATCAACGTCTCGGAAAACCGTGCCGTCCTTCATGTCGCCCTGCGCGCATCGCGGGGCACTTCCATTATGCACAACGGCAGAAATGTCGTACCGGAAGTTCACGCCGTTCTGGACAAGATGGCGGATTTCGCCAATCGGCTGCGGAGCGGCGTTTGGAAAGGCCATACAGGAAAGCCCATCCGCAACATCATCAACATCGGCATCGGTGGATCCGATCTCGGCCCAGTCATGGCCTATGAAGCGCTGCGGCACTACAGCGACCATTCGCTGATGTTTCGCTTCGTGTCCAATGTCGACGGCACGAATTTCGTCGAAGCGGTCGGAGATCTCGATGCCGCGGAGACCTTATTCATCGTCTCCTCGAAAACATTTACCACGCTGGAGACGATGACCAACGCGCGGACCGCGCGCGACTGGCTGCTGTCTGGACTGACTCGTGACGAAGCCGCGATCGCCCGCCATTTCGTCGCGGTTTCCACCAATACCGCAGAGGTCGCGAAGTTCGGCATCGACACGGCCAATATGTTCGGCTTCTGGGATTGGGTCGGTGGTCGCTATTCGATGGATTCCGCAATCGGCCTCTCGACGATGATCGCCATCGGCCCCGACCGTTTCCGCGCAATGCTCGGGGGCTTTCATGAAATGGACGAGCACTTCCGCACCGCGCCGCTCGAGCGCAACCTGCCGGCGCTGATGGGATTGCTGGCCGTTTGGTACAACAATTTCTTCGGTGCCCAGACGGTGGCAGTCCTGCCCTACGAGCAATACTTGAAGCGCTTTCCTGCCTACCTCCAACAACTGACGATGGAGAGCAACGGAAAGCACGTGACGCTCGACGGCACGAGCGTCGATTACGACACTGGCCCGATTTACTGGGGCGAGCCCGGCACCAACGGTCAGCATTCCTTCTATCAGCTGATCCACCAGGGCACGCGCCTGATCCCGTGCGATTTCATCGCCTTTGCCCGGACGCTCAATCCTCTCGGCGCGCACCACGACATCCTGCTGGCAAACGTTTTTGCCCAGACCGAAGCCCTTGCCTTCGGCAAGACGAAAGAGGAGGTCAGGACAGAAGGTACGCCGGGTTGGCTGGTGCCGCATCGGCTGTTCGACGGCAACCGCCCGTCAAACACTATCCTGCTGGACGTGTTGACTCCCGCCGCTCTCGGCAAGCTGGTCGCACTCTACGAGCACAGCGTCTTCACCCAAGGCACGATCTGGAGCATCGATTCCTTCGACCAGTGGGGTGTCGAACTCGGCAAGGCGCTCGCCCAACGCATTATTCCCGAACTCGAGAGCGTGACAGAACCGGAGCTTCGGCACGATACCTCAACCAACGCGCTAATCCAGCGTTACCGCCAGTTGAAGGGAGAGAGCTGATGCCGAGAGGATACGGCCACCCGCTCTACATCCTGCCATTCGACCACCGCGATTCCTTTGAGCGCCGGATGTTCGGCTGGACTGCTCCATTGAGCAAAGCGCAAACCGAGGAAATTGCCACCGCTAAGCGGGTCATCTACGACGGGTTCCGATCGGCGCTTGCCGCCGGCGTTCCAAGAGAAAAGGCCGGCATCTTGGTGGACGAGCAATTCGGTGCGGCCTTGCTACGCGATGCGGCGGCCGAGGATGTCGTCACCGCCTGCCCGGCCGAGAAAA
>Ga0070684_100003120_pt1 | contig 12372 bp, 13 predicted proteins | sample KBSC723LmetaG_FD_65653 | JGI IMG/M metagenome (GOLD analysis project Ga0070684, IMG submission 65653) | Corn rhizosphere microbial communities from Kellogg Biological Station, Michigan, USA - KBS C7.2-3L metaG | ecosystem: Host-associated > Plants > Roots > Rhizosphere ...
GGTCGCCGGGATCTTGATGAACAGGTTTTCCCGGTCGACCGTCCACCACAGCGCCTTGGCCTCGGCCACCGTGCGGTCGGTGTCGGCGGCCAGCCGGGCGTCGACCTCGATGGAGACGCGGCCATCGACGCCGCGCGAGGCGTCGTAGGCCGGGCGCATCACGTCGCAGGCCCAGCGCACGTCGTAGCCCATGGCGACCCGGGCCGCCTCTTCGAACTCCACGCGGCGCAGAGCGAACTCACGGGTCTGCTCGGCGTAGTCGTCGGCCGCCTCCATCGCCTTGGCGAAGATGGTCGGGTTGCTGGTAATCCCGACGACATGGCTTTCGCGGCGCAGCTTGTCGAGGTTGCCGGTGGTCAGCCGGTGCCGGGAGAGGTCGTCGAGCCAGATACTCACACCTGCCGCAGCGAGCTGAGCGAGCCGGTCGGTCATCGCAATCACCTTCAGTTCCGTCAGTTTCCCGTGGTCGTACCCGTGATCTCGCCGACCTTGGCCAGCGATGCGTGCGCCGCCGCGACGACCTTGTCGGCGGTGAACCCGAACTGCTCGAACAGCACCTGGTAAGGCGCGCTCGCCCCGTAGTGCTCAATGCTGACGCATTCACCGGCATCGCCCACCAGGTGGCGCCAGGACATCGCGACGCCGGCCTCGACGCTGACCCGCGCCTTGACACCGGTCGGCAGGACCTGATGGCGATAGGCCAGGTCCTGCTCCATGAACCACTCCTGGCAGGGCATCGACACGACCCGTGTAGGCGTGCCGGACTCCTCGAGCCGCTGCTGGGCGGTGATGCACAGCTGCAACTCCGAGCCGGTGCCGATGAGGATCACCTCGGGCTGGCCGGTCGACGCGTCCTTGAGGATGTAGCCGCCCTTGCCGACGTTGTCGGCGCTCGCGAACTCGGTGCGGTCGAGGGTCGGCAGGTTCTGCCGGGTGAGGCACAGCGCGGTCGGCCGGTCGGTGTGCTCGAGGGCCATCCGCCACGCCTGGGCCGTCTCGTTGGCGTCGGCCGGGCGGACCACGTCGAGCCCCGGGATGGCCCGGAGCGCCGTGAGGTGCTCGATCGGCTGGTGGGTCGGGCCGTCCTCGCCGAGCCCGATCGAGTCGTGCGTCCAGACGTAGATGACCGGCAGCTTCATCAGCGCGGCGAGCCGGACGGCCGGGCGCATGTAGTCGCTGAACACCAGGAACGTGCCGCCGTAGGGTCGCGTCGCGCCATGCAGGAAGATGCCGTTGAGGATCGCGCCCATGCCGTGCTCGCGGATGCCGAAGTGCAGCGTGCGGCCGTACCAGTCGCCGGGGAAGGCCTTGGTCGCGTGCTCCGGCGGCACGAAGGACGGCTCGCCCTCCATCGTGGTGTTGTTGCTCTCGGCCAGGTCGGCGGAGCCGCCCCACAGCTCCGGCAGCACCGGGGCGAGCGCGGCGAGCGTGTCGCCGGAGGCCTTGCGAGTGGCGATGCCCTTGGCGTCGGCCGGGAAGGTCGGCAGCGCCGAGGTCCAGCCGTCCGGCAGCTCGCGGGCGAGCAGGCGGTCGAGCAGGGCGGCCCGGTCCTTGTTGTTCTGGCGCCAGGCCGCGAAGCGGTCGTTCCACTCGGCGTGCAGCGCCTGGCCGCGAGCGAACACCTTGCGGGCGTGCTCGAGCACCTCGGGGTCGACCTGGAAGGACTTGTCCGGGTCGAAGCCGAGCACCTTCTTGGTCGCCGCGACCTCGTCCTTGCCGAGCGCCGAGCCGTGGATCTTGCCGGTGTTCTGCTTGTTGGGCGCCGGCCAGCCGATGATCGTGCGCAGCGCGATGAACGACGGCCGACCGGTCTCGGCCCGGGCCGCCTCGATCGCCGCATGCAGCGCCGGGACGTCTTCGTTGTACTGCTTGTCGCGGGGCTCGTGCCCGCCGCGCCAGTCGACGACCTGCACGTGCCATCCGTAGGCCTCGTAGCGGGCCGGGACGTCTTCGCTCTTGGCGATCCTGGTGTCGTCCTCGATCGAGATCTCGTTGTCGTCGTAGATAACGATCAGATTGCCCAGCTGCTGGTGTCCGGCCAGCGCGCTCACCTCGTGGCTGATGCCCTCCTCGAGGTCGCCGTCGGAGCAGAACGCGTAGACGTAGTGGTCGAAGACGCTCCCGCCGACGCCCGGCTCGGGGTCGAAGAGGCCGCGCTCGCGGCGGGCGGCCATGGCCATGCCGACCGCGTTGCCCAGGCCCTGGCCGAGTGGGCCGGTGGTGGTCTCGACGCCGACGGTGTGACCGTGCTCCGGGTGGCCCGGGGTGAGCGAGCCCCACTGGCGCAGCGCCGCGAGGTCCTCGATGGTCAGGCCGTAGCCGGAGAGGTAGAGCTGGATGTAGAGCGTCAGGCTGCTGTGCCCGCAGGAGAGCACGAACCGGTCCCGGCCGACCCACTGCGGGTCGCTCGGGTCGTGGCGCATCACCTGCTGGAACAGGAGATAGGCGGCTGGGGCCAGGCTCATAGCGGTGCCCGGGTGTCCGTTGCCAGACTTCTCCACGGCGTCCATCGCGAGCACCCGGACCGTGTCGACCGCCTTCGAGTCGAGCTCGGACCAGGAAAGCTTGGAGTCTCTAGCTGTGTCTGCGGTCACGGCGGTGTTGCTCCCTTGTCGGAAAGAGATGTCGTTTTGACCCTACCCACGATTGGGCACGTCCACCCGCAGTCGACCATCTTCCGGACATCGGCGACAGTGCCTGTTAGCACGGTAGACGATCGGCGATGGGTGCCGGAGCGTGACCGAGGAGACAAACCCGTGAACTGTTTCCCGGGGTGGCCGGAGCGGCTCAAGTGGCCTGGCATAGGATGCGGAAGCCCGCCGACCTTGGCGGCACCTTGGCCGGAAGGTGGCAACCCAGCGTGACGCAGCTCGCCGACCGGGTGGTGTCCGAGCAGCCGATCCTGCCGGTGTCACCGGGTGCGCTCGCCCGAGCGCGGCGCTCCGCGCAGCCCCGGCTCCGCGCCGTCCTCGGCGCCTACGTCGCCCTCACCAAGCCGCGCATCATCGAGCTGCTGCTCGTGACCACCGTGCCGACCATGCTGCTGGCCGCCCGGGGCGTGCCGTCGCTGGGGCTGGTGGCCGTCGTGTTGGTCGGCGGCGCCCTCGCGGCCGGCGCGGCCAACGCGCTCAACTGCTACATCGACCGCGACATCGACCAGGTCATGCGGCGCACCTCGCGCCGGCCGCTGCCCGCGCACACCGTGTCGCCACGTGCCGCGCTGGTTTTCGGGCTCGGCCTGGCCGTGGTGTCGACCGTGCTCATGGTGGCGTTCACCAACCTGCTGGCGGCCGCCCTGACGGCCGGCGCGATCGTCTACTACGACCTGGTCTACACGCTCTGGCTGAAGCGGACCACGCCGGCCAACACGGTCTGGGGCGGCGCCTGCGGAGCGGCCCCGGTGCTCATCGGCTGGGCGGCCGTCACCGGCGGCCTGGCGTGGCCGGCCTGGCTGCTCTTCGCGGTCGTGTTCCTCTGGCAGCCGCCGCACTTCTACGCGCTCGCCATCAAGTTCAAGGACGACTACGCCCGTGCCGGCATTCCGATGCTGCCGGTCGTGGCCAGCATGCGCCGGGTCGGCTTCGAGACGGTCCTGTACGCCTGGCTGACCGTCCTCGTGTCGCTCGCCCTGTGGCCGATGGGCATGACCCCGGTCTACGGCGTGGTCGCGCTCGTGGTCGGCGCGCTGCTGGTGATCGAGGCGCACCGGCTGGCCGGCCGGGCCCGCCGCGGCGAGCCGGTCAAGCCGATGCGGCTCTTCCACTGGTCGATCACCTACCTGACCCTGCTGTTCCTCGCCGTCGCCGTGGACGCCCTGATCCAGTAAAGATCCGGCAAAAGCGCTGGTCGGGACGTATGCGAACGACCTTCACGGCTGGGTGGTTTGCCCGAGAATCGCGGCAATTTTGTGGCACACTACGAGGCGTAAGATTGATGTTGCTCGTCGCCAACATTGGCGCCGCCAAATAGGTGGATTCGCCGCGACAAATGCGGACACAATTGCCGTGTCACACCCGCAAACAAACCGTAAGGCATGTCACATCTCGCTGGCAGTTCACCCGCGCGTGGTTCTGCGTGCCCCTATGGTTGCCCTCATGGCAGATGGTTCCGATACCACGATGACCCTGAGCCGCCCGGTTCCCAGCAGCCTCGTGAACGACCTCCGGTCGTTCGCCGGTAGCCACGGCGGCGCGAAGGCAGTCATCGAATACGTCGGCCGGCGTGGAGCGCGGATCGTGCTGGTTGGCGAGGACGGCGTCTGGGGCGACCAAATGGCGGGGGACACCGAAATTGCCCGACGGGCCTGCGCCGAGGCGGGCGTGGGACTCGAAAACGCGTGGGAGCGCGAGCTGACCGAGCAGATGCGACCGAGCAACGACCTGTGGCGTTCGATGGGGCGGCGCGTGCTGTCCCGCTGAACTGAACGACTTTCCTTCCCCTTTCCTCGCGACCCGGGCCCGCCGCCCGGGTCGCTGTCTTTTGTGCTCATCTCGCGGTGAGCACCGCCGATGAGAAACGTGTGAGGCGGACGGGGACGCTCATCGCGATCGCCGCGGCGGCCGTCCTCGGCGTCAGCGGCTGCTCGGCGCTGGGTCTGGGGGGCCCGTCCGGCTCCGGCGGCTCCTCGGGGAGCGGCGGCGCCAACGGCTCCAAGGTCCAGCTGCCGGAGAACACCGTGTACCAGGGCGGCCAGGCGGTACCCAGCCCGTCGCCGGGCGTCGGCGGATCACCGGTGCGGACCCCGCTGGCCGCGCTGCCGTCGCTGCCCGCCCCGACCGGGACCTCCTCCTACAACCCGAGCCCGATTCCGCCTGTCTGCGAGGGCCGCCTGCGTGAGGGCTTCCGCAACGGCCTGGATGTCACGCCGCTCGGCAACGGGCGGGCCCAGGTGCGCTGGTACGAGGTCGGCGATCCGGCGCTGCAGGGTTACAAGCTGGCCGCCGTGTCGCAGCAGTTCGTGTACGGCCTGCAGCCGCCCTGGAAGTGGCAGGATGTGGCCAAGGTCGGCGAGTGTGCAGAGGTCAGAACCACGGTGACCGGGCTGGTGCCCGGCGACCCATACATCTTCGTGCTGCACGCGGTGATCAAGAACTACGAGAACGTGCCGCCGATCATCCCGGAAATCGGCCGCTCGCTGGCCGTCACGATGACCTAGGCTGGTCGGCCTCGATCCGGGCGGCGGTGGCGACCAGCGGCGGCACGATCGTCCGCCGGATGCCCTCCAGCGACATGCGGGACGCGGCGACCGACACGTTGATGGCGGCGACCGTCCGGCCGTTGCGGTCCCGGATCGGCGCCGCCGCCGCCCGAAGCCCGTCTTCGAGCTCCTGGTCGACCATGGCCCAGCCCTGGGCCCGGATGCGCAGCAGCTCGGTGCGCAGCGCGGCGTGAGTGAGCACGGTGCGGGTGGTGAGCCGCTCCAGCCGTACCTTGGCCAGGTAGTCCTCAAGCTCGTCGTCCGGCAGCCCGGCCAGCAGGACCCGGCCCATTGACGTCGCGTACGCGGGGAAGCGCGTCCCGACGCTGATCGCGACCGTCATGATGCGCGAGACCGGGACCCGCGCCACGTAGACGATCTCGCCGTCGTCGAGCACGGACACCGACGACGACTCGTTGACCTCGGCCACCAACGCCTCGAGGTGGGGCTCGGCGATCTGCGGCAGCGACAGGCTGGACAGGTATGCGTAGCCGAGGTCGAGCACCCGGGGGCTGAGTGAGAACTGGCGACCGTCGCTGCGCACGTACCCCAGGCTCATCAGGGTGATGAGGAAGCGGCGGGCGGCCGCGCGCGTGACCCCGGTGGTCGCGGCGACCTCGCTCAGGGTCAGCGAGGGGCGGTCGGCGCTGAACGCGCGGATCACCGCGAGGCCGCGCTCGAGCGACTGGACGAAGTCCGGCCCCCGGTCGACCCCCGCCATGTCAGGAGCCCATCGCGTCGAGGATGCGCATGGCCGAGTTGCCGGCCGGCGCTCCCGCGTAGGCGGCGGTGTGCAGGAAGACCTCGGCGATCTCCGCGTCGGTCAGGCCGTTGCGGCGGGCCGCGGTGATGTGCATGCCGAGCTCATCCTCGCAGCGCAGCGCGGCGAGCAGGGCGAGGGTGATCGCGCTGCGCGTGCGCCGGTCGAGCTCGTCGCGCGCCCACACGCTGCCCCACGCCGTCCGGGTCACGTACTCGCGGAACGCCGTGCCGAGCGCGCTCGGCGGCTTGTCGGCGTAGTCAGGGCCGAGCACCTCCCGGCGCACCTTCGCGCCGGTCTCGGCGAACTCGTCAGCCATGGGCCACCTCCCGCAGGACCCGGTCGACCAGCACGCCGCAGGCGTCCGGGCCGGGTGATTCGATGCCGCTCGCGGCCAGGTTGGCCCGCATCCGTTCGGGGTCGACGACGAGCCGCTCGAGGCCGGCCCGCAGCCACGACGCGGCCGAGCCGGTCGCGACGAGCAGCTCGCGCAGCGGGCGCCACTCGGCGTGCCAGTTGCCGGCCGCCCGCTCGTGCTCCTGGGCCATCGCCGCGAGCAGGTCGGCGACCAGGCCGGGGGCGGCGGCCGCGCAGCCGGCCGCGCAGATCGCGGCGACCGGGTTCTTCTTGTGGGCCATCGCCGACGAGCCGCCGGGCGAGCCGTCGGTCACCTCGCCGACCTCGTTCTGAGCGAGGAGCGTGAGGTCGCGTGCGACCTTGGCGATGACCCCACAGGCGGTGCCGAGCGCGCCGGCCAGATCGGCGATGCGGACACGGTCGGTGTGCCAGGGCAGGAGAGGGGCGGCCAGCCCGAGGTAGGTGGCCAGGTCGGCGACCACGGCCGGGCCGGCGTCGCCGAGCGGGGCGAGGGTGCCGGCGGCGCCGCCCAGCTGGACCGCCAGCCGCTCGTCGCGCACGACGGTGAGCCGGTCGCCGGCCTCGGCCAGAGCGACCAGCCAGCCGGCCGCCTTGAGCCCGAAGGTGGTCGGTACCGCCTGCTGTAACAGCGTCCGTCCGATGACCGGGGTGTCCCGGTGGGCGGCGGCCAGGTCGCGGACGGCCACGATGGTCGCCTTCAGGTCGTCCAGCACCAGATCCAGCGCCCGCCCGGCGAGGATCATGGCCGCCGTGTCGAGGATGTCCTGGCTGGTCGCCCCGACGTGCACGGCCTCCGGGTGGCGCACCAGGCCGCGCAGCTGGGCGACGAGTGGCACGACCGGGTTGCCGGCCGCGCCCGAGCCGAGCGTGGCCACGTCGAACAGCTCGGCGCGGGCCACGGCGGCGATCTCGTCGGCCGCCTCGTCGCTGATGACGTGGTGCTTGGCGTGGACCGCGGCGAGCGCGGCCTCGACCCGCAGCAGGGCCGAAAGCCACGCCGCGTCGCCGATGGCCGCGGCAACCTCGCCGCGGGCCAGCACGTCGCCAAAGAGCTCAGACGTCGAAGAAGACGGTTTCATCCGCGCCCTGCAGGTGGATGTCGAACTTGTACGCGTCCGGCCCGTCCGGCTGGGCGACGAGCGTCCCCCGTACACGGGGATCGACCGTCGACAGAATCGCATCGTCGTCGAACGGGCCGTCGTCGGCGAGGTAGGCGCGGGTGACCACGCGGTCGATCAGGCCCCGCGCGAAGACCGACAGCTGGATGTGTGGCGCCTGGTCGCCGGTCGGTCCGGGCAGGGCGACCGGGCGGGTGGTGAGGAACCGGTAGCCGCCGTCGGGGTCGGTGCGGCAGCGCGCGAACCGCGGATCGGCCCCGGCCTGCCAGATCTCCAGCAGGCCGTCGGGGATCGGCGCGCCGGCCCCGTCGTAGAGGGTGCCGCGCAGCCAGATGGCGCCCTCGGTGCCCTCGGGCACGGCGTAGCAGCCGTCCGGCCAGTCGAGCATGATCGCGAAGAACGGCCCGATCGTCTGGGTCGGCGTTTCCCGAAGCCTCATTGTTCGTCCTCAAAGGGAGTTGACTCGGGGCCGCGCAGGATGATGTCGAACTGGTAGGCCAGCGCCCACTCGGGAACCGTCTCGTCCAGGTCGAACGACGAGATCATCCGGTTGCGGGCCTTCTCGTCCCGGACCGAGTTGAAGATCGGGTCGTGCGCGAAGAGCGGGTCGCCCGGGAAGTACATCTGGGTGACCAGCCGCTGCACGAACGCGGTGCCGAAGAGCGAGAAGTGGATGTGGGCCGGGCGCCAGGCGTTGTCGTGATTGCCCCACGGGTAAGCGCCCGGCCGGATCGTGATGAACCGGTAGCTGCCGTCGGCCCCGGTCAGCACGCGGCCGGCCCCCGAGAAGTTGGGGTCGAGCGGGGCCGGATGCTGGTCGCCCTGGTGCCGGTAGCGCCCGGCCGCGTTGGCCTGCCAGACCTCGACGAGCGTGTTGGGCAGCGGCCGACCGGTGCCGTCGAGGACCCGGCCGTGCACGATGATCCGCTGGCCCTGCGGCTCGTCCGCGTGCTGGCGGGTCAGGTCGTGGTCGAGCGGGCCGAGCCGGTCCTCACCCAGCACCGGTCCGGTGACCTCGCCCAGGAAGTGCGGCAGCGCGACGAGCGGCCGCTTGGGCGCCCGGAGCGCTGTCGACTTGTAGGCGGGCCAGTCCAGCGGCGGGTGGGCCAGCCGGTCCGGTGGCCCGTATGGGATCCGCAGCTTCGTCATTCCTCTGCTCCTCGCAGGTCGCGGAGCGCCTTGAGCTCCTCGGGGGTCGGTGGCTCGGTCTGCGTCACGTCGGCCGCCACGGCGAGTTCCCAGCCGGTGGCGGCACGGACCTGGTCGACCGTGACGCCGGCGTGCACATGGGTGAGCGTGAGTTCGCAGGTCTGCGGATCGGGGACGAGCACGCCGAGGTCGGTGATGACCAGCACCGGGCCCTTGCCGGGCAGGCCCAGCCGCTCCCGGTCGCCGGGGCCGTCGCCGTAGCCGACCGACGTGCGGAAGTCGACCCGCTCGACGAAGCCGCGCCGGCTCTGTCGCAGGACCACGAACACCTCGCGGCAGGAGGCGGCGATCTCCGGTGCGCCGCCGGCGCCCGGCAGCCGGGTCGATGGATTCGCATATGGCCCGATCACCGTCGTGTTGATATTGCCGTACTTGTCGAGCTGCGCGGCGCCGAGGAAGCCCACGTCGACCCGGCCGGGCTGGAGCCAGTAGTTGAACATCTCGGGCACGCTCACGACGGCGTCGGCCGTGGTGGCCAGCTCGCCGTCGCCGATCGACAGCGGCGGGCGGGTCGGGCGGGCGCCGATCGTGCCCGACTCGTAGATCAGCACCAGGTCGGGGTTGACCGTCCGGCGGGCCAGGTTGGCCGCGACGCTGGGCAGGCCGATGCCGACGAAGCAGGACGTGTGCGGGGCGAGCGCGCGGGCGGCGGCGACGGACATCATCTCGTCGGACGTGAAGCTCATGAGCCCTCCTGGTCGCATTGCGCCGCCATCCCTGCGCACCGCGCACCAACTTCGTTGGCGCACCGGAGGCGCTGCGTCAGTCCAGGCGCCGCACGGCGTACAGCAATGCTCATAAGGCCGCCATCCACTCGCCGAAGCGCTCGCGCGAGCGGCTGATCGCGTCCCACGCCTTGTAGTAGTCGTTGTCGCGGTCGTAGTAGTCCTGGGCGTAGGACGGCCGGGCCCCGCCCGGCACCTCGGCGACCGCGGTCACCACCCAGCCCGGCAGCAGGACGGCACCCGGGCGCGGCTCGAGTTCGTCGACGATCTCCTCGACGGTCACCAGGCTGCGCTTGGCCGCGAGGACGGCCTCCTTCTGGACGCCGGTGATACCCCACATCTGCACGTTGCCCTTCCGGTCCGCGCGCTGCGCGTGGACGATCGTGACGTCCGGGTTGACGGCCGGCACGGCGGTCAGCACCTCGCCGGTGAACGGGCAGGTGATGGCCGCGATGGTCGAGCTCTGGGCGGGCAGGTCGGTGCCGACGTAGCCCCGCAGGACGGCGAAGGGCAGGCCGGACGCCCCGGCGACGTAGCGGTTGGCCATCCCGGCGTGGCTGTGCTCCTCGATCTCGAGCGGCCCCGGCCAGCCGTGCTCGACGGCGTCACGGAAGCGGTGCAGTGAGCCGACCCCCGGGTTTCCGCCCCAGGAGAAGATCAGCTTGCGGGCGCAGCCGGCCCCGATCAGCTGGTCGTAGACGAGGTCGGGGGTCATACGCACGAGCGTGAGCTCCCGCCGGCCCTGGCGGATGATCTCGTGGCCGGCGGCGACCGGGATCAGGTGCGTGAAGCCCTCGAGCGCCACGATGTCGCCGTCGTGGACGAGCGCGGCGACACCCTCGGCCAGCGTCAGGAGTTCGGCCATGCGACTCCTTTTCGATGTGTACGGCTTGCGAACGGCCGTTCTTTCTACGGACCATAGGGAGCGTGGTCGGAAGCGTCAACGCCTGCGGTTGACGTGTGACGCGGACATCCCTACGTTCTCATGATGAACGCACGTACGGCATCCGAACACTGAGACACCCCCAGGTGGATGGAGTCCTTCGATGCGCAAACTTCTTACGTCCACGATCGCCGCTCTGACGGTGGCCGCCCTGGCCGCCTGCGGCGGCAACTCCAGCAAGGCGCCCCCGGCGACCAGCCCCGGCCAGGTCGACAAGGTCAACGTCGGGGTCATCGCGATCGTCGACGTCGCCCCCATCTATCTCGGTAAGCAGAAGGGGTTCTTCACAAAACACAACATCGACCTCAATCTCACGCCCGCCCAGGGTGGCGCCGTGATCGTGCCCGGCGTGATCAGCGGGCAGTACCAGTTCGGCTTCAGCAACGTCACGTCGCTGGTGCTGGCCAAGTCCCGCAACCTGCCGATCAAGATGGTCAGCAACGGGGTCGCCTCGACCGGCGAGATCGGCAAGGACTTCGGCGGGACCGTGGTCAAGAAGGACAGCCCGATCAAGACGGCCGCCGATCTGGCCGGAAAGACGGTCGCGGTCAACACCCTGAAGAACATCGGCGACACCACCGTCCGGGCGACTGTCCGTAAGGCCGGTGGCGACCCCAAGGCGGTCAAATTCGTCGAGCTGGCGTTCCCGGACATGCCGGCGGCGCTCGCGGCCGGCCGGGTCGACGCGACCTTCGTGGTCGAGCCGTTCCTGACCACCCTGGTCGGGCAGGGCGACCGGGTCGTGGCGTGGAACTACGCCGAGCCGGCCGCGGCCATGACCGTCGCCGCCTACTTCGCGTCCAACGAGCTCATCGCCAAGAACCCGGACCTGGTCAAGCGGTTCCAGGCGGCGATGACCGAGTCGCTCGCGTACGCCGACTCCCACCCGGACGAGGTGCGCGGTGTGCTCGCCACATACACGAAGATCACCCCGGAGATCGCGGCCAAGCTGACGCTGCCGAAGTGGCCACCGACGGTCAACAAGGCCTCCGTGCAGACCCTCACTGACCTCGCCGTCGGTGACGGCCTGATCGAAAAGGCGCCCGACCTGGACTCCCTGCTGCCGTGAGAAAGTACGCCGCGCTGGGCCTGGCCGTGTTCGTGGTACTGCTCGAAGTGGTGCCCCGGCTCGGCCTGGTCCCGCGCGCGTACCTCCCGCCGTTGAGCCGGATCCTGCAGGCCCTGGCCGACGAGCTCGGCCAGAGCGCCTTCTGGATCGCCCTCGGCGACACCGCCCGCACGTGGGCGATCGGCCTCGCCATCGCGCTCGTGGCCGGCATCCTGCTCGGCATCGTGATCGGCGCGGTGCCGGTCCTGCAGGCGCTCACGGCGTCGACCATCGAGTTCCTGCGCCCGATCCCGTCCGTCGCGCTGATCCCGCTCGCCGTGCTGCTCTACGGCAACAGCATCACCGCGACGCTGCTGCTCGTCGTCTACGCCTCGTTCTGGCAGGTGCTGGTGCAAGTGCTGCACGGGGTGGCCGACATCGACCCGATCGCCAGCGACACCGCGCGAAGCTATCGGCTGTCCGGCTGGGCCAGGGTGCGGCACCTGATCTGGCCGACCGCGCTGCCCTACGTGGTCACCGGCATCCGGCTGGCGACCACTGTCGCGCTGATCCTGACCATCACCGGTGAGCTCATCATCGGCACGCCGGGGCTGGGCAAGGAGATCGCCACCGCGCAGAGCAGCGGGGCGGTGCCGGACATGTACGCGCTCGTGCTGGTCACCGGATTCCTCGGCGTGCTGGTCAACCTCGGCACCCGCTACGCCGAGCGGCTCGTGCTCGCGTGGCATCCCTCCGTCCGCGGGGAAGTGCCGGCGTGACCCGGCGCGTCGTCTCGGTGCTGGCGCTGCCGATCGTGCTGGTCGCCGCCTGGTGGTTCGTCTCGGCCGGCAGCACGGACTTCTACCGGCCGCCACTCGAGACGATCCTCCGCGCGTTCGCCGACACCTGGTTCGGCGACCGGATCACCCACGACGTCCTGCCCAGCCTGGCCCGCCTGGCAGCCGGCTACCTCGTCGCGCTCGTCCTCGGGGTC
>Ga0070684_100003124_pt1 | contig 12356 bp, 16 predicted proteins | sample KBSC723LmetaG_FD_65653 | JGI IMG/M metagenome (GOLD analysis project Ga0070684, IMG submission 65653) | Corn rhizosphere microbial communities from Kellogg Biological Station, Michigan, USA - KBS C7.2-3L metaG | ecosystem: Host-associated > Plants > Roots > Rhizosphere ...
GAAACGATACGAATTATGCGAAGTGGTTGTTGCTTGCGGCAGGCCGCCGTGGAGCGCACACCTTTGGGCTGAGTGCTAAGAGCGTAGGTGGCTTAATAGCTTTCCATCCGCGTCGACTGTCATGTCAAAAATTTTGATTTGAGGATTCACGGCCTGTGCCAATCCCACGATCTCGGCTTTGAAGTCATCCGAAGCTTTTGCTCCAAGGTAAACCTCGGCGATTTCATCCGGATGGTACGGCAGGAGATTCCAATCTTGCTCGCCCGTGCCGAGCGGGATCGCAAGGCGATATTCATTTTCCTCCTTCCACTTGAGCGTTTTTGAATAGACGATCGTATGCAGTGATTTTTCCATCCGATCATTCTGATTACCGAAGAGACTGTCTTCCATGTATTGCGCGGTACTTTCGAAAAGAGCCGGGTCGTTGATCGCCATCCAAAGATCGCGCTTGCGACTACGAGGCCTCACTTTGGCGGAACGCGGTGGTGGTTTGTTTGTCCCGTGACCGGAGAGCGGGTCGGGCGGCTGCATCTTCCGCCCGGCGCAGGCCACTTCGCATCGCGTAAGGCCCACGGTCTCAAATACGCTTGCCAGAGCGAAGACGTCTACGACCGCGCAGCCCGGCGCTCTCGAAAGCTATGGGCAAGGCTAGGCGGCGACAACGCTCCTTTTCGGATACCTTTGAAACCGAAAGGAATGCGCTGGACGAGCTACGCTCGGTTGTTCGATCGGATGAAAAAATTTGACAGCATGGCCGACCAAAAGTTGCTCAAACAACTTACGCAATTGAAGGCCCGTGGATTGATCTAAAATACCAGCGCAAGCCGGTGTGGGGGAGGGCGCAACGGCTCAGATCGCGGCCCGAGATTTAAGTTCGTGCCAATATGTTGGCTGCGTCCCTCCAACCTTCCTTGCCTCCACTGCCTCCATTACCTTCGCTGGTTCCAGTAACTTCTCGGCTTCCATGACCCTTCGCTGCTTTCAAATCCCCTTCACTGTTCCTGGAGGGACGACAGCATGGAGGGATGGAGGATTGGGGGCAAAGTCTGACTTGAGATAGTAATTGGCGTCGCTCCGCCTGTGCTGGCCAATGCCACAAAGCCCCAGGCACTTCTTTAATTGTTTAGCGGTGAAGCTCAGGTTCTCGTGCTTCCTGAGCAGGTCAATTAGGATTGAAGCGCGAAGCTCTGTGACGTTTTCAGCATCGAATACCCTGAGGCATGCCTCAACTACGTGAATCGCGTCGTCGACCTCATCTTGGGTCGACAGCGAGAGTGCTTCGCTGGCCGTCATTGTCACCGGCTTGGCCTCCCAGACCACCCGCGACGTTTCGATGCTGGAGCCGAGAACGTGAGATTCAAGGTGAAAAGCAAGGCCATTGCAGGCGCGCGAAATATTGCTCTTGAGCGGAAGAAATAGCCGCCTCTCAGGCTTAATCTTGTCCGGCGTAATAAGGAATGCCGTGCGAACGGCGGCGCCGAATGCTGTGCTGCCTATCACTCTTGTCAGCGGATCAGCGGAAGGGCTTTTGTTTAAATGCGTGACACAGACCACGGCCACCCCGAGATCGGCGGCGAGTTTAGCAAGCGGGGCCAAAACACCCCGAACATCCGCATTATTGTGGCTATCAATGCCGCCGAGGTAGGCACTGATCGGGTCAATAATGACCAATTTGGCATTAGGGCCCACCTTCGCAGCTAGCGCAGCCAGATCAAGTTTGAGGTTGAAAGGCAGGTCACACCCCTTATGCCTCACTGCCTCAATAATGTGGACCCGACCTAGGTTAGCGCCGCACGCCTCAAGGCGAGGGCGTATCGTGTCAGCGGAATCATCCTCGGCAGAGAGGATGAAAACATCACCTGCGCCGCACACCTCGCCGGTTGGCCAAGTACCACCGCTGGAGGTGATTGCGGCCAGAAATGTTGTGACCTGCGACTTTCCTAATCCTGGCTGACCCGCGATCAGAGAGTTCTTCCCCAGCGCGATGCGCTGAGGCCAAAGCCAGCGAATTGGCTCGGGTTGAATTTCTGAGGCTTTTCGGGAGATCAGAACGCGACCGCTGCCCGACGAGGTCTTTGAAGTGTTGTCTCGATCAGGCTTTGTGCGAGCCTTTTCTGCTTTGAAAATGACCAGATCAAATTTGCAAAAAATACGACTGCAAGAAAGGACAGCAAAACGAGCGCATTGATAAGATGTTTGTTGAGATCCAGCACATCGGCAACCTGGTCGATGTAGCTACGAACGAGGAAATAATAAATAACCTTATCGACAAACCAAAACAGAAAAAGTGCGGCAAGAACACCGGCCGTAATCGAGACAAGTAAGCGACGCCTGCTTAAACTCAAAAACTGGTCGTGCGCAACCGTACAAATTTTTCGAAAATAATCGAATAGCAGCGCAACAACACCGAGAAGCCTGGCTTTCATGGTCGGGCCTTCCATTTCCTCATCTTGCTTGTTCAATTTGGTTTGATTTGATCACGCAGAGATTTTCTTGCCTTCAGTATCGAGCACGGCATCGTAGAGGTCGTCCTGCGCGATCATCTCAAGCAGGGTCGTGGCCAGCGCGGCCTCGGTCACGCCCATGGCATTCGCCCGCTGGCGCAGCCGGGACATCGCAACTCGGCTGAGTTGCAGTGTGGTCGGCACTGCAAAGGCAAAGCACCGCTTTGATTGTGTCGGCTTGGGCGCTGGTGCCGCTGGCGCCAGCGGCACCAACGGCACTACCTTGACCTCTTTGGGTAATCGCAGGCTGATCTGAGCCTGTGAGCAGCGCACCTTCAGTGTACCGACTGTGCAGCCAAGTCGGGCTGCGATGGCTTCGGCATTCAAGCCTTGCTGGACCAGCACCGGAATGCCAGCCATTACGTCTTTGGTCAGAATAGAAGGCCGTCCCCCCGGTTTTCTTTCAGTGACTGAATTCACTGCTTCTGCGTTGATCATGCCGCTGTCTCCTCAGACATCTCGCCAAACTCATCTGTTCTTCCGCACGGACGCGGTTAAAAAGCTGCAGAGCCGCCGTTGTGGCTTGCCGGCGGCTCCGCCAGTGGCAAAGCACTCACAAATTGTTTTTGTTATTGTGATTGCTGTTTAAAACGACAGGACCGACTACGTCTTGTGATTTCCCGCCAAAGTCTTGGGATTTGTTCCACAGCACGCTGGAAACACGACTGATTTCCGCTAATCCAAAAGGCGCACTTCAACATGAGCAGTTATGATTTCTGCCGGCGCGTATGGACCGGCGGGACCTAGCGCACTATGAAAGTGGTCCAATGTCACAGTCTGCTTTGAAAAAGATTGCCGCGTTGCGCTGTGGTGGTTTGCTTTCACGGCTCGCTTACGAGCGCGGTCGGAAAGAGGGTGTTGATGTCGAGGCGCTGTTACGACAGGCGCACCTCACGCCGCGCGAAATAAAAAACAAAGACATTCCGCTAGGTGTTAAAAATCAAATAAAGTTCGTCGACTTGGTCGCAAATGCAACCAGCGATCCACTATTGGGGTTTCGTTTAGCCTATTCTTTCGATCTGCGCGAAATTGGTTTGCTGTATTACGTCATTGCCTCCGCCGAAACTTTGCTTGGCTCTTTGCAAAGAGTGGCACGATACAGCGATGTTGCGAACGAAGGTATCGATTTGGAAGTAAAGAAGGGAGAGGTTCTTCGTTTGCGACTGCACTATTCAGGTGTCGCGCGTCACAGCGACGTACACCAAATTGAGTTTTGGATGGCATCAGTTGTGCGTATTTGCCGAAAGGTGATTGGCACCAATTTGAAACCAATAGAACTCCGAATTGCGCACAACAGAAGAAAGCAGGTTCCGGAGATAGAGAAATTGCTTCGTTGTGCCGTCAAAACCGGTTCAGATTTTGATGAAATTGTTTTCAGCAGGGAAAGTGGAAAGTACCCGATTGTAACAGCTGATCCTTACCTCAATCAGCTGTGCGCACGTTTATGCGAGGAAACGCTTGCTCGTCTGGGAAAGAAGGCCAGTACATTGAAGGTCAAAGTCGAAAATGCAATTGCGGTGCTGCTACCGCACGGCGAAATGCATTTCGATGCAGTTGCAACGGAACTTGGCATGAGTGGAAGGACGTTGGCTCGGCGGCTTGCGTCCGAAGGACAATCTTTTAGTGGAATATTAGATGGCTTACGGTCGGCCTTAGCGCGTCGCTATTTGGCCGAAAGCGACATGTCGATTTCAGAAATCGCTTGGCTTTTGGGGTATTCTGAAGTGGCAAATTTTACACACGCGTTTAACCGATGGACCGGGACAAGTCCGCGAACTGAACGGGCCAACGCGCGGCGATCAATCAAATCTAACGCAAGCAAATCGGGCGTAACGCGCCACTAGTGGCAAAAAAGTCGCGTGCCCTGCACGACGACAGCGCCTCTTGGTGTTCTCGTCGCCTACGGATTGCCTGTGAATGAAGTAACGTGCCGTGCTCACCGTTGCCTGCGCTGCCGTATCAGTCATTTGGGCTTGCTTGTGTTCCGCTGGACGTAAAGCGACGTGACAGCATTGCCGAGCAACTCCAAAAGTTCACGAGCCTTGTCCGTGAACTGCTTGTCGGTCAGTTCGCCGGCGGCATGTTCGGCCTTGAGCACTTTGTGGATGACGTGCAGGGGGGCAATCGTGTCGCCCATCTGCCCGCCACCCATCAGCGCGTTTGATCTGGCGGCTGCGAAAGCCCTGTCCAATTCGGTTGCTATGTCGCGGGTTTTCATTTGCCGCGCTTTCGCCGCGCCGCTACTGATTTGCGATGTAGGCCATCAGCGACTGTGCGGCCATGAAGGCGGCAAAGACGGCGAGCGCCAAAAACACGATGTGCATAGGTCCTACTGCCTCAACGATGCGGGAGCCGCACAGTCAAAGCCGCTGGACGGGCTTAGTCTTGCGATTTCATGCCAAAGACTTGCGCGCTGCGGTCATGGGCAGGCACGCCCGATCACGATCACGTCAGCGGTTCCGACCTTGCGGGCTGGTCGTCGTCCCGACCTTGTTGCCACGCGCATCGTATAGCGTCGTCGTGCCCTGACTGTCGGTTGACGTGCGCCCGGTCACGCGACCGCTCGCATCGTAAATCACAATCGAGCCTTGGCTGTCGGTGGTCACGCGCCCTGTGACCTTGCCATCCGGCCCGTAGATCGTCTGCTGCTGCGAATGTGCATCGCTCACGGCGAGCAATGTCAGCAACAGAATGATGCGCTTCAGCATACGGCTTGCTCCTAAAGCAGTGTCGTTTTGGGCTGCTTCGCTTTCAACTCCCACAGACGATGGTCTCCTCGTTCGTTTGCCAGTCCGGGAGACTTGCCTGTAAGCCCTACTCGTTTAATGCCTGTTCCGGCGGGAGCGATTGCCCGCGTGAGGCCCCACGGTCGCTCGTGGCTACACTTGGCAAAGTAATTTCAAAAGTACAGCCATTTGAACTCGTCTTGGTGAGCCGCAAATCACCGCCGTGATCCGCGATGATCTTCCGTGAGATGGAAAGTCCCAATCCCATCCCGGAAGATTTCGTCGTAAAAAATGGATCAAATACCTGAGTTCCGTTCTCGGGAGTTATTCCGGGTCCGGTGTCTTGTACAGTAAGCGAGACGACTGAGTTTGCATCTTGGGTCGTTACCAGCCGAAGCGTCTTTGCGGCTGAGCGACCTTCGGCCATTGCATCAATAGCGTTCTTGACCAGGTTCAAGATTACTTGCTGTAGCTGGATGCGGTCGGCCATTATTTGCGGAAGGTCGTCTTGAAATTCGGTGGAAACGGATACTCCGTAAACATGCACCTCGTTTTCAACCATCTTCAACACCTGCCGAACAATGCTATTCATTTCAATGATCGTCTTGTGCTGAGCGGCTGGTTTAAACAGTCCACGAACGCTTTCAACTATTTCGTTCGCTCGATCGCTGTCATTTTTCGTGTCCGATAGGCAGGCATGCACTTCCCCAAGGTCGGGTGGCGTTCTTTCGAGCAAACGCAAGGCCGTCGTGGAGTTTAGCGATATTGCACTTAGTGGCTGGCTAATCTCATGCGCGATTGCGGCTGTCGCTGCGTCCAGGCTCATTAGCCGATTGTCACGCTCGCGCCGCTGCAAGATCATCGCGCTGGCAAGTCGCGCATATAGCATCGTCGTTTCCCAGAGCAATACAACCAGAACCGTGCAGCTGGCGATCAGTGCGTAGCTGCGCGCCGTGTACCAGCCGACAGAGTAACGGACGATGGTATAGAAGATTGACAATCCAAGATCAGGTAATGACACAAAAAGCGTCACGATGAGCCATACATCGAGGATGGTCCGCCTACGGACGAATAGCAGCACGAGTGCCGCAGCGTTGAGTAACCACATTGCGCCGACCAAACGGTGAGTAAAGGAAGTCTGTCGTGTTTGATCGACGAACAGAGCTGGCAAATATTCTGAACCTGCGGTGCCGAGCCAAGTCAGCCCAGCGGTCACCGCGAGTACGCAAGCGATGGTGATAGTGATAGCTCGGCGCGGTTCGACCTTTACGAGCCGGCCGGCGCTTTCATTCACGTCCTTCAACAGAACATAGGCAATAACAGCAAGAGGGAATGTAATGTGCCAAAAAGAAAAGAGCCACGCTGCACCACTCGGTTTTCCGCTGATAAGACCAGTCGCGCTATAGGCACCCGGAAAGTCAAGCGTTTGCAAGAACGCGAACACGCCGCTGAATATATAGCCGCTTGCGAGAGCGAGAAGAGCGCGCTGAGGTTGGATTGTATATTGAGCAAATAGAAAAACCGCCGTGATGAGGTCGGCAAAGAAAATTATGGTCTGAACAACCGGGATAAATGCGTCAATACGCGCAGTCTGCATATGCGCGAACGGGATAACCAGGGCGAACACACCAGCTAAGAAAATAACAACGCCGAGCGCAATCCTGCGATGTTGCGCGCTGGCCGGTATGCTCGCGATCAGGTGAGGAACCTCCTGAGGTAATTCCCTTTGCATTTCCCTCATTTGGACACCGACGCTTAGCCGAAAATTGTTGTGGCCGAGCGTACAGCATCGTCGGGATCAGACCAATGACTTGACCCGTGGATGGAGTAATGTCCGTTATTGGCGCAATCGGACATTTCAGTTGGACCCATTGCGTATCACTGATGGCGTCAGATACCGTTGCGTGGGGGCGACGCAGATTTCTGTCCGGTGTTTATTGACGGGGGAATGGCGGTGCCCGACTTTACGATATTTGTCATCGATGATGATCAAGGCATATTGGACGCCTTAGTCAGGTTTCTGCGTACAGCTGGCTACGAAACGAAGGCCTACTCCTCGCCACAGACTTTTCTCGATGACTACGATCCGTCGATGCCCGGTTGCGTTGTGCTCGACCTGTCAATGCCCGGCATGGATGGGCTGGCCGTTCAGCGCGAGTTTGTTACGCGGGGGATCGAGCGGCCTATTATCTTTCTCACTGGGAGAGGAACAGTTCCCGCGAGCGTAGAGGCAATGAAAGCCGGTGCAGTAGACTTCCTGCCCAAGCCGGTCGAGGACGCCGAACTGCTGAATGCGATCAAGGTCGCCGAGGAACGCGACCGGGTCAGGCTGCAAAGAGCCGCAGAACGGAAGGCCGCCAGCAAACTAATTGACAAGCTTTCGCCGCGCGAAAAAGAGGTCATGGAGTTGGTCGTTCAGGGCCATTTGAACAAGAATATCGCTGCCCTAATCGGCACCACCATACAGACCGTCAAGGCCCACCGCGGGCGCATGATGAAGAAAATGGGCGTAAGGAGTGTTGCCGAATTGGTGCGGCTGACGAGCAAAGTAAGTGCCGAGCCGCGATAGTCAGAAGCGCCGTCCTACTAAACTAGGTCCAATTGGCAACCGACCGGGCCGTCCTGTTGTTCCGAAATGTCTCGGCGGCGATGACAGCAACTAAGCTGAAGGATGTCCGCTATGGGGGGAAAGCGGACATGACGGTTAGCGCGAGTCTGCTTTCGCGGTCGCTATTGGGAGTAAAGCGGACACGACGTATTGCGGCGCACTTGTCCGCTTATGACCCAAAGCGGACATTGTGCCGACCCACCCTCGTGCGGTTCTCAACCAGAACGCAGCACGGCACGGCGGTTCGCCTTCTGCGCCGGGCGCGCGTTCATCGCATAGAGTTTGGCGAAGCCGTCGATGCCCGCGTCCGCGACCTGTATGGGGTCGGTAAGCAGCAGCCACTCGACGGTTTCGGAGCAGGGTGGTGTCGTCAGGGAGCCAGGATAGCGATAGTAGGCGAGCCGCGCGGGCAAGAGTCCGTTCGGGTTGATAGCCGGGTCGGCCTTGACGGTCTCACCTTCATGCGTTGGCATGGTTGCGATGATCTTGCTGAATACCGAGTTGAGCTTTCCCGCCACCATCAGCGCACCGAGCACGGCGAGCGCGCCCGAAGCATGAGCATGGACAAAATGCACTTCCATCGGAAAGCTCTTGCCGCGGATGAGGTGCTCGCTCGGACGATGGAAGTGAAACTGCACTAGCGCGTAAGGATCGCCGCCGAAACTGAGCGTGCTGCCCTCGGCGGCATTTACTTGGATCGTGTGACCGTTGTTGACAATGCTGTCGGCGGTCTTGCCCCAGGCGATCCTGAGCGGCGGCAGTTGCGCCTTGATTGACCCGCCAATGTCGATTGGCGATTGCTGGCTACCCACTGAGCAGACTTTGCTCGCGGCGTCGAGATCGCCCCACTTGTCGGGGCCAGTGGAGCCTCCGTAGGTCCAATGCGCCCCTTCGGCGGCAAAGGCAGTGGATGCACAGAGCGGACACAGGACGAGCCCGGTCAAGGCTTTCAACGCGTGACGACGGTTCATACAACCCTCCTCCCTTTGACGCTGCGTAAGAGCACCTGTGTCAGCTAATGGCACTTAAAGGACATTACGGTCAGGCCTGCGACTGTCCGCTTTTAGGGTAAAGCAGACATGGCTTGCACTGCATAGTTTTGTTCGAGTGGTTGCAAGCAGCGCAATTATCGACGCCGCACAGACCGCACCCTGAAAGGCACGCTAGGGGACAAAGGTCCACGCGCAGACCAAAAGCACAAATGCCGCCGCGAAAAAAGCGGCAGTTGACCCGCTTCGAAGTCAGAATGGTGGTCATTTCGTACTGTCATGGGCAGTCCTCCCACCCGGCATGGGTCCATTCTACCCGTTTGTTAAGACGCCGCTGTATTGTCCCTAGGGGCAATGTCAAACAATTGTCTTGCGCAGGAAGCGGAAGGCCGTAGCGGTCGCTTAATCGATCAAGGATGTCGGACTGGATTTCGGAAAGACCGCCGAGAGGCGATCTTTCTGTTTGCGCAAATCACCTCGCTCCTGACCCAAAGCGGACATTGTGCGAACCCTTCCAGAGTGCATGTCAGTCTCGGTACGATGTGATGTACGGGCCTGATTGTGCGAGGTACCCCCACTATGTTTGATATTTCCAGTCATCCGCTTGCCGTGACCTTTATCATTGGTCTGGCCGCGATTTTGGTCGTCTCTGAGTTTGGTTGGCAGCTTGGCATACGCAACAACACGGGCTCAGTTGGTAGCAATTTTTCCACGTTGGAGAGCGCGATCCTCGGCCTACTGGCGCTGATGCTCGCCTTTACCTTCTCAATGGCACTGACGCGCTTTGAAGCTCGCCGTGATGCTGTACTGAATGAGGCGAACGCGATCGGCACGACAGCGCTTCGAGCGCGGCTTTTGCCCGACCCACAGCGATCCGAGACATTGAAATTATTGCGGGAATACGTGCAGATCCGGCTAGATATCGTCCGCAGCGGCACCTCGTTGGTTGAGCTGACGCGGGCGGTCGAACGCTCGAATGCCCTTCAGGAGGCGCTATGGCAACAGGCGAAAGCAATGGCCGCCAAAGACAAGGGGGCCGTTCCCACGGGACTCTTCATACAGTCACTGAATGAGATGATCGACGATCAAGGAAAAAGATTGTCTGCACTGCGCAACCGAATTCCCAATGCTGTGCTCCTTACGCTGTTTGCCATCGCATCCGTCGCCGGCGCATTCGCGGGCTATGCAAGCGGGATCGATGCAGAACGTACGCGCATACCCGTTTATGTCATGGGAACACTCGTCTCCGCCGTCATCTATCTGATCATGGATCTTGATCGGCCGAGCGCCGGGTTCATAACGAACAGTCAGCAGCCAATGATCGATTTGGCATCTAGCATCGCAAGTTTTTCGGATTAACGGCGCGCTCGAAGTGACTTTCCCGGTCGCCATCAGGGGCAAAGCGGACATCGCTTTTTGCGATGCACATGTCCGCTTTTGGGGATAAAGCGGACATCCATTCAGCGAAAGGCGGACATCATTAAATATCCACTTATGACCGGACGCGGACAGTGCCGAGGCGACCGGCTGGAACGAACGTGGCCAATGCTGCTCGAGTGGCGTTCCCGAAGGCACCGAATGGCATGATCAGGATCGCGCCTTGTGAATCATTGGTGACCGTCACGGTCCAACGACGCCAGTCAAACGGGTGGCTAGCCAAACGAGAGATCGTCATCACCAGATTCGCAAGCCGCTTGGCTCTCGTGTGCGCGGCAGCAATGTCGGGGAGATCGTGCCCGATGTCATCTGGGAAACACTCGTCGCAGTTTGACAAGTGAAAATAAAACCTCGACATGACCGTTCTCCTTCGGTCTCCCACCGTTACTGAACGGTGCATTACCGATGCCCGCCGGCCGTGGTAGTGCGCTGGCACCTGCGCTTAACGTTGACGGGCTCAATTTGATTCAATCTCAAGAGGCTAAGGCACTCGGTCTCAGCGTGCCAACATCGCTGCTCGCCCGCCCGACGAAGTGATCGAATGTATGTCTGCTATGGCATTTCAATCTCGGCTGCGAAGCTCGCGAAGGTCTGTCCGCTAATGACCCAAAGCGGACATTGTTGCCCCTAAGGCCAATTGCCAGACAATCGGCTTTGGCAGCACCCTCCAAAGAAAAATTATTATGGAGGATCGTCATATGATCAGAATAATCAGCGTTGCCTTTGTTCTGGCTTTCGCGTCGTCATCGACACAGGCGATGCCGCTCGCGGCTATCCAACAACCGGACAGCATGGTCACGGAAGTCGTCGCCGGGTGCGGAGTGGGCATGACACGAGTTAACGGTGTCTGCGTGTCCAGACACCACAAACGTCAAGCTCGCAGATGTGCTCGATGGAATGGAGCTACTTGCGCGAAATACTTATGAACCGACTCCGTCCCGCGGTTTCGGGACTGATTGGCAAAAGCGCGAGGCCGCCTCAGTTGGTGGCCTCTTTCATTTTAAACGAAACGCGCGATGTCCGCTTTTCTACTTTTCACTCATGGTGCCCGCGTAATATTTTGTCCGCTATTGAGCCGCCATAGCTTCGATTTTCTGAAGGGCTTCCGCACAATTCTTTGAAAGCGTTGACTTGTTCGCTATCAGACATGCAGCGACCCGACCTTCGCCGGGCGGCGTCTTTCCACAAACGCCTGTTATCTCAGTCTTACAGGCATTTATTGCGTCTCTCAGATTGTCTTCCGAAGTTTGGAGCCTCGCTGCGGCCTCTCCCAGTTCGTATGCACACTTCGCGCCTATCTTGTCCTCATGGGCTTGCATGCAGTAGAGCAGGCGCCCCTCTCCCGGTGTGACGGCACTGCAATATTTGTTGGTTTCATCAGCGCAGGCATTCTGTAGTTTTGCAATTTGGGCTGCCAATCGTTCCTGGATCGCTTTCGCGATATCGGTCTGCGCGGATGCGGAGCCGAGCGACAAGAGGACCAGCAAGGGCAAAAGTCCGAGCGTGGCCAGTAAATGCATTTTGTTTTTCATTGATCGTCCTCTGATGACTAGCTCCGAACATTGCCGAGCGGCTTCGCCGAAGTTGTCGCAGGGTTGTGATGGAGGATGAGGGATCATCTGCGACGCGCCACCCGTGTATTGCTCATATGCTCATTGCACAAACTGGAGCGTGAGACCGGAGACTCCAAGAGACAGGTTGATCCCAACCGACCCTTCCACTGAAAGGGGCTGCAATGCGATCGACCGGGGTTTTGGGTACTATGGTATGGTTGCGTTTCAGCCACAGAGCGGCGGGAAATTGTGCAAACGACCGGATTTTATGAAGCCTTTTCAAATTTCACAGGTTAAAAACGGCGCAATAGGGCGTCCCGACCGCATCTGGCACTGGAATTAGTAAGGGGATCGGATCATGAGAAAATCATCATTGACGCTGCTTGCTGTCGTTATGGGTCTGGCTGCAAGTCACGCATCGGCCGCCGACCTGCCGCGCAAGGCGCCACCTGCGCCGCCGCCACCGCCGCCGTTGACCTGGACCGGATGCTACATCGGCGCCAACCTTGGCGGAGCATGGGGCCGCTTCAGGGTTGAGG
>Ga0070684_100003125_pt1 | contig 12353 bp, 15 predicted proteins | sample KBSC723LmetaG_FD_65653 | JGI IMG/M metagenome (GOLD analysis project Ga0070684, IMG submission 65653) | Corn rhizosphere microbial communities from Kellogg Biological Station, Michigan, USA - KBS C7.2-3L metaG | ecosystem: Host-associated > Plants > Roots > Rhizosphere ...
GCCCTCGACGACGAGCGCGAACTCCTCGCCGCCGACGCGGAAGATCTCGTCCTCGGCGCGGACGACTCGCATGAAGACGCGGCCCACCTCGCGCAGGACGTCGTCCCCGACGACATGCCCCTGCTGGTCGTTGACCTCCTTGAACCCGTCGAGATCGAAGAGGACGAGCGACACGGGCCGGTCCCGCTGCGTCGGGTCGAGCAGCTTGTCCAGGTGCTCGTCGAACGCGCGCTTGTTCGCGAGGCCGGTGAGCGCGTCGCGCCGCGCCTCGACGTAGGTCATCGCGAGCCGGCGCTCGCTGGCCAGCGCGACGGAGACCAGGTCGGCGACCGCCGAGACGAGCTCCGGGTCGCCCTCGGCCCCGACACTCGCCGGCAGCGCCACGAGGACGGCTCCGAGCGCCTGGCCGTCGGCGACGAACGGCGCTGCAATGGCTTCTCCGCAGGCGGCCCCGAGGCGGTACAGCTCGCCGAGCTCGTGGGTGTCGGCCTGCGCGAGGCTGAGCTCCTCGAAGGCTCGTGCCACGACTCCCGGAGCCGAATGAAGCGAATCCGGCGCGCCCGGGCCGGACAACGCCGCGAGCGAGAGCGACGTGTCCGCGGTCGCGAGGTAGGTGGCGGCGAACGAAGCGCCGGTCAGCTCGGCGAGCTCCCGAGCGACGAGCTCGGCCGTCCCGCCCCCACTGACCGACCGTGCGATCGCGTGCGCGAGCCGGGCGAGCGGGTCGGTGGCGCCGGCGATGGCGCGCTCGAGCTCCCAGAGCGGGGCGCCCTTGATGCAGTACGCGTCCGCGCCCGCCTCCATCATCGCCATCACGTCGTCTGCGTCGTCGGAGCCGGCGTACGCCACGATGCGCGTCTTCGGGAGCAGGTCGCGGATGCGCCTGGTCGCGGCGATGCCGTCGAGCCCGGGCATCCTCACGTCCATCAGGACGACGTTCGGCTCGTGCGACGCGGCGAGCGCAATCGCCTCCTCGCCGGTCGCGGCTTCCGCCACGACCTCGATCTCGGACTGCTCGGCCAGGCTGGAGCGCACGGCTTCACGCGCGTCTGGCGCGTCATCGCAAATCAGCAAACGCAACATCGAACCCCCTCCAGCAAGACGCAAGCGGCAAGAGAACCTGACGGAGTTATCGGCGTCTCACTCCCAATGTTGAGGCATCAGGAAAGTGCAGAATCGAGCGGATTCGGGGGTGTTTTCTATGCGAAGGTCGCCCATCCGGAGCCGTGGCCGCCGAAAAGATCCCCCTTCCGGGTGAGAAAGAGTGGGGATGGAAGAGGGCCTCGCCTCGCTTCGGCGGCTCAGCCGACCAGTTCCGTGAGCTCTGCCGCGAGGGACGCGGCGTCACCGTTGTTGCGAGCGATCGCGACGCAGGTGTCGTCGCCGGCGATCGTCCCGACGATCCGCGGGTGCTCGAGGCGGTCGAGGGCGCGTGCCACGGCCGGGGCCGACCCGAGCTCGGAGTGAAGGACGACGATGTTCTGGGCGACCTCGACCGACCGTCCGAACTGGGAGAGAACGCCCGCGAGCGCGTCGTGCGGATCGGTGCTTCGCCCCGACTGGGGCGCGACGTAGCGCGGCCGGCCGAGCACGTCATGGGTCTTGTCGAGACCGAGCTCACGGATGTCGCGGGAGATCGTCGCCTGCGTCACCCGGCACCCCGCGCGCTCCAGGGCCTCGAGCAGCTCGTGCTGGGTCCCGACGCGCCGCCGGGTGACGATGCTCGTGATCAGCTTCTGGCGGTCGTCCTTCTCGTACGGCCGCGGCTGGTTCTGCATAGACGAAGAATAAGTATGCGGCACCGCTATGCGGGTTTCGCGCTCGCCGCAACGCGGTACGCTTGCAGCGATGCTGCGCAAGCTCATGTGGACCGGCCTCTACGCCTCCCTGGCCGCTGTCGCGACGATGGCGGCGCGGAAGGCGGCTTCAGGGCTCTGGCGGGTCGCGACCGGCGAAGAGCCCCCGGCGAAGAAATGACCACGAAGGATCACGCGGTCGTGAAGGCCGACCACGCCGTGGACAAGGCAGCCGACCGGCTTCAGGAATTCGCGAACAGGGCGGCGGCCGAAGGCGGTCTGGCCGCGAAGCTCGCGCCCGAGCTGGCCGAGGACGCGGCGTTCCTGCGCAAGCTGAAGCCGAGCCTGATCGCAGCCCGGGCGAAAGGGGAGGCCCCGACGAACCAGAAGCCGACCGAAGGCACCGTCGTGCCGTCCGGCCCCCAGCTCGCCCGCGGGCCGAAGCCGCGCGGCAAGAAGAGCGGCCCGAACCCGTTCCTGATCGTGGGAGCAGCATTCGCAGCCGGGATCCTGATCGCCAAGATCATCGACTGGAGGGGCCATGCCCACCCGCGCGACTGAGCAGAACGGCCTCGGCGCGACCGCGAAGGAGGTCGCCGAGCACGCCAGTTCGCTCTTCCGGCTCGAGCTCGAGCTGGCCACGCTCGAGGTCAAGAAGAAGGCCGCCAACCTCGGGCTCGGAGCGGGCCTCGCGCTCGCCGCCGCGGTCTTCGCCCTCTACGGCCTCGGGTTCCTGTTCGCAACGATCGCCGCGGGCCTCGCGACTGCGATGTCGACCTGGCTCGCGATCCTGATCGTCACGCTCGGGCTCTTCGTCATCGCAGCCGTCCTGGGCCTCGTCGGGCTCAATCGGATCAAGAAGGGCACGCCGCCCGTCCCCGAGCAGGCGATCCGCGAGGCCAAGCTGACCCAGAATGCGCTGAAGGCAAATGGCGACTAGCACGAATCACCGCACGCCCGAGCAGGTACGCCGAGAGATCGAGGCGGAGCGCGACCAGCTGGCCGCGTCCGTCGACCATCTCCGCGCCGAGATCGGTGAAGCGACGGACATCGGCGCGAAGATCCGCTCCAAGCTCCCGGTCGTGGCGGCCGGGGCGCTCGGCGCCGGTTTCTTCCTGGCAGGCGGAGTGGGCGCGACGATGCGGTTGCTCGCACGACGCGGGCGCGAGGGCCGGACGAAGGCCCGCCTCGGGCGGTACTCCTTCGTCGACCGCGACTGACGCGACGCTAACTAGCCTGCGGCGATGACCTTGAAGGAGCCGCGCAGCTTGCGGTTCTTGTCCGACCCGTAGGTGTACTTCCCCGGCTTGAGCGTGATCGTCCAGGTCGCCCTCGTCTTCGCGGCGACACCGGTCTTCTTGTTCACGCCCGGCCCCTTGAGGTGGAAGTTCTGCGTGTTCGACGCGTCCGAGACCGTGAGCTTGTACTTCTTGGCGACCAGGGTCTTGACCTTGGCGCCGGCGCTCGTCTTCAGTGAGATCGCCTTCGCGGTGACCTTGCCGCTCAACTTGCCAGGGGGCGGAGGCGGAGGCGGTGGCGGCGGCACGTTGCCGACGGTGAAGCTGCCCTTCATCTGCACCGGGTGGGCGTCACAGAGGAACGTGTACGTACCGTCCGTGAACGTCACCGTCCATGTGACCGTGACCGTGCCCTCGAGAGGGGTCGACATGTCGACGCCCGGCCCGCGCAGGTGGAAGTTGTGATCGATCGGCGCGTTGTCCGTGACCGAGATGTCGTATGTGCCCGGGTCCAGATGCGAGACGCTGGTGCCGTCGGGGTTCTTGAGGGAGATGTTGAAGCCGGGGCCGACGACCCCCGTCAGCGTGACGTTGGGGGCGCCGGTCGCCGAAGCCGGGATCGAGATCGCGGCAAGGGACAGCGTGAGTGCAAGCAGCGTACGAAGCATTGAGGACCCTCTCTCGGTTTTCTTTACGCCCGAACGCGCGGATCGGTTTTCGGATTACGCCGGTGGGGCTCCGGCGACGGTGAACGAACCTCGCAGGCGCTTGTTGGCGTCGGAACGGTAGCTGTAGTTGCCGGGCGTCAGATTGACCAACCACGTGGCCGTGGTCTTGGTCGCCACCTTCGTCCGCACGTTCAGCGACGGCCCGACGAGATGGAAGTTCTGCGCGGTCGTCGCGTCGCGGACGACGATCCGGTACGCGTTGGGCTGCAGAGTCCGCACGCGGGTCCCGTCCTGGCGGGTCAGGACGATCGATTTCGCCGTGACCTTGGCGGTAAGCGTCGGGCGAATCATGTTGCCGTTCGCACCGAGCGGGAGGGCGAGGGCCACGAGCGCGGATGCAGCTAGTAGCAGTCGCAACATGTCTCCACTCCTTTCTACCACGAGTCATACCCAGTCGCGCGCTTTAGACTCCTCGCGTGCGCTTGCGGAAGGATGCGAAATCAGAGCTGCTCAAGCGGGCGCCGCTGTTCGCGAACTGCTCCAAGCGCGAGCTCGACGCGATCGGCGGGATCGCCGACGAGATCGACCTCAAGGAGGGGAAAGAGCTCACCCGGGAGGGGAAGCCCGGACGCGAGTTCTTCGTGCTCGTCGAAGGGACCGCGGACGTGGTCAAGAAGGGGCGCAAGGTGAACACGCTGGAGGCGATGGACTTCTTCGGAGAGATCGCGCTCATCCACGAGTCGCCGCGGACGGCCACTGTCAAGGCGACCTCCCCGGTGCGCGCGCTCGTGATCACGGAGCGGAACTTCAAGCGCCTGCTCAAGGAGCAGCCGGACATCCAGCGCAAGGTGCTCGAGGCGCTCGCAGAGCGCATGGCGCCCTCTACGCTCTGAGCTCGGCTTCGTAGCGCTCGGCGAGCGCGCCGACGATCCTCTCACGCAGCCTGGCCGCGTCTTCGTCGGAGAGCGTCCGCTCCGGGGACTGGAAGACGACGGCGAACGCGATCGACTTGCGTCCCTCGCCGACCTGGTCTCCGTGATAGACGTCGAAGGCGCGCATCTCCCGAAGCTCGGGGCCGGCAGCCTCGCGTGCCGCAGCGACCAGCTCGCCCGCCGGGACGTCGTCGGCTACCGCGAACGCCAGGTCCTGACGGATCGGCGGGTACGTGATCACGTCCTCGTAGGACGGGTCCCGCGACTCCTCGAGGAGCGTTTCCAGGTCGAGCTCGAACGCGCCCCAGGCGCCCTCCAGGACACCGGGCATCAGCTCGCCGAGAACGCCCGAGAGAGTTCGGGCCGCCTTTCCCGGATGGAGGAGCGGGTCCTCGGCGGGTTGGAACTCCGGCTCCGCGTTGATCCCCGCGTACAGCGTCTCGACGATGCCCTTCGTCCGGGAGAAGTCTCCTTCGAGGATGCCGGCGACGCGGACGCGCTCATGAGGAAGGTCTGCATCTGGCGAATAGACGCGCGCGACCTCGAAGAGCGCGATTCCGTCGGCCCCCAGGTCGAGGTTGCGACGGGCCGCCTCGACGAGGCTCGGCAGGAGGCGCGTGCGAAGCACGGACAGGTCGACGGAGATCGGCTCCTGGAGCCGGAGCGCGTTCGCATCCGAATCATCCGCGCGCAAGGACGGCGTGTAGGTCTCGGCGAGCCCGAGGCCGGTGAGCACGTCTTCCACGCGTCGACGGAGGCGCTGGACCGGCGTCAGCGCGCCGAACATCTCGCTGCGGGTCGGCAGGGTAAACGGGACTTCTTCGAGCCGCTCGCGCGCCACCTCCTCGACGACGTCGACCTCGCGGGTGACGTCGCGCGCGCGGAAGGTCGGCGCGACGACTTCGCCGTCGCGGGTCTCGAACTCGAGGCGCTCGAGCCAGCGCTTCTGGTCGTCGGCCGGGGTGGCGAGCCCGATCAGCTCGTCGGCGCGCTCGGGGCGGTAGGAGATGACGGGCCGCTCCGGGAGCTCGCCCTGCACGTCCACGTGCCCCACCCACTCGGCATTCGCCGTCTCCACGATCAGCTCCGTCGCCAGCTTGGCCGCCTGCTCGGCGAGGTACGGATCGACGCCCTTCTCCCAGCGGTTCGAGCCCTCGGTGCGCAGGCGGAGGCGCTCGGAAGTGCGGTAGAGGCCGGTCGGCTCGAAGTTCGCAGCCTCGAGCAGGACGTCGGTGGTCTGCTCGCCGATCTCGGTCTCCTCGCCGCCCATGATCCCGGCGATCGCGACGGCACGCTCCGCATCCGCGATGACGAGATCCGTCTCCTCGAGCTTGCGGTCGACGCCGTCGAGCGTGCGGATCGTCTCGCCCGGCTGCGCGCGGCGGACGATGATCTTCCCGCCCGCGAGCGTCTTCAGGTCGAACGCGTGGAGCGGGTTCCCGAGCGCGAGCATCACGTAGTTCGTCACGTCCACGACGTTCGAGATCGGCCGCATGCCGGCCGCGGACAGGCGTGCCTTGAGCCAGACCGGCGACTGGCCGACCTGGACGTTCCGGAAGAGGCGTCCGATATAGCGCGGGCAGCCCTCGAGGTCGTCGATCGTGATGTCGACCGGCTCCTCGCTTTGGGGCGCGGGGTCGGTGTCGGGCGGCGACGCGAGCTCGAGGTCGTACAGCGCCGCGATCTCACGCGCGATCCCGTAGATCGAGAGCAGATCCGCCCGGTTGCCGGTCGACTCGACGAGCAGGACGTCGTCGGCAAGCGGGAGCAAGTCCCCGAGCGGGGTCCCGGGCTCGGCCTCGGGCAGCAGCATGATCCCGGAGTGGTCGGTGCCGAGGTCGATCTCGTCTTCGGCGAGGATCATCCCGTCGGAAAGCTCGCCTCGCACTTTGCGGCTGTCGAGCTCGAGCCCGCTCGGGAGCACGGCGCCCGGGAGCGCGACGGCCACGGTCGCGCCGGCGCCGAAGTTCCAGGCGCCGCAGACGATCTGGCGCGGCTCGCCCTCCCCCACGTCGACCCGGCAGAGCTGAAGCCGGTCCGCGTTCGGATGCTTCTCCGCCTCCAGAACCTTCCCCACGCGGAACAGCCCGAGGTTCCCGTCCTCGTCGGACACGCCGCGGCGCTCGAGGCCTTCGACCTCGGCCGTCGAGATCGAGAGCCGGGTCGCCAGCTCCTCGAGCGGCATGTCCACCGGGACGTAATCCCGCAACCAGGAGACCGGGACTCTCAAAACTGCCTCAGGACGCGAAGGTCGCCGTCCCAGAGCGCACGGATGTCCGCGAAGTGGTACTTGAGCTGCGCGACCCGCTCGATGCCGCAGCCGAACGCGAATCCGGACCACTCCTCCGGATCGAGGTCGACGTTCTCGAGGACGCGCGGGTCGACCATCCCCGCGCCGCCCATCTCCAGCCAGCCGGAGTGCTTGCACGTGCGGCAGCCCTCACCGCCGCAGATCCCGCAGGAGACGTCCGGCTCGATCGACGGCTCGGTGAACGGGAAGTAGTGCGTCCGGAAGCGGACGCGCCGGTCGGGCCCGTAGAGGGCGCGCATCACGTGCAGGAGCGTCCCCTTGAGGTCAGCCAGGGTCAGGCCGCGGTCGACGGCGAGACCCTCGAACTGGTGGAAGATCGGGTAGTGCGTGGCGTCGATCGCGTCACGCCGGTAGCAGCGCCCGATCGAGACCATGTAGATCGGAGGCGGGCGCTCTTCCATCGCGTGGATCTGGGACGGCGAGGTCTCCGTGCGCATGACGCGCCGGTCGTCGAGGAAGAAGGTGGCGCGGTGCGATCGCGCGGGATGCCACTCGGGGAAGGCGAGCTTGTCGAAGTTGTACTCGGTGGTCTCGACCTCGCGGTCGTCTCGGATCTCGTAGCCGAGCCCGATGAAGGCGTCCTCGATCTGGCGGCGGGTCTGCGTGATCGGGTGGAGATGGCCGAGCGGGAGCTGGTCGCCCGGAAGGGTGACGTCGACGACGTCCTCCGTCAGTGAGCGCTGGAGCTCGGCGCGTTCGAGCTCCCCTTCGCGTGCAGTGACGGCCTGCTCGATCGCCACGCGCGCCGCGTTCAAGGCCATGCCGGTCTCGCGGTCGCGGACCTCGCGGAGCGCCAGTTTGAGGTCGCTCGAGCGGCCGAGATAGCGGACGCGCAGCTCCTCGAGCTCGTCCGGGGTCGAAGCGGCCCCGATCGCGCTCAGGGCATCGCGTTGGAGCGCCTCCGCGTCCACGCGCGCGACTGTATCGGGCTTGTCAGACACGGCCCCGGCTCTCTCTGAGGGATTCGCGCGCTAGCGCGGGTCCCCGGCGGAGAGCCGAGGCCCCGTAAAGAAAGAACGTGCGCGCGTGGCCATCGCCCACACGATACAGCGACAATGGCGTGATGGACGAGTACGCGGCCTTCGCCGCCATCTATGACGACTGGGCCTCGCACATGACCGAGGACGTCCCGTTCTACCTCGACCTCGTGCGCGAAGCGGACGGCCCCGTGGTGGAGCTCGCGGTCGGCAACGGCCGCGTGGCGATCCCGGTGGCAAAGGACACCGGGAAGAAGATCCTCGGCATCGACCGCTCGCCCGCGATGCTCGCTCTGGCACGCGAAGGGGCCGCAGAAGCCGGCGTCGAGCTCGAACTGCACGAAGGCGACATGCGCGACTTCGAGGTCGACGAGCCCGCGGCGCTCGTGTACTGCCCGTTCCGCGCGCTCCTGCATCTGCCGACCTGGGAGGACAAGCGCCGTGTCTTCGAGCGGGTCGCCGCCGCGCTGCGGCCGGGCGGCCGCTTCGTGTGGAACGCGTTCGTCTTCAATCCGAAGATCGCCGCGGAGAACGACGGCAAGTGGGACGAGCACGCCGGGATCAAGCATCGCGTCGACCACACCCCGGCCGACAACAGGATCGACATCACGCTCGAGTCCGGCGACAAGGTCTCTCTCTGGTGGGCGACGCGCAGCGAGTGGGAAGGGCTGCTCGACGTGTCCGGGCTCGAGACCGAGGGGCTCTACGGTGACTTCGAGCGGACGCCCTTCGACGAGGCGAGCGGAGAGTTCGTGTGGGTGGCGCGCAAACCCGGCTAGGCCCCAGCCCGTACGACACGATCGCCGAGCTCTACGACCCGTGGAGCCGGAGCGTCAAGGAGGACGTGGGTTTCTACGTGAAGGAGGCGCGCGAGTCGAGTGGGCCGGTCGTCGAGCTCGGGGTCGGGACGGGCCGGATCGCGATTCCGATCGCCTGGGCCGGGATTCCAGTGATCGGAGTCGATTCGTCGCGGGAGATGCTCGCCACCTGTGCTCGCGCGGCGGAGAAGGCCGCGGTCTCGGAGCTGCTCGACCTGCGGCTCGGCGATCTGCGTCACCCGCCCGTCGACGAGCGGGTCTCTCTCGTCATCTGCCCGTTCCGGGCCTACCTGCACATGGCCGACGATGCGGAGCGCGTCGAGGCGCTCGAGGCCGCCCGCGAGCTTCTTCTGCCCGGAGGACGGCTGATCTTCGACGTGTTCGAGCCCACGGAGGACGACATCGCGGACACGCATGCGCGCTGGCTCGAGCGCGAGCCAGAGATCTACGAGCGCGCGGACTGGGACACGGACACGCGCACGCTCGTGCTCTCGGTCCGCGGACCGCAGGGTGAGGCGACGATGACGCTCTCCTGGACCTCTCACGAGGAGTGGCAGCGGCTGCTCGAGGAGACCGGCTTCGAGGTCGAGGCCTGCTACGGCTGGTTCGACCGCCGCCCGTACCGCGACGGCGAGGACATGATCTTCGTGGCCAGAGCTTCCTGAGTCATCTTGCGTAAGCCGTTGGCCAAGGCGACGATGCTCGGGTGCTTCGATGGCGCCGCGAGCGGGTTCAGGAGCCGATCGAGCGAGAAGAGACGATCACTATCATGACCGTGCTGATGGAGATTCGGGCCGAGGTCCGCGACATCAGGACGCTTCTCGAGGAGGACAATGGACGACGAGAAGACGAGGAAGAATGAGGAGAGGCGCCGGCGGGCGCGGGACGAGGTCGAGAACGACGAACTCGGTCAGAAGATTCGCAAAGTCATCGCCTACCACGAGGCGAAGCTCGAGGAAGAGCGCCTTGCGCGCGAGCGCGCCGCTGAGCGCGGCTGGCGTTTCTGGCGCTTCCGGCGAGCCGGCTGACCGTTAGGGCAGCCAGCCCTCGCGGTACTGGGTCGGCTTGGGGTCTCCGAGGTGCGCATAGGCCTCTTCGGGGTCGCTCGTCTGCTTGTCGACGCCCGCCTTGTGCCGTAGGGCCGTCTCGTCCACCGGATAGCCGCCCCAGTCCGGGTTGTCGACGGACTTGTCCCGAGCGCCGACCGCGAGCACGACGCAGCCTTCGCCGGCGCCGATGAGCACGTGGTTCGTGTTCGCCGGGCAATGCAGGAGATCCCACGCCTTCAGGGGGCGCTCCTCGCCCTCGACGATTGCGAGCGCCTCCCCGGAGAGTACGAGGAAATCCTCCTGGTCAGCCTCCCAGTGGTACATCGACATCGGCTCGCCCGGGCCGAGCACCTGAAGATTGATGCCCAGCTGGTCGAAGTCGGTCTCCTGGTCGAAGCCCTCGAACCTCGTGAGCGCGCCGCGGCCCTCGCGCTCGAGCCAGAACGACTCGCGCGCGTTGACGACGAACCAGCCCTTGTCGGTCGGCAGGAGCCCCCACTCCGTCTTTGTCAGCTTCGACTCGGGCACTACAGGAGCTCGACGTCGTCGCCGACGGCGACCTCGCCGCCCTCGACGACGCGCGCCAGCATTCCGCGCTTGTCGTCCAACTCCGCTCGCAGCCCCTGGCGGAGGTCGTCCATCCGCTGGCAGGGATCGCAGACCATCGTGATCTCGAAGAGGGCATCGCCGACCCGAACGCGCTGGCCGATCGGCCACTGCTGCACGTCGTCGCCGTCGACGGTCAGGTTCTCGCGGATCGCCCCCGGCTCCACCCCGACCGAGTCCAGATGCTCCTTCGAGACGAAGAGCACCTCGCGCTTGGGCGGATTCGCGTGCGCACACCCCTCGAGCCCCTGCCCGGGGATCGCCTGCCGGCGCTCGTGGCCGTCGGAGCGGCCGCTCTTCCTCGCGGGTGACGTCCAAACACCGACGATCTTCGCCATGCCTCGACTCTATCGGCCGCGCCGGTGCTCGTAGAGCGCGATCGCGCCGGCGACTGCCACGTTCAGCGACTCCGCGCCTTCGGCGAGCGGGATCGTCGCCGTTTCGTCGCAGGCGGCGACGACATCGTCCGGGAGCCCTTCACGCTCCGCGCCGAGCACATAGGTGACAGGGACACCGGGGTCGAGCCCGGCGAGCGGCGTGCCTCCGTGCGAGAGGAGGGCGACCCGCTTTCCCGGCGGCTCGTCGAACCCCGCGAGCGGGACGCGGAAGACGGCGCCCGCCGAAGCACGGAGCGCCTTTGGTCCGGTGGGATCGGCGCAGCCTCGGGAAAGGGCGACCGAGGCGCCAAACGCGTCGGCCGCACGCAGGATCGTCCCGAGGTTCCCCGGATCGCCGACGCGCCAGAGCGAGAGCGACACCGGCTCGACGCCGCGCGGGAGCGAGTCGCGCCGGAAGAGCGCCATCACACGGGGCGGATGCCCCATCGTCGAGATCTTCGCCAGTAGGTCGGGCTCGACGTCCTCGCCCGCGCGGAAGACCTCGACTGGATCCACGCCTGCGTCGTCGGCCTCCTGAACGAGATCCTCTCCCTCCACGACGAACAACCCCTCCCGATCACGCTGGCGGCGCGACTCGAGCAGCCGGTGGATCAGCCGCAGCTTCGGGTTGTGAGCCGACGTGATCACAGCTCCCACTGCAGCCACGAGCCGTGGAAATCGGCGTGGCCCGCGAACTCGCGCTCGCCGCCGGGCCAGTAGACGATGCGGAGTCCCCAGGCGTCCCCGTCCCGCGGCTTGCCGGTGGAGATGAATGCGAGCGGCCGCCTCTCCCCCGCCTCCTCCAGGACCTGGCGCACGCGCGCGCGACCCTCGTCGCCGATGAAGCCGAACGACGCGGTCTGGAAGACGACCGTCAACACATCCGGCCGCTGAGCCGCGAGCACCTCGGGCAGCTCGACTACATAGTCTCCCTCGACGAGCTCCGGCGGATCGCCGCGAACGGCCTCGATCGCCTGGTCGAGCCGCCGCATCCGGTCGTCCTGGCCCGCCCAGACGAACGAGCGCAGCAGCCGGGCGCCGTCCTCCGTCGTGACGTCGATCGGCGCACGGTCGATCCCGACCCGTGCTCGAACGCGAGGGTCGAGCCGGAGCAGCTCTTCGGGAACCGGCCTGCGCTCTTCGCCGTCGAAGCTGAGGACTGCCTCCTCTCGCCCCCACTCACCCGCCTGATAGCGGTACGCGTACCGATCCCAGACGAGGTTGAGCCCCGCGCTCGGCCCGAGCTCGACCAGGTCGAACGTCTCCGCCTCCGTGCGCTGTGCCACGCGCAGCAACAGGGGCAGTAGCACCCAGGAGCGCTGGACCTCGTTCGTCTGCACGCCCTGGGTCGCGACGAACTCGCGCAGGAACGCGGCGTGTTCCTCGAGCGGATCGTCCCAACCCGCTTCGCCCCCGAGCACGAGGTAGTGCAGCCCACCGAGCAGCCGCAGTGGCGCGTCCCAGGCGGGATCCAGGCCTACGAGCTCGGCCGCGACGGGGTCGTCGGACCACCGCCGCAAGAGCTCGACGTACAGCTCCGAGCGGCCCTCGCATTGGGCCGCCTGGTCCAGAAAGACGTCC
>Ga0070684_100003131_pt1 | contig 12344 bp, 9 predicted proteins | sample KBSC723LmetaG_FD_65653 | JGI IMG/M metagenome (GOLD analysis project Ga0070684, IMG submission 65653) | Corn rhizosphere microbial communities from Kellogg Biological Station, Michigan, USA - KBS C7.2-3L metaG | ecosystem: Host-associated > Plants > Roots > Rhizosphere ...
GTTGCTCGTTTCCATAGCCCAACAAATGAATGTTCTTGTGAAGCCTCTTGTTGGCCCAAACTCTATTTTGCTTGCATTAATGGCCAGTGGTATGAATGGCCAGCAGTTTCAATTTGTTGGATATTTGCCGATTGATGTTGCAGAAAGGTCGAAGGCTATCAAATATTTAGAAAACGAATCACGACAAAAAAAATGCACTCAAATTTTTATTGAAACCCCTTATCGAAATAATCAGTTGCTGGAAACACTTACAAAAACTTTACAACCTCAAACCAGGATTTGTATAGCCGTTGACCTCACTTCGCCAGTTGAAATGATTCAAACAAAAACGGCGCAACAGTGGAAATCATCAATGCCGCAGATTCATAAGCGGCCAGCCATTTTCTTAATTTACGCCGGAGATTGATTACTGCTCCATCCTAACACTGTCAACTATATATTCTGACTCACCTCGCCATGGCAGCGTGCCGTTCTTTTGTTTATAATGTACAGTCACATTGCGGCCTTGTAATCGCATTAACTGGTCAGCAACATTTTTGTTGCCAACGGAAAAATAAAATTTTTCAGAAGCGATGGGAACATTTGTGTTGCCACGAACACTGCTCAATATGATTTCGCCTTCGTAGGTTTTAAATACATTTCCTTTACGTGAAAATTTTTGCAGCAATCCAAAACGTTCGCCATCACTATATGTGAAATAATATTTCCAAAAAATAAATCCCACCAGCACCGCCAAAAAAATAAACAGAATCCTGGAAAGAATTTTTCTACCTTTTTTTCTTCTGGTTTTCGGTGGAAGGTTTGATGAGGTATCCATAATATTTATTGAGTCGTTATCAATTACAATCCATATTTGTCAACCAGGTAAATCAGAGCGGCGATATTTACAGCCCCTAATTCTAACTCACGCTTATTAACGGCTTCAAAAACATCATTTCTTGCATGATGAAGATCGAAGTAGCGTTGCGAATCGGGCATATATCCTGCCACTGGTGTTTTCTGTAATCTGTTTAATGGACCAATATCAGATCCGCCACCTCCAGTTTCTATCTCGCAACCTCCATAAGGGCATAACAAAGGTTGCCAGTTTTTAAATTTTTGATATTGTTCTTCTGACCCTGTTAAACTAAATCCTCTCGGCGTAAAACCACCTTCGTCACTTTCTAAAGCAAATATATGCTTCTCCCCTTTGGAGCCTGCTTCTTCTGCATATTTCGTTCCGCCCCTCAAACCATTTTCCTCGTTGGCAAATAACACAAAACGAATGGTTCTTTTTGGTTGATATCCTAGTGCTTTAAATACTCTCAATACTTCAATAGTTTGAACTACACCAGTTCCATCATCGTGTGCACCTTCTGCTGGATCCCACGAATCGAGGTGGCCACCTATGGTAATGTACTCATTAGGAAATTGTGAGCCTCTCAATTCTGCTATTACATTGTGCCCAACAGTATCAGGAAAAAAATGTCCATATGTTTTTAATATTACTGATACGATTCCTTTTTTCAATTGAGTGCTCAACCAATCTGCATCCTTCAAACCAATGGCAACGGCTGGAATTTTTTTGTATGCACTGTCATATCTCAGTGATCCGGTGTGGGGATTGTTGTCTGTACTTTCAGACATACTTCGTACAATTGCGCCAACTGCTCCATATTTAGCAGCCTGACTTGCACCGCCTCCCCTAAACCGAACGGCATCTCCATATGCCTGGAAAGTTTTTACAAACTTTTGATTAAATGCATAATTGTAAAACACAATCTTTCCTTTTAGCATTGTTTTTTTTGCGTCCAGTTCTTCAAATGAATTTACCTCAACTACATTGCCGATAACACCGCTTGTGCCTGTGCCCAATGAATTACCGAGAGCAATTACATCAAGGGATTTTTTTTGTTTACCATCTACTGCTATTGCCTCATCTTTTCCTCCACGAACCCAATGAGGTACCATACATTCCTGCAACCAGGCTTTGTCAGGGCGCAATGATTGAAAAATTTTTAATCCCCATTGTTCTGCCTTTACCATTTGAGGTGAACCAGATAATCTTCCCCCAATTTGTTTTGTTAATACACGCAAATCATCATAGGCTTTCCCATTAACCAAAATTTCATCAGCAATACGACGGATAAATATTGAATCGTCATTTTGTGCATTTAGAGCACAAACCAATAATAAAATGACGATCGTTAACAAGGATTTCTTCATGCGATAAAATTAAAATGAAACGCAATTGCAAATGCAATTATTTAACGCGGCAAACAAAAGCAGTCTGTTTTTTGTACTTACCTTAGTCAACTGAATTAATTAAGTCTATGAAGATTGGTATTGTTTGTTACCCGACATTTGGCGGAAGTGGTGTATTGGCTACTGAATTGGGAAAGGCTTTGGCACAAAAAGGACACCATGTACATTTTATTACCTACCAGCAACCAGTGCGGTTGAATGGTTTTATTCCAAACATTTTTTATCACGAAGTACAGGTTGCAACATATCCTTTATTTGATTATCCCCCATACGAAACTGCTTTGTCAAGTACGTTGGTTGATGTAATTAAGAACAACAATCTTCAACTTTTACATGTGCATTATGCCATTCCGCATGCGTCAGCTGCCTACATGGCAAAAAAGATACTTGAACAGGAAGGAATTCATATCCCTGTAATCACCACTTTACACGGAACAGATATTACGTTGGTTGGGCGAGATAAAACCTACGCACCTGTTGTCGCTTTTTCAATCAATCAAAGCGATGTCATCACTGCGGTTTCTCACAACCTTCGCGACGAAACTTTTAATACATTCCGTATTCAGAAGCCTATAGAAGTAATTCACAATTTTGTTGATGTGCAACGTTTCAGTCGCAAACCGATTGACGCATTTAAAAAACTAATTGCTCCCAACGGCGAAAGAGTGTTATTACATGCTTCCAATTTCAGGAAAGTAAAAAGAGTGGAAGATGTAGTCCTCATTTTTAATGAAGTGAATAAACAAATTCCGAGTAAACTTTTGTTTGTAGGTGATGGTCCGGAACGTGGACATGCTGAAGAATTAAGCAGACGCTTAAACATTTGCGACGAGGTACGTTTTGTTGGCAAACAAGAGCAAATGGAAGACATACTGGCAATTGCTGATTTATTCCTGCTCACATCTGATTATGAAAGTTTTGGTTTAGCTGCCCTGGAAGCAATGGCCGCAGGTGTTCCCGTAGTATCAACCAATGCAGGAGGTTTGCCTGAAATTATGATACCAGGAGTGACTGGCTTTATGGGCAACATTGGCGACATTCAAACCATGAGTGGACAAGCCATTGATATTCTTCAATATGACGAACGATTAGATCAGTTCAAAAAAAATGCGGCAGAACATGCGAAACTTTTCGATATACACAATATTGTACCACTTTACGAGCAGTTGTATGATAGCGTGCTAACTAAAGAGTTAGTGAATTAACGATGCAACCAGGGCTGAGGATTTACGTTCCTGTTTTCAATCATCAACATAAAATCAAGCTGGCCGCCAGTACCGTCATCTGCTTCTCCTGTTCTACCAATCACTTGTCCTGTACTCACTGTACTTCCTTTTGAAACGTTGACCGAAGCTAAATTACTGTAGATGGTAAAATATTTTCCATGTTGAATCATGATCATCATACCATCGCCCAGGTTCGAAACAGCTTTTATTTCACCATTAAAAACTGCTTTTACAGATCCACCTGAAGACGGTGTTGAAATGGTAATGCCTGGGTTATCAATTGAAAGGCCACCAACCACACTTGATCCGAACGGAATACTCACTACCCCATTATCAACAGGCCAGGGCAAACCTCCCCTGTTCTTTTCGAAGCTTGCTGCAAGTGCTTTTTGGCCCTCATTAAGGTTAAAGTATTCTTTTTTAGCTGCTGATTTAGTAGTTGTTTTGGAAGCACCTGTATTTGCTGTAGTAGTATTTGCAGTAGCCAGGGATTTTTTTCTTTCTTCTTCTACTATGCGGCGAATAATAGCCGCAATCTGGCCCTGCAGTTGTTTATCTCGTTTCTTTTTAGCAGTAATTTGCTTTGATAACTCTTTTTCCTGCGATTTTAATTTCGATACAACCGCATCTTTCTCTTTCTTTTGATTGGCCAACTCATTTAATTGCACTTGCTGGTTTTGCAAAACAGATTTCTTCTGTGCCTGCTTGGCCAGCAATTGTTGTTTTTTGTCAGCAATTAGTTTTTGACGGTCTTTTATTGCGGTTACCTGTTCTTCGCGGTATGCACGATATGATTTCAAATAAGATATTCTATTCAAGGCATCATTAAAACTAGATGCTGAAAAAATAAAATTCAGGAAGTCATAGCTTGTGTTGTTCTTATAAGCATACACCACACTTCGTGCATATTGTACTTCTAGTGTATCAAGTTGTACTTGCAGACGATATAGTTCAACATTTCCCAAATAAATTTCATCATCCAGGTTATGTATTTCTCTATTAATATTACCAATCAACCGATCCTGTAATTGAAGTTTACGTTGCAAAATGGCAAGTTTTGCCAAAGACTCTTTTTTCAATCCTTTAACCTTAGAATAATTAGATTGAATTTCCCTTATTTCATCCTGGATGTCCTGTCGTTCCCTTTCCAGCTTAGCTTTTTCAGACGTTAGCTGACTAAAACCTGTTTGAACCAAAAAAATGCAAATGACAAGAACCAATAGTTTTTTCATGACAGGATTTTTAGGTAAGATTAGTAACGCAATAGTCAGTAATAAATTTTAGTGGCGATCATAATTTTTGGGCACAGAAAAAGGGAAATTAACTTCCTGGTTGAAATCGTATTGTTTAAACTCCAATTTTATATCCAGTCTGTTTCTTTCAGCAACTACAATTCTTCTTTTGGTTGAAAATGGCATTCCTTTTTTTGATTCGTAATCGCTGTAGGTTAAATCGGCCGTACGGTTTCTGGCAGGATCAATATCATCGAGTTTACTATGGATTAGTGTTTTATCCGCTTCATTTAATGTAATCAGGTTTTTAAATAAGTCACCAAGACTAAGCAATGCAATTTGATTATTGTTTGTAGAATAAGAAACAATGTTAGAGTCAAGAAACACCGGGTTACCAATTATGAGGTCCTGCAAATTATAAAGATTGAGTGGAAGAGAAGTCACTTCACGCAGGTAGTCCACGCTTCGAGCTGTATATGTTTTATTGAGTTTGTCCAACAACTTAACTGAATCCCTTGTAACAAATAAACGCATAGCGTCGATGCCAAGTAATGCATTCACAGCGATCCAGATAGCACTGTCTTTATACATCCTGATATTGGCGTTCACATCATACTTTTTACCGTCGCTGCCACTATAATCAACATTTACTTTAGCAGAAAACGTACGAAACTCAATATGGTTGGAATCCACTTTACGCAGCGCTGCGGTAATGAATTGAATGGTATCATTTTTTGAAGTGCGGGGTGGCTCCTTAACGGTAGAAACGGAATCCTTTTTTGTAATGGCCGTCTGTATCTTTTTCGTTGATCGGCAGGATGCCAATATTGCAATTAAAAGAAGTAAAGCCAAAAATCGTGTCATGAAATTAATTTTTACCTGTTGAGCCAAATCCTCGGCTATTGCGATCCGTTTCTTCCAAAACGCTTACTTGTTCCCAGATAATTTTTTCTACTTTTTGTAGAACCAGTTGGGCGATCCGGTCACCGGGGTTTATGATTTGTTTTTCGCCCGACAAGTTTATCAACACAATCTTAATTTCTCCGCGATAGTCGGAATCAATTGTTCCAGGTGAATTTAGGCAAGTGATGCCATGGTTTATAGCCAATCCGCTTCTGGGACGCACCTGCGCTTCATAACCCCCAGGGATCTCAATAAACAATCCAGTGGGTACAAGTTTACGTTCCATTGCCTGAAGTTCAATAGGTGAATTAAGATCCGCCCTCAAATCCAAACCGGAAGATCCGGCTGTTGCATATTGCGGCAATGGATTACTTGATGTGTTTACAATTTTTACGTCAATTGGCATTCTTTCAAAGATAAGTTTCGGAAAAAACAAAGCCGTTAAATAGTTTCTAATAAAACAGTGGCGTATGCTACTATGCCTTCTTTTCGTCCAATAAAACCCATTTGTTCTGTTGTTGTTGCCTTTATAGAAATATTGTTTTCGGAAGTGTCAATACATTCAGCAATTGCTTTTTGCATTTGCTGAATGTATGGTTTTATTTTCGGTTCCTGCAAGCACAACGTACTGTCAATATTTACAAGCTGGTAGTTTTTTTTCTTTACTAAACTTATAGTTTCGCTCAACAAAATTTTACTATCAATGTTTTTATATTTCGAATCAGTGTCAGGAAAATGAACACCAATATCTCCCAAATTGGCCGCTCCAAGCAAAGCGTCACATATTGCATGCAATAACACATCTGCATCGCTGTGTCCAACTGCTCCTTTGTTGTGAGGTACATGAATACCGCCAATAACAAGTTCTCGTCCTTCTGCCAACTGGTGGAAATCTACTCCAAATCCTATTCTGTATGCCATTTCGCAAATATCTGTAAACCTTTTTGAGCCTGATGAATTAACTAAAAAAGGCGATTCAAATGAATCGCCTTAAATTAAATATTGATCAATTTATTCTTCAGTAGTGTTGTCGAAATTAAACACCAAAGAAAAACGAAGTGTATTGGATAAAGGGTTTTGAGAAACACCAGAACCGGAAGGTACGAGGTAAGAAAAATTCAACTCGAATACATTGTATTTGATACCAACCCCGGTCGTAAAATACTGGCGATTTCCTTTATACTTATTCTCATAAAAATACCCAGCCCGAACGGCAAATTGATTGTTATAAGTATATTCAAAACCGGTAGCAATCTGGAACTCTTTTAATTCCTCAGAAAACCCGCCTGGAGCATCGGCAAAGGAAGTGAACCAGCTCGAAATCACACTACGGCTACGGTATTTTTGTAGGGCTACAGTGTCTTCACTTGTTGTAGGATCATGAAATTGAGGTGGTGTAGGCACCATTAATTTATTTAAGTCTACGCCAAAGCTTATTTTATTGCTCTCGTCAAATACTCTTGTGTAAGTGGTTCCAAGAGCAATATTTGCAGGAATATAGTCCTTCTCGTCTGCGTTGTTTGAATATCCGATCTTAGCTCCCAGGTTGGTTAAGGAACCGCCAAATGACCAGCCCTGACCTGCTTCGCTTTGGCCGTTATAATACAGACCAATATCTCCAGCAACTGACGTACCCGCTTTATAACCAGACACACCCTGAGCCAGGTTGGAATAAATATATCTCAATCCTACACCCAGTCCCATTCTGTCGGAAAGTTTCCTGGAGTATCCCAAATCAAAGCCATATTCTTTTGGATTCACACTATTTAAATTATTACCAAAGGCATCTGTCAATTGGATACTACCTAAACTAAAATATCGGAATGCAGCAGATACAGAACTGTTCTCATCCAGCTTATAGAAACCGGCCAGAGATGCCAGGTAAACATCATTCACCAATTTTTTTAACCAGGGAGTGTAAGTAACATTTACGCCTCCAACCGATTTATTGAAAGGAACTTTACCAAGATTGAAATAAGCAGAACTTGCATCCGCATCAGTCGCTACGGAAAGTTCACCCATGCTACCTGCACGGGCATCGGGCGAAATACGTAAAAAAGGTACTGCTGTCGTGACAACATTAAGTTTTGGTTCTTGAGCAAGCGTTCGAATAGATAAAAAGGTACCAAATAGGGTTAGGATTAAAACAAGTCGAAGAGCAGTTGATGTCATAGTTCTATTTTAAAAAGTGTGTGAAATTATATCAGTTTTCATTAAAAATGAAGCAGTTAACCGATTATTAATCGAGGATAACAAGACGTTCCCATTTGTTAGCAGTCTTTCCATTAAGTGTTTTTACTCTAAGCCTGTAAACATATAATCCTTTGCCGATCTTTTGGCCATATTCATCTTTTCCATTCCATTCAATTTCATTGGAACGGTTTCCGGGAGTATTTATTGTTTGCGAGATGGTTTTAATGAGCTTTCCTCCTAGTGTAAAAATTTCTATTTTGACGAGGAGATCGGTAGCAGGCTGGTTATGCTCGAACCAGAAAAAGGTTTTGGTTGTGAAGGGGTTAGGATAATTTAATACATGGTCAATCTTCAATTCAGAATTATTGACAACCGTAAAATCTAAAATATATTCAGTTGAATTATTGAGTACATCCCAGGCTTTAATTTTTAGACTATGATGCCCTGCAGAAAGCTCCGGCAATTGAAAACGAACGCTGCCTTTTTGAAAATTATCTAACTCTGTTTCATAAAAATTATTGAGCACAAAATATCGATTATTGTCATTATCTAACGTAGCCACAATATCATGGTCAATACCAGAACTACCAGTATTGACACCAGATGAATCTGAAATTTGAATGATTAAAATAGGTGCCGGGTTGGTAATACTACCATTTACAAATTTGTCATCATTCAGATAAGCCTTAATTTCTGGCCCTATATTGTCATTTGATACAATTGAGGAAATGCCGCCAATGATTAGATTGTTTGAAAGACCATTTCCATCATTGGTTCCGTCCTGGGCATATAAACTGATTTTTCCGTTTCCAAATTGATAATTAATGTCTTTGGGTAATTTAAAACGGAAAGTGAATTTTCCATCCTGAACAGAAGCCTTCCCTTTGAATAAAATACTCTCTTGTTGCTGGAAAGAAACCTGCTGACTTGCAGGATCATTAGCAAGAGTGGTAATAATTTTTGGCTTATCAAACAAGGACAAATAAACAGTTCCATGAAAGTTAGCTAAAGGATTTCCAGAGTTGTCATTCACCTCTCCTTCAAGGGAAACTGATTCTGTTGCTCGTAATGTATCAGTTTGCGCTAAAAGGTCCTTACCATTTACTTTATTGATTTTTACTTTATTAGTTGGAAAACCCAGAGTCATTGCAGGATCGCCCAGCAGTGTAAACTTGCGGTTGTTCACTATGTCGGCTGATGTTTGGTAAGTGTAATTTTTTGCGACTTTCATTGCCGCACCCAAAGTTCTATAACTTCCATTCGCATCAGGTTGAAGTGCAAACCTTAAATAATTATTATTGATGATGCGGTTGCTAAAAGCAAAAACAACTCTGGCCGTAGTCATTAAAGCTATAGCGCCGGTTTTATCACGTAGCAATAAATTTTCTCCTAAAGAATTTTGTACTGGATTATCATAGGGTGCAAAATCGCAGGTTGCTGTAATAAAAAGAGGAAGACGATATCTGTTGCTCCAATTATTTACGATTTGTTGATCGAGTACTACTTCTTCTGCTAAACGTGATGCACCTCCATGACCGCTATAATTCCACAATAAAGTGCCATTATAAATATTGCTGTTAATGGCTGTATTTACTTGAGGATAACGTCCACCTGCAGAACCGCTCTCCTGACGGAAAGCGTCCAGGTAAATTTTATGCTGATTAAATATTGGTGCCGTGGAAGTAACCGTAGCAGTTAATGTTTCGGCATCCTGTAAATGCAGGTTATTATCTTCATCATCAGCTATAAAATCAAGGTTATTTCTCCATGGTCCCAATGATTCAACCGAGTGGTATTCCAAAACTTTGTCAACGAAATTTTTTGCTTCGTCAGTAGTTTTTGCTGGAATACGTCCTATGCCAATGTCTAATTGGTTGGTAACAAAATTTGAATTTATGTTGTCACTATCGTCTAAAAAACCAAAAAAATCATCAGAGGTATATGTTGATAAAGGGTCTAAAGAATTCAGGCTTTCATAACCGGGAACTTTATTGGTGTTGTTGTTAATGCGATTTTTATAATCAAAAGATGCTTTACCGAAAAGCAATAAATATTTTTCGGTTGAGCTCCATGTAGCCCGGTAACGGTCATAATACATCTTTATAAAATCCCTTATTGCCGAGGGGTCGGGAATACCGGCCGAAAATTCATTAAACACCTGGTCGGTGGTTACAACTACAGTTCTCAAACTATTTTTTTGTTGGTGGAATAGAGCAAGCCTTTGTGCCTGCAATAAATATTCTGGTGAAGTAACAATAAAGTAATCTTTTTCTGTTGTACTGTGAAGATTTTGATTCACAATTCGACCTTCTGCTTTTGGTATCAGAAAATTTGTTGAAAAACAAACATATTCTCTTAAACGTCGTGAATCGTTTATGAAACTAAGCTGGTTGGATGAAAGCGTCTTATTCATCTCCACTGGTTGAGCAGCTTCAGTAATTTCCCAGACTCGTGTGGAAGGTTCCGCATTAGTTATGACAAATTGAACATTACCCATTCCCACGCTCAGCCAATCACGAAATAAAAGCTGTTTGCCTGAAGGAACTGTCAAGCCACGCCGTGCAAAAAACTCAAACCAGTTGAGCCAACCCTGGCTGTTGAAACTACCCTGTAAATAATTCAGGGCAACTGTGGCGTTCGTACCATTCAAAATAAAATTATCGGATTGTTGAACTTGCTGCGCAAATAAGTCGTAAGTGGCAGTTCCTATAGGTGAAACTGAAATTTGTTGAATTTGCTGATTATTAATTGAAAGATTGAAACGGCTTGACGTATTTATTGACCTGGCTGCAACATTTGTAACGATACCTGCATTTAGAGGTAGAAGGTCAGTTAATGGTAGTTGAAAGGACCTTGCTAAACCTCGGCCAGGAAAATTCGAGAACTCTTCTCCAAACCATTCCTTTCCACTTGATAGGAAGTTTACTGTATCTAATTCATGAAAATATCGTTCATCAAACGAATTGACGCTGATTGTGGCAGCAAGTGGCGCTGGTTGATTTGAAATTCGTAATCCATTTCCTCCAATTGTTACATAATAAAAAGCCTTTTCAGAATAAATATTTTTCTGATGAATAAATCTTTTATTGACCGAATCTTTTAGCCAGGTATGAGGCCCCTGAGCAAAAAACAAAATATAATCTGAACCATTCAACAAGCCGTCCGCTCCATCTTCCACCCAAATTGCAATTTCCTGAAGGTCATCAATGGGTTTATTTTCATTCGCCTCATTTAGCATACCTCCTCCATTTCCAAATAGCCTGATTTGGGATGAGGCGATATTACCGGTAATTCCCAGGTTGTTCAAAAAAGCCGCGTCTATTTTGTAGACTCCTTCCTCAACCGCGCTGATTTTGAACCAGTTGCCTGATGTGAGTACTGAATTTGATTTATTTATTCTTTGCGCAGAAACCAAAAGCAGAAGACAACTACATACATACAATAACAAAGGCTTTTTATAGTCAGACATGATGGTAGCTATCGTAGATTTAACACTCAAAAAAACGTAAAACCCGTTATACGGTTTATGTTAATGTCTCTATATTCGCAAGACTGTCTTGAAAATCTGTTTGTGGATACAATAATACCGGTCCACCGGCGTTAAAGTTATTCGAAAACATAGGTTTAACAAGGCAGGACACAGTAAAAATCCATGTGTCCTTTTGAAAGACAAAATCAGCAACCATGCAAGTAAAAAATGTTTTAATCCTATTATCCTGTACAGCAGCACTTACTTCCTGTAAGCTTTTCAACAAAAACAAGCACGATAAGTCGGACGTAACTGGCTGGAATTATAATGATTCCAAAATGGGCGGTTACCAGGTTGCCCAGGCAAAAGAACAGGCCAGCGGCCCCGGGTTAGTTTTTGTTCAGGGCGGTACCTTTACTATGGGACAAAAAGAAGAAGATGTAATGGGCGATTGGAACAATGTTCCAAGGCGTGTTACGGTTCCTTCATTTTATATGGACAAGACTGAGGTGGCCAATGTTCACTATCGTGAATACATCCATTGGCTAAATCGTGTTTTTGATCCTGAGGCAGACGAAAACAACAAAAACATCATTAATGGTGCGTTACCAGATACGCTGGTTTGGCGTAGTGAATTAAGCTATAATGAACCGTTGGTTGAATATTATTTCCGCCATCCAAGCTTTAACTACTACCCGGTTGTAGGTGTTACCTGGAGACAGGCATTTGATTTCTGTTTGTGGAGAAGTGATCGTGTAAACGAAGGTATCCTTGTTAATAAAGGATATATTGCTAAACAAAGCCTTGCCGGGGAACAACAAGAAGAAAACTTTACAACAAAATCTTATTTACTTGGTTTATACCAGGCTCAACCTGGGAAGAATGCCACTTCAAAGAAAAACCCTTTGAAAACTGCGCAAGGTACACCCAGAACGCAGGTAAGTATGGAAGATGGTTTGATGCTTCCCAATTATCGACTGCCTTTTGAAGCTGAGTGGGAATATGCGGCTTACGGAATGGTGAATCAAAATCCCCGTCCTTCTTCAAAAGAAGGTAAGCCAGGTGAAGAATTACAAT
>Ga0070684_100003137_pt1 | contig 12336 bp, 14 predicted proteins | sample KBSC723LmetaG_FD_65653 | JGI IMG/M metagenome (GOLD analysis project Ga0070684, IMG submission 65653) | Corn rhizosphere microbial communities from Kellogg Biological Station, Michigan, USA - KBS C7.2-3L metaG | ecosystem: Host-associated > Plants > Roots > Rhizosphere ...
ATGCCCATGGGCGTTTTGAGCCCGGACAGGAAATCATGGATGGGAGTAGTGGGATTGCAATCCTCAGTCATGAGCTTTTCTCCTCTCCTCGGCGCATCATTGGTTTGGGGAAGATGCCCAAGTCTACCATCTGATGCGCGCTGCGAGTTAAACTTTGCGACTCAGTTCAATTCCGGTTCAGTCATGCTGAAACCGGTTGTGGACTTCTTTTGAATTTCACAACCAACTGCTCGCCATCCATCGCCGCTCCAGCTGTATCCAATCCCTGGATCGCCCGCGGCAGCAACACGTGGCGTTTGAACGTTCCGATCCGGATGATCAGATCCTCGTTCTGCCGTAGCACGCTGATCTGCTCTTTTGGCGCGAACCGCATTGCGATGTTCAGCCGGTATTCGTCATTGCTGAGCTTCTGAAAACCCATCGCCGGGGCGTCCACCATCACCCGCGAGCCGTCCTCATCGCCAAACAGCTCTTTCGAAAACGATTCAAGCCGCGCCAGTCCGCAAACTTCCTCTTGAAACATGGGAAGCTTGATCACCGGCACCGGATCGAAATCAGACGCAATTTCCTCCACGTACTGGCGCTGCGTCTGTGCCCATTCGCTAAAATATCCGGCTTCGACTGGCATGATTTTGTTGATCACCACGCCGTCGATCGTCATTCCGTACATGCAGAAGTACATAAAAGCCCGCTGCGTCTCGCGCATCACCATCTTCTCTGCGTTAGTAACCAGACGTACCGTCGTGATTGCCGGGTTCCTCAACAGCTCGTCGACACCCTTGATGCGTTCAAAGATGCTCTCCAGCGTATTGAAATACTCATCGTCGGGCAAAAAAAGGCTCGCCTGATCGCTCAGCAGGTTCACCAGCGGACGGGCCAGCTTGGCCAGGCGGCGATCGGTCTTCAAGCGCTTGCGCACGTACCAATCGAGCGCCGTGCTGATGCTCACAAAGCGCAGCGATTCGCTGGTTGGCGGGCAATCGAGAACCACCACATCGTACTCGTCGCGCTTTACACATTCGTTCAGCCGGATAAGGGCGACAATATCTTCCATTCCCGGCATAATCGCCACTTCGTCGGCGACAATCTCCTGCAACCCACCTCCAACCATCAACGCGGCGCTGAATCGGTAGATCTCTTTCCAGTTCCGGTCTAACTCCTCCTGCACGTCGATTTCCTGGATGCTCAGGTTCTGAGTAACTTCAACCGGAAGGCCTTTCGAAGCCGGAAACAAGCTCTCATCGCGATCGAATGAGTCAGCAAGACTGTGAGCTAGATCGAACGACAGCACCAGCGTGCGCAGACCCTGCTTTGCGGCCGATAGACCCGTAGCTGCAGCCACGGTGGTCTTTCCGACTCCGCCTTTGCCGGACACAAGAATTATTCTCTTCATGAAGGTAGGGGACTTGAATTCCAAGTGGGGTCGAGAATACCATAAGGGTCTTCGCCGGTCTATGGATTCCCCACGCGCTTGGCTCTCCTGTCATCAGCCACAACCTGCCGCGCGCCTGCGCCTCTACTGCTTCCCGTACGCGGGGGGCGGCGCATCCGTGTATCGCAATTGGGGACGCGGGTTTTCTCCCACAATCGAAATCTGTGCCATTCAGCCACCCGGGCGCGAACAACGCCTCGCCGAAAAACCATTCACGCAATTCTCGCCTTACGTCGAAGCCATAGCCGCCGCGATCGCACCGACCCTGACTCTGCCTTACGCCTTCTTCGGACACAGCCTCGGAGCTCTGGCGGCCTTCGAGTGTTCTCGCATTTTGCGTGCTACGACACTCAGTGCTCCCGCGGCGCTGTTTGTATCCGGCTGCCGTGCGCCCCAGGTGCCATTCCGAGATACCCAGACGTGCGAGTTATCGGATGAGCTATTCATCGAGGAGTTGCGCCGATTGAACGGCACTCCGAAAGAAGCGCTTGAGCATCCTGAGCTCATGGCATTGCTGCTGCCCTTGCTGCGTGGAGACTTCTCGGTCTACGAATCCTACGAATATCGGCCCGAGTCCCCACTGGAGTGCCCTATCCACGCCTTTGGCGGTACCGGGGATACGCGAGTCACCCAGTTCGACCTGGCCGCCTGGGGAGCAGAAACCATCGGTCCGTCGTCCGTGCGCATGTTCCCCGGCGATCATTTCTTTCTGCATGGAGCGCAGCGCGCCATCACCCAGGCCATGACCCTCGAACTGCAAGGAGTGTGAAGTATGCCCGATGAGTCGGCAACACTGTACAAGGTTGTTTTGAACCACGAGGAGCAATACTCGATCTGGCCGCTTGAACGAGAGAATCCGCTCGGCTGGCACGATGCCGGGAGGCAGGGCTCGAAAGAGGAGTGCCTCGCCTACATCGAAGAGGTCTGGACCGACATGCGCCCGCTCAGCCTCCGCAAAGCAATGGAGGAAGCCGCCAAGGCTCCTCCTCGCCCCGCTCGTCCTGCGCCGGTCGACGATCTGGTAGATAGACTTTGCGCTGGCAAACACCCGGTCGAACTCGTCCGTGACCGCTTCGACGAGGCATTCAGGGAAGGATACGTTCACGTCCGGTTCACAGGAACGCAGGGGGGAACCGAGCTCGGCATCCGTCTCGACCCCACACATACAAAGGAGACCACCGGCCGGCTCGAAATTGCGGGAGACCTCACTCTCAATTTCGTGCGGGTGCGATGTTTCGCCGACGTAGACCGCACTTCTCTGAGCGGCGAAGGTTGGCTGCAACGTTTGGAGGTCTCGGCCTAAACGGCCGATCCGACGGCCGCTTCGCGAAATACACCCGATAACTGCTCTAACTGCGGAGAGAAGTCCATGGGACTATCTTCGAAGCTGTTCACCAACATTTCGCGCGCAATCGTTCCAAACTCGGCAACCTGCGGCAGTCCCACCCCTTTTGAGAAGAGGTAGGGCAAGCTCCAGATGCTAAACCCATACAGGGTCAAGGGGAGAGAGTTCTCCACGTTGCGAAACGCGCCCTTGGCCAGGTCCGCGGCTTCGCGCCAATCCATCGTGCGATGGCGCCAGTTATAGCCCGCGCCCTCGATCTGAAACTCAAGTGACTTTCTCGCAATCGGCGAGCGCACATCGTGGTAGTAGAGCTGCACATTGAAGAAGTCAGGGCCGGTCTGCTCCAGAAAATCCAGGGTGTTGCGGAATGTCTGTCGCGTCTCGCCCGGAAATCCACAGATCAACGACGCAAAGGTCATGATCCCGCGTTGATGAAGTTGGCTGATGGCCCAGCGATACCGGTCAACATTCGCGAATTTCGTCATGTTGTTCAGGATCGTCTGATCGCCCGACTCGATGCCGAGAAATACGCCCAGGCACCCGCTTGCCTGCATCAGATCGAGCGCCTCTTCATCCGTATTCGAGCAACGGAAGAAAGATATCCACTGAAATTCCCACCGCCTCTCGATCATCATTCGCAGCAGTTGCTTGAATCGAGGCAGCGGGACATTGAACGTATCGTCCACAAAAATGAGGTAGCGCGTGCCCGCGTCGTGCAGATACTGCAGCCCCCGTCCGAGCTTCTCAAGCCCGGCAAGAACATGCTCCCCTGCGAGTGTCGGGTAGTTACAAAATGAGCAGGAAAATGGACAACTCCTCGCTGTTCTCAGATATGCAATAGGCGTGTACAGTTCTGAAGGCAGCCGATCCCACTGGATGGCATTCTCATCCAGATCGTTCTTCTCCATCTCGCGACGATTCCTGTGGAAGTTCCCTGCGCTATCGAACCATGCCACGTTCGGAATGCCCGTCAACTCATTCCCGTCGCGTAAGGCACCTAGCACAGTGGATAGCGCGAGTTCTCCCTGGCTGTCGATAATGAAGATGTCCGCCCCCAGCGACTTATATACAAACTCCAAGGTCGCGGCTTCATGGTCCGCGTGCAAATTGTAGATGTGCGGGCCGCCCACGATTATCTTTGTCTCAGGACAATGCTGGCGAATAAATGCGGTCAACTCCGTCACAGGTGCGTTGTCGACGTAGTAGGTGGTGGTGATTGCCACAGCCCTCGGGCTCTCCGCGAGAAGCTCCCGCAACCGGTCCTTCTGATCGTTGAAGAAGTTCAGCGGCTCGGCATTGAACCCCCGACCTGCCAGAAAGCTCGTCAGGTAACACACTCCCAGCGAGGGAGCCGCGAAGGTATTCAACTTCGGGTCGCTTCCCGTCGCCAGTTCGACGCCGCGGTTAATCAACTCCATGTACGTTATGCGGCGTCCATCGAGCAGGACTGAATTCGTCAGCACCTCGTGGTAGGCGCCCGAGTACGGCGCCATCTTCTTCTGCGCTGCCGCGAACGACTGGAAAGCGACATCGTTGTAGCCGATTACCACGCAATCGATTCGGCTGGGCATCCGGTCTCCGTTACGCGATCTGAGTTTCCGCTGGAATACCAGCCATGCGAGCCGTAAACGTTCCGTGGCCGTCGGTGCACAGCGCTGTCATGCCCAACTCGCGCAGCCATCCCATGACTTCGGTCTTTGAGTGGCGGTGCTGGTATTGAGGAGTAAGGTTGTCGAACACAGCAAAGGTTGCGGTATCGAACAGTTCCTTGACGCTCATGTCTTCTGAAAGAACCTTGTTGCTTCTGTTGCCGCCGAGCTTCGACAACGTCTTGTAAAGGCCATAAGCGGCCATCATCGAAGGCATCATGCCGAGAGAATAGAGCTTTGCCGCCTTAAGCCGAACTTCCGGTTGCAGCTTGTGTGCGGCACCCATGAATTGCAGATCGCGCATCAAGTAAAGCTGATCCGTCATGAAATTCTCGCCAAAAGCCGGATAAAGCCAAACCAGCAACTCGCCCTCACTGTCGAGCAGCTTCACTACTCCAGCCAGAGCCGCGCGGGTGTCTGGCGTGTGATGCAGCACTCCGAGCGACAGCACCTTGTTGAAGCTGCCCGCTCGGAAAGGAGGGTTCGCAATGTCGGCTTGGACAAAGTGCAGATTGGGCATCAACTCCGAACCACGCGCTGCAATCCGCAAAGCGTCGCTGAAGTCCAGTCCAATCACCTGCGCATCGGGATGATTGTCGGCGAGCACCCGGGTCGTCTCCGCCGAACCGCAGCCGGCGTCGAGTACGAGATCGCCCGCCAGCACAGGTGACGGGAACCTGGTTTCAACCCACTCTGCTTTCCTGGCAGGCTTGATCCCGTAGAGAGTCCGGTGTTCAAACGCGCCCCGCTGCCGGTAGCGCCACATTGCGGTGAACCCCTGCTTGGCGGCGATTTGCTGGTCTGCATCGAGGAAACATGGAACGCCGTCGATGATTGGGTACTTGCCCCCTTCGGCAATTAGCAGGCCTCCGGTAATTTCGCCATCTTTGCGCTCCGCTCCCATGAGTGTGAGCGGCAGCCCGGAAATCGGGCACGCTAGGATTTCGAGCAAGCTTTCTTTCATGCAGGTTCCTCTTCTGTCCAGTCATGCGGACATGAGCGCAATTATGCCACACACCCGCATCTCTCATTGGAAGCGTTCTCTGCTTTGCTGTAGAATCTAGCCCAATTGGTCGGAGGGGTAATGGTGCCTAAAAAGAGGACGCCAAAGAAGGCCTCATCGAGGAAGCGAACCGCTGCTAAGCCGACGCCGAGGATCTATAAGATCCTGGCGCTCGATGGCGGAAACGGCGGCTATCTCACGGTCAAGCTACTCGAGAAGCTAGAGGCACTGCGTCCAGGTTTCCTGGACTCAGTCGACATCCTCGCCGGCACCTCTGCCGGAGCGATCAACGCCGGCATTCTTGCGACACATCCGATAATCAATGATGCATTCGCTTCCATGCGGACGCAGTGGAAGACGATGTGGAAGTATGAGCCCGATCCTGTCCATTTGGCGCTCGGGTTGACGGGGAGATTTCCAATCACCTCCAACCGGCCAATGGTCGAGTCTCTCAGATCAATTCTGGGCGACGTGAAACTCGGCCAGATCAATCGGCACCTTGTTATTCCCGCTCTTCGCCTCGATAACGCTGCTCCCATCCGCACGGAACGTCGTTGGGGCATCCGCGTGTTCAGCAATTTTCTTGGAGACACCCCAGAAGCCGGCGATCTTCTGCTCGATGTCGTCATGCGTTCCGCGTCAGCGCCCATCATCTGGCCGGCTCATCAGGGATACGCGGACGGCGGTCTGTTTGCCAACAATCCCAGCCTGCTCGCGCTTTCGCATGCGATGGATCATCTCGATGCCACCTGGACCCAGTTCCGGGTCCTGTCCATCGGGACAGGCCAGAAGTACAGTTACATCGATTCCAGTCGCGGCCAACTTGGGTACGCGCATTGGCTGCTCAGCCCCGCGCAACCCATGGCGCTCATCCAGGCCGTTATGGACACAAACTCCGCCGCCATCAGTTACTCCTGCAGCCGCGTCCTGCAGGACAATTTCTTCCGTCTTGATCCCAAACTCGGAGAATCCCTCTCGGCTACTGAACTGACTCCTGCAATCGAGGCGAAGTACGATGCAGTGGTCGAGTCCGCTGAGATCGAGACCGTCGTGGGCTGGCTTGATTATCAGAAATGGGTAACGAGCAAGCCTGTTCCCGTTGCCGATGAGGTCCTGGTGTCCTGAATTCAAAGTACCGGATTGGAGTGAATGTGGAGGCGAAGCCGATATCGTTCCAAAAGCTCACGCAGGCTGTCCAGAGCACTGTGTCGACTCAACAGCAGAAGAGTATGCGCCTGCTAACCTACCTGATCAACGCCCAAAAGGAGGTTCTCGAATTCGAAGTGGGCGTCCTTGAAGATGTTCTCAAGATTTTAGCGAGAAATGCTCCAACCGCCGAGCCGTGACGTTTCTCCGTCAAGGCAGTACCATATTGACTGTGATTGATTTAGTTAGCGAAAAGGTTGACGGCGTCCCGGCGGTCCGCATCAGCGGTCGCATAGACATGGATACAGCGAAGGATCTCGAGGAAGCTTGCAATACCTGGATTGATCAGGGGGAGCGATCCCTGATCCTCGATCTCACCCATGTTCGCTACATCAGTAGCTGGGGGCTGCGCTGCATACTGACAGTAGGCAAAAAGCTCGACCAGAAGGGTGGTCAGCTTCTTGCCTGTGGCCTGAACGCGACGGTGAAGGAAGTCTTTCAGATCTCCGGATTCGATTCAGCCTTCCTCACGTTCCCCACCATCGCAGGTGCCCTCGCGGCAGTCCGGCGCTGATCGGGACTCCATCTCGTGCGGCTCCCCGCCGCTCGGCCACGCTATCGTAGTGCCGGATGAGACTTCCTTTCCCGGTACGTCGAAGAACTGCCCTGTTCCGAATTCATCTGAATGTGTTTATAGTGAATTTCGGCCTTTCTGTGAGCTCTTTTTCTTGCCCCTCTTCCCCACTGCAATCGCCGCATTAGAACGCGAGTCGGCATTCAAGCCAATCAGAACGAGACATCCGGCGCGCCGCTCCCATAATCCCGCATATGGCGGAGATGGAACCTCCTGAATGCACGAACCTGCTTCAAGCCAAGTGGCTGATGTCCCCGCATCAAAGCAAGACGGCCATGCCGCTGCCGCGCTCAACAGTTCACCGGGTAACGGTCAGAAGCGGCAGCGTCTCATAGCCGGCCTTCGGGGATACTTCCTTGCCCCGGTGATTGCAAGTCTCGGTGAATGCGGCATCGCGGACCGTATGCTTCAGGGACCATTTTCCATAAAGGATTTCGAGCTTGTCGCCGACACCCGCATCCTATCCATCGTTTTCAGCTACCTGCAGAGCGTGGGCTTCCTGATTTGTGAGGGCGACTCCCGCTACGAGCTAACTGAGGAGGGCGTCACCTCGCTTTCGCGCAACGGCGCATATTCTCTTCTCGTCTCGTATGCCGATTACTTCGACAAGCTTCCTGAACTCCTAGCCGGTGCTCCTGTCACGCCATTGGTAAATCGCGCCCGGAATGTTCGCGGCAGCGGACATCTGCACGGAAAGAAGTTCTTTCCCGCCGCAATTGAATGTCTTCAGCCCAATGCGCCTGCCGCACTCATTGACATCGGCTGCGGAGACGGGGCCTTCCTGGAATGCGCCTGCGCACGCTGGCCCGCGCTTGTCCCCTTCGGGCTGGATCTCTCTGAAACAGCAGTCGAAATCGCCCGCCGCCGCCTTGCCCGTCAGACCGGCCGAGAGCATCTGTTCGCCGTCGCCAATGGCCGCGAAGTCTTCTCGTGGAGCGGCTCGGTTCCGCCCGAACTGCGAGACACAGACGAGCTGGTGATCTCAATGTGGTTCGTCGGGCACGAGTTTTCGGCCGGTTCGACGAATGTGATGATCCGCTTCTTCCAGGATCTCAACCGCTGCTTTCCAATGGCCCGGATCCTACTTGGAGAAATCAACAAGATCACGCCGTCTGATCTCGCCCACAATCGGGACCTCTCCATCATGCCCGAGTACCTTCTCTTCCACGAACTGTCGGGGCAGGGAGTCCTCGCTTGGGCAGACTGGCAGCATATTCTGCGGCTGATCCCATATCGACTCGAAAAGGAATGTCGCTTTGACGAGGCCGAATCTGCATCAGGCCCGGCGATTCCCGCGAGCTTTCTCTGGCTTCTCCGGCCCAACGGTCAACGGGAATGACACGCCTGCTCCACGAGGGATTGACGATGATGCGCTCGTTGACAGTCTCCACTTCGAACTGTCCAGAAAGCCGGTAAACCGCCTGACTGTGGGCCTGCTGGCGATGGCGGTGGTAGCTCGGCAATCGGTTCGCATAACCCGCACTATTCAAGAATTGATTGGGTGCAATTGTTGTTTCGCGGATAAGCTGCGACGTACGCCCGAGCTTGAGCAGTCGCGCCTTAACCTGCCGGTGAAAATCAGGTACATCGTCGAAAATCTCCTCTGCGCTCTGGTCGATCACGTTCCGAAACAACGGCAGTTCTTTCTTCTCTTTCTGGCTTTTGGCGAATTCGCCTTTCGTCAGTTCGAGACCGGAACGCCGCGCCAAAGGCTTGCATCGCTCGAAGATGATTTCGGGCAGAATGAACAGCCCCTTTGAACGGCACAAGTTTTCCCATGCGCGGCGGAACATGGACGACACAAGGTTATGCGCGTCGCGCGTCTTAATATCCGGGGACTGAGAGCCGCTATCAAGGAGGTTAAATAAATCGTTCTCTGAGTGGATTTCAAACGGGGCAACGTCGGCGAAGTCGCGTGCGACCTCTTCCGGCGAGGCGAAAGAAAAGAAGCCGCGCTGATAGACCTCGGCGGGCACCGTGTTTCTACGACACGTTTGTTCCATCAGTTCAAGATTGATTGGCCCCGGTGGATAGTAGTAACGGATGATGTCGGGAAGGCTAGTAACACGGAGCCAGTTGGAAGTAAGGACTTCCGGCCTGTTCTCGACCTTAATCGCAAGCCGCTTGCGGTAGGTCTCCCAATTCGGATTGATCGCGGGCCGAGATCGCACGTGGCACGTTCTGCTTTTCGAGCGTGTCCAATAGTTCATGAAGGCCCCTGGCCCAACTTCCGAGAAAATCGACCCATTGAAGTTCGCCGATGCCGAACAGCTTCTTGAATGGCTCAAGCCGCAACGGAATGATGAAACGCGGGTCTTCCAATTCCTTTACAAGATCGGAAGCAATACCGATTTCCTCTTGAACGCCGATCTTGTTGAGCGTGGCGTCGCGGCAACACAAAAGCATTTTTGCGCCTTTGTTTTGCAACGTGTCGGTAATCACTTTACGCCAACGGTCTCCTGGCTCAAGGGTGAGGATATCTGCAAAAACCGTGTACCCTGCGGCCTCAAGGCGTGGGGCAAGCCACAGCACAAATTCGTCGTCCTCGGGAGTCGCCTTACTGATGAACACTATGTCGCGTGTTACGGCCTTTGCGGACTCGGTCGCGTTATGCGGGGCGGGCATGATTACAGTTCCCCTTTGAACGCCTTGTTGAGAACTGCGGGAAGCATTGCATCCAACTCGGTGGCGGTTTCTGCTTGAAATTCCTCGCCCAGATTTTGTTGACGACGATATCGCCGCATTCCGCCCGAAAGAGCTGCTGATATTTCGTCAGGTTTCCATCCAGAAGTTCACGTTCGTAAGCTCCTTGGCCCCAAAGGCGGACCCCAAGCTGACGGTAACTTTCGCCTGCGATCGGCTTAATGCCTCGGCTTACCGGGACAGCGGCTTCTCTGAGCGGAACTAGCGGCAGCGCGCTCATGAGTGCGCCCCTAAAGCGGCTTTGATCTCCTGCATCAATTCAGCGATGCGAAGTTCTTTCTTCAGAATGTCGTCCGCGAGTTGGTCGGGCCGCAGATGTTCGAAGTCCACCTTGGCGCGCGGATTCTTGCGGTCAAAGTTGCAATTGGCGTCGAGCAATTCTTGCGGCGACACCTTCCACGCTTGCTCGTTTTCCTCGCGCTTGTTCCACCACCGTATGCAATCGTTGAACTCCTCGAACTGCATTGGCTGCGTCTTGGTATAGTTTTTCCGGCCCTCCGGCAACGGCTGACGTTTGACGGTCTCCCCAAACGCCTCAAATGCAAGTAGTCCCCACAAAAGTCCCCACAGCGGCATTTTCGCCCTTGCTGGTGAGACAAGCTAAGTTGTTGAAGGAATTGGAGGCGCGGGCCGGGATCGAACCGGCGCATAAAGGTTTTGCAGACCTCTCCCTTACCACTTGGGTACCGCGCCTTTGGCAGGGCTGCCTAACACGTGCGAACCCCATTCACCGTAGCCAACCCGGCGGGCGCCGGAGGGTGAATTGGAGCGGGAGACGAGATTTGAACTCGCGACCCTCGCCTTGGCAAGGCGATGCTCTACCACTGAGCTACTCCCGCTTGTGTCGCAGGTTTGAGTATACCGGGCGCCTCACGGGTGGTCAAACGCGCGGGGCGCCTCGAATCCGAGCGGCGCGCGCGTGCGCAAACACCGCATTTACACCACTGCAGAGCCTTTTTCCACGCTGACAATCTGCCCGTCGCGCATGTGCAAAATCCGCGAGCCGATGGCTGCCGCCTCGGGATTGTGCGTGATCATCAGCACCGTCTGGCCCAGTTCGCGGTTCGATTTCAAAAGCATGTTGAGCACTGCTTCCGAGTTCTTTGTGTCCAGGTTCCCGGTAGGCTCGTCGGCGAGCACGATCGCCGGCCGGGTTACCAGCGCGCGGGCAATCGCGACCCGCTGCTGCTCGCCGCCGCTCAGCTCCGACGGCCGATGCTGAAGCCTGCCGCGAATCGACAGCAGGTCGCTCAGATGATCCAGATACGCGCGGTCCAGGGGCTCCTTGCGCCCGCTCACCGCATACGCCACCTCGACGTTGCCCATGGCGGAAAGCGTCGGGAGCAGGTTGAACTTCTGGAAGACGAAGGCGATGCGGTGCTTGCGCAGTTCTGTGCGCTGGGCGTCGTTCAGGGTGGCAAAATCAACGCCGTCAATAATTACACGGCCGCTGCTGGCCTGCGTCAGGCCGCCGAGAAGGTAGAAAAGGGTAGATTTGCCGGATCCCGACGGCCCGACGATGGAGACGAACTCTCCTCGATCGACAGTGAAAGAAACGCCGCGCACGGCGGGCACTTCAAGCCGGCCGGAACGGTAGACCTTGGTCAGGTTCTCAGCCACAATGATGGGCGATGACGCTTGTGCCTGCACAAAGCCGATTGTATATGGCAAGCTTGGCATCGCTTTCCCGGAGGACCGGCGAGGCGCACGATAGCCGTGCCCCCGCAAGGGAGATTAGAATGCGGGATTCCACAGTTTTCTGTAGAACGCCCGTAAGTCCAGTTCCACCATAACCATAAGACTACATTATGGTTATGCTGCAACACCCCAAGAACCACCACAACCCGGGGGGGGAGGGGGGTGGGGGTATGTACCGTCTCTTGCTCCTTAACAGCACACTCCCGGGTTTCCCCGGGAGCAAACACACCATAGCATCGGCGCGGGAGGGAATCTGTGACTGCGGTCACGGAGGTTTGGGGCAGGCGCGGGGGTAGGCATCAGGGATTAGGGGGTAGGGATAGGGATCAGGGATTTGGTCCGGGGCGGAAGGGGTAGCATCTCAATTGGAATGACTTTGCCCAACGCATCTGCCAGCGGGACCTTTCTCATCGGCGGCGACATGCCGGTTCACCGCCTCGGCTTCGGCACCATGCGCCTGGTTGGCGACGGCGCCTGGGGCGAGCCAGCGGATCCGGAGGAGTGCCGCCGGGTGCTGCAGCGCGCCGTTGAGCTTGGCGTCGCCCTGATCGACACCGCCGATGCCTACGGGCCGGAGATCGCCGAGCGGCTGATCGCCGAAGCGTTGTACCCGTACCCGAAAGAGCTGGTGATTGCGACCAAGGGCGGCATCACTCGCCAGGGTCCCGCGAAGTCAGACTATGTGGGCCGTGCCGGCTACCTGGTTCAGTGCGTCGAGATGAGCCT
>Ga0070684_100003140_pt1 | contig 12335 bp, 17 predicted proteins | sample KBSC723LmetaG_FD_65653 | JGI IMG/M metagenome (GOLD analysis project Ga0070684, IMG submission 65653) | Corn rhizosphere microbial communities from Kellogg Biological Station, Michigan, USA - KBS C7.2-3L metaG | ecosystem: Host-associated > Plants > Roots > Rhizosphere ...
CTGCGCGACGTCTCGGAGCTGATCACGCCCGGCAAGGCGATCGCGTCTGTCGCCGCGGGCGTGCGCACCGCCACCCTGGAGACCATCCTCGACGTCGACGCCCCGGTCTTCCGGTTCATGCCCAACGTCGGCGTGCAGGTGGGTCAGGGCACGCTCGCCTACTCGTCCGGGCGGTTCACCCACACCGCGGCCGAGGAGCGGGTGCTGGAGGCGTTCCGCAAGCTGGGCGAGGTGGTGCCGTTGGACGAGCGCCAGTTCGATGCGGCCACGGCGCTGTCGGGATCCGGCCCCGCCTTCCTGGCGCTGATCGTGGAGGCGTTCGAGGACGCCGGCATCGTCAGTGGGCTCAGCTACGCTCAGGCGCGCACGCTGATCCTGTCGACAATCACCGGCACGGCCGGGTTGCTGCGGGAGGAGGACGTGCCCTGCAGCGTGCTTCGCCGGATGGTCACGTCGCCGGGGGGAACGGCCGCGGCCGGTCTGGCCGAGATGGAGCGGCAGGGCACCCGGGCCTCGATCATCGACGGGGTGTCGGCGGCGATGCGTCGGGCCGGCGAGCTAGGGTAGCGCCGCATGGACACGGTGATCTCGCTGATCAACTGGGTGTTCACGATCTACATGCTGTTCCTGATCGTGCACATCCTGCTGTCCTGGTTCCAGCTGCCGTACAACATCTGGCTGGGCCGGATCCGAGGGGTGCTGTACGACACGGTCGAGCCATACCTGCGGATCTTCCGCGGGATCATCCCGCCGATCGGGATGTTCGACCTCTCGCCGCTGATCGCGATCATCGTGCTCCAGCTGGCGCGGGCGATCATCGTCTCGGTGCTGAAGAGCTTCACGTAGCCCCAGCGCGGGGAGGAGTCGCCGGACGGGCGCCGAACCCCGTCCGCATGTCACTTTCACCCGTAGAACTCAAGCACCAGCGCCCACGCCGCCGCCTGATCGGATACCGCTGCGACGAGGTGGACGAGATCATGGTGCACGCCACCGAGGCGTACGAGGCCGTATGGCGCGACCGCGCCAATCTCGAGGATCGCGTCCACGAGCTGGAGACCAAGCTCGGCGAGCTGCGCGGCACCGAGACGGCGATGCGCGACGCGCTGCTGACGGCCCAGCGGGCCGCCGACGACATGAAGTCTTCGGCCGGGCAGCAGGCGGAGCTGGTCGTCCGCGAAGCCGAGGCCAAGGCTCGCGAGATCGTCAACAAGGCCTACGCCGAGCGTTCCCGGGTGCAGCGTGACGTGGAACGCCTCAGGGCCGAGGAGCAGCGCTTCCGGGCCCGCCTCCGCTCGCTGCTCGGGTCGACGCTCCAGACGGTGCGCGACCACGAGGAGCTGCTCGTCACGGCCGGCGACCCGCCCCGGCGCTGATCGGCCCGCGGAGCTCCGGTGTGGCATGACATCTTCAGCCTTCCGCTCCCGGTCGGCGAGAAGATCCTGCGTGCGCTGCTCATCTACCTGTTCCTGATCGTCGCCTTCCGGATCGCCGGCAAGCGCGAGCTGGGCCAGTCGAACACGCTCGACCTGGCCGTGCTGCTGCTGGTGGCCAACGCCGTCCAGAACGGCATCATCGGCCCAGACGACAGCGTCACCGGCGCCGTGATCGGGGCGGCCGCGCTGTTCACGTTGAACGGCCTGGTGTCGCGCAGCGTGTTCTGGCTGCCATGGCTTCAGCCGTTGGTCGAGGGCCAGCCGACCGTTTTGATCGAGCACGGCAAGGTGCTGCGGCACGCCCTGCGCCGCGAGGACGTTTCACTGCCCGAGCTGCGGTCGATCGCCCGCCGGCAGGGATACTCCGACCTGGGCGAGGTGGAGACCGCGATCCTCGAGATCAATGGCACGGTGACAATGTTCAGGAAGGACGAGCTCCACCGCTACCACCCGGACATGGCGGACACCGCACCCGCCGTCTGAGGCCGCCGGCCCGGGACTGGGCTGGAGGGGCCAGGGGTATACTCGGACAGGGGCCCCGCCACCGCGTTTTCCGACCGTTCATGACCCAACCAGTGACCAGGCTGCGCGTCCGCGTCTCGCCGGGAGCAGCGCGCTCCTCGGTCGTCGCTGGCACGCGGATCCTGACCGGAAGCAGGGGCCGGACATGATGGTCGAAAATCGGGGCTGCGACCCTGCCCGCGCCGACAGGTCCTGGCCGCAGCCGCCGGCGAGCGAGAGGAGACGGTGTGAGCGTTGATCTGGAGCAGGCCCGGCAGAAGCTCGTCGCGGAGCGAGACCGCGTGGCCGCTGAGCTGGAGGAGCTGCAGGATGACCTGGGCACCTCGATGGAGGACGCCACCGACGAGGACGGCGTCGACTCGCATCTCGGCGACAGCGCGACCGAGACCCTCGACCGCGAGGTCGAGCAGGGCCTCGAGGACAACGCGGAGCGTCTGCTGGCCGGCATCGAGGCGGCGCTGCAGCGGATCGAGGACGGCACCTACGGCATCTGTGAGCGGTGTGGCGAGCCGATCGACGAGGCCCGGCTGGAGGCGTTGCCACACGCGACGAAATGCATCGAGTGCAAGAGGCTGGAGGAACGGGGCTGATCGAGCAGCTGCCCGATCCGCAGCCGGAGCCCGAGCGGGCCGGCTCGCTCCAGTGGGTCGGGATGGTCTCGGTGGCGGCCGCGGCCGTCGCCGCCGACCAGGTGACGAAGCACCTGATCGTCGCCAACATGGCCCTGGGCGAGAGCCGGGAGCTGTTCCCGTTCCTCTCGATCAGCCATGTCCGCAACGACGGCATCGCCTTTGGCATCTTTCCCGGCAGGCTCGAGGTGATCACGCTCCTGACCGCCGTGGCGGTGGGCTGGATGCTGGTGCACTTCGCCCGTTCCGGGTCGCGCCACGCGCTGTTCCCGGTCGCGCTCGGCCTGCTGATCGGCGGATCGGTCAGCAACCTCGCCGACCGGCTGCGGCTTGGCTATGTCGTCGACTTCATCGACGTCAGCCACTGGCCGACCTTCAACCTCGCGGATACCTTCATCGTCTCCGGAGTGATCCTGCTTCTGATCGGGCTGTCCCGGCTGGAACGGGGGCGGCCGGCGCCGCACGCCGAGACGGTCGATGCATGACCGGCTGGTGACGCCGCAGGAGGCGGGCATGCGGCTCGATCGCTTCCTGGCCGCGGCCGAAGAGGTGGGCACCCGGGCGCGGGCCGAACGGCTGATCGAGGCCGGCGAGGTGCTGGTCGACGGCGGCCGGCGGCCGAAGAGCTTCCGTCTCGTCGAGGGGGCGACGGTCACGTTCCCCGAGCCGGAGCCGGCCACTCTCGACCTGGAGCCCGTGGACATCGACGTTCCGGTGCTCTACGAGGACGACTGGCTGATGGTGGTCGACAAGCCGGCAGGCCTGCTCGTGCACCCGGTGCCCGGCCACCGGGGGCCGACGCTCGTCCATGCGCTGCTGGGCCGCGTCGGCGGCGGGGAAGCGGCCCGGCCGGGGATCGTCCACCGGCTGGATCGGGAGACCTCGGGGCTGCTGGTGGTCGCCCGTGACGACCGCACCCTGGGCCGGCTGCAGGGGATGCTCAGACGGCGGGCGATCTCGCGGACGTACGCGGCGCTCGTCCGCGGCAGGCCGGCGTCGCGGTCGGGGACGATCGAGGCGCCGATCGGCCGCGACCGCCGCGACCCGACCCGCGTGTCGCTGGACACCGACAATCCCCGCGACGCCGTCACCCACTTCTCGGTGGTGGAGCTGTTGCCCCGCCACACGCTGCTTGACGTCAACCTGGACACCGGCCGCACACACCAGATCCGGGTGCACCTGGAGGCGATCGGGATCCCCGTGGCCGGCGATCCGGTGTACGGGCACGGCGCCGAGCTGGGGATCGAGCGGCAGTTCCTCCATGCCCGGCGGCTGGCCTTCGCCCATCCGCAGACCGGTGACGGGATCGAGGTCGAGTCGCCGCTGCGGGAGGATCTCGAATCGGCTCTCCGGCAGGCCCGTGAGGCGCCCCGTCCGGGCTGATAGGCTCGCCCTGCCGTGGCTAGCGACGCGCCCACCAGCTGGGTCGATGTGCCGGGCGGCCAGCTTCCCGTCTGGCGGTCGGGCTCAGGGCCGCCGATCGTCCTGCTGCACGGCGGGCCGGGGGGAAACGACTACCTCGGTAGCATCCTGCGCGAGCTGGAGGGGTTCGATGTCGTCCGCTACGGGCAGCGGAGCGTGCCGCCGGCACCGGTGGAGGGCCCATACACGGTGGAACGCCACCTGGCCGACCTGGTCGCAGTGCTTGGGGCGCTGCGGCTCGACCACGTATGGCTGCTCGGGCATTCCTGGGGCGGCCACCTGGCGCTGCATGCGCTGGCCGCGATGCCCGAGCGGTTCGCCGCAGCTGTGATCGTCGATCCGCTGGGGCCGCTGCCGGAGCAGCCGGGCGCGTTCGAGCGGATGCTGAAGCGCGACCTCGACCAGCAGCAGCTGGCCCGGCTGGACGAGATCGATTCGCTCGAGCAGGCCGGCAACTCCACCGACGAGGCGGCGCTCGAGTCGGTCGCGATCGTGTGGCCGAACTACCACCATGACCGGGCGCAGCCGCCGCCGATGCCGCCCCTGCGGTTCAGCGTCGAGGGTTACACCGGCGCGATGGAGTCGGTGGCCGCACACTTCGAGGCCGGCACGCTGGCCGAGAAGCTGCCCGGCGTCCCGGTGCCGACCGTCTTCGTGCACGGTGCCAGCTCGCCGCTCGACATCGAGCACAGCCGCGCCGGCCGTCGGTTGATGCCGGCCGCCGAGCTGGTGATCGTCGATCACGCCGGGCACTTCCCCTGGCTGGAGCAGCCGGGCTCCGTCCGTCAGGCGGTGGAGCGGCTGCGGCTGCGGGTGCCGCTGGCCTCGCTGCCGCTGTAGCAGCGGCGTCAGACCCGTGGCTCCGCTTGCCGCCGGGGCCGGTTGTATCATTTCGGACGATGATTCAGCGGCTCGTGATCACAGGCGGCGGGGAGCGGGGTAGGCGCGCCGTGCGCAGCCTCCCGCGGCCGTTCTGCAAGCCGGGAATGTTCGCCGAGGCGGGCGTCGCCGGCCCGCGGCCGGGTCGCCCCGTGCGGATCCCGTTGGGCGCGATGCGCTGGCGCACGGGCGGGGACGGGCGCCTGACCTGGTCGACCGAGGTGGGGACGGCCGCGGCTGCCTACTTCGAAATCTCCGTCGACTAGACTTCGCCTCGTCCGTTCTTCCCTCGACCCGGTGGGCCAACGGTGTCCGGCGGTGCCCTGGTGCAGCCCAGGGTTCCGGATGTCGCCTCCGGCAGATACATCTTTCAACCGAGACCAGGAGGATTGCGCGTGTCCGCAGTCACCATGCGAGAGCTGCTCGAGGCCGGCGTGCACTTCGGCCATCAGACGCGGCGATGGAACCCCAAGATGCGCCGATTCATCTTCGGAGAGCGCGGGGGCATCTACATCATCGATCTCCAGCAGACGATCGAACTGCTGCAGAACGCCTACGACTACGTCCGCAACGTGTCGGAGCGCGGCGGCTCGGTGCTGTTCGTCGGTACCAAGAAGCAGTGCCAGGACGCCGTCCAGGCCCAGGCTTCGCGGGTCGGCCAGCCGTATGTCAACCGCCGCTGGTTGGGCGGGCTGCTCACCAACTACCGCACCATCCAGGACCGGATCGCGGCCCTCCACGAGCTGCGGCGCCAGCGTACCGACGGCCAGCTCGAACTGCTTCCCACCAAGGAGCGGCAGACGACGATGGCGGAGCTCGAAAAGCTGGAGACCAACCTGGGCGGCATGGCCGACACGCGCAAGCTGCCCGACGTGGTGGTGGTGATCGACATGAAGAAGGAGGCCCTGGCGGTGCGCGAGGCGCGGCGCCTGGGGATCCCGGTGATCGGGCTGGTGGACACCAACTGCGATCCCGACGACGCCGACTTCATCATCCCCGGCAACGACGACGCCATCCGCTCGACCGGGCTGATCGTGCGCGTGCTGGCCGACGGCATCGCCGAGGGCCAGTCCAAGGTGAAGGCCGCCGAGTTCGAGCGGGCGGCTGCGGCGAACGGCGACGGCAGCGGCGAGGACGGTGAGGCCGCAGCCGAGGAGCCGCCCGAGGGGCAGGAGGCGCCCGACGAGGGGGCTGCCGCCGCGCCGGTGGCGGAGACCACGGAGGAGGCAGCGGTCACCGAACCGGCGGCCGTGGAGGAAAGGGCAACCGGAGAGGAAGCACGTTGAGCGATGTCGCGTACAAGCCGAGCCCGGCAGAGGTGAAGGCTCTTCGGGAGGCCACCCAGGCCGGCATGATGGACTGCAAGCGGGCTCTCGAGGAGACCGGGGGCGACATGGAGGCGGCCAAAAAGCTGCTCCGCGAGCGGGGCCTGGCCTCGGCCGCGAAGCGGTCGGGCCGCGGCACCGGGGAGGGCGTGGTCGCGACCTACGTCCACGCCGGCGGCCGGATCGGAGCGATGGTCGAGGTCGGCTCCGAGACCGACTTCGTGGCCCGCAACGAGAACTTCCAGGAGTTCGCGCGCAAGGTGGCGATGCAGGTGGCCGCCGGCCGCACGACCCAGTTCGTGTCGCAGGACGAGATCCCCGACGACTTCAAGTCGTCCGAGATCGAGATCTACCGCGCCAAGGCGGCCCAGGAGGGCAAGCCGGAGAACATGCTCGACAAGATCGCCGAGGGCATGTGGAACAAGTCCCTGTCCGAGGTTGTGCTGCTCAACCAGCCGTCGATCCGGCCGGAGGACGACGGCAAGACGATCGAGACCCTGCGCGCCGAGCTATCCGGCACGATCGGCGAGAACATCGAGATCAAGCGGTTCGCTCGGTTCGAGGTGGGCGAGGAGTGAGCTCCGGCCCCGGCTTCGGCCGAGTGCTCCTGAAGCTGTCCGGCGAGGCGCTGATGGGCGACCGCCCGTACGGCCAGGATCCGGACCGGATCGCCGCCATCGCCCAGGCGATCGACGAGGTCCGCCGCGACGGGGTCGAGGTGGCCATCGTGGTCGGCGGCGGCAACGTGCTGCGGGGCACGCAGGAGGCAGCGCGGGGGATGGACCGGGCGACCGCCGACTACGCCGGCATGCTGGCCACCCTGCTGAATGCGCTGACCGTGCAGGACGCGCTGGAGAAGCTGGGCGCTCACACCCGGGTGCTGTCGGCGATCGACGTGTCAGAGGTGGCCGAGCCCTACATCCGCCGGCGGGCGATCCGCCATCTCGAGAAAGGCCGGATCGTGATCTTCGCGGCCGGCACCGGCAACCCGTTCTTCACCACCGACACGGCCGCCGCGCTGCGGGCGCTGGAGATCGGGGCGGAGGCGATCCTGATGGGCAAGAACGGGGTGGACGGAGTGCTGGACGCCGATCCCCGGGTCAATCCCGACGCTCAGCTGATCCCCCGGCTGACGCACATCGAGGCGATCGAGCGCGGCCTGCGGGTGATGGACACCACCGCCCTCTCGCTGTGCATGGACAACGGCGTCCCGCTGCACGTGTTTAATCTCGACGACGCGGCGAACATCGCCCGGGTCGCTCGCGGCGAGCGGCTGGGGACGATCATCGCGAAGGCCCCCGAAGAACTACCTGTGCAGGTGACCCAATGATCGACGACGTGCTGACGGATGCATCCCGGCGGATGGACAAGACCGTCGAGGCGACCCGCCACGAGTTCACGACCGTCCGCACGGGCCGCGCCTCCACCGCGCTGCTCGACCGCGTCCAGGTCGAGGCCTACGGCACCCGCATGCCGCTCAACCAGCTGGCGACGATCAGCGTCCCCGAGCCGCGGATGCTGACCATCACGCCCTTCGACAAGAGCACCATGCGCGACATCGAGCGGGCCATCCAGGAGAGCGACCTGGGGCTGACGCCGTCGAACGACGGCCAGATGATCCGGCTGCCGATCCCCCAGCTGACGGAGGAGCGGCGCAAGGAGCTGGTCAAGCAGGTGCGGCACATGGCCGAGGAGGGCCGGGTGTCGGCGCGTAACGTGCGACGGGACGCGCTGCACCAGCTCAAGGAGGCCGAGAAGAACGGCGAGACCGGCGCCGACGACGTGCATCGCGCCGAGGACCGGCTGCAGAAGGTGACCGACGAGCACGTCCACAAGATCGACGATGCGCTGAAGGCCAAAGAGGCCGAGATCATGGAGGTCTGACGGGCGGGTTCGGACGACCTCCGCGCCGCCGAGGCCACCCACCGGGCATGGTTCCGGCTCGTCTCGGAGGCTCGGGGATGGATCGAGCGGCTCGAGGGATGCGAGCTGCTGGGCGGCGGCGGCGCGGCCACCCTGCTGTTCCCCGGCCCTGATGCCGACCTCGACTCCGCCGTGGCGGCCGCCCGCGAGCGGCGCCTGGGCGAGGTGGGGTGCTGGTCGATCGCTTCCGACGGGGAGCTGGGCGAGCGGCTTGGCCGGCTGGGGTTCCGGGATGGCTGGGCACCCCACTGGATGGGCCGGGAGGCGGAGCCTGCCGCGGAGCAGCCGGCTGCCGTCGAGCTGATCGACGCCTCCGAGTCGCTGAACGTGGCCGCCGTGCCGTACTGGGATCCCGAGCGTCACGACGCCGCGGTCGCCTGGGAGCCGGGCGTTCCATCTGCTGGCGCGCGACCAGGACCGCGCCGTCGGCCACGGCGTGCTGGCCGTCGCCGGCGCCTACGGCGGGCCGTTCGACATGGGTGTCGCCGCCGACGCCAGGCGCCGCGGCATCGGCCTGGCGCTGACCCGTGCGGCCGTCAGTCTGCGAGAAGCGGGCTGCCGGCTGGTGGCGCTGAACGCGGCAGCGGAGGGCGAGCCGCTCTACCACAGGGCTGGATTCCCGATCGGCAGGCTGGGGCGCGACGTGGTGATGGTTCCCTCGCTAGCCCGCAGGCTGGGCGCTTGACCGCCGGGCCCGTCGACCTGGGTGCCGGAAGCGGGGAAGGGCGGCTGTGGGGCGCGGCCAGCGAGGAGCTCAACTCGACGCACCTGGCCTGGGGCCCGGGCCGGGGAACGCCGGAGCATGCGAACGCGGAGCGCGATGTGCTGGTGGTCGTCGTCGCCGGCTCGGCCGAGGTGGTGATCGACGGCGCGGCCCACCGGCTGGCGGCGCCGGCGGTCATGATCATCCCCAAGGGGGCGATCCGCCGCATCACGGCCGGTGCCGATGGCGTCCGCTATCTGACCGCGCACCGCGTCCGGCCCGGCCTGCAGATCAGGTCGGATGGCGCCGCTGAGGACCCCGATCGGCTTCAATAGCTCGACATGTCGCCTTTCGCGCGCCTGCGCCGCCTGCTTCGCCTGAGCCGTCTTCGACCCGCGCCGGAGCCGGTCGCGGCCACGGCGACCGCGGTCGCCATCATCATGGACGGCAACGGCCGCTGGGCCAGCCGTCGCGGGCTGCCGCTGCTGGCCGGGCACCGGGCGGGCACCCGGGCGCTGCGGCGGACGGTGGAGGCGGCCCCCGAGCTGGGCGTCACCAGCCTGGCGGTGTACGCCTTCTCGACCGAGAACTGGGGCCGGCCGGCGGACGAGGTGGCAGACCTCCTGGAGCTGTTCGAGGAGACCATCCGCGACCAGTTCCCCGACCTGCACCGGCAGGGTGTGCGGGTGCGGTTCGTCGGCCGCCGCGACCGCGGCCCGGACTCGCTGGTGGCGCTGATGCGGGACATGGAGCAGCAGACCGCCGGCAACACCCGGCTGTCGCTGTGGGTGGCCTTCGACTACGGCGGCCGTGACGAGATCGTGCGCGCCGCCGCCGCGCTGCTGCAGCAGGGTGCCGATCCGGCGGTGGTTGACGAGGCCGCTCTCCGGGCGCATCTGTACGCTCCCGAAATGCCCGACCCGGACCTCGTGATCCGCACCAGCGGCGAGCTGCGGACGTCGAACTTCCTGCTCTGGCAGTCGGCCTACGCCGAGTTCCACTTCACCCCGACGCTGTGGCCGGACTTCGGCGAGCGCGACCTGCGCGAGGCGCTGGCGGCCTACGCCGGCCGGGGACGAAGGTTCGGCCGCCGGTGAACGACCTGGCATCGCGAATAGTGGTCGCCCTCATCCTGGCGCCCGTGGCCATCTACGCGGTGGTGGCCGGCGGCTGGCCGATGACCTTGCTGGCGCTGGCGGCCGGCCTGGTAGGCATCCACGAGTACTGCGCCATCACCAGAGATCAGCGGCCGCTGACGATCGCCGGCTTTCTGGGCGTGGCGGCGATCATCGTCGCCACCCACCAGGGCGGGCTGGCCTGGAGCCTGGCGGCGCTGTTCGGGACGGTGCTGGTCGCGTTCTGGCTGTCGGCCGTGGCCGACGTCCGTCAGAGCGCAGTGGTGCAGATCTCGGTCACCCTGTTCGGCGTGGTGTGGGTGGGCCTGGGGCTGGCCTTCCTGGTGGCGATCAGGGACATCCCGGTTCCCGAGGAGTGGGGCAAGTGGCTGGTGCTGGGCGTGCTGGTCGGCGTCTGGTCGTCAGATATCGCTGCGTTTGTGGGTGGCCGGCTGCTGGGACGGCACAAGCTGGCCAAGGTGATCTCACCCAACAAGACCGTGGAGGGCCTGCTGGTCGGCTTCCTGACCGGCACGGCCGCGGCGTTCATCGTCATCTACGACCAGCCCAAGAGCGACCCGGTGGCGACCGGCGATGCGTTCCTGATCGCGCTGGCGATCGCCGCCGCCTCTCCCGTGGGCGACCTGCTGGAGAGCTACCTCAAGCGCGACGCCGGGATCAAGGACTCGGGCCGGGTGCTGGGCGGCCACGGCGGCGTGCTCGACCGGATCGATGCCCTGCTGCTGGCCGGCGTGGCGGCCTACGTGGCCGCACTGGCGGTCGGCCGCACGTAGGCGGGCCGGCCTCAGGCGTCGCGGCGGGTGATCCGCCAGGCGGCGAGAGCGATCGCCACCGCCATCCAGACCGCGATCGTGAGCAGCGCCCGGCCCTCGCCGAACCGCAGCTCCCCGCCGTAGCGGCGTAGGTCGTCGCGGCCGAACTGGTCGATCGCACCGCCGATCAGCCACTCCCGCAGCGAGACATGGGTGGCGTGGATCAGCAGCGGCTCGAGGATCCACTGGAACGCGATCAGCCCGCCGATGATCCAACCGCGGCTGGAGAACAGCGTCGCCAGCGCGCAGGCGAGCACGACCTGGGTGCCGATCAGGAGCGCCGCCATCTCGACGTCGCCCGGCAGCTCCGAGGCGATCGAGCCGGTGGACGGCCCGTTCAGCTGGCCGACGGCGACGGCCAGGGCCATGCCGGCCGCCAGCAGGACGGCGGTCACGATCAGCGCGCCGGGGAACCGCACCGCCAGCAGCTTCGTCCTGCTGACGCCGGTGGCCACGAGGTCGCGGAACACGCCGGCGGTATGGTCGCCGGCGCCCGCGGTGGCGCCGATCATGCCCGAAGCGAAGGATCCGAACACCAGCAGCAGGAACACCACGGCGGTGTAGCCCTGCTCCCCGCCGACCGCATCGTTACCGCGCGGGTCGTGGGCGTGAAGGCCGGCGACGATGCCGATCACAAGCAGCAGGCTGCCCAGCATCACCACGGCGGAGGCGATCATCAGCCCGCGGCGCCTGATCAGCTTCAGCACCTCCGCGTGGATCATGGGGATGGTCACTCGGGCTCGTCCTCGCCCAGCCGGGAGGTGATCTCCAGGAACCGCTGCTCGAGCGTGGCCTGCGCCGGCGCCAGCTGATGGACGTCGAGCCCGGCCTCGACCAGCAGGCGGTTGATGGCGGCCGCCGCCTCCTGTCCCGGTTCGACGGTCAGGTGCAGCCGGCCGGAGTCGATCGAGGCCGCCTTGACCGCGGCATGCCCGTCGAGCAGCCGGCGCGCCTCTTCGGCGTCGTTGACGCCGATCACCAGCCGGCTGCCGCCCTGCGCCGTCAGCTCGGCGATCGATCCCTCGGTGACCACCCTGCCCCGGTCGACGATCGCCACCCGGTCGCAGATCCGCTCCACCTCGTCGAGCAGGTGGGAGGAGAGGAACACCGTGCGCCCCTCGTTCTCGACGAATCCGCGGATCATCTCCCGGAACTCGTGGATGCCGGCCGGGTCGAGGCCGTTGGTCGGCTCGTCCAGGATCAGCAGCTGGGGGTCGCCGAGCAGCGCGCGGGCGACGCCGAGCCGCTGGCGCATGCCCAGCGAGTAGCGCTTGACGCGCTCGGTCGCACGATCGGCCAGGCCCACCCGGCGGAGCACGTCGTCGATCCGGCGGACGGCATCGCGGTCGCGGGCGGCTGCGATCGTGGTCAGGTTCTCGCGCCCGCTCAGGTGGCCGTGGAAGCGCGGCTCCTCGACGATCGCCCCGGTGCGGGCCAGCGCCTGTCGGCGCCCCCCGGGCTGGTCGAGGCCGAGCAGCCTGATCGTGCCCGCGGTCGGCCGGGTGAGGCCGAGCAGGCAGCGGATCAGCGTCGTCTTGCCGGCGCCGTTGG
>Ga0070684_100003144_pt1 | contig 12331 bp, 8 predicted proteins | sample KBSC723LmetaG_FD_65653 | JGI IMG/M metagenome (GOLD analysis project Ga0070684, IMG submission 65653) | Corn rhizosphere microbial communities from Kellogg Biological Station, Michigan, USA - KBS C7.2-3L metaG | ecosystem: Host-associated > Plants > Roots > Rhizosphere ...
GAGCTCGTTCCGCTGAGCGCGGGCCGCATCGCGGAGCTCCTGAAAGAAGCTGGTTTGCCGGAGGGCGTACTGCAGATCGTCAACGGCGGAAAGGAAGCCGTTGAAGCCATCTGCGACCATCCCGGAATTGCCGCGATCAGCTTCGTCGGCTCGACCAAGATTGCGAAGGTCGTCTATCGGCGTTCCACCGCGACGCTCAAACGGTGCCTCGCGCTTGGGGGTGCCAAGAACCATCTCATCGTGATGCCCGACGCCGAGAGGGAAATGACGTCGAGCAACGTCGTCGCATCGATGTCCGGGTGCGCAGGGCAGAGATGCATGGCGGCGTCGGTGATGGTGGCGGTCTCCAGGACCGACCACATCATCGAGCGCATGATCGAGCACGCAAAGGCGATCGTGCCGGGCCGTGACGTCGGTCCGGTGATCTCGGCGGCAGCGAAGGAGCGCATCGAGAAATACATCACCGAAGCAGAAGCCGCCGGAGCCAAGGTCCTTGTCGACGGCCGCAAGACTAAAGTGAAGGGCAGAGAGAACGGCTACTTCATCGGCCCGACCATAATCGATCAGGTGACCCCCGAGATGCGGATCGCGCAGGAAGAAGTCTTCGGACCTGTGCTCGTGATCATCCGCGCCAAGGATGTCGACGAAGCGTTGAGAATCGAGAACGCATCGCCTTACGGGAATGCGGCATCGGTGTTCACCGAGAGCGGTGGAACCGCGCGTTACGTCATGGAGCGCGCCAACGCCGGGATGGTCGGCGTCAACGTCGGCGTTCCCGTGCCCCGTGAGCCGTTCTCGTTCGGTGGATGGAATGAATCGAGATTCGGCGTCGGCGACATCACCGGACGCGGCTCGATCGAGTTCTGGACGCAGTCGAAGAAGATGACCACCAAGTGGAACAAGGAAGCGGGTACCAACTGGATGTCATAAGGGCAGCGAGGAGCGAATGGCGGCAGGTGCAACCGCCGCGCTCCAAGGCCAACATCGGAGGGTGGTTATGGGAGTAGATAGATCGGTCAGGTTCACCGGGATTCAGTTCGAGAATCCTTTCCTGCTTTCGTCGGCGCCGCCCACCGAGTCGGAATCGAACATCATGCGCGCTTTCGAGTCGGGCTGGGGCGGAGTGGTCACCAAGACGATCGGACTCCACCCGGTGGTCAACGTCTACGGCGCGAAAGCCAAGTTCATGCGCACGACTCCCGACGACGCCAACGTGTCGATGAAGAAGCGCCCGGGCGCGGCGCTGCACTCCTCGTGGAACTGGGAGCTCATTTCCGACAAGACCCTGGAATGGTGGGCGCCCCGAATCCGGCGCATCAAGGACGCCTTTCCCAACAAAGTGCTGATCGCGTCGATCATGGCCGGCTCGGGCAACGACAAGGAGCTGCGCCACTGGCAGGAGCTTGCTCAAACCGCCCAGGGCGAAGGCGCCGACGGACTCGAGCTCAATTTCTCGTGTCCGCACATGGATCGTCGCGACATGGGATCGAACATCGGCAAGGACCAGGGTCTGTGCTCCGTAGTTACTGAAGCGGTCAAAGAAGTCGCGAAGGTCCCAGTCTGGACCAAGCTCACTCCCGCGACGGCGGACATCGTCGTCGAAGCTGGGGCGTGCTTCCGAGGCGGTGCCGACGCAGTCGTTTCGTCGAACACGTTTCCTTCAATCCCGCTGATCGATCCGGAGACCCTGGAGTTCGAGATCAACGTCGATGGGTTCGTCTCGAGTGGCGGCCTCGGAGGCCCGGCCATCCTTCCTTTGTCGCTGGCCAAGATGGCGCAGCTCACCAAGGCTTTTCCCGATCGCAGCTTCTCCGGCATCGGCGGCATCTCGGATTTCAATCAGGCGCTTTCATATTTCCTGCTCGGCTGCGGAACGGTGCAGGTGTGCACGGCGGCGATGCTCGACCAGGCGATCGGCCCCAACGTCATCAAGCGCCTCCTCTCGGGTCTCGACCATTTCATCGAGGACCACGCGAAGGACGGTTGGACGCGGGTCGAGGATTTCCGCGGGATTCGGCGCGACCGAATCGTCCTGCAATCCGACATTCGCCGCCCGGAATCGGCGGACTACCATTCGGGTTACGAGAACGTCGAAGGCTACGCGGCGCCGCAGCCCGAGATCCCTGTGCGGGTCACGGCATGACGGGTATCCAGACCTCGCCGCCGTCGAGGGAGACGGAGAAGCAGTCGCGCAACACCCGCGCGCCCGTCCCAATGCCACCGACCGATCATGTCCCGCGGCCGTACGCCGGCCCTTCCCGCGATGAGATAATCGCGATGCGCCGCAAGTACACCAACCCGGCGATCTTCACGCTCTATGGCGAGCCGCTGCTCATCGTCGAGGGCCACATGCAGTGGCTGTTCGACGAAACGGGCAAGCGGTACCTGGACCTTTTCGCCGGAATCGTAACTGTCTCCTGCGGCCACTGTCATCCCAAGGTAGTTGCGGCGATCGAGCGTCAGACCGAGACGCTGCAGCACACCACCACGATCTACCTGCATCCCAACTTTGCACTGCTCGCGAAAAAGCTCGCGTCGAAGATGCCGAAGGGGCTGGATGTCACCTACTTCGTGAACGATGGCAGTGAGGCGAACGACCTCGCCGTGATGATGGCGCGGCTGTACACGGGGAACACCGACGTCATCGCGGTGCGCAACGGCTACCACGGCGGCTCGCCGAGCTCGATGGGGCTCACTTCGCACAGCACCTGGAAGTATCCGCTGCCCGGGTCGGTGGGAGTCCACCATACCATCTCACCCGATCCGTATCGCAGTCCGTTCTCGGGGACTCCCGAAGAGATCGCGACGAAGAGCGCCCAGGACATCCTCGGCATAATCCGCTACTCCACGCCGGGAAAAATCGCAGCGTTCATCGCCGAGCCGGTGCAGGGTGTAGGCGGCGCAACTCATGGCGCGAAGAATTATCTGGGAGAGGCATACCGCATCGCCCGCGAGCATGGCGGCCTCTGCATCGCCGACGAAGTTCAGACCGGCTTCGGCCGCACGGGCGATCACTACTGGGGATTCGAGAACTTCGACGTCATTCCCGACTTCATCACCATGGCCAAGGGTATCGGCAACGGCGTTCCGCTGGGTGCCGTCACCACCCGGATGGAGATCGCCGAAGCCCTTACTCAGCGCATTCACTTCAATACCTTCGGCGGAAATCCGGTGTGCATGGCAGCGGGTCTCGCCGTGATCGATGTGATCGATGAAGACGGCCTGCAGGAGAATTGCCGGGTGCTCGGCAAAAAACTGAAGGACGGCATCACCGCCCTCGCCAGGCAGCACCAGCTTATCGGCGACGTCCGCGGGATGGGACTTATGCTTGGCGTCGAGCTGGTCCGCGATCGCGGCACCAAGGAGCCGGCCAAGAAAGAGACCCTCGCCGTGCTCGAGGCGGCGCGCGAGATGGGTGTGTTGGTCGGCAAGGGAGGCATCGACGGCAACGTGCTGCGAATCAAGCCGCCGATGTGCATCACCGCCGCCGATGCAGACTTCGCGGTCGACGTGCTCGATCGCGCGTTGCGCGCGGCAGAGAACTAGCAAAACCGGAGGAGCAAGCAGTTGGCATTCGACCGGATCATCAAGGGCGGCAATGTCGTCACACCCGCCGGCAGCTTCGTCGGCGACGTCGGAATCACCGGCGAAAAGATCTCCGCGCTCGGCGCCAGTCTCGAGGGCGATAAATCGACCAAGGTCATCGACGCCAAGGGTCATCACGTGATTCCCGGCGTGCTCGACGTGCACGTGCATCTCGAGCTGCCGTTTTGCGGAACGGTCTCGGCCGACGACTATCGGACTGGCACGCGGGCAGGCGCGCGCGGCGGGGTGACCACGCTGATCGACTTTGCGATTCCCTACGCCGGCGAATCGCTCGGCCAGGCGGCCGACAACTGGATGAAGAAAGCGGAAGGAAAATCGCTGATCGACTACACCTTTCACATCTGCATCACGCGCTGGAACGACCACAAGGATCAGATCAAGGGCATGGTCGATCGCGGCTTCACGACCTTCAAGGAATTCATGATCTATGAATCCGAGGGCTGGCAGTCCGACGATCGCGCGATGTTCGGCACCCTGGAGAAGATGAAGGAATACGGCACCATGCTGCTGGTGCACGCCGAGTCGGCCCGCGTGCTCGACGAGCTGATCGCGCGGCATCACACACCGGAGATGATGCAGAAGTACGGCGCGCGGCTGCACCCGATGACGCGTCCGAACTTCATCGAGGCCGAAGCAATCCAGAGGGCGGTGCAGTGGTGTGAGGCTACCGGTGGCCAGCTCTACATCGTGCACATGTCGACCGGCGAAGGCGCCGACATCATTCGCGCGGCCCAGGCGCGCGGGGTTCCGGTGCTCGCCGAGACGTGCGTGCAGTATCTGGTGCTCGATGACTCGGTGTTCGAGCGCGAGGACGGCCACCTTTACGCGTGCTGCCCGCAGCTCAAGAAGCCGAAGGATGTCCAGCGTCTGTGGCGCGGGCTCAAGAGCGGTGAAGTGTCGGTGATCTCTACCGATACCTGCACCTTCGACCGCGAGCAGAAAGCGATGTGGAACGGCGACTGGACGAAGATTCCGATGGGAATGCCGGGCCTCGAGACGCTGATGCCGCTCACCTACACTCGCGGCGTCCTGGACGGCAAGCTCTCGCTCGAGGATATGTGCACCAAGCTCTCGACGAATCCGGCGAAGATCATGGGGCTGTATCCACGCAAAGGCGCCATCCAGGTCGGAGCGGATGCGGACATCGCGATCATCCATCCCACCAAAACGCAGAAAGTCGATCCCGAGGAGATGGAGACCAATGCAGACTGGTCGCCGTACGACGGGTGGGATCTGGCCGGCTTCTCGCGCACGACGCTTTCTCGCGGCGAAGTGATCGTCGACAACTACGAGGTGGTTGGTAAAGAAGGGCGCGGCCAGTGGCTGCCGCGCAAGACGGCCGGCCTGGCATCGTGACGACGGTGGCTGCCGGCGCGGTCTATACGCCCGACAGTACGGTGCAGGGCGATGACATAACATCGAGCCCGCTCTGGAATCCCGATCTCGCGCCGACCGATCCATCGCGTCGCACCTGGTCCACCTACAACATCGCCGCGCTCTGGATCGGCATGAGCGTCGTCATCACGACCTACACGCTCGCTTCGGGGTTGATGGAGCAGGGCATGACGTGGTGGCAGGCGATGGTGACGATTCTGCTCGGCAACGTGATTGTGCTCATTCCGATGATTCTCAACGCCCACGCCGGGACCAAGTACGGGATCTCGTTTCCGGTGCTCTGTCGCGCCAGCTTCGGCGTTCGGGGCGCGAACATCGCCGCGATTCTGCGCGCGATCGTTGCGTGCGGATGGTTCGGGATTCAGACCTGGATCGGCGCGCTCGCACTCGACGCACTCTTCAAGGCGGCGTGGCCGGGCTGGGCGCAGCTTACCGGAAGCACGGCAATCGCATTCGCGATTTTCTGGCTGATCCAGGTTGTCATAATTCTGAAGGGCACCGAAGGCATCAAGATCCTCGAGAGCTGGTCGGCGCCGCTGCTCCTCGCCGGCGGCGCGCTGCTACTCTGGTGGGCAATCAGAAACGGCGGCGGACTGGGAAACATTCTCACCGAATCACAACGCTTGCAAAAGGGAACGGCCTCGTTCTGGGTGTTGTTCCCGGCGGCGCTCACCGCCAACGTCGGCTACTGGGCGACCCTGAGCCTCAACATCCCCGACTTTACGCGCTACGCAAAAAGCCAGCGATCCCAGGCACTCGGGCAGGCACTTGGTCTGCCGACGACGATGACGGCGTTCGCTTTCATCGGCGTGGCGGTGACGAGCGCAACGATCGTCATTTTCGGTCGTGCCGTCTGGGATCCGGTCGAGCTGGTAGGGATGATCGGTCGCGCACCCGTGATAATTTTCGCTGCTCTGGTCGTACTGGCTGCGCAGCTCACCACCAACATGGCAGCGAACGTCGTCTCACCCTCGAACGATTTCTCCAACCTCAGCCCGAAGCGCATCAGTTATGTCACCGGCGGCTTGATCACCGCGGTGCTGGGCATTGTGATGATGCCGTGGAAGCTTTATTCGGATGCCGCCGCTTACATCTTCACCTGGCTGCTCGGCTATAGCAGTCTCATGGGAGCGCTGGGTGGAATTCTGATCGCAGACTACTGGATCGTGCGCCGACAGCAGCTGGCTGTGGACGATCTCTTCCGCTTGAATGGGCGGTACACCTATGCCGGTGGAATAAATCCGCGCGCGGTTGCGGCGCTGGTGATCTCGATTGCTCCGGTGGTGCCCGGTTTCATTCGCGCTGTGACGACGCCGGGTGGCGTGATCGGAAATCCCAACTTCTTCGATCATTTGTACTCTTACGCGTGGTTCGTGACCTTCGGGCTGAGCTCGATCATCTACCTGTTGCTGATGCGTCGCGATGGCGCGGAGCAAACGACAATCTCACGGAGATAGCGGATGGCTCGCGTAGTAAAGTGTGGACTCATCCAGGCCTCGAGCGCGGCCTCGCCGGACGAATCGCTGCAGAAGATCAGGGAAGCCAATATCGAGAAGCACATGAAGTTTCTCGACGACGCGGGCCGGCAGGGCGTTCAGATCGTATGCATGCAGGAGATCTTCACCGGCCCGTATTTCTGCGCCGAGCAGAACACGCGGTGGTACGACGCAACCGAGAGAATTCCAGACGGCCCGACGACGCGGCTGATGCAGGAGGTCGCGAAGAAATACTCGATGGCGATCGTCGTACCCATTTACGAGGAAGAAGAGACGGGTGTGTATTACAACACCGCCGCGGTGATCGACGCCGACGGTACCTACCTTGGTAAATACAGAAAATCCCATATTCCACACACCGCGCCCGGCTTCTGGGAGAAGTTCTACTTCAAGCCGGGCAATCTCGGCTACCCGGTTTTCAAGACAAAGTACGCCGACATCGGAGTGTACATCTGCTACGACCGGCACTTTCCGGAAGGGGCGCGCGAGCTGGGGCTGAATGGCGCAGAGATCGTGTTCAATCCCTCGGCGACGGTCGCGGGATTGTCGGAGTATCTATGGAAGCTGGAGCAGCCGGCGCACGCGGTCGCCAACGCGTTCTTCGTCGGTGCGATCAATCGGGTCGGGTTCGAGAAGCCGTGGAACATCGGCGAGTTTTACGGCCAGAGCTACTTCTGCGATCCTCGCGGTCAATTCCTCGCCCAGGCATCGCGCGATCGTGATGAGCTGATCACCGCCGATCTCGATCTCGACAAGATCCGCGAAGTCAGAAATATCTGGCAGTTCTACAGGGATCGGCGGCCGGAAACCTACGGCGGATTGTGTAAGCTCTAGGAGCTGAAAAAGAAGACTACCGGCGGGCGGCCGGGTGCGAGCCGGCTGGAGGCCGCGAGCAAAAGCTTCCGTTGTAGTTCAGGTTCAGCGCGCGGCCACGAGCCGGTTCGGCTCGGAGCCGCCCGCCGGTAGTTTTTATTTTGCAGTTGATCTGGCATACCCCTAGCGATGCTTTCCCTCATGAATCATCGCCTGCTCGACCGGTCCGCAATCGGATTTGCGCTGGCATTGGCACTTCAGGCGGTATCCGCCTGTAAACCGGCGACAACGAGCTACGTCGCCGACAAACCCCACCCCTACCCGACCGATTCCGTAGAAAACCAGCTCCACCGCGTCGGCGTAGTGCAGGGGTTCTATGGACCCGAATCGGTGCGATACTCGCCTGGGCAGGACGTCTACTTCGTCTCGGTGATGAACGGACCGGGGTCGAACAAGGACAACAACGGGTACATCGTCGAGGTGAACGCCGGGAATCTCGGGCAGTCGCAGCTGTTCGTCGTCGGTGGAACGAATGGCGTTCACCTCGACGCACCGAAGGGCCTGGCGATCCACGGCGACACGCTCTGGACCACCGACATCGACGTCGTGCGCGGATTCGACCGCTTCACTGGCCGTCCTTTGGGGGAGATCGATCTCAAGCCGCGTGGTGCCGTGTTGCTCAACGACATCGCGGTTGGTCCCGACGGAATGATCTACGTCACCGACACCGGCATCCTCATGAGTCAGGTCGGCGTGATCTACGTCGGCGGCGACAAGGTTTTCGCGATCGGTCCGAACCGGTCGATCAACGTCGTAGCGCACGGCAACGTGCTCGGCCGCCCGAACGGCGTGACGTATGACTCGACGAGCAAGCGCTGGGTGGTGGCGTCGTTCGACACCTTTCACAGCGAAGTCTACGCGCTTCATCCGAGCGATTCGACGCGGATAATCCTCGCGCAAGGCAAGGGAAGGTTCGACGGCCTCGAGGCGATCGGTGGTGGTCGCTTCCTCGTTAGCTGCTGGCAGGACTCGAGCGTGCATCTCTTCAGTGGCGGAAAGGATCGCCAGCTCGTGCGCAACCTCCCGTCGCCTGCCGACATCGGCATTGACACCAAACGTTGGCGACTGGCCGTACCTGCCGGAAACAATCGCGTCGAGTTCTGGGATCTGGCGGGAGCCTAGACCGACCATAGATTCGCGGAAATGACGCTCCGCGATTTCGAGATCGACAGTGACATTCGACGCGCCTCGACGCTGCCGGCGCGGGTCTACTCCGATCCCGATTATTTCGAGCTGCAGAAGGACCGCGTCTTCGCGCGCAGCTGGCAGTGGGTTGGCGACACGTCGCAGTTAAAGGCACCGGGACGCGTTGCTCCCTTCACTCTGCTCGATGGGTGTCTCAACGAGCCGCTGGTGCTGACGTCGGACGACGAAGGAACGGTGCGCTGCCTGTCGAACGTGTGCACCCATCGCGGAGCGATCGTCGTCGAGGGCGAAGGACATGCTCGTGGACTCCGCTGCCGGTATCACGGCCGGCGGTTTGGTCTCGATGGGAAGTTCGTATCGATGCCCGAGTTCGACACGACCGTCGATTTCCCGTCCGCGAAAGACAATTTGCCGCAGCTTCGTCTGGAGCGGTTTGGCCCGCTCCTCTTCAGCGGACTGTCCCCAGAGATGTCGTTCGATGAATGGATCGCACCGGTGCGCGAGCGTGTTTCGTTCATGCCGCTCGGCGATTTCGCGCGCGATGTCAGGACCTCGCAGGATTACCTGATCAACGCCAACTGGGCGTTGTACTGCGACAACTATCTGGAGGAGTTTCACATCCCGTACGTCCACGCCGGCCTCGCCGAGAAACTCGATTACTCGGGCTACAGAACCGAGCGATTCAAATACGGGAACCTGCAGCTGGGAATCGCGAAGGCGGGCGAGCCCGCGTTCGATCTCCCCGGGGATCATCCGAACGCGGGCGAGAGAGTCGCCGCGTTCTATTTCTGGCTGTTCCCCAACATCATGTTCAACTTCTATCCCTGGGGACTGTCGCTCAACGTCGTCTCACCGCAGAGCGTCGGGCGCACAAGAGTCGCGTTCATCTCTTACGTCTGGAATGCGTCGTTGCGGGAGACCGGCGTGGGCGCTGGCTTGCACCGCGTCGAGATGGAAGACGAGGAGGTCGTGGAGTCGGTGCAGCGTGGGGTGCGCTCGCGGCTGTATGATCGCGGACGCTACTCGGAGCGGCGTGAAGTCGGCACTCATCACTTTCACGAGCTGCTCTCTCGTTTCATGCAGTCCCCCGACGCCGCAAATGGAGCACCGCCGCTGAACGCTCGCGGGTGACGTCGACCGCGAGCGCGGGCAACCAGCCCGAGGCGCCGACCTCGAGGCCGGTGCGATCGCTGCTCGCCGTCCTCGGCGTCGCATTCGGCTTATCCATAGTCGTCGGAAATACTATTGGGACGGGGATCCTTCGCACGCCCGGCGAGGTTGCCCGACTGCTGCCGAGTTCCGCGCTCTTTCTCGGGGTTTGGGTGCTCGGCGCAGTGTACGCGATGCTCGGCGCTAACGGCCTCGCTGAGCTCGCCACGATGATGCCCGAGTCCGGCGGCTACACAGTGTACCTGCGCCGCGCGATGGGATTGTACGCGGGATTCGTGATCGGATGGACCGATTGGCTGTCGACTTGTGCGAGTGCGGCATTGGCCGCGCTCGTGATCGCCGAGTACACCACGATCCTGCTGAGCGGTTCGTCGGGCCTGATTCCGGTCATCGCCGCGACCGTAATTCTCGCATTCACTCTCCTGCAGTGGAGAGGAGTGCGCGAAGGCGGAATGGCGCAGAACCTGACCGCGCTCGCCAAAACTCTGGCGTTCGCGATTCTGATTGGCGCCTGTTTCGTGCTTGGGCGCGGATTCCAGGGCGAGAGCGGGCACGCCACGCCCGCCGGATTGCCGTTGATCGGCGCGCTGGTGGTCGCGATGCAGTCGGTGATTTTTACCTACGACGGCTACAACGGGGTCGTCTACTTTTCTGGTGAGCTGAAGAATCCCGCGCGCGACATCCCGCGCTCGATCTTTGGTGGCGTCCTAGCGGTCGCGGTCATCTATCTGCTGGTCAACGTCGGATTTCTTTACGTGCTGCCGATTGCGAGCATGGCCGGCCAGCCGCTGGTTGCCGCCACCGCGGCGAGCGAGATGTTCGGGCCGAAGGGTGACACTGTGATCAGAACGCTGACCATCGTCTCGCTGGTGAGCGCGCTCAACGCATATCAGCTGATGACGCCAAGGGTGCTCTACCGACTGAGCATGTTCGGCTTCTTCACATCGGGCCGCTACGTCAACCGCGGCGGCACTCCGGCGATCGCGTTGTGGCTGAGCACCGCAGCGATTCTGGCGATGGCGCTCACCGGCACAGTGCAGATCGTGCTGGCGGTCGCGGCGTTCTTCTTCGTCGCGCAGTACGCGCTGGTTTTCCTGAGCCTGTTTATCCTGCGGCGCAGCGAGCCGAACGCTGTGCGACCGTTTCGCGCCAAGGGTCATCCGTGGACGACCGGGCTCGTGCTGCTGTTCTCCATCGCGTTTCTGGTTGCCGACGTCTCGACCGATACCCGGAACAGCCTCTACTCTCTGGTGCTGCTCGCCCTCAGCTGGCCGATTTATCTGTTGATGAAGCCGAAGGCGGGCTAGGCGCCGCGGTCTGAGCTCGGCGCCGACTCCAGTGAAGTGATTGTCCAGCGGGGCACGCGGTTGGGTGGACGGATTCCAGCGCCGCTCGTTGCCGGGCTTCGCTTGTATTCCACTCGAACCACTCCCGACTCATCGTACCCGGCGCACATTGGACCGATGCTTCGACTGCCAAGGCGTAGGCCGGGTCCAGTTCGTGCCGGCGTTCGATGAGAGTGGGGATTGCATCGTTCGACAGACGTCTCGCGTAATCGACGTCAAACTTCCCGGTCACGGTTGCGCGGTCGATGTTCTTGTTGACGATCCATGCCTCGTGGTTCCAGAAAACCATCACGGTGAGCACTGCAAGCGCAATCTCGGCGACACGTCTGGCAAAATTCACCGAGATTCTGTCCCGCGCGATCTCCAGACCGAGGGCGATGAGGGCGATTGCCATTCCCGTCATGTATGCCTGCGCCGTGAGCCTGGCTGACGTGAAACCGTAGGCTTGCTCATAGAGCACCACCCTCCGGAAGGCCGAGATCAGGATCAGCTCGAGGGCGACAAGCAGAGCGATCTGGAGGCGAAGCAGCGATCGCCGATCAGATTCGCTCGCCTCCGCCGGCCGCGCGTACTCGAGGAAGAGGATGATGGCGCCGACGATCGTCGCAGCGACAGAGAGTTCTCCGAACCCACGGCGGGCGTAGTCGGCGAAGGTGACTCCGCTATTGATCGCCGCCGGGGGCGGATGAATCAGATACGACACCTGCAGGATGACGAAGAGCCAGAGCACCACCGTGGCGCTCCAGAGAATCATTCGCTGTTCGGTGAGACCGATTACGAGTGTTCGACTCGGACTCGGAATGTTGGGAAGCTTCGGAGCCAGCTGGTGTGCCGCGATCGCGTTTGCTCCCAGAGTGATCGAGAGAAGAAAAAGGAAGAAGAGCACCCGCGGCGGGAACGACCAATCGGGCAGCAAGTCGGAAAGGCGATCTGTTCCCCAGCGAATGATCGGGTCGGCACTGCCGAGCAGAGCGATGAGGACGATGACGAGCGGTACCGACAGGACCGCTCCCTTGATGATCGCGCGGGAGCGGGGCGAGGAGACGGAGCGCGGCGCGTCGGCAATCTGGTTGGCGGAAGCTCGCCAAACCCGGAATGGTGCAACGAAGGGGACCGCCGCCAGCAGCTTTGCCGAGAGGGCCTGCCAGGATTCGGCGCCAATCGAGATGATGGCGAGGCCGAGCAGCATCGCGTCGCTCAGCACCACGAGGAAATGCAGGAATTCGTTGCTGGTGACTGCGAAGCTGAAGCTGAGGAGCGTCGCCCAGCCGAGGAGGATCGTCAGCGGTCGCTCGACTC
>Ga0070684_100003145_pt1 | contig 12324 bp, 6 predicted proteins | sample KBSC723LmetaG_FD_65653 | JGI IMG/M metagenome (GOLD analysis project Ga0070684, IMG submission 65653) | Corn rhizosphere microbial communities from Kellogg Biological Station, Michigan, USA - KBS C7.2-3L metaG | ecosystem: Host-associated > Plants > Roots > Rhizosphere ...
CGGCTCGAGGAGGTCATCGAAACGACCGAGATGACGCTGCGCTCGGCGTTCCGCAAGTACCGCCTGGGCCGCGACTCGGAGGGCGAGATCGTGCCCGAAGAGCTCGGCGCGATCGTGCCGCCCATCGACGACACCTCGGGCACGGCGCGCGACCCGCTGGCGACTGTCGAGTTCCTAGAACACTGGGACAAGACCTGGGTCAGCTACATGGTCGCCGGCCGCAACTTCAAGAACCAGCGCACCGGCGTCATCGTCAAGCAGTTCAAGCACGGCTACCCCTTCGGCGTGCCGTACGACTACGCGCCTGGGCTGACCATGTCCTGGATGCGCAACCGCAAGGTCGGCTGGGGCATCGGCCGGACGAAGCTCTGGCTGGTGAAGTACCGCCAGTACCTGCGCGCCATGCATGCGCAATACGTGGCTCGCGACCTGATGAGCCCGCTGGTCACCTACGGCGATGCGCCCGCGGCGCTGCCAGCCGGCACGGCTGATGGCTTGCCCCGTGAGCAGACCGACCTGGCGCTTCACCCTGGCGAGATCCTGAACCTGCCACCCGGTCGCCAGCTCAGTCGCATCGAGTACGCCGACGCGGCAACGCTGGAAAAGCACATGGGGCTGATCGACCAGGCGATCCGCGACCTGGAGTCGCCAAGGGTCACGACGCTGAGCGGCATGGAGGGTGCCGGCTTCGCCATCAGCCAGATCCTGTCGTTCACCCGTACCCGCGTCGGGCCCGTCAGACACGGGCTCGAGCAGCTGCTCTACGGGCAGACCGAGAAGCTGTGGTGTCTGATCCGCGAGCACGCCGGCGAGAAGGTGTGGGTCTTCTACGGCGGCGGCGAGGTGGGCGACAAGAAGGCCAACGCCGAGTTCATCGGCTTCGGGCCCAAGGATCTCGACCGCCCCATGCACATCAAGTGGGAAGTGCAGGCGCTGCTGCCGACCGACGAGACCATCCGCGCGCGCTACGCTCACGAGCGGCTGGCCGCGGGCACGTTCGGCAAAGATGAGGCGGTCACGTACCTGGGCGACAACCCGGACGAGATCCGACGTTCCATCGCGCGCGACCGTATCCGCGCCAGCCCCGCGTACCAGAAGTGGCTGGACGCGGAGGTGTTCATGTCCGCCGGTCGCGGCGACCTGCTACAGAAGGGCCAGGAGGCCGAGCAGCTCGCGCTGCAGGGTCAGGTGGGTGGCGCGCCGCAGCCCGGCGTATTTGAAGGTGGGCAGCCTGGCATGGGCGGCATGCCCGACCTGGCGGCGCTCGCCGCGGCACCGAACGGCGCGGGCGCGGGTGCGCCACCGTACGGTCAGGTCATCGCTGGGGGTCAGCAACCGGGCGGCACGATCCCACCGGGCGGCGTGCCGATGGGCGGGCCACAGGCGGTCGGCCCGTGAGTATGCCGCTCGGCCCGGACCAGCCTCCGCCGCGGCCCAAGCAGGACCAGAAGAACGAGGTCGTACGTCTGCAATCGGAGATAGCCAACGAGGTCTCGCGCGACGCGCCTGAGATTGCTCAAGGGATCTTCGGCGACAACGCGCGGCATCCTGATATGGCGACAGTATCGAACCAGCAGCTCGACCAGGTCTACCGCCAGAAGTACGAAACGCAGGATCGGGCCTGGCTGCAGGCCGAGGCCAAGCGCGACCCCGAGCAGTTCCTGACGGTTGCCAAGCGCATCGGCGTCCAGCTGCCGCAACCAGGTGAGCCGCCGGCGACGGTCCCGCCGCAGGCTCCCCCACTGGTGCCGCCGCCCGCGCCGGTGGCGCCCCCGCCTGTGCCTGCAGTGGTGCCGCCGGTGGCGGTCCCTCCACTCCCGCCGCCGCAAGCGCCGCTGCAGGCTGGGCCAGGTGCGCCGATGCCGATGGCTGGCGCACCAGCGCCGGTCATCCTGGGCCCGAACGGACAACCCCTTCCGCCTTCAGGCGTAGGCTGAGGTCATGCCCGGTACGCTGCTCGCCAGCGACTGGCAATCATCCGTCGAGGACGAGCTGCATCGCCACGTCACCGACGCGATCAACCAGGCAACGCAGGCCGCGCAGAACGTCGCGGGCGCCATCCCGAGCATTCCCGTCCCGCAGATCTCGGCGCCGACGCTCAATCCGCAAGCGGTCCTGGACGAGCTGAACCAGCACGTTCAAAACATCGTCCAGACCGCGACGCAGGTCGCCCAGCCCGCGGTCGTTCAGCTCGGCCAGGTGCAGAACGAGCTCCAGAACCACGTCGCGAGCGTGCTCGGTGGCGCAGCGCAGGGGCCGTTCACGCCGCTGAACCAGCCGCAGCCACAGCAACCAACGTCGGCGCTCGGCCAACCCACGATTACGACGCTCGGCGGTGGCAGCACAGACGCGACGGCACCGCTCGGTGCGCCGGCTGCGGCAGGTGGCGACGTGCTCGGCGCACCATCGGCGGATACGACCACCGCCGCCGCTCGTGGGCCGATTGACGCCTCGAGCCCTTCAGCCTTCGCCAGGAGCATCGCGCCGTACGCGCAGTACGCCGCGCAGAAGCTCGGCATCGACCCGACCTGGGTCGCGGCCATGGCAGCGTCTGAGTCGAACTACGGCAAGGCGGCTGGCAACGAGCTCTTTGGCGTCAAGGCGCTGCCCGGTCAGAAGGGCACGACCATGATGACGCATGAGGGCGAGTACGGCGGTACGGCGCAGAACGCCACGTTTGCTGCGTACGACACGCCGCTGGATGCGGTCAACGCGTGGATCGATCTGATTCAGAACCATTACAAGGGCGCGGTCGGCGCGCAGGACCTGCCGTCGTTCATCCACGGTCTGAAGCAGGGCGGCTACTTCACCGCGGCGGAGCCCGAGTACCTGGGCATCGTCAAGAGCATCGCCAGCAACATCGGTGGCGCTGTGCAGTCGGCGCTGCAGTCGGGCACACCGCAGGGCGGGCCTACGGTGGCGACCACGCCGCCGGTGACGACGGCCCAGGCTCGAGCGGCCGACCTGGGCTACAAGGACATCTCGCAGTTCGGCGACCAGCAGCTCACACCCGCGGAGGCCTATGCAGCATGTGGACCGGCTGCGGCTGTGCGATTTGCCGAAAGAATGGGGCGACAACCGACGCTAAGGGAGGCGACCGACCTGGCCGCGAGCGTTGGCTGGACGCCCCAATCTGGCATGGCCGGGATTTCAAGCGAAAAGACGCTGCTCGAGAAGCTCGGGGTCCCGACGAAACTGATCCAGGGGCCGCAGTGGGACGTCTTCGCGAAGGAAGCGCAGACGGGTAATCCCGTCACCATCAGCACCTACGGCAGAAACGGCGGCCACTACTTCTTCGCCGACGGCTACAACCCGGACACCGGCGCGTTCCACGTCGGCCAGTCGGGCAAGGACCTTCGGGGCGGCAGCGAGTGGATGACGCCGGCGCAGATGGAGGCGCTGATGGGCAGCGCCCAGGGGGCGCTATTCGCCGACTCGCCGGTGACGCCGGTCCAGAGCTCAGCCGCGGCGGTCCCGTCGGGCAGACCGACGCTGGGTGCCGAGGCGGGCAGTCCGCTGCCGCAGATCAACGTGCCCGCGCAGCAGGCCAAGCCTCCGATCGTCATGGGTGCCAACCAGCCGGTGGCGCAGCTCGGCGGCGACCAGCAGCAGGGGCTGACGCCGATCCAGACGGCGCAGGATTCCGTCGCGGGCGTGGTCGGCGACATCAAGCGAGCAGGACAGCAGGCGGTCGCCTCGTTGCAGGGACAGGCCGCGGAGCTCGGCGGTCAGGTGCAGACGCAGGTTGGTGGTGCTGCGAGCCAGCTCGGAACAAGCGTACGCGGCGCAACAGACACGGCTGGCGCAGCACTGGGCCAAACGGCAAGCGACGTCCAGAACGCTCCTGACGTCCGTCAGACCGTAGCGCCAGTACTGGGCGGCGCGGCCACGACCGTGGATCAGGTGCGCCAGCAGGTGCAGAACGCGGTCGACAGCTTGCCGGCAGACGCCACGGTCGCCCAGGTGAAGCAGGTCATCGCTGACACGCTCGGAGCCGCCGCCCCGAACCTTGGGTTCGACGATGCGGAGTTGCAGCGACGGCGCGCAGCGCTCGACCAGAACGAGGCGCTTGCCGCCCGCTCCTCGACTGGTCAACCTGGCCCGATCACGCCGTCGTCGGTTGCTGGTGGACTGGCGCAGACGGCCGTGGGGCCGGCCTTTGGCACCGTCCAGTCGCCCGAGCAGATCCGTCAAAACACAGACCAGGTCTCGCAGGCTCTCCAGGACAACAACCCGGTCCGCGATGTGCTGGTCGTGGGCGGACTGACCAACACGTTGATCGACCAGATCGTCCAGAACCCGCTGTTGTTCATACCCGGTGCACCGATGGGCGAAGCGCTGACCCAGGCCGGTAGCACCATCATCGGCGACCTGGCGCCGCAGCTAGGCGCGACTGCTGCCAGAGTCTCGGCGGCCGCTCTCAATGCGGGCATTCAGAACGCCATGTACGAGATGGGCAAGCCCGACGCCACGCCCATCTCGGTCGGCACGGCGTTTCTGTCCGGTGCTGGCCTGGGTACGGTCATCGCTGGTAGCCCGAACGTCGTTGGCGATGTCGGTCGCGCTGTGCTGCGTCGCGTGCCGGACCTGGTCGATGCCATCAAGCCAGCGGTGTCGCGGTTCGTGGGTGAGGAGCTGGGCGGTGCTGGCCGGCCGACGGACGTGGCCCTCCAGCGAGCAAGGCAGGCGGTCGAGGACCTGCGCGCACGGTTCCCGCAGATGTCGCCGGGCGCGCTAGCTGCTTCACGCGAAGGCAAGGCCCTGGCGGCGCTCGAGGCCGGCGCTGTACGGCCAACTCCAGCAGTACCCGCAGCATCCGGCGGGTTGGCGCAGACGCTCAGGGCGCTGGATGCGTATCCCGTCGACGTCGCCGCTCGGGTGCGTGCCTGGGCCACCTCGACTGACGCGGCACCTGAAGAGGTCGCGCGCACGGTTGAGCAGTGGATGGCCGAGAACCCGACGCCGTCTGTTAGTCGTCCAGCACCCGCGCCGGGGGCCCGAACGGCGACGGACTTCCGGGCGCCGACCACGGCTGCGTCAACCACGGTAGCCGGCACGCGACCGCTCACGGTCGCCAGCGCCGCACAGGGCGGTCGCCCGTTGTCCGCACAGCCCGCGGGGACAACCGCCGATCGCCTGGACTTTCTGCTGGGTCGTGGCCGTTACGCACCGCTGCCAGAGCCGGCGATCCCGCGGACCGGTCCCACGGATTTTCGGCCGTCAGCCACCACGGTGGCCGGCGAAGAGCCGCTCACGGTCGGTGGCGGTGGTCCGATCCAGTTCCCAGGTCGCAGCAGGTTAGGCCCGTCGCCGCCAGGCACGACGGCCGCCCGACTGGATGAGCTGCTCAATCAGCCACCCCTGCCGAGCGGTGGGGGGCCTGGTACACGGGTCGACCTCGACGCCCTCGCCCAGCTGCGCGCCGAAGGGCGGCGCCAGGCCGCCGCACCCCCACCGCCGCCGCCATCCAAGAACTCGAGCGAGTACCAGGACTACCTGCTTGGCCGCGGCAAGTGGGCCGATCCCGAGACCCCGCACGCCAGCCTGGCCGACCGGGCGCTCACGGTCGGGGTCAACGGCATGCTCGGCAATACCAACAGCTTCTTCAACAACGCCCTTAGCGGGCTGGCGGAGAATGTGTACCGCCCACTGTCCACGGCGCTCGTGCGTGGCGAGCTCGGCCCAGCGTGGGCTGATGTGCGCGCCCAGGGCGCAGGGATAGGTGACGCGCTCGCCGATATGGCCACCACGTTCACGAGCGGTAGACGTCCGTCGCGGCTGGGGGGCACAGATTACCCCGAAGCGTTTCCTGGCAAGGTCGGCATGCTGCCGTTCACCAGCGGCAATATCCGCGTCAACTCGGCGATGGACGAGTTCAACCGGAGTCTGGGCATGGCTGGCGGTCAGGCTGCCGAGATGGCTCGACTGATGCGCGACAACCCGAACCTGTCACAGGCCGATATCATCGCCCGCTTCCGTGATCAACTCACCGAAGCAGGCAAGAGTGCTGCGGAGACGGCCACCTTTGAGCGAGGTGGCACGCCGATCGGCGACGCTCTCGCATCGGCGCGCCGCAAACTGACGTCACCTGACGCCACACCGGCTCAACGAGCTGCTGGGCTGCTGACACAACTCGTCATCCCGTTCTCCAAGATTCCGGACGTCATCCTCACTCGTGGCGTCCTGAACCTACCAGTCGCTACGGAGGTCAGGGGCATTGTCAATGCCGCGAGAGCCGGCGACAGCGGCGGCGTGAGGCGAGCGGTCAGGCAGACCGCAGTGACCGAAGCGGTCAACGCGGGGATCACCTGGCAGGTCTTACAGGGCAATATCACCGGCAACGGACCGTCAGATCCAGCGAAGAAACAGGCGATGATGAACGCGCGCGACGCCGACGGTAACCCGATCTGGCAACCGAACAGTCTGCGGGTTCCGACGCCAGTGGGTGTGCGGTGGATTCCCTACTCGAGCCTGGGTCCGGTCGCGGTGCGGATGGCCGCCATCAGCAACCTGGTGGAACAGTACGACGAGCAAGGCAAGAAGGTCAGCCCAGACATGCTCAAAGCGACGAGCCAGGCGGTTGGCGAGACGATTACGGACGCGTGGTATCTGCAGGGCGTCAGCCGCATCTTTCAGGCGCTCAAGAACGGCACCATCGCCGATGCGGCCGGCACGACATTGCTCGACTTCGGCGAACGTTACGTGCCCGACTCTGGACTGGCGTATGAGTTGCGACAGTACGTCGATCCCACGCTACGCGACCCCCAGAATCCGCTACAGGACGTTGCCAATAGGGTGCCGGGCTTGTCGCCTCTCGTTCCGCCACGGATCAACCCGGCGACAGGCGAACCGACGCAGGCGCCGAGAGACATTCTCTCTGGCGTGGTCCGCTCCTCGGCACCGGGCCTGCCGGATCCGGTCAACGTCGAGCTTGCGCGCCACAACCTGGGCGTTGGGCCCGCACCCAGCACCATCAGCCAGAACAAGGCGACGGTCACCATTACGCCTGACGAGCAACGGACCTACGACCAGATCTCAGGCGCAGCCATCGCCCACGACATGCAGGCGACTATCAACTCGCCCTCCTATCAGCGCATGAGTCCCGACCAGCAGCGTACGGTGCTTGAGGACGTGGTCACCAAGGCACGCGCGTATGCTGCGGCGACCGTATGGAAGCAACTCGGCAAGGAGGAACTGGTGCGACGGATGGATGCGTACGAGGCCGCGCAACGTTCACAGGCTGGCCCGCAATTTCGCGCGCCGGTTACCGCCGGATGAGGTGCATCAACGACGGTATGACCACGGATAGGATCACCAGTCCAAGCAGCACGGCGGCGCTGTATGCGAATGCTTCAGGTCCCCAACTGTGCGCATCGAACAGCTGCAGCAGCCAGGCCATACCGAGGACAAAGGCAACGAACCCCAACGCGCCAAACACGACAATCGCCGGAACGTACAGCCAGAATGACCTGCCGCAGCGCTCAAACAGCCACGCAAAAAACGGGTCCGCAGTGCTGAGCCACGTATCTGGGTTATCGTTTGGGCGCATCGCAGTTAGCTCCTGTGGTGCCAGCGTCCCGGCCGTTGAAGCGCGGCGCGGGGCGTTTTCTTGATGCGCACCATGCTACGGCGCAGATGGGTTGACGCATGAATAAGGCTGAGTATGACGCGCTGGCTGCACGCCACGGGGGACTCGTTGGCTCGCCAGTCGTGACTAATCCGACCATTGACAACCCGGATCCTGCCGATGCTCGAATAAACCCGAAGATCTCGAACCCGAATCCGATCTATCGGTACGTCTTCAAGGATGGGACGCAGTTCGAGGCGCGTGATGATAGTCCGCCTGACTCGCCGGATGTCATGGTCCTGCAGGTCACGGACCCCGGCACTGCCCTCAAGCCGGACTCGACGACCAGGACGGCGACGCCCGCGGCGGGGCTCGAGCGGCTGGATGCCAACCTGCAGCCGATCACCGACCCGACCAAGCCCGCGGTCTACGTGCGCGATCCCGCCGCGCCCGCTGGCACGGCGCCGTTCAAGCTCGAGGGCGAGCAGCAGTTAGGCGACCCGTCGACCTGGGTCAAGATCATGAACCCGAACGACCCGACGCAGGTCTCCGGGTTCTACGACCCGAAGTCGCAGAAGGTCGCGGCGTCGGTCACTGCGGCGCCCAACGCCAAGCCGTCAGGCACGTTCACCAACGTCATCGACCCGAACGACCCGAACAAGAAGCGCGTCATCGGCCTGATCGATACCGGTGACAAGTCGCTCCACGCAGTCGCGACGCAGGCCGACGGCAAGCAGGTCATCACCACGGCGACGGGCATCTACTCGTACGACAAGGACACTGACAAGGTCTCCCTGCTGACGACGATCGACCCGCACTCGCCGATTCAGATCGTCACCTATCCCGATGGCTCGATCTACTCGTTCAACCCGAACGAGACGGACTCGACCAAGCAGCTGACCAAGCTGCAGGGCGGCAAGCCTCCGCCAACGATCACGTCGAACGGGACGACCTACGTCCTGAAGGCGGACGGCACCGGGTACGAGCTGCCGCCGGGCGTGAGCCGACCGACGACGGTCGACAACACGACGACGCTCAAGCGCATCGTCATCCGCGACGACCAGGGCAACGTCCTGTCGGACACGCCGAACGTCAACTATGTCGCGCCCGCGGCGACCGTGCCCGCGGCGAACACGACGGCGCCGATGATCCAGGTTCAGGACCCGACCGACCCCAGCAAGCTGATCTGGACCGAGAACAAGGGGCGCGTCACCGCCAGTCAGGCGTTGAGGGATCTGGCATCGCACCTGTCGGGGCAGGTCGTCTCTGGCGACATCACCGTCGACGAGGCCAAGTCGATCATCGACGCGTCGAACGCGAAGATGACCAACGACATCAACGCCCTGAACGCGGCGCGTGGTGCTGCTGGCGATGTCCTGACCAACGCGCAGGCCAACGCGACGACCGGCGCGAGCCTGCTCAACCAGAGGGTTTCGTCGGCGACCGGCGCGCTCAACAGCCTGATCAGCTCAGCAGCCGGCAGCAAGATGACCAGCATCCCGGCGGGCGTCGGTCAGGGGCTGGTGCAAGGGCTGACCGACTGGACGGCGCAGCTCGGCGGCGGTCAGGGCGTATACGACGCCGCGGCGCGCATGGTGCAGGCGTCAGATCCCAAGATCAGCGGCGACCCGACGCTGGCGCAGCAGGCGCAGCAGGCGCTGGCGCAGATGTTCACCCAGTGGCAGCAGCAGACCGGTGCGCCGCATCCGCTGGTGGCGGCGACAACCGCGGCGAACGCGTCGCAGGGCACCAACGGTCTGGTAGCGCCGGTGACGGCAGGAGCTGGGCAGACGACCGCGGGTGTGCAGGCGGCATTGGCAGCGCAACAGCAGGCGGCGGCACAGGCGGCAGGCACCGCTGGTCAGCCGAGCACCGCGGCGCTGAACGCTCGAGGACTGATGGACAACCCGCAGGGGCGGGCGGTTGCTGCCGGTCAGGTGCCGGTCGCCGCCGGCGGCGCGCCGACGACGCCTGGTCTGTACAACCCGGCGTATCAACAGGCCTTCGTCAGTCCGATCGGTCTGCCGGCTACGGGTCCCATCGTCGGCTCGACGCAGATTCCGACGCTGCCCATCCCTGGCTACTCGCCGTACGGCCCGTTCCAGGCACCGGTGACCGTCTGATGGCGCTCGCGTATAACCCGCAGGGCAGTACCGCGGCGCTCAACCAGGCGGGCTATATGGACACGCCCGAAGGCCGCGCGGCGTATCCGGGCACGACGTACCCGACTTCAGGAACCGCGGGAGGCACTGGCGTGGCTGATTCTTCACAACTCGGCAATTCGATTCAGGCACTGCTCAGCGCAATGGCCTCCGGCAACGCCGCCGCGACGCAGGAAGCCATCCGCCAGTTCAACCTGACCTACACCAACCAGGTTGCCGATACGTACGGCCAGAATTTCGGCGTTGGTCAGCCCGCGCCGGCAGGTGCGCCAACACTCGCGGCGGGGCAGGCCGTTGGGCAGGTCGGGTATATCCCAGGCCAGTCAGGCTTCAACGCCGACCAGACGCTCGCGGCCCAGAATCAGTACGCCAACCTGGCAGCGCAGCAGGCAGGTCTGACGGGCGTCTACACGTCGGCGATGCAGTCGCAGTACTCGCCGGGTACCTGGGTGCGAACGGACGACCCGAGCGGCGTCAACGGCAGGCAGTACGCGCAGGTGACGCCGAGTGGGCAGATCCAGCGCATGGGGCTGGCGGAGGCCACGGCTCGCGGTTTCCAGAACAACGCGACGGCGATCCCATACCAGCAGTTCATGCAGCTCGCGTCGGCGCCGCCCACGGGTATGCCGCAGCAGACGCTGGCCGGCATGACCGGCTACAGCAACCTGAACACCGCGGCGCAGAACCAGGCCATCGCGCAGGCGGGCCTGACGGGCATGTACACCGCGCCGACGCCGGTCCTGCCACCTGGCTACGCCAACGACGGCTCCAACTTCTACCAGCAGGACCAGGCGACGCAGCAGGCGTACATGCAGCGATTCGGTGATCCGAACATGGCGCTCAACGCGTGGACGAATGCGACGAACCAGGCGATCAACGCCTCGCGCGCGCAGCAGGGCCTGCCGCCGCTGACGGCGTACGGCTACGCGGGCAACCCAGGCTCGCAGGAAACGATGGCGGCGCAGCAGCAGTATTTCGCGCAGGCCAACGATCTGGCGACGCAGTACGGCCAGTATTACCAGCCTGGTATGCCCGGTCAGGCGGGCGTCGCCGGCGTCAACGCCCCGCAGGTGGGTCAGGCAACGCTGGCCGCGATGCAGCAGGCGTATTCGCAGCAGCTTGGCGCGGTCAACGCCGCGGCAGCGATGCAGGCCAACCCGTTCCGTCAGCAGCAGGTCATCGGCCAGCTCGGCGGCGTGCTCAACGCTGGCGGACCTGGCGTGGCGGCGTTCTCGGCGCCGAACACGGTGCAGGGTGTCGGGACGCAGGGCGGCAACATGCAGGGCGGCATGGGCTACCTGCAGCAGATGATCGACGACATCCGCAACCCGACACCGAATCAGACGTCGATGAACCAGGTGTTGGGCGCCATTCCGACGCCGAACAAGGTCAACTCCACCGAGTTCATGCGCGCGGCGCCGTCGACACAGAACATGGTGTTGCAGGGCATGCAGGAGAAGTACGGCATCGACCCGAACGACGCGCTGACGCAGATCAAGGCGACGCTTCCGCAGTTCACCGCGCCGACCACGATGACGGGCGCGGTCAAGAGGTAGACCATGCCGCTCAGCAAGAAGGGCAACAAGATCATGTCGGCGATGAAGCAGCAGTACGGCGCCAAGAAGGCGCAGCAGGTCTTCTACGCCAGTAGGAACGCCGGCAAGATCAAGGGCGTGGACCGGAGCAAGAAGTGAACCGTCGTTGTCGCTGGTATCGACGCCGGACCGTGCTCGTGTGCTGGCAAGCGTTTCTTGGCTGCGCTCAGTTTGAGCGTCATCCGACCTGGCGGTATGCCTGATGACGATGTCTGACCGCGGTATTCACCCGGACCTGATCGAGGAAGAGCTCGCAGAACGCGAGGCTGCGCCGGCTCCATCCGAAGAGCCACAAGGCGCTCGGGGTCGGCGGCGTGCAGCGCCACGTTCCAACGGATCGACCCCACCCGCGGCCACGCCGGAGGCACCAGAGCGTGCCGATGACTCGTCGTCGTTGCATACCGACGAGCCACAGGCACCGACAGAGCCTCCGGAGTGGTTCGCTGCGGTCAAAGAAGCCGGCGACCCGAGCGAGGCGCTCAAGCTGCTGCTCAAGAACCTGCCGCGCGACCAGGTCGAACGCGACGAGGTCATCAGCGGTCTCATCGGCCAGGTCGGCGACCGCCGCGCGCGCGAGCTCATCCGTCAGCAGCAGCGCGATCTCGAAGAGCAGGCCAAGCTCGAGGCCGCCCGCAACAACGACCTGTACACCCTGGGCGAGCTGACGCAGAAGGAGTACCAGGAACGGCTGAATCAGCAGCAGGCCGCCCAAGCGGCTAGCCCGTTCATGGACGGTGTCGTATTGTTCCAGCAAACCCTCGATCCCTCCATTCAGGAGAAGATCGGCGGCAGAATATTTGGCGAAGGCAAAGGACAGGCTGCAGGAGTCGCTGAATATCTCCAGACTCTGCACGACGAAGCCGTCAAGCTCGCAGTTGAAAAAGAACTTCAACGTCGCGAGTCTGCTCTGCGGAAGTCGGTGCTGAGCGAGGTGTACGGCGACGAACAGGTGCCCGAGCGCGAATCAGGAACCCCCGGTCGCGTCCGCGAAGTCACCGAC